>Ga0206809_1044_pt1 | contig 30598 bp, 28 predicted proteins | sample Alteio_BWOrgCont_55_FD_152903 | JGI IMG/M metagenome (GOLD analysis project Ga0206809, IMG submission 152903) | Enriched cells from forest soil in Barre Woods Harvard Forest LTER site, Petersham, Massachusetts, United States -... | ecosystem: Environmental > Terrestrial > Soil > Temperate forest >... | reverse complement strand
ACAACAAGAAAGCGATTGCAAATATTTACAAAACGGAACTGATTTGTGCGGGTGTTGCTGCCGGGGTGGCCACTTTATTTGGCAGCCCACTGGCTGGCTTTTTGTTTGCTATTGAAGTAATCGCTAAAAAACTTACCAAAACTATCTTCATTAGCTGCGCCTGTTCGGCTTTAGTGGCCTGGGGTTTTATGTTTCTTTTTGAGTCTAATAAATTATTTAATTATACGGTAACCGATTGGAGTTTTCATGCAGTTCCGTACTTAATTTTACTAAGTATAGCAGCAGGTTTCGTGTCTGTTTATTTTACTAAAACAGTAATCTTTCTTAAAGACCGGTTTGGAAAGATCAACAACAACTTTATAAGAGTAAACGCAGGCGCTATTTTGGTGGGGTTATCTATTATGTGCTTTCCACAATTATATGGGGATAGCTATAGCGCTATACCAGAGCTATTAAATCAAATTCATCATCAAACGTTTACCATTGGCCTGGCGCTGTTGTTAGCCGCATTGGTTATACTGAAACCGCTTGTAGCTTCGCTTACATTAGGGGCAGGCGGGGATGGTGGTGTATTTGCGCCAAGCATTGTTGTAGGGGCGATATTGGGAATGCTGTTTGCCGTAATGTTAAATCACTTTTTCAATACCCAGCTTATTGTTTTAAACTTCGCTTTGGTGGGGGCTGCCGCTGCTTTGAGCGCTGCCATACATGGGCCTTTAACATCTGTATTTTTAACATGTAGTTTAGTTACAGGAGGCTTTGTGCTTTTTATACCGATAATTTTTGCCTGTTTTATAGCCAAATATTCAGCACAGTTTATTTGCAGTTATACGGTGTATAGTTACAAAGGGGCATATCAGCAGAAGGCTGCAGTTGTGAATGTAGGGTAAAAGCTTTGTTTTTACCCTATCCTCCTCCTTTCCCTATACCAGGGAAAGGTATCGCGCAAGGCTTGAGCTTTTACTTTGTGGAAGTAGGACTTATTTGTTTTGTTTGATGTTATTTAAGGCTTCGTTGATATAAGCCAGGCCTTGTTCTGAGAAATTTAACCCGAGTGCAAACTGATGGCCATGGCTATCCATTTTCAGTAATGATTTCCTCAATATGTTTACTACTTTTTCGGGCGGATGTTTGGGATAGAAATCTTCATATTGAAATTCAAGAAACACTAAACAAAGCGCGTTTTCCATCGTTTGCACGTCGGCATCAACTTTTAGCTTTTGCTTTAGTATAATCTGCCTTACACGGGCAATTTGTTCATCATCATATCCTACTTCTTTCATAATTGATGATGCTTTTTCGGCATGAAACAAGGCAAGGTACTTGCGCCATTTTAAATAGGCTTCCCTCCCATCTGGATAAGTTTCGCGCGGAATCTCCCATCTACCGATATGCTGGCTCCGCGATGCTAGTAAAAGCTCTTCATCCGCATTAGGATTTAATTTCAACACCCACTCGTACAGTTTTAATGCTAAAAAATATTCCTGCGGATAAGAAAGATCACCCCAAATAAATACATGGGGGTCTTTTTGGTTATATTTATCAAACGCATTAAACGCCTGGACTAATCCGGTCATAACTGAAGCTTATTTTTAGCAATAAATTTATGAATTAATCACGTTTAACAACCCTGCATCATAAACAATTTGCAATCGTTAATTAAATGTAAATCCAATCTGCATGTTTAAGCCTAATGATGCAGCTTCGCTATTACCAAACCGTGTTGGGAGCGATAAGGCCACAAAATAATTAACATCCTTTGTGCGTGCGTAAACCTGGTTAAATACCGGGGTAAAACCGTAACGGCCGTTTGTATCAAAAGCCAGGCGGGAAATAAAAGTAAACCCATGCTCAAAACGGAACATTGTTCCCGGATCAAATAGTATATCATTCATTTTACTTGAGCCTCCGGATGCTTTAATATTGGGCGTAAATTCATAACTAAATCCGAATTTATCGCTGTATAAAACATTCACACCCACCGGGAAACCAATAGTGGTGGTGTGAGCAGAAAAGTTAGGATCGAATTTGCCTGTTGATAAAGTCAATGTTTCGAGTGGGAGGATAAAACTTACATAGCCAACCACTTTTGGATAGGCAGATTTAGCTTTTGCCTTTTGATAAAGCGCTCCCTGATATTCAATTGAATCCGGTGGAACAACCTTTACCTGGGCATTGGCTAACCTCGACGTTAGCGCACCAGTCATCATAATTATCACCATTATAATTTTGATGCTGATGCGGTTAATAGTTTTTCCTGAACTTGTTTGTAGATTTTGTTTCATATTGTTTTTTATTGATTGATATTTAAATGGTTAATTCTTTAGTCGTATAAGCACTGTTATACTTACAAAACGCATAACAAATAATTAATAAGCTAAACCTCATGAGCCTGCTTGTCAATTGTCATAAAGTTCTCCCACTGAAATTACTCCATACGGCAGATTAATATAAATAAACAAGCAAAAAACAACGGTCAAAAATGGAAAAACACAATACATAAATCGAAAAATTGGCGATTTACACAATCATAATCAACTCAAAAAGAGATTAAATTTAATATTTTCTTATAAAGGCATTATTCACATCATTTTCACACCAATTATTTAGTCAAAAACGAGCATATAAGCTATATTGCATCAATAATTAAATTGTAAAAAGTAAAAAATAGCTCTTACATGAAAAAAAAGCTAATTACATGTGACATAAATGGCTGTTTTTTGTGCAGAAATTGCCTTCCGGAATGAAAGGGAGCAATTGCTGCCAGTAAAAAGAATTTTTTCGTCAAAAAAAATGAAATGATCTTCCGGGAAGGAGACCCGGTAAAAGGGATTTATTTTGTAATAAGCGGCAACGTTAAAGTCCATAAAAAATGGGGGCGGGATAAAGAGGTAATTTTGAGATTCGCGTCGGATGGTGCGATACTTGGCCATCGCGGGCTCGACACCAAGATATATCCCATATCAGCTACTGTGCTTGAGGACGCAATGCTTTGTTATTTTGATCTGGATTTTTTTGAGGCCAGCTTAAAGGTTAATAGTGAATTTACGTATCAACTGATGATGTTTTTTGTAAAGGATTTGCAGGAATCTGAAAACAAGATGCGCAACCTTGCCCATATGCCGGTTAAAGGCCGTGTAGCACAGGCCTTAATATACCTGGAGAAACAATTTGGATTAAAAGATGATGAATTTATTAATATCAGGTTATCCCGACAGGACCTGGCATCTTTTATAGGCACTACTTACGAGACCGTATTTAGGGTAATAAATGAACTGCTGAGTGAAAAAACAGTAGCCGTGCATGATAAATACATAAAAATTATAGACAACGAGAAGCTGCTATTATTAACTACTGACGACGAAATTTAGAGCGTTAACCAATATATATTTTACCAATTGATCACAGGCATATCTTTGTGATCAATATTAATAATTAAACCGTATTGAATTAATTTTTTCAAATGAAAGCACTGACATTATTCACACCCGGAAAATCTGATGTACTTGAATATAAAGATGTGGCCGATCCTATCTTAAAACCCGATGAAATACTGGTAAAAATGGAAGCTATCGGACTGAATTTTGCCGATATTATGCGGAGAAATGGCGTTTATCCGCTAAGAGGTAGTGCCCCATATATAAACGGGTATGAAGGAGCCGGTGTAGTAATAGACAACAACAATAATAAAATGTTTAAGATTGGCGACAGAATTGGTTTTGCGGATGTTCCGTTTGCAAATGCAGAACTGGTGGCCGTTCCGGTTGCCAATGCCATACCGCTCCCTGCCGATATTAGCTTTGAAACAGCGGCTTCGGTATTACTGCAAGGACTTACTGTACAATATTTAACATCCGACAGTCATCAGGTAAAACCGGGAGAAACGGTATTGATACATGCAGCAGCGGGAGGTGTTGGGCAGTTGTTGATACAAGTATGCAAGTTGTTAGGCGCGAAAGTAATTGGTTTAACCTCTTCGGAAAGCAAACGGGATGTTTCGCTTTTAATGGGTGCAGATTATGTTTTTTTATATATTGAGGATTGGAAAACAAAGATCTTAGAACTATTTCCAAATGGTTTAGATGTGGTTTATGAAAGTGTAGGGAGCACCATGAAAGAAAGTATTGAAGTAACCAGGATTTGTGGACAAATAGTTTTATTTGGCCTGGCAGGTGACAAATTAGAATTAGGTAACCCTTTACTGATTATAGCGAACTCCATAACAATAACAGGGGGCGACTTATGGAATTACCTCACATCAGGAGAAGAACGAGTTAAAAGGGCGCAACAATTGTTTGGATGGATCCGCAGCAACCAGGTAACAGTCGTCAATCCTGCAAAGTTTAAACTCGCAGAAGGCAGGCTTGCCCATGATTTTTTAGAAAGCAGAAAAAGTACAGGGAAAATTTTATTAATCCCTTAAGTGCAGTTCGAAATTCCGTGATGTTAACAATGCAACAAGAACAAGGTACTAAAGAACGATTTGCAGGTGTTAATCCAATTTCCATGCATTAATTCGCCACACATCTAAATCCTAAATGTTCCAGGCTACTGTCTTCGGAGCTCTTCATTCGCCTGGCTACTCTAAAGCCTGAGCAATAGCTATTATTACACAGAAACGAGCCGCCACGTATAACACGCTTTTTAGCATAGGGCTCATCCGGGTCATAACTTTTAGCAGGGCCTTGCGGGTTTTTTATGCCCGGGTTATTGGCTATGGTAGTGTAGTAATTGCTATCATAATTATCGGCACACCACTCCCACACATTGCCGGCCATATCATACAGCCCATAACCGTTTGCAGGAAACGAAGCTACCGGCGCAAGACCATAAAATTTATCGCGAAGCGTGTTTTGATCCGGGAAATGACCTTCCCAGGTATTTGCTTTGGGTTTGCCTTTATCAATGGCTTCATTTCCCCAGGGGTATATGTTATTTTGCAGGCCACCACGTGCTGCCCACTCCCACTCTGCTTCTGTAGGTAAACGCTTGCCAGCCCATTTAGAGTAGGCAACCGCATCGTACCATGAAATTTGCACTACCGGGTAATTATCTTTCCCTTTAATACTGCTGCCCGGCCCCTGTGGATGGCGCCAGTTAGCGCCTTTTTTCCAGGCCCACCATTGGCTGTAATCATTTAAATCAACAGCATGTTTAGGCGGGTCAAAAACCAATGAGGCTGCTACCAACAGGCTGTCATCGGGTTTTGGCGTTCCGGGAGGTAGTTGCGTCTTCAGCTCGTTCCAATCCGGCTTATGCTCGGCGGTGGTTACATAGCCAGTTGCCTTCACAAATTTGGCAAACTGGGCATTAGTAACCTCTGTAGCATCCATCCAAAAACCATCAACGGTAACTTTATGCTTTGGGTATTCGTCGGGCGCGGCCTGTTTATTATCGGCACCCATTAAAAAAGTCCCTGTTTTTATCCAGATCATTCCTTTATGAGAATTGTCGTGATTTAAATCAGGTATATTAACTTGACGCGTCTCCAGAGATGCAAAACGTTTAGGGATGCCCGATTCACAGCAAATAGCTTTCTTAAGCACAACCGCAGGCTTACTCACTGTACTAACGGACTGTTGCTTATGATTACAAGCAGACCATAGCATCCCGCTAAGAAAAAGACTAAGTATTAAGGTTTTTTTAATCACCATCATTTTATTTTTATTGGCCGATCTCGAAATCAAAATTGGATCTAGAATATTTTTGATTTGAAAATTAAATGCTGCCAGCCATAAAAATAAAGACTGGCAGCATTACAATTATAATCTATCTTAAATATTAATCATTTGTTTTTGGCGATGTAGCAGCGGGAGGTGTACCAATGTTGAATGATGGGGCAACACCCACCTTTCTATGGATCCTTTGTTTAAGCACATCATCCCAATCTATAAAAGGGTAAATGTTGTTTATTTTGGCTTGTTCATCAAATAAGGCCTGTAATTCTTTTAGTTTTTCAGGATATTTTTTCGCCAGGTCGATACGCTCATTAAAATCGGTTTTCAGGTCATATAGTTCCCAAACTTCATTGTCAAAACCGCTTGAAGGTTTTGTTGCTGCACCACTTATATTATTTCCTTCATCAATTGTATTTGGATGATGATAAACCTCGGCTTTCCAGCCATCTTTGTAAATAGATCTTGATCCGAAAATATAGTAGTACTGTACACGGTGACGCGAAGGTGCATCAGGATGATCAAAAGAATAAACCAGCGATGTGCCCTGCAACGTATCCTGCTTGATACCCCTGATATATTCCGGCGGTGTAATACCCAAAAACTCTAAAGTTGTAGGCAACACATCGTTAACGTGCCCATATTGGGTGCGGATGCTGCCTTTGTCTTTAATCCCTTTTGGATAAAATACAATAAGCGGGTTGCGTGTACCGCCTTCGGCATTGGCATCCTGTTTCCAGTATTTAAACGGGGTATTCGCAGCTTGTGCCCAACCTAATGGGTAGTTACCTTGTGTAGCTTCCGGAGTGCCTATTTCGCCTATGCGATCTAAATTATGCTGGATATTTTCCTGCTCGTTAAGTGGCTTGCCAAAAAGCGGGCGGTCAATATCCCCGTTAAGTGTACCTTCTTTACTCGCGCCATTATCGCCGATGATCACAAATACAAGTGTGTTATCTAACTGGCCGCTTTGTTTAAGGTAATCAATTAAACGCCCAACTTCATGATCGGTATAGGTTAAATAACCCGCGTAAACTTCCATAAAGCGGGAATAAAGTTTCTTTTCGTCAGGACTTAAAGTGTCCCATGCTTTTATGTCGGGATTACGGGCAGGCAATACCGCGTTAGTCGGAATAATACCCAGCTTTTTTTGTCTTTCAAAAACCTGCTCCCTAAACACGTCCCAGCCGCCATCAAATTTACCTTTATACAAATCGCTCCATTCTGTTGCTACCTGGTGTGGCGCATGGGTTGCTCCCGGCGCGTAGTACAGGAAGAACGGTTTGTTTGGCGCTACCTGATGCTGACGGGTTATGTATGAAATTGCTTTATCTGTTATTTGCTCATTTAAGTGCCTGCCGTCAGGCTTAACATGAGCATTGTCTTCAACCAGGTCCGGTTTATACTGGTCAGTTTGTGAACCCAGGAAACCGAAGAAGTGATCAAAGCCTTTACCACTTGGCCAACGGTCAAACGGACCGGCATCGGTAGCATCTTCGTCAGGGGTTAATCCGTATTTGCCAACGGCGAAGGTATTGTAACCGTTCTCGCGTAAAATTTCGGCAACTGTTCCCTTGTCTGATGGTATGCGGCCGTCCCAGCCCGGGAAACCAGCTGACATGACAGTATGCGCGAACCCACCCATGTGCACGTAATGGTGGTTACGGCCGGTAAGCAAGGCGGCCCTGGTTGGGGCGCATATCGCAGCTGTATGAAAGTTGGTGTAACGCAAGCCATTATTTGCCAGGCTATCAAATGTAGGGGTGTTTATTACCCCGCCAAATGTGCTTGACGCTCCAAAACCTACGTCGTCAAGTATTATCCAAACTACGTTGGGCGCGCCTTTTGGCGCTTTGATCTGATCTGTCCATGATTCTTTGGACTCCGCCAAGGTCCTGCCAATAACACCTTTAAAAGGTTGTTGTTGCTGCGTGAAGTTTTGAGCCCTCGCTAACTGCGATACGGACGCCGTGATCAGCAGGAATGCTACAATTGTTTTTTTCATTTTCGTGTTTTATTGTTAATGAGTTTCAAATTTTAATTGCCGGTAAAGGCGGTGCGTGCTTTGTAAAACTTTGATGATCAGTGTGTGATTCGCAGTCGTTGCTGATCCATCAGGTAATTGACCGGCAAGGCTTCCTTGCCGGTTTACTGTTCTGCTTGTTATAATTTCATAAGTATAAATTAATTAGGGGTTTTAATATCGCTGGTTCAACAGTATGAGGATTACCTAATACAAGGAGATACCAATTCGTTAAAGGTCAGTGGGGAGCGTGTCGTTTAATTAACAACAACAGGTGCAGCAGTTCTGCTGAGCACCGCGGACAAATTGTACAAAAGAAATGGGGTGACGTAAAAGTGCTGTCATTCGTTTGTTTTTACATCGCAAATATATAATTTCTTTTTATATCCTATAAAATATATAGGAATTATAGAATATAAAAAGAATTTAGCTTTTTCCTTTAAAAGCCTATCGGCTATTTTACCCTATCCTCCTCCTTTCCCTATACCAGGAAAAGGTATCGCACGAGGCTTGCATTTTTATATTCTAATTTTAAGGAGATTAAAGCAACGGACAAAGTTTAGTGGGCGATATCAGCATAAAAAAAGAAAGAGCTCCTGATGGGCAGGAACTCTTTACAACCAATTATAAACCTAGATGAGAAGACAATTATTATGAGGTCAGTCAAATAAAAATTTTCAATTACCTGATGCAAATATATAAAATATTCTATTAAATCCATAGATTTAATAGAATATTTGTAATTATTATTCCCCCTTCATTACAAAACACTGATATACAGCTACAAAAAGGTTAATTACTAAATCGTTTTTCTCAATAAACATATCTGTTAATTTAGTCTATTTAAAATTGTGCTATTAATTAGCCCCGGGAAACTCCAGATGCTCAAATATTTTGCCAGGTGGGTTAACAATATCAAGGCACTCTTTTTCGATTAGTTTGAATATTTCATCGTGTACAGCAGCCAGTAGAAAGTCTAAGATATTTTCTTTGTTTGCCCGATCTTTATTCAACCATAACTGAAAAAATGCCTCCTGCGTTACTTCCGTAGCCGTCTCTGTATTAGCTACACGTTTGAACGCAGAGTTGTATACCTGTTGCCAGTGTTTTTCAAAAAGGGTGTCAAAAAAATCGCTATCCATTACTTTCTCTTCTTCTTTTCTGATATTTCCTGGCGTACAGCTGTTGCTGAAATTTTAACTTGTTGCAGTGTACGGCGCAAACGGATTCCGGCTGTACTATTACCTTTTTCGAAAAACGCAACCGCATCTTTATCAGCTAAAGCAATCAGCTCCTTTAAATTATTATAATTTTCCATATGTTTTATTATTAGTTATACTTAAGCTAAACGGATAAATACCTAATTCCTGTTGGTGATCAATAAATTTTGTCTGTCGCCGGTATCGGTATTATCAAACTTGCCTTCGAGCAGGCTTTGCCCGGTGACACCGGGATTATTACCACTACCCAATGGCCAGCTGCCTTTGGTATCCCAAACCTTTAGCCCGGCCAGTGCAGCTGCCTTTAAGCCAAAGTCGGTACAGTTATTTTTGCTAAGATGGTAAGCGATGTTATGGTATTGCCGGGTGAGCGCCAATATTTTATTAAAACGACGTTTAGAAATAAATTTACCCAGAACCTCATCCCAGGCATGTTCCGAGTCATCTTTGAATGTAGAAGAGGTTGAAGGTATAAGCGGCGTGGCCGAAAGCGGATTATCCTTTTTAGGGTAAAATCCATAGGAAATAGCCGCATAGGTAGAGTCGGAATTATATTTGATAAGGGTAATAAAAGTGTGCCCTGTATTAGCCAGTTTGAAAATTTTTGGCTTGCCGCGAACAGGTTGTTTAACATGAAAAACCAGCGCATAAGCGATAGCGGTTTTACCATCATCAAATGTTTCACTGATTTTTTCATTGCTGATAGGCTTACTGCTGATTTCTTTATCCGTATCGGCACCAAGTAAATTTTCTTGTTTCTCAAGCAAAGAATCATCTTTTAAAGTGATAGGAAGATCAGCTGTAGCGAGGCTGTCAGTCTCCGGCTGCATTGTTTTAAAAAAGCATTTCATTGCCAGTGGGTAAAGCCTTAGCCGGGTTAATAAATTAGCCAGGTAATACAGGCGTTTAATCCTCGCCGGATTATAATTGACATTACCTGTCTCCACATCTTTCAGGTAAGTAATGAGCTGTTTTCTTTGTTCGGCCTTGGTTAAATTCGTATTTGGCTTTGTTTCAGCCTCAATAACATTGCTGCTATGCCTGGGTTGTTCGTTAACCGACGTTAAATAGACAGGTGATTGCGCTGAGGCTATCTGGCCAGAAAGGCAAATAATCAGTACAATAAGAAAAAGGAAGTTAAATCGAAAATTCATGGGCTTTAAAAAAATGAAATTGTGTAAGCGAGAAATAGCTTAAATACAACAATAACATCTTTTTTGGGAAGTAATCATGGCACAAATGTAATAATTTTTAAATACTCTACAAATTTAGTAGACTTTTTTCAAGCTTACTAGAATTAGGAATGGTAGCCAGGCCCAATGTCATTAAGTTATGGTAAATGTAATTTTAACAATGTTCTATAGGAGCAAAATGTTGGTAGCAGATAGCATTTTAAACCATTTGGCGTGCCATAGGTACGCAACGTTGCTGGGTCACGTACCTACGGCACGGTATTTATTTCGTTTTATTTTTCTACCAACATATACCCCCTACGGGGCTTAATGAATTGGGCCTAACCCAGCCAATGGCCACACAATATGTTTGATAAATTCGGCATGAAAAAGCAGAGGCATTGGTGTTACCACCCAAAAGAGTACCCAAATGGTTTCGGTTATCTTGTTTTGCAGGAACCTTATTTTACGGCTTATCATCAATTTTTCAAATAGTACAACGCTGCCCTGTATAATAAAGTAAAGCAACGGCAGCCCATAACCACTATTTACCGGTACGCTCAACGCAAGCTCGTGCAATAGTCCTGAAAACATAAAGGCCAACATGAGTGCGGCGGCGCTTCCGATTTTATTTTTCAGGGGACGAAATATGGCTACGGATGTCATCTCGCTAAAAGCGATATTCCATCGTTTGCTCCAAAACTCGGTAAGGCTGGTTGCTTTGGCCGGTTGCCTGAATAATAAATAGGTGTTAACGCCTGAAAACCGCCACATACCCGCACTGATACTTAACATACCGAAATGCAATATCAGACTTAATCCTACTAATAAACATCCGCTAACGAGAATGTAGGTTAGTTCTTTATCAAGATTGAGTAATAGCAACCTATGGCCTATAAATATCAATATCAAACCCGCTAAAACCCGTGTAATGCCCATCCTTACCATCGCCCATCCACCTGGAACCGGCACGCTTCCTAACTTTTCGAATGGTTCGGCGCGCATGCCTGCCCATCCCCCGGCAAAGGTGAACCATTGCTTAAAGGTGAGGGTTAACGGTTTTGTTTTATAACTTTCGGTTACGGCAATGACCTTCATGGCAGAAAATGTGGTCGCGATGATGGATAGCATCCTGATTATCGGATGATCATGCAAAAAAATAAAATAGACTGCAAGTATGGCAATGATCATCAGCATCCAGCCTGCGAAAACCATTTTGCGCTTAATCAGTACGTAGCCTAATAACAAAACCAAAAGGTTAATACCGGCGAAATATATTATGTGAAGCAATAAGGTTTTCATAATCAGTTGTGTTGATAGTTGAAATAAAAAGTGAGGCTATATATCACGCTTAAAGATATAAAAAGAGTTACCAGGGTTATTTCTGCCATTACATTCCAAAACCCTACGGGGAAATTCGACCTGTCGAAATATAAAAACTGTATCAGAATCCGTGAGATCCAATATAGGGCAATAAAACCGGTAACCAGCATGGCCAATGTTGAGGCGTTGGTGAGTTCCTTAAAATCAAACACAGAAAGCAAGCCGAAAGATAGATTGATTGCAAAGATGTACCCGGCATAAGTCCAGAACATTTGTTTGATCAATGGTTGAACTTTTGCCAATTCAGTTCGCCAGTTTAATATTGGTGGGATGGCCAAACTTCCTATTGCCAAAGTGATTTGTGCAAGCCCGGCAAAATAGATGCATTGTTGTATTGAATTAGACATGGCTTTGGCTAATTAGTTCTTCTTTTTCAGGATATTTTCGATAGCGGCCTTTGCTTCCGGAAAAGCGAAAACAAACCCGGCATCGGTTAACCGTTTTGGTAAAACCCACCTGCTTTTTAGGATCAACTCCGTTTCGGTACCGATTACTATAGCGCCTATTTTAAGCAGCCATTCCGGGGCGGGTAATCCAAACGGCATGCGACATGCCTGGCGGATATAGCTCATGAATATTTTGTTTTTTATTGGCGTTGGCGCGGTACAGTTGATCACTCCATCCATTTCGGGATGATCGAAAAGCCATTCGGTGCAGCGGGCAGTATCCTGCTCATGTACCCATGATACGTATTGCTGTCCGTTACCTTGCATGCCGCCGATACCCAATTTTACCAGGTTAAGCAGGCGTGGGAATGCGCCATCGGCAGCGCCCATAACGATACTCATGCGTAAGGCAATTTTACGGGTTTTAGGGGTATCGATATTGAAAAAAGTTTCTTCCCATTTGCGGCAAACGTCGATAGAAAAGCCAGTGCCAATCTCCCCGGTCTCTTCATCTTGCGGACGGTCTTCCGCATGGCGGTAGATGGTGGCTGAGGTAACGTTGATCCATAAGGCCGGCGGATTGGTTAGCCCGGCAATAACTTCACCCAAAACTGTGGTAGGCAATACTCTTGAAGCAATAATGGCTGCTTTATTTTTTTCGGTATAGCGGCAATTAACATTTTTGCCGCAAAGGTTGACGAGCATATCGGCACCCGGCAATTCCTTAACCCATGCACCTTGTGTTTTGCCATCCCAAACAACTGTTTTTATATTGCCATCCTGATCTTTTGGAGTGCGAGCGAGGATGATAATTTCTTTCGCTAAATCCCTATAATAATTAGCCAGCACAGTACCCACATAACCGTTGCCGCCTGCGAGGATGATTTTTTGATATTTCATGATTATCTGTTTAAAAAGATAAGTAAAAGAACCAGTAAACGATAGCAGGCCCAGCTAATGGTTAAAGTCCAGCCCAGTTGTAGTAGTTTTACTCTGCGGATATGTTCCAAAAACATTAAACCTGCGACGCCCATAAAATAACATACATAAAACAGCGGCGGCAGGTTAACAAATGCGGCGATAACCAAGCCGGGTAACAATAGCAGCGCCCCGGCAAAAGAGATGGTCATCATATTGCCCAGATAAGCCCATTTTTTTGTTTTGGCGATGATGGTTACGATGATACCTTGAAAAAATATTTGGCCGCCACAAACCAGATACTCGCGATAACCAGTGCCAACAGGCAGCAGGCCATACATCAAATGCACATAAGCGGTAAGGATGTAAGCGGTAAGTACCCAAGTAAACAGCAGGTAAGCTACGCGGTAATTTAGTTTAAAGGTTGGCTGATAAGCATATTGCTCGCTGGCGGCGGGTATAATTACACGGCGGTTGTAAGAGATAAACGCGTATACCTTGCTCATCAGCCATAAAAATGGTTTATACTCAAATACCGGTTTAAGGAAAGGTACCGCTACGGCGAATACTTTAAATAAACTTTGGATGCCATAGCTTACTTCGCCGGTTGTTTGGTTTACGAGGGCGATCTCGTTAACGGCCCGTTGCCTGTCGACCAGCGGACAAGCGGTTTCGGGTGTTTCCTGGTATGATGCCCTGCCGTTTTGTTCCAACAAGCCGGTATTTACAAATGCTTTGGTGTAGATGCTGCACATTGGGCACTCGGCATCGTAAAGGATCAGGTAGTTTTTAAGCGTATTCATAAAATTGAAATTTCAGTAATAATTGAAAGTTTAAATCATAAAAAAAATCTACTTAAAGATTTTTAAAATAGAGCCCCAAAACCAGCTTTCGTCAGCTTTTAACATGGTCTCTAAAGTTTTATCTACATTTTTAGCCAGTTTATTAATATCGGTTACCGACTTGTTGAAAGTTTGATAAGCTGGGTCTTTTTTATCCCCCTCTACTTTGGTTAGCTCGTCCAGTATTTTGATGATGGGGTCGAGCTCGCGTTTACGGCGTTCTTTGGCTACCTGGCGGGCAATATTCCAGGTATCTTTGTCAGCGAAAAAATATTCTTTACGCTCGCCTGCCTTCAGTTGTTTTTCTACCAGGCCCCAGCTCATTAATTCGCGGAGGGTCATGTTGGCGTTGCCGCGGGAAATGCTTAACGACTCCATGATGTCCTCGGTAGTAAGTGCATCCGGGCTTATCAACAGCAAAGCATGTACCTGCGCCATGGTGCGGTTAACGCCCCACTCCGACCCCAGCTTGCCCCAGGCTTCGATGAATTTTTGTTTTGCTTCAGGTAATTCCATGTACAAAGGAAGTAATTAAAATTAAACTTTCAAAATATATTGAAAGTTTAATTTTAAAATAATGGGGTTTTAGTGTAATGATTTGTGGGTGGGAAGGTGTTGGGCTTCTGCTAGCGTCATTGCGAACGGTAGCGTGGCAATCCCAGACGTTACAGGGTGATATGCCTAATTGCTTGTCTGTTGGTATCGCCTGCCGCTAAGGCGTCACTTTCTTTTTCCGCAAAAGAAAGTAACCAAAGAAAACTCCCGGCTGCGCCTGCTTCTTTGAGTGTTTGTGCTGCTACCTCTGGTGTGGTTGCCGAACCAGACGATGCCGGTTTTGGGCGGTTAACGGTGGGGTTGTGCTTTTTTGTTTACACGTTTTTTCCTCGCAATGACGTGATGGTGAGGGTATACCCCCCGCGTTAGGGATAGGAACGGATACCCGCCTTCGCGCTTAAGGCCTGTAGGAGTATGAGTGGATAGTCCGGCCCGCTTCTATCGGCGGGAACGCCCTATTAATTACAATCTATATGCTATAAAACTATTCGTAAAGCGGTTTCAAACTTATGGTATGCCACTTGCTTAGTTTATTCATCAGTTCGTCCAGTTTTACGGGTTTGGATATGTAATCATCCATACCGGCTTGCAGGCATAGTTGCTGGTCGGTATCCATAGCATTGGCTGTAAGGGCTATAATTACGGGCTGCTTTATATTTATCGCTCTGATCATTCTTGTAGCTTCAAGGCCATCTATTATTGGCATTTGCATATCCATTAGTATCAGGCTATGTAGGCCTTCCTGCATCACTTTAACCGCTTCTTTACCGTTGCTAACTATATGCGGCTGGTAACCCATTTTGTTGAGGATGTGTTTTATAACATGCTGGTTTACCTCGTTGTCTTCGGCAATTAAAATATTGAAAGGGTATTGATCACAGAAATCTGCCGAGAGTTTGCTCTTAACGGTTACCTCTTCCTGTTTTGCCGATCTGTTTCTTAAAGCTGTGAATACCTGCTTGCTTAGTATTTGTTGTTTTATCGGTTTGTTCATGATGGAGATAAACAACTTGCGATCATCGCTTTTAAACTCTTCGCCGATGGAGCTAAGCAAGATAATTGGCAATTGCGGGTAGCTTTCCTTGATTAGTTTAGCCAGCATCATGCCATCCATTACCGGCATCTCCATATCGGTAATCACCAGGTCGACTTGTTTATCTTTTTGTAAGGCCACGAGTGCTTCGGCACCTGAACTGGTAAGTATTGGACGGAGGTTCCAGTTTTCGAACTGGCGTTTTAAAATGGTAAGATTGGTTTGATTATCATCCACCACCAGTATTTTTTTGCCTTTCAGGTCGTCTATATTACAATTATTTGCCGCAACAGTATTATTTATACCAGCCATGGTATTAATGGTGAAGTAGAATGACGAGCCTTCGCCATCTTTGCTTTCCACATCAATCTCGCCATTCATCAGGTGTACCAGTTTTTCGCAGATGGCAAGGCCTAAGCCGGTACCGCCATATTTACGCGTAGTGGAAGAATCAACCTGCGAAAATGCTTTGAAAAGCCGGTGTAATTTATCTTCCGGGATGCCGATACCTGTATCCCAAACATCAAAACGCAATGTCATGTTTCCATCTACGCCAATTTTATGGATATCTACCTTTATACCAATTTCGCCCTTTTCAGTAAATTTAATAGCATTGCTCATCAGGTTTATCAGCACCTGCTTAAGCCGTAATGGGTCGCCCATGATGTTTGGCGGCACATCTTCGGCAATTTCATAAACCAGGTCCAGCTTTAGCTGGGCGGCTTTAACCGCGAACATATCCAATACATCCTCGATAGCCTGACGCAGGCTAAAGTCGTCGCTCTCCAGCTCCAGGCTTCCCGATTCTATCTTGGAGAAATCAAGTATGTTGTTAATCACATGAATTAATGTTTCGCCGCAATTGATGATCGTGTCGGTAAACATGCGCTGCTCATCATTCAAAGCAGTTTCGTTAAGGAGGGATGACATACCGATAACACCGTTCATAGGTGTGCGTATCTCGTGACTCATGGTGGCCAGGAAGATGCTTTTTTCCTGGTTGGCCTGATCGGCAGCCTGCCTGGCCTCCAGCAACTCCCTGTTTGATGACAGTAATTGCTGGTTGGAATGTTCCAGTAGTTCCTGGTTCTGCTTACGCTCTAAGGACAGCATCGCCTCTTGCTGTAATTCGGCCATTTTCATGGTTTGTGCAACCTGCTGTTCGCTATATTTCCGGAGCTGGTATGACCATAAACCGCAGATAAACATGATTACACCGGTTAATAAAACATGTATGATAAATGTTTGCAGATCGAAGTAATTCAACTGCGTAAAATAAATACCGCCGAAACCTATATTCTGCAAATAACTAAATGTAGCATGATGTATAACCACCACGATAAGCAAGGGTAATTGCAGCTTCCATTTTTGATAAGTGATGAGTATGGCGCTGCTTATAAATGCAAAAAAATGCATCTCAAACATACCATGCATCTGGTAAATAAACTGGGCCATGAATATTCCCAATACGGCGCTCAATACATACTGATACAACGATGATGCAGGTAATAATAACTTAGTAGAATAATAAGCCAATATGCAAATACCACCTATGCCAATAGCAATTAACCAGGTATCGTAAAAAGGCGCCAGGCCCAGGCCCACCAAAAAATAAAAAGCCAGGAAGTAGTTTATGAGCTTATCAGAACGATCCTTAACTTCAGACTGAAATATAAGGTTTTGTGTTAGTGTTGCTTGCAAAGTATATTGAATTATATTGGCACTTAATATTTACAGTTTGCCAACCGGCAACCATAAGAAGTGAGCGCCAGTTTACTGAAAAACAGTTTTTTATTATTATCAAGCAAGCCGTTGATTGCCTGCTGCGCGTAATTTGTTTTTTCGTCGGTACAATAACGGCTGATGTTGTAATTACCACGGTAATATAACTTTCCTTTATTATCAATAAGGGCCACCTGCGGCGTGGAGTATACCCCACATGCAAGCGCTATAGACTGATCAAATGTTACGGGGATATCCAGGTCAAATTTATCCTGAATTTCCTTTGCGGTATAAGTTCTATCGCTGATTACCACAATTACGAAATTTACTTTTTGACCGTATTGGGCAACCAACGATTTAAACATTTTGATATTAAACCTTGAACATGGACACACCGGATTAAAAAAATGCAAGAAGAGTGGCTTGGTAGCATCTGTTTTCAGTTTGGCATTTAATTTAATCAGCTCACCGGGATTTACCGCCTTGTAATTTTGTGGTACGGGAGTAGGCAATTGATATTGAAGTTCGTTATACCAAAATAGTGTCCCGATTACCCCAAGTAACAATATTAGCCATATGATTACCAATGTTTTTTTCATGCCGACAATTTTCTACGCACAAAAATAGTAAATGTTGCTAATGATACCTCAACGAGGTAATTTACTCCTTTTAGGAGTATTTATTTTGCTTTTGAGGATAGGGTACAGGAAAATCGCTTTTAAAACCAATCGCATATTTTACCCTATCCTCCTCCTTTCCCTATTTCAGGGAAAGGTATCGCACATGGCCGGCATTTTACATTTTTGGAGATTAAAGCCATCTTACAAAGTGTTTAAAATTCTTAAAGGCGATTTACCCGGGAGATGCGGTCTTGCGGGCGGCGTTATGCATGAGCGGAATTATTTGTTTTGTGACGAGGCATTTTTACATTAGTAAACCGTAATTTTATTTAAAATCACAAAAACCTTTTCAACATGAAAAAGAACCTAGTGCTGCTTTTTATGATAGCATGCCTGCTATTCAGCTATAATAGCTTTGCCCAGCTTACCCCTGCGCCAAGCTCAACCCAAACTATTATACAGGATTTTGGTCTGGGTAAAATTACCTTAACCTATTCGCGCCCTAACGTAAAGGGCCGTAAAATATTTGGCTATACCGAGCCTTACAACGCGGTATGGCGTACCGGCGCAAATGCAGCCACCACCATCACTTTTACCGATGATGTAACGCTGGATGGGCATAAAGTTGCCGCTGGCACTTATGGCCTGTTCAGTATCCCCGGTGAGGATCAGTGGACCATCATCCTAAGCAAAACCGCTAAACAGTGGGGCGCTTATGATTATAACGCGGCTAATGATTACCTGCGTTTTACGGTGAAGGCTATTAAAATACCGGAAAACGTGGAAACCCTTACTTTGCAATTCACTAATGTGTTCCCAACCAGCGCCGACCTAAACCTTTTATGGGAGCATACCGCGCTTGCCATCCATCTGACAACAGATATTGATGCAAGGGTAATGGCCCGGATAGACTCGGCCATGCAAACCGCTAAAAAACCTTATTATGATGCCATTATTTATTACTGGAACAATAATAAGGATATGACTAAAGCCTTGCCATGGGCACAGGCCCTGCAAACAGTACCGGGTTTCCCACCTATGGTTGTTAAATTATGGCTGGCTAGAGTGGAACTGCGTGTTGGCGATAAAGCTGCCGCCATAAAGGCAGCGCAGGAAGGTATTGCAGCAGCGCAGGTAGCTAAAACACCCGAATATGTTCGATTAAATACGGAGGTTTTGGCGGAGGCGAAGAAATGAGGATGAATCGCAGGGTCTCTTTCAGAAAGCCCGACGGGGACGGAATCAAACAATAACTATATTTATTCCCATGATTATAGATGCTGATGTTGTCATTATAGGGGCTGGCCTTGCGGGTCTTGTCGCGGCAAATGAACTAATCAATAAAGGCTTGCGCATTGTAATACTCGACCAGGAGCCGGAGCAAAATCTGGGGGGCCAGGCATTCTGGTCATTAGGTGGCTTATTCCTGGTCGATTCGCCCTTGCAAAGGCGAATGGGTATCAAAGATAGTTATGAACTTGCCCTGCAAGATTGGATGGGCACCGCACGGTTGGACAGGCAAGAGGATCAGTGGCCCAGAAAATGGGCAGAAGCATATGTGGCATGGGCAGCAGGCGAAAAATACACGTGGCTAAAACAGCTGGGTATCAAATTCTTTCCCGTAGTTGGATGGGCCGAACGTGGCGGCTATGGAGCTGTAGGGCACGGAAATTCCGTACCGCGCTTTCATATTACCTGGGGTACCGGGCCAGGCGTTTTACAGCCTTTTACAGACAGGATAAAGGCCGCATCTTCGGCGGGTTTGGTGCAGTTAAAATTCAGACACAGGGTTAAAGAATTGATAGTAGTAAATGGATCTGTAAAGGGCGTTAGCGGTGAGGTTTTAGTGGCAAGTAGTGTACAGCGAGGGGAGAAAAGCAGCGATAGTGTTGTAGGTGATTTTACAATTAACGCTCCGGTGGTAGTGGTAACTTCGGGTGGTATTGGCGCTAACTATGAATTGGTCAAGAAAAACTGGCCGGAACGTTTAGGAAAGGCTCCGGATAATATGCTTTCAGGGGTCCCTGAGCATGTGGATGGGCGTATGATAGGTATTGTAAAAGATGCTGGGGGTAACGTAATTAATCCTGACCGGATGTGGCATTATACCGAAGGAATAAAAAACTGGAACCCTATATGGAAAAACCATGGCATCCGAATTTTGCCGGGCCCTTCATCTTTATGGCTCGATGCAGCAGGCAGGCGGCTCCCTGTACCATTATTCCCGGGTTTTGATACGCTGGGAACACTTGATCATATCATGCATACCGGGTATGATTACACCTGGTTTATTTTAAACCAAAAAATTATTCGTAAAGAATTCGCCCTATCCGGTTCAGAACAAAACCCCGACCTTACCGGTAAAGACTGGCGTATGGTATTAGGGAGGGCAGTGGGGAGCAAAGCAACTGGTCCTGTTGAGGCATTTAAGCAGTATGGCGAAGATTTTATTGTAAAGGATAACCTGAAAGACCTGGTAGATGGGATGAATGCAATTACTGCAAAACCACTTCTTAATTTTGAGGTTATCCGCCAGGAAGTTACAGCACGGGACAGGGAAACAGAAAATACATTTAGCAAGGATTTACAGATTACGGCTATTCGCGGCGCAAGGAAATATTGGGGAGACAAACTGATACGCACCGCTCCTGTGCATAAACTACTCGATCCTTCAGCGGGCCCGCTGATAGCGGTAAGGCTGCGTATTCTTACCCGTAAAACGCTTGGCGGCATAGAAACGGACTTACAAGGACGTGTGCTAAATGCGGAAGGACAGGTAATTGAGGGATTATTTGCCGCGGGTGAGGCAGCGGGATTTGGTGGAGGTGGTATGCATGGCTATAGCGCATTAGAAGGAACATTCCTGGGAGGATGCTTGTTTTCAGGAAAAATAGCTGGACAGAGTATAGCCAGCTCTTTATAATTTTCGTCCCCACATGGTTCGTTTCGGAAAGCCTTTCGAGCACTACAAAAATTTCAAAGGTTTGGATTAGTACTATGAAGCTTCCGGTATAATACCGGGAATTGGCCGGTGTGCTTTTTAAAATAGTTACTAAAATGGGCCGACTCCGTAAAACCTAAACGGTATGCGATCTCCTTTATGGAGATGGGGGAATTCTGTAATAATGATTTGGCTTCGGCAATCGTCTTTTCTGATATCCAGGTGCCAATTGCTTTTCCGGTTTTACTTTTAATTACATTACTTAAATAGTTTGGATGCAGGTTTTGGGCGTCTGCATACTCCTGTACCCGAAAAACACGTTCCACCACACCATTGCTCAGGTCACGATAATGTTTCTCCAGTGTTCTTTTAAAATTTTTAACAATAAGAGAACTTCGGTTACCTTCATAAATGGGATTGTAATCCTTCCAGAAATATTCCTTTATTTTGAGTAACAGCACAACAAACAGGTTGCCGATCATTCTGTCCTTGTAAGGAGAATGTGCAAAATATTCTTTGTGTATCTGACGATACAAAGTTTCAAATTCCGCAAATACTTCGACATCCAAAATACGTGGCTGTATAGTCTCTGCCAGCAAAAAAGGGAACTGTTCAAAAACATCCGTATGAACATTTTCTTTTAAGAAAGATTCACTTAAGGTAATTAAACATACTTCGTCAATATCAAACCATTCATGGGATTTATAATGTCCGGGGTTGGTGAAGTAAATTGTTCCGGGAGATGTATCAAAAAAAAGGTCATCGGTAGTATATTTCCCGTGTGCGTTCTTAACAAATACGAACGAAAAAAAATTAGCCCTGTAAACCGGAGATTTAAAAGGTAAAGCTTTATGTATCTCCTTTAAATAATGAATGGTAAAATCAGTCCTGGTGTCGATTTCATCAACAGGCAACCCGAAATTCCGGTATTGTTCCTGAAGCTTATTAAAAGCTAAAATCTTTTCTTCCTTTTTCATTCTACAGGGATAGGTAAATTATATGATTGATGTAAATAAAGAAATCACATAATTCAAATATAATAGCTTATCCCTGTTTTATTCAGATGGAGGTAAATCAATTTCAAGAACAAACATTAAATCATCTATGATTAACCTGTGGATATTGAAAATAGATAAGTAAAAAATTCATTAGCAGAAAGGGAAGTTCCACAAAGGCTCCTTTCAAGTTGCCAAGAGAAACCTGAACACAGAGAATGACAAAGATAGTAGTAGCCAGAACAACGTTACCTAACCAAAAGGTATAAGGGAACAAGATAAGCAAACTACCAACTATGGTGATCATCCCGAATACCCTGATTTGGGGGTTTGTCCAAGCCCATTTATCAAATATTTCAGGGTCTTCTGCTTTCCTGATAATCATTGCCCAGCCATGCCTAATGCCCATATATACCACAAATGCCACTAATAGCGCATATAAAATTTTTATGCTCATGCTCGTTCGGTTTTAAGAACGATTAACGATTGACATAGCGGCTCAATCGTTAATCGTCCGTTTTTTACTTATTGTTTAGTTAGTAGCGCCACCGTTAATCAAAAGGTGCTGCCCGGATACAAAAGATGAAAGGTCAGTGGCAAAAAATTCAGCCGCGTTTGCCACATCTTCAACCTCAGCCAGCCTGCCCATAGGGCAACTATCCAATAATTGTTTTCTCAGTTCCGGGTAGCTACCGGCTTCTGCAAAGATGCCAGCATGGTCGACGGCGAACGGGATGATGGAGTTTACAGTAATTCCTTTATGCCCTATTTCTTTTGACAGGATATCAACCAGATATCTTGGGGTAGTTTTACTCCCTCCGTAAACTGCCATTCCAGGAACAGGGAACGAGGTAGTGCTGGAAGCGATATAGATGATCCTGCCATTATTTTCAACATGCTTTGCGGCTTGCTGCATAGTAAAGTAAGTGCCCTTGGTATTGATGGAGAAAACCCGGTCAAATTGTTCTTCGGTAAAATCAACTACCGGTGTTTCTACCAGCTCAATACCGGCATTGGCAACCACAATATCTATTTTACCAAATGCTTGTTTCGCTTCAGTAAATAATCGTTCGAGGTCCGCCACTTTGCTCACATCCGCCTGAACGGCTATTACCCTAACCCCCATAGCCTGAATGTTGCTTACCACTTCATCCGCTGATGATTTGTCTCTTGAATAATTGATAATTATATCGGCTCCTAATGCCGCATAACGTTCTGCAATAGCCTTACCTAAACCTCTGGCTGACCCTGTAATTAATGCTACTTTATTAACTAATGATTTCATGATTTTTATTTTTAATGGTTGTTGATTTAATTTATCTGTCTTGATTTTGCTCTTCTGTTGGCTGCCGGTTAAGCCATAGCCCCGTTAATGCCGATGTTTTGAGCACTGATCCATTTGGCATCATCACTGGCCAGGAACACAACAATTTTTGCAATGTCTTCCGGCTCACCGATACGATTAAAAGCAGATAACGAGGCCAGGCGGTCAATAACTTCCTGTGGTTTTCCTTTGGTAAATAATTCGGTATTAGTAGGGCCGGGAGAAACCGAGTTTACATTAATACCCCTTGCACCTACTTCTTTAGCGAATACACGGGTTAACTGCTCAACAGCGGCTTTGGTAGCTACATAGGTGCTGTAGGCTGGTAACATGATCCGGTTTACCGAAGTGGAAAAATTGATAATGCTACCCTTATCTGCCAAGCGGGTTGCGGCTTCGCGAAGGGTGTTGAATGTACCGCGAACGTTGATATCAAACTGACGGGTAAAATCTTCGTCGGTAGTATCTTTAAGTAGTTTGGTAATCATGATACCGGCGTTGTTCACCAATACGTCAATTCTGCCATAATGAGCAATGGCTGCATCAAACAGATTTTTAACCTGATCCGATTTGCTTACATCGGCTTGCAGAGCGATCGCTTCGCCACCACCTTGCCTAATCGTGTTAACAGTTTGCTCGGCAGCTTCCTGGCCACCTGCATAGTTGATAATTACCTTGGCCCCGGCATCAGCCAGTTTCCGGGCGATAGCAGCACCGATACCTCTTGAGGCACCCGTTACTAAAATTACTTTTTCTGATAAAGTATTCATAATTCCTTTGTTTTAAATGATATAACAAAGGTGAAATATTGGCGATCCGGAAAAGTGTATGGATCAAAGCATTACATGTAAATTTCAAAGGTATGGCTCAGCTTATGGTTGGTGTTTTCACCGCACAATATTCAAGTAGCTTTAACCTCTGCCATATTCTGAAAGCAAAATTTATAAAACCACTAATTTCCCATCAAAAAAGAGCTAGAAATGATCAAAAACCAGCTTTTTTCAATCGTTTTCAAGCCTAAAACGGGTTGTTATCAACCAAAAACAATCTAAAAGCTGCCATTTGAGGATCATTTTGGGTGTTTTTGGGGCGAAAAGTGGACCACCTATTCCACTTATATCGTGGTACAGCACGATTTGCATTGGAATTTTAAGGCATAAAAAAGGTCTTATTCTGGCGGAAGAAGACCTTTCAAGATGATGAGATTTACCGGGTTCGAAGCGGTGATTTAGCCGGTTGTTTCCTGCACATCGTGCTCAACCGCAAATTGCCCGTTACCTTCGATCAGAAATCCAATAATTGCCACAAGCACTATTATGGATAACCATATTTCGGAATAGGGTTTTAAAACACTTTGTTTTAAGCTGATCAAAAATACGGCTCCTAATAAAACAGGTAAGTTGAGTAAACAGAACAAGCGGGTACGCAAACCGAAAGCAATACAAATACCTCCAATTAGGTGCAGCGCTATAATCAAATCCGCTAATACTGAGATAGATACCGAAGCACTTATACTTTCCGTTAAACCGGTATCGTGTAGGAAATCGGCCAGCACATTTAAATTTAAGATAAACGCGATGCCTTTCCAAATCAGTGCCAGGCCAAGTGCAATTCTAAAAAACACCAGCCATTTGGGATTATGATGATCACCCCAAAATCTTATTTTTTCGAGCGTAGTCATTGTATTATAATTGGTATAATACTAAGTTAAGCATTTTTATATTTTTTATTATTAACTAATAAAAATATTTATTTCGCTTTTTTTGAGGCTACAGTCTGATGGTTTTTTATATATGATGCTACCTGTACCATAGGTGCTATCCATATATTTTTCTTGTTTTGATTCAAATAGTGCAGAAGGGCACTATGGGCGCTAAGGGATACATTTATACTATGCCCACCTCCAACGCCATGAAAGAGGAAAACAAGCAGCGTATGTGTTTCCATCGCTTTCTTTACCAGATCAATCATATAATCGGCAGATTGCCCGTTGATACCATAGCATTCAATATTCGTAAGGTTTACCTCATCTATGGTTTGTAATCCCGGCATCACCCCGCGCGCGCCGGCAAACTCATTTGCCAGTTGGTCATAAAAGTATTGTCCACCTACAGACAAGTCGCCACATGGATAAGCAAATGTCCTCAAATCCTTACCGTCAATAGCTTTCAGCAGGGTGTTATTTACCCTGATCTCATTCACGGCCCGGGTTACAGTGTATTTACTTAAATCATTATCCGCGGTCACAAACCCACGCCCAGGCAAGCTGCCATCGCATGGGTGAAAGAGCGAATGATTACCCAATTCGTGTCCGTGCATTGCGGCCGTCCGCCATTCGTTAACCCTTAAGTTTACCACCGGCGATGAGCCTATCAGGTAAAATGTAGCTTTAAAACCCAGCGAATCCAGCGCTGGGATAACATTGTCTAAATCAACATTAATCGCATCATCATAGGTGAGTACAACCGCACATTTTTTACCGTTCCATGTATTATCGGTCTGCGCTATTGTTATTTGCAGCGCAAACAGCATAACCAATAGCATTACATATTTTATCAGTTTCATTTTAGGCTTATAAATTGATGAGCTAAAAATAGGTATAAACAAAATATAAATTTAATACTGTTTTGCCCCTTTGTAGTTAAATTTTATTCCGGATTATCGTTTTAAATTTCAAATATTCTATAAAATCTACATATATAGTAGAATATATAAATTATTTTATATATTCGCCGTGTAGAACAAACGCAATGAAAGCTTTTTTACATTTTCACATGAATACATTAACCGCTTTGAGTATCGCCCCGGTACAGCGAATGTGTTGTGCGTGTTGTTGTTGCTAAAACAATCAACCTTCACCTTGAAATTTATTGATTGTTACATGAGTGCGAGTTGCATAGGCAATGTCATGTGCGGTTTATATCCCTTACCATTAAAAAAAATACAAATGGCCCTTTAAATCTCTACCTATAAAAAACAAACCGGCAAGGAAGCCTTGCCGGTCAATTACATGATGGATCAGCAACGACTGCGAATCACACACTGATCATCAAAGTTTTACGAACGAATTGAATCATTAACATAAAACATTTAAATATATGGAAATATATATCCATGCAAAACACATACTAAATAAGTTTCTAAAAGCCCTTTTATTCTTAATTATACCTTTCTCCGCTTTCGCGCAAAAAGATATACCCGTTATTAACTCCAGGATTGAAGGTACCGTTGTTGACAGCGTTAGCAAACAACCTATAGCAGGTGTTACCCTGCGTATAAAAAACGTAACCCATGAGGTAACTACAGGCTCAAATGGACACTTTATATTTGTTACCGGCCAAAAGCTGCCTTACACCTTAGTAGTAAGCTTTATTGGCTATAAAACAAAAGAAGTTGTTGCCAACGGCAGCCCGGTTAATATACAACTTGCCGAAAACATTGCCCAACTGAATGATGTAGTTGTAGTAGGTTACGGTACACAGAAAAAAAGTGATTTAACAGGTGCTATCGGCTCAGTACCCAAAAACATCTTAAATCAGCCCGCCGCCTCATTTGATAATTTGTTGCAAGGTGCAGTGTCTGGCGTAGCTGTTACACAAAACTCCGGGCAACCGGGCAGTAGCGCTACCATCAGGGTGCGTGGTGGTAACTCTATTTCTTTTGGTAATGCTCCGCTTTATGTGATAGATGGTTTTATTATTTATAATGATAACGACTATGCGAACGTTGGCTCCAACGGCACCAGTGTTAACGCGTTGTCCACTATCAACCCGAGTGATATTGAATCCATCGAAGTATTAAAGGATGCTTCGGCAACCGCTATTTATGGTTCGCATGGTGCCAATGGTGTAGTTATCATCACTACCAAAAAAGGAAAAAAAGGCACTAACAATGTTAACTTCAGCAGCTATTTTGGCGATCAGACCATCGCTAAAAAACTTGATCTGTTAAATGCCACACAATGGGGATCATTAGTAAATGATATAAACTTAAGCGATGGTGTTGCACCAACTTACACCCCGGCACAATTAGCGGCTTTAGGTACCGGATCAAACTGGCAAAATGCTGCGCTTAGAAATGCACCTGAATATAACGGAGAGCTGTCTATATCCGGTGGTGATGAAAAATCCCGTTACCTGATTTCAGGTAATTATTTTAATCAGGAGGGTACTATTTTAAACACAGGTTTCAAAAGGTATTCTGCACGCGTTAATTATGAAAAGAATGTAACCGATAAGTTTAAAATATCAACCAACGTTTTTGGTAGCCAATCGATAGAAAATAAGCTTGTAGGTAGTGCATACAACAGCATTAACTTTAGCAATGCTTTTGCAACCTTGTTGCTAACCCCTCCAACATCGCCAATAACAAATCCAGATGGCAGCTACTATACCAATAGTCCCTATATCCCCACACCAACTAACCCATTACAGGACATCACCGAAACAACTAACACTACCACATTAACACGTGTATTAGGAAATGTTGCCGGTGAATATAAGTTATTAACCGACCTTACTTTAAAAGTAACCGCAGGAGTTGATATACTAAATACTGTTCAGGATTATTACGCGCCATCGAATACATCTGGTGGGTACGCCGATCAAGGTTACGCATCGATAGGAAATGGTAATGAGTTAAGCTGGTTGAATGAGAATACGCTTACTTATGACCATGCCTTTAACAACACCAACTTTTTAAACATACTGGCGGGTTATACCACCCAGTACACTCGTTTTTCATCATCAACAGCATCAGCACAAAAATTCCCGAATGATTTAACCTCTTACAATAATCTATCTTATGCGGGTGTGGCCAATTTGCCAACATCAAGTTTTGCCAGCCAGGCTTTGGATTCTTATTTGGCAAGGGTGAATTATTCTTATCTGCACATTTATAATTTAACTGTTTCTGCACGGGCGGATGGCTCATCTAAGTTAGGAGCCAATAATAAATGGGGATATTTCCCATCAGCCGGCTTTTCATGGAACATTGATAGGAACGACTTTTTTAAACCACTGGCACAGGACATCAGCAGTTTAAAATTAAGAATAAGTGCGGGGCAAACCGGTAACTCGGAGGTACCACCATATAGTTCATTAGCCGCATTAGCACCAACCAATTATTATTTTGGCAGCAAACTGGTAACCGGTATATCACCAGTACAAATAGATAACCCTAACCTTAAATGGGAAACTACTACACAATATGATGCCGGCCTTGATCTTGGTTTATTTAATAGCCGGGTTAACCTAACGTTCGACGCTTATTATAAAAAAACAACCGATCTTTTACTTAACGTACCATTACCGTTATACTCAGGCTATGCAAGTGAGTTAGAAAATGTTGGTAGTGTTGAAAATAAAGGTATTGAACTAGGCATCAATACTGATAACGTAAAAACAGATCACTTTTCGTGGAAAACTAATATAGAGTTTGCCGAAAACCGTAACAAGGTATTAAGCCTGGGCCCGGGTGTTAGCAGTTATTTTCCGGTAGCGCCAACGGGGCAGGTATCGCCGGTAATTGTACAGGTTGGTTCGCCGGTTGGTACTTTTTGGGGATACTCAACCCAGGGATTATTAACCGCTGCTGATATTGCTAAAGGCGTACCGCTTTTAAATGGCGTACCACAAAAAGTAGGTGATACCAAATATGTTGATTATAACCATGACGGGGTAATTACCACAGCCGATAAACACAGCCTTGGCAGCGCCCAGCCTAAGTTTACAGGTAGTATCACCAATACGTTTTCTTACAACCAGTTTGATCTTTCAGTATTCTTCCAGGGATCATATGGCAATAAAATATTCAACCTGTTGCAGCAAACTTTAGAGCGCCCAACACTCACCCAAAATGCATCAGCCACTTTATTAAACAGGTGGAGCCCGACAAATCCAACCGGTACAGTTGCACGCGCTACGGACTCGCCGGTGCCGCAGGTAACCGACCGTTATGTAGAAAACGGATCATACTTAAAACTTAAAAATGCATCATTAGGCTACACGTTTACCAACAACCTTGCTTCAAAAATTGGAGCTAAGAAATTAAGGATCTATGTATCGGGCCAAAACCTGTTAACCATAACCAAATACAGCGGGTTAGATCCGGAAGTAAACTTTTACGACAACGACAATACTAAACAGGGAATTGACTATGGCACCTACCCTGCTGTGCGCACATTTTTAGCAGGAGTTGATGTCACTTTTTAATTAAATCCATAACACAACAAAATGAAAAATATATCATCATATAAAATCCTATTATTACTGGCAGGTGTAGTCGTTGGGCTAACATCCTGCAATAAGTTATCGGAGGACCCAAAATCAGTTATCGTATCCTCTCAGTTTTATCAAACTACATCTGATGCTACATCGGCTGTAAATGCTGTTTACAGCACATTAAACAGCGATCCCGCAGGTGACTTCCCGCTATACGGCAGGCAATTAAATCTATTGGTTGAAAACGCCAGTGATAACCAGCTATATAGCCCAAGCAATACCAACCCCGATGTAAGAGCATTGGGTACTGAAACCTATATATCGGCAAACAGTCGTGTGCAAAAGGTTTGGCAGCAATTATACTATGGCATAAACCGTGCTAATATCGCTATAGATAATGTTCCGACAATACAAATGGACACTACTTTACGTGCCCGTTTGGTAAGGGAGTCTAAATTTATCAGGGCCTTACTATATTTTGATCTTGTACGCCTGTATGGCGATGTGCCTCTGGTACTGCACAACCCTAACAGTACCAATATTGATAATTTATTAATTGCACGCACGCCTTCTGCTGATGTTTATTCGCAGATTATTGCCGATTTAGAGGACGCTACCAATCTGCCAAAATCATACAGTGCTACCGATTTAGGCCGTGCAACCTCGGGTGCTGCGCACACTTTATTAGCTAAGGTATACTTAACACAACAGGATTGGCCGGATGCGCTTACACAGCTGAATTTGGTTATAAACGGTGGATATGGCTATGCACTGTTTACTAATTATTACGATGCCTTTCAAAAAGCGACCAAGAATGGGGTTGAACACATTTTCTCGGTACAGTTTGAAACCAATTTAGGCGAAGCAAACAGCACACAATACCTGAGTGAAAGTTTTACCTCATTCAACACCGGCACCTTCCCTATTGATATACCTGTAGATACTAGTCTATATAACCTATTTAGTGCCAAAGACACCCGCAGATCGGTTACTTTCTACAATACCGTTTATAATGCCGCTACAGGGCAAAATGTAGTATTTAATAATGCTTACACGCCATACTTTAACAAGTTTGTTGATTATAGCCTTAGCCCATTATCATCACAATCCCTTAGTGGTGTTAACTACCCGGTTTTGCGCTATGCGGATGTATTGCTAATGAAGGCAGAAGCCCTAAATGAAATAAACGGTGGGCCAACCAGCGATGCTTATAACGCGATAAACCAGGTACGAACACGTGCCCAAATAGCCAACTTAACACCGGGCCTTAACCAAGCTGCTTTCAGGGATTCGGTTTTTCTGGAGCGAAGAAAAGAGTTTATACAGGAAGGCCACCGCTGGTTCGACCTGGTGCGCCAGGGTGGAACAGTTTTGGTTGATGCCTTGCATAAAATTTCTGCAAAATCAGCAGCTACTTCAAAAAACACCTTATTCCCAATTCCACTGGTAGAAATACAGCAGAATGCAAAACTGAAACAAAATCCCGGCTATAACTAAATCATAAACCATTAAAACTAATTTATATATGACACTATCAGATGTATCCATTTTAGGCAAAAAAATCCTGG
>Ga0206809_1043_pt1 | contig 31149 bp, 24 predicted proteins | sample Alteio_BWOrgCont_55_FD_152903 | JGI IMG/M metagenome (GOLD analysis project Ga0206809, IMG submission 152903) | Enriched cells from forest soil in Barre Woods Harvard Forest LTER site, Petersham, Massachusetts, United States -... | ecosystem: Environmental > Terrestrial > Soil > Temperate forest >... | reverse complement strand
CTGTATTTTTGCGCATTCAGTTTTCTTTCGGCTATAATAGCATGTCCATCAGGAATAAGTACAGCTTCATGCTCACTTACAAGCGTACATTCAGCTCCGCGATAAAGTTCCTTCTGCCCGCTTAATATAAAACTGATGGCGCATTTGCTAAATGAAATCAGATTTCTGCCTACAGGTGTATGTTCGTTGTAATAGATGATAGCAACATCGTTTGATGTTAATTGCTGATGATTGGTTAAATTTTCCGGTACCTGTATACTTACCATGTTGCAATTTGCGCAATATTTTTTTATTTACGGAAGCTTACTATACTATTTACCGTTAAACAAAAAAGGGAGCAATTTGCTCCCTTTTTTGTTGTGACTGATTCACTCAATCACTAATTCAGTCAATCGCTAAATATTACAGCGCTAATACTTCTTTAACCCTGTCAGCAGCATCTTTCAATAAGATAGCTGAGTATACTTTTAAACCTGAGTTATCGATCAATTCTTTAGCTTCAACAGCGTTGGTGCCTTGTAAACGAACGATGATCGGTACAGGTATATTACCGATCTCTTTATAAGCATCAATAACACCTTGCGCAACACGGTCGCAACGAACGATACCGCCGAAGATATTAATCAAAATTGCTTTAACATGCGGGTCTTTCAAAATAATGTTGAAAGCAGCTTTAACAGTTTCAGCATTAGCGGTTCCGCCAACGTCTAAAAAGTTAGCAGGCTCGCCACCGGCAATTTTAATAATATCCATGGTGGCCATAGCTAAACCAGCGCCGTTAACCATACAACCAACGTTACCGTCAAGCTTTACATAGTTAAGGTTTGATTTACTTGCTTCAACTTCCATCGGGTCTTCTTCCATGGTATCGCGTAAAGCGGCAAAATCAGGGTGACGATATAAAGCGTTATCATCCAAGTTAACTTTAGCATCAACCGCTAAAATTTTATTGTCAGATGTTTTTAATACCGGGTTAATCTCAAATTGAGAAGAATCGGTAGCATCATACGCTTTGTATAAAGCAGTGATGAATTTCACCATATCCTTAAAAGCATCGCCCGATAAACCTAAGTTAAAGGCGATTTTACGTGCCTGGAAAGCTTGTAAGCCAACTTTAGGATCAATTTCTTCTTTGTAGATCAGCTCAGGGGTTGAGTGTGCAACCTCTTCAATATCCATACCGCCTTCGGTTGAATACATGATGATGTTACGGCCTTTAGCACGATCAAGCAATACGCTGATGTAAAACTCTTTAGTTTCGCTTTCGCCCGGATAGTAAACATCCTGTGCTACTAAAACTTTGCTAACTAATTTACCTTCGGGGCCGGTTTGCGGGGTAACCAGTTGCATACCCAAAATATCGGTAGCACGTTGTTTAACCTCGTCTAAATTCTTTGCTAATTTAACACCGCCGCCTTTACCGCGACCGCCTGCATGAATTTGCGCCTTGATAACAACCCAGCTCGAGTTGTAATCTTCCTTCATTTTTTTTGCAGCCTCAACAGCCTGTTCAACGGTATCAGCAACAATACCTTCCTGAACTCTAACGCCAAAGCTTTTTAGTATGGCTTTACCCTGGTATTCGTGAATATTCATTTTTTGTGTAGAATTTGCGGTAAATCTACAATTTTGTTTGATATACTGGTAAGCGACTTTAATTACTGATTAGTTATTTTTAAATTTTTACAAAAAGGTGGTGTGAACGTCAATTGAATTTGCACGTTATCAAAGGAAATTAATGTATTTGCCCTCTATGCGCCGAAGGCGGAGAGAGGGTCGACGAGCGAAGCAAGGTCGGGGTGAGTCAACGGAGCGCGAAAATAACTTCGCCGCCTGTCCTAAGTATTTACCCCCTCCGTCTCCTTCGTCGACACCTTCCCCTAATTTCAGGGGAAGGCCGGGTGGGGGGTAAAAATATCCTTGGGCGTTGCCTCCGGCCCGGGCTTTCCTCTCATACTACACAGGCTTTAACCACGGCGCCCGCACTGAACCCCGTCGAAGTGGCCGGTATCCGCTCCAATCCCTAACGCAAACGCCACCTCCTCCATGTCATTTCGACCGGAGGGAGAAATCTTCTAAAACTTGCACAGCGAACTATGCTAATCGCAGAAGATTTCTCCCTCCGGTCGAAATGACAGAAAGACAAAAAGAAGGTTTTGGCGATCCCATACTGACAAAACACTGTCAGCACTTTCCCAAACCAAAACCCCGAAATTTGTATATACCAGCCATCTGATGCGAGATCAAAAGCTAACGTAGTTCTTTGACATATAGACAATCAAAAAAGCGCGCAAACGCCCGACAGAAAACCGGGCCAGGAGCAGGCCCTGCGGGCAGAAGGTTTTTTCTGTCTTGACTTTTTGCTTCTTTTGTGTCAAGACAAAACGGCGAAGCCCTCTTGAGCTCCATCAAAAAAATAAACACACCGCGAAAAACTAGTAGCCCCCGCGGCAATGAGCGGGACAGAATAACTTATTAAAATGAGAATATCTCTGCTGAGGAACGAAGCATCTTCAACCTCATCTTTATTGCAAAGTGCCGCCAAGCTAAGTCAATCAACTATCCACGCAAATCAACCATTCACTTATTCCCAACAAATCACTATTTTTACCGCCATGCTCAAAGCGCAATCCATCCATAAATCCTACGGTCAGCTGCATATTTTAAAGGGTGTCGACCTTGAGGTGGCAAAAGGCGAAATAGTAACCATTGTTGGCGCATCCGGTGCCGGTAAAAGCTCGCTGCTGAATATACTAGGTACTTTGGATAGACCTGATTCCGGTCAGCTATATATCGATAACCAGGAACTGAGCAAGCTAAGCAACAAAAACCTGAGCAATTTCCGCAATGTTAAAATTGGTTTTATCTTCCAGTTTCACCATCTGTTAAGCGAGTTTGACGCGTTAGAAAACGTTTGTATCCCGGCATTTATAGCAGGATTATCCCGTACTGATTCAGAAAAAAAAGCTACCCGTTTATTGCAGATGCTTGGCTTGGGCGATAGACTAAAACATAAACCAAATGAACTTTCGGGCGGCGAGCAGCAAAGAGTGGCTGTGGCACGTGCTTTAGTTAATAACCCCGCATTAATTTTTGCAGATGAACCATCCGGAAACCTTGATTCAACCAATGCACGCGAATTGCACGAATTGTTTTTACAACTAAGGGCTGAGTTTAACCAAACCTTTGTGATCGTGACCCATAATGAAGATTTGGCAGCATTATCAGACAGGAAAGTAACCATGAAGGACGGCCTAATTATACCATAGTGAGCATATTAATTACATCAGCCAATTCAGCCGCGGCCTATCAGCTTAAAAGTAAACTAAACGTTGATGAAGTGATTTTAGGCGATTACGAGGAATTACCAGCCCTGATGCTGAAATCAGGCAAAATGATCCAGCTACCAAACCCTAAATCAGCATCATACAGCCATCAAATGCTTACTTTGTGTTTAGATAAAGGCATACAAACAGTTTATCCGCTGCGCGAAGAAGAAGCAATACTTTTAAAAGAAGCCGAGCAATTATTTAAAGAATACGATATTAATATAGAATACCACCAATAACCACCAATTGTCATTTCGAACGAGGAACGAGAGAGAAATCTTCTGCGACTTGAATGACCAATAAGTCAGCTGTCTGCGTTCGAAAAACAGTAATACCGCTATGAAATACACCGACATCGACCCACATAAAACAGCTTTTATATTTGAGTTAGATAATGTGCTTTATCCCGAAAAAGATTACCTGTTCCAGGCCTATTACTTATTTGCCGGATACCTGGAATACCTTGATCTGATTGATGAGAAAGAAGCGGTCAACCTAATGGTCGATACCTTCAATGAAAAAGGAAAAGACGCTGTTTTCGCCGCTGTGCAGGAAAAATATAGTTTAAATGATAATTACCAGATCCATTTTAATTTTTTAATGGCGACGGCCAAATTGCCCTTAAAACTGCTGCTTTATCAAAACATGCTGGAGCTGATGCAAGACATCATTGTGGACAGAAAAAAACTGTTTATTGTAACCAATGGCAACCCCGAACAACAGTTAAACAAAATTAAACAAACCGAATGGCATGGGCTGGAAAAATACCTGGTATGCTATTTCGCCGATGAGGTGGTTGCCAAGCCTGAACCCGATGTAATACATAATATATTGCACGACCACAATTTACAACGCCGCGACATCGTTATGATAGGCAACAGCGATAATGATACACTTTGCGCCGAGGCATGTGGCGTGGATTATATTAATGTTGAGCAATTTTTGTAAATTGCGTTAGCAAAATCGATTTTTGTACGAATACCCCGAGCCGATGAAGAAATTAATTTACTTAGCCGTTATTTTAACATCAGGTATTTTATCGTCCTGCAAAAAGGATCATAAAAATGCATCCACTGCGCTCAACCTCGTACAGGATTCCATCTATTATTACGAAAAGGAAGATTATTTATGGTTTGATGCCATACCTGATTATAATACATTCAACCCGCGTTCCTATGGCGGTTCAAGTGATTTAGGCGCTTTAACAAATGAACTAACGGCCATATCTCAATTAAAAATTAATCCCGCAACCGGCAAACCTTACGAATATTCGCCACAGTCGCCCGGCACAGCAAAATATTCCTTTGTTGATAATGGCACAGAGACAGCCGCATTAAACGGAACTGATGATGATTTTGGATTCGAGCCCATATACGTAGCCACAAATGATTTGCGGGTTAAATATGTAAACCCCGGTTCACCTGCTGATCTGGCCGGTATAAAACGTGGCTACCAGATAACCAGCATCAACAGCAATACCGACTTGTCCTATGATGGTACAACCGCCAATTTTGTAATAAACGCCGTTTATTATAGCACTAATATTAAAATGGTGCTAACAAAGTATGATGGTACTACCCTTACAGTTAATTTAAATACAACGGCCTACACAGTAAACCCTGTATTAAATTATAAAGTGTTTGACCTGGGTAACGGTCATAAGGTAGGTTATATGGCATTTGGCAGTTTTACAGTATTGGCAAATGCGCAACCGCAGTTAAATACTGTTTTTAATTATTTCATCGGCAATGGTGTTAATGATTTGGTGGTGGATATACGCTACAATGGCGGCGGCGAAGGTGCAACCGCTGAGTATCTGGACGACTTGATAGTGCCCTCATCAAAAAGTAGTACCCTGATGTATACCACTTACTTCAATTCTAATTTGCAGAATAACGATTATACTTTGTTGGCCAAAAAATATGCAATTACCCCGGGGCAGTTTAAGCCTGCCAATAACCAAACGAATTTTGCGAAAGCATTAAGTTTAAGCGTTAACCGGGTGTTTTTTATTGTGACTGATGAAACCGCATCATCAAGCGAACTAACCATAAACAATTTGCGTCCCGAAATGGATGTCGAACTAATAGGGGATACCACCTACGGAAAGCCAGTTGGCGAAATACCCATCCCAATCAGTAACTATATTTTATACTCGCCGCAATTGTACGTAGAAAACTCTGCCAACCAGGGCGATTACTATACCGGCATGGCCCCGGGGACAGCAGAATATCCCGGCTTGCTCGCCGCCGATGATGTTACCAAAGATTTCGGCGATTCCACCGAATTGCTCTTAGCTCATGCCCTAAACTTTGTAAAAAATGGAACGTATAGCATCACAGCTCCTCAAATTCAAAGCCTCGTTTCAAAACAAAGCTTCTCCATCTACCAGGCAAAAGCTGTTAACCGAAATCTTGAAGTCCACAGACTTAGAGGAATGGTTTTAGCTGATAGGATAAAAAATCTTCGGAAATAATTCATATTACGAATTGTCATCTCGACCGCAGGGAGAGATCTTCTTCAAGAGGACTTACAGGGTGATTTTCTGTCGTAGAAGATTTCTGCCGCCGGTTCAAGTGTCCACACTTGAACCAAATTTTAATGAGCGTCCACGCTCGAAAAAAAATTAATCCGCCAACTGCCTCAAATCCACCGGCACCACCCTTGATATACCCTGCTCAACCATCGTAACCCCATAAATAATATCCGTACTGGCAATGGTGCGTTTATTATGCGATACCACAATAAACTGCGATTCCTTAGAAAACTCTCTGATGATATTATTAAACTTATCAATATTAGTATCATCAAGCGGCGCGTCAACCTCATCAAAAATACAGAAGGGTGCTGGTTTCAACAGGTAAAGCGAAAACAGGATAGCCGTAGCTGTTAACGTTTTCTCGCCACCCGAAAGTTGGTTGATAGACAGAGGCCGCTTTCCTTTAGGTCGCGCGATAATATCAATATCCGATTCCAGCGGACGATCAGGATCGGTCAATATCAAATCGCATGAATCCTCTTCATTAAACAACGACCGGAATACCTTAATAAAGTTCTCCCGCACCATTATAAACGCCGACATAAATTTCTCCTTAGCGGTATCGTCAATCTCCTGTATGGTTGCCAGTAGAGATGCTTTGGCTTCCGCCAGATCTTTCTTCTGCGCCTGAATAAACTGATAGCGCTCATTCATTTCGTTATAAGCCTCCACTGCCATCGGGTTTATCGCCCCGAAATCATCCATTTGCTTCTTCAATTTTTCGGTTTTCTCGCGCAGTTCTTCTTCACTTTCATCAACGGGTACTTCGGTATCTATCAGCTCTTGTATATCTATATTAAACTCAACTGACAGTCGTTCTTTCAACGCATTCAATTCCAGTTTAAGGTTATTGCGCTCATCACGCAGTTCATTCTCAATAAATACGGCATTATCCTTTTTACGGCGCAGGTTAGTTACTTCCGTTTCCGACTCGGTTATCTTTCCCCGCCATTCATAATATTCCTGTTCGGCTTGCTGGGTTGCCTTTTCCAACGCTTCTTTTTGGGCGTACATTTCCAGCAGATCATCGTCGGAGTTATCAGCCAGTTGCAGGTTTTCCTGTATAGCAGCTTTAACTTTTTCCAGTTCGATGCTGTTTATTTTGATGCGGCCCTCTAGCTGTTCTTTTTGCGTTTCACGATAGTCAAGGTCCTTAAATAACCCCGACACCTTATTCTGCTGCTGATGAAAACGGATATTCTCCTGGTTAAAAGCGTTGGATTGCACCGAAACAAACTCATTTAACTCATTAAAAATACCCTGCTTGCTAATCAGCAGATCGTTCAGTATCTGCTTTTGCGTTTTTAACTCGGCCAACTCTGGTTTCAGCGCCGCGGTTTCTTCAATTATACCGCTGATCTTTTTGGCAATATCATCCTTACGGTTAAGACTATTGGTGATAAACGTTTGATACTGTTCCTGCCGTGTTTTAACAGTGATTAGTTCCGTATTTAAACGGTTAACTTCCAGTTGTTTTTGCTTAAGCTCTTCAGTTTTGTTGGATGCTTTTAATGCGGCTTGCCTGTTTTGCAATTCCTGTTGCTGATCTTTAAAGTAATTAACCCGGGTATCAAACTGTTTGATCTCCTTAGCCAGATTCTCCAAATTCTTAGCCCGACCAATCCGCTTGCCCTCAAACAAGCCCACCGAACCACCCGCCATGGTATGTTTCGATTTGTTGAACTTACCGCTTTTGCCAATGATCACGATACCTTCAGGCAATTCAGCATTATTTAAAACCTGGTCGTTTTGATCATCAATCAGGTATACATCCTTCAGTAAATAATTGCACAGACTTTGATAGTAAATATCAACTTCAACTACATGCAATGCGGAGATAGCCCCGCCTAAAGTCTCCCCTTCCGGGGTAGATTTAGAGGGGGCTGGGGCTGTTTTATAACTATCCAGCACAAAAAACTGCGCCCGCCCCTTAGCCGAATTACTCAATAATTTTATCGCGCTGATGGCTTCATCGTAATTATTCACCACGTAATGGTTCATCAGCGGTTCCAGGTAGTTTTCAATGGCTACGCGATATTCCTCTTTACAAAACAAAATATCACTGAACAGCGGGATATTTTTAGCCCAATCCGCGTTCTTTTTCAAAAAGCGAATAGATTCCGGGAAACCTTCCAGATTATCAACCATACTCTTAGTAAGGTTGTATTCATTTTGCTTGGCGTCCAGTTTACGGCTATCGGCGGTAATGCTTTCTTTTACCGCATTCAGCTCAGTATCAATTTCAATTAGCTGCTCCTGTAGCTTTTTCTCAAAATCTATTAGCGTTTGATGCTCACTATTCAGCGTTTCGGTGCGCTCCTGCAGTTCAGCAACCACCTCGTTAAAATGGGAGAGTTCCACCTCTTTATTGTTGGCATCCTCCATATTACGCTGACTTTCTTGCTCTAAAGCCTGCTGCTGTATCTGCAATATTTCCAGGTCTTTCTCGGCCTTATAAACCTGGTTTTGTAATTTAGTATTGTTATTGGTCAGCTCGTTCAATTCATTGCGTGCCGACCCCTGCTGGCTCCTCAATTCATCTACCGTCTCCTTCAAATCCGCCAATTGCGATTGTATAGTTTGCAGCGTTTCATCTTCCTGAAATTTTTCCTCGGATAAACGTTTGATATTATACAATACGTGGTTTAACTGGTTACGATCGCGTTCCAATTCCTCACTAACCCGTGCTTCCTTATCCTGCTGAAACTTCAGCTGTTCGTTTTTTATCTTCTTCTCGCTCTCGTAGGTCCTTATTTTAGACACATACTCGTTAGTAGCTTTTTGTTGGATAGACAGATTCTTCTCCTTATTCAAACTATCTAGTTTATGTTGTTGTAACGATGCCTCAAGCGTATCGATCTGTGCAGAGATACCCGATTTCTCAACCTGCTGAACCTGCTCTTTCTCCTCGATCTTAGCCAACGATTCGCTAAAATGGGCAATCCTGAATGAAGCTAGTATTATACTCAGCGATTTGTACTGATCCCGTATGCGATAGTAGCGTTCCGTTTTCTTCGCCTGATTTTCCAGTGTTTTAAGGTTCTTTTCTATCTCGAAAAGTAAATCTTCAACACGTTCCAAATCAGCTTCTGTGTCTTTTAATTTATTGAAGGTCTGTTTTTTACGGAGTTTATATTTGGAGATGCCCGATGCCTCCTCAAACAAATTCCTGCGCGAGCCTTCTTTATTGGTGATGATCTCATCCACCATCCTCAGCTCAATAATAGCATAAGAATCTGATCCTATACCCGTATCTAAAAACAAATCGGTAATATCCTTCAAACGGCATTGTACATCATTCAACCGATATTCGCTATCGCCGCTGCGGTATAGTTTGCGTGTAATAGTAACCTGCGAAAATTCAACAGGAAGTATATTCTTAGTATTATCAAAAGTTAATGAAACCTCGGCCAGATTTGCCGGCTTGCGACTCTTTGATCCGTTGAAAATGATATTATCCATTTTCTCCGATCGCAGCATGCGGGTGCTTTGCTCGCCCAATACCCAGCGGATGGAGTCGACTACATTTGATTTACCGCAGCCATTAGGGCCCACAATAGCCGTAACACCCTCATTAAAATTAATGGTGATCTTATCGCCAAAGCTTTTAAACCCCTTGATTTCTAAACTGGTAAGCTGCATTTAAATTAATATAGGATACAAAAAATCCGACTTTCAAATTAGCTATAAAAATTTGTTTTTTGAAAATAATTCTTAGGATCATCAATATCCAATTGTCATTTCGACCAGCGGGAGAAATCTTCTTCACCCTGTAAAGCGTACTTGCAAGCAGTAGAAGATTTCTCCCGCTGGTCGAAATGACAAGTAGTAAAAAAGCTACAATAGTAAATCCCGCTGTCCGAAGTTTTAAACTTCGGACGACAAAGCCTGTAGTCTCAGACTACAGACCTTAAGTTCGTAAACACTCCACGAACAACAATCTTAATTCAACCCATGGTTGGTGTAAAAAAAAAGATTTACGAAGTTTTTAAGCTTCGTAAATCTCATTTTGCAAGTGTGGTATTAGATCCGCTTACATCATTTAGGGCTATTAAAGTCGAAAATAAGTTTTTTACTTAGTTTACGATAATAAACGGATCCCACAAAAAATATCCAATAATACTGCCGGTTGAATTATTAACTAAAACAAACGATAATGTATATTGAATTTGTACGCTAACCTGTAGTATTGTTCCCGAAACAGTACTAACCTGGTTAACAAATTTTGTTGGGGTGCTTGCAGGTGGGTTACCTGTAGCCAAATAGGCATGAGCTTGCCCGCAAGCGAAAGATAAAGGGGTATTAATAGAGCCGGATGGATTAAAGGAACCGTTGTATAGATAAACTGTTTGATCAAAATTATTGTCAAACGTTGTGATGGCCCATTCAATGGTATCACCTGAGTTTGCACTGATCTGTAGTTCCGATTGTCCAATAGTACCATTGCTTACATAAGCATTAGGGGCAATCATTGAAATATAAACATTAGATGTGCCATAAGACCCTAAATTGGTTGGTGAGCCAGCTGACCCGGCACTGATATGCCCGTCTGCTACCTGTGAAGCTAAGGATGCTCCATCCACTGCGATTAATACATTAATTGTTGCCATGATTTTGTTTAGGTTTTTGTTTTCCTACTCTTTAGGCTTTTCGGAATTCCGCCCCTGTTATTAAATTGCCTTCAGGAAGGCCCGTTTTTTTAAGTGGTAGCTGGATTCCACTTTTTTAAATGTTTTACACAAATTGCTACACTTGGGCTAAGCCCACAAAGTATTTGAAATTATCAGCCTGTTATTTTTTCTGGTTTTAAGTTCAAAAAGCTTAATTGGTTGCAATTGGTAATTTTAATATTGAAACAAATTCCCGGGTTTAAATTTCAATGTAATTTACCACCAGTATCTATGCTATTCAACAGTATAACTACCTGATTAACATTTTGCGTAGTTATACCTGTAATAATTTCAGCCTATAGTTGGCGGTATCAAGTCTATGGTCGGTTATTTCAAAATATAAAAATGATTTTATGCTGATGAAACATTTATTGCCTATCAATACTTTTATCAAAACACTTACAACAACAACTTATGAAAATAGCAGTATTTGGAGCGGGCGGCCGTATAGGCAGCCGCATAGTTGACGAGGCACTTCGCCGTGGGCACGATGTTACCGCCGCCGTTCGTCACCCCGAAAAATATACAAAAGTACACGAACACCTAAAAGTTGCTAAAGCCGATCTGTTCAACTCACAGGACGTAGAAACAGCAGCTTTTAACCAGGATGCGGTGGTAGTATCATACAGCCCTACAAATGGAGCACCCGCATCAACACTTACCGAAGTTGTTGTCCCGATTATTAACGGTTTGAAACAAGCGCATACCAAACGCCTCATCGTAGTAGGCGGAGCAGGCAGCCTCGAAGTTGCTCCCGGCGTACAATTGGTTGATACCCCTGATTTCCCCGAAGCCTATAAAGCGGTTTCACTGGCTCATCGCGAAGCCCTAAAGATCTACCAAAAAACAACCGATCTCGACTGGACTTTCGCAAGTCCATCCGCAGAAATTATGCCCGGCGAACGTACCGGAAGATTCCGCACAGCAAAAAATCAATTATTAACAGATGCAAATGGCAAAAGCTATATCTCCATGGAGGATTATGCAGTTGGCATCATCGATGAAATTGAGAATCCAATGCACATCAGGGAGGTGTTTACGATAGGGTATTGACCGGCCCCACCTAAATCCTCCCCGGAAGGGAGGACTTTAAAATAAAATGTCTAAAAGTCTCCCCTGCCGGGGGAGATTTAGAGGGGGCTAATGTTTATCTCCCCGCTCAAATAAGTAACCGCTTTACCGCTCATTAAAACCCTATCATCTTTTAATTCGCACCAAAGTTCGCCTTTGCGTGCTGAAATTTGGTAGGCGTGTAATTTATTTTTACCCAGTTTTTTTGCCCAGTAAGGTATCAAATTACAATGCGCCGATCCTGTAACCGGGTCTTCAGGCACACCGGCACCCGGTGCGAAAAATCTCGAAACAAAGTCAACATCCTTACCCGGAGCGGTAACAATTACACCAACGGTATCCATTTTTGATAAAGCGAAAAAGTCCGGCGAAATATCTTTGATATCATCTTCAGATTCATAAACGACGAAATAATCCCTCGACCTTAATATTTCCACAGGCTGTTTATCGCTCAATGCATCTAACAAACCCACGGGTGTCTCAATAGGTATCGGTGGTCGCGATGGGAAATCCATAGTGTATTTATCGCCATCTTTTTTAACGTGTAACGTACCCGCTTTTACGGTTTCAAAATGAATTTCATCCTCGCTATAAGCAAGTTCTGTAAATAATATATGTGCCGTTGCAAGGGTAGCATGCCCGCAAAGGTCAATCTCATATTCCGGTGTAAACCATCTCAATTTATAACCGTTTTCTGTCTTTACAAAAAAAGCAGTTTCGGCCAGGTTGTTTTCAATGGCGATCTTTTGCATTACCTTATCAGGCAGCCATTCCGTTAGCGGACAAACAGCAGCCGGGTTGCCGCCAAAAAGTTTGCTGGTAAATGCATCAGCCTGAAATATGGGGATCGTCATGATTTTATATGATTTGATAGGCTAATATAGTGTTATAGAGCCAAGAATCAAGAGCCAGGAATCAAGATTTGAAGAAAAATTTAACTAAAAATAAAAAGAGCCAAGACATTTATTTGTCTTGGCTCTTGATTCTTAACTCTTGGTTCTATTACTTTCCGTTATAAACGTTGTTGCTCAAATCCGAATCAGGTAATTCATGATTTGGATCAAGCACCATGTGTGTAATGGCAGAGGTTGATGGATATTTAAACTTCCAAACACCACCACGCTGCCAAATATTTACCGGCATGTGCAATGTTTCCACAGTACCGTTAGCTTGCGTTATTTTTAGTTCCACAGGCATAGCCAATTTATCTTTATTTACTAAAGTGATAATGGAGCCTTTGGTAGGGTCATTGTCAACGTAAGTTACAGACTGTATAGCCTGGTCAAGTTTTGAGGTAGTGAAGAACCATGGTTTAAAGAACCAGTTCAGGTCTTCGCCAGCTGCATCATTCATCGCCCTAAAAAAGTCATAAGGTAATGGGTGTTTAAACGCCCAGTGTTTAATATACTCACGGAAAGCGTAATCAAATCTTTCAGGCCCTAATACATCGTTACGTAGCATCACCAAACCCAAAGCCGTTTTTGAATAGTATTGACCATAATCATTAAGGCCGATAGCTTCCGGAGGCGTCATCAACGGATCAGTACTGCGGCGGTACTGGCGTAGTATTCTCTGCGCTATTTTAGCGGTGTCCTTATACTCACCGTTGTTAAAATGATCAGTAGCGTAGATATTGATAAAGGTGTTAAAGCCTTCGTCCATCCACATGTATTTGCGCTCGTTGGTACCAACAATCATCGGGAACCAGTTGTGGCCGATCTCATGAGTAATATCGCCCCAAAGCTGACCATTTTTAAGGTTGCTTAAGCAAAAAATGATACCCGGATATTCCATACCCAAAGCAACACCCGAAACGCTTGTGGCTGAATTCCATGGATATTCAAAATAAGCATCTGAATAAATCTCCATGCTATTTTTCAAATATTCGGTAGAACGGCTCCATGAATCATTACCAGAGCTCTCAATTGGGTAAGCCGACATAGCAATACCTTTACGTCCCGAAGGGAAATTAACCTTCGCTGCGTCCCAAATAAACGCGGTTGAAGCAGCCCATGATATATCGCGGCTGTTTTCCATTTTAAAGTGCCAGGTTAAGTTGCCTTTCTGCGGATGTGTTGCAGGTTGGTCAACTTCATCAGGTTTAATCAACATTACCGTTTTGTCGCTGGTACGTGCTTCGGCTAACCTGCTTTGTTGTGTAGCGGTTAGTACCTGCGCCCCATTTTGTAAATCACCTGATCCAACAACAGTCATGTTTGCTGGTGTGGTGATGTAGTAATCAAAATCGCCGTAATCACAATAGAATTCACCTAAACCCATGTAAGGTAAGGTGTTCCATCCTTCAACGTCGTCATAAACACACATACGTGGGTACCATTGGGCAATTTCGTAAACCCAACCTTGTTTAAATTGCTTGCGGCCCATACGATCGGCACCGTAATAAGGGATGGAGAAATTATAGTTTACTTTAACGCTGATCTTATCGCCTTTAGCACCAAGTGGTGTATTTAAACGTACTTGCATACGTGCATCAGTAATTACCGGGATTACTTTATAAGTTTGACCTTTGTAAGTAACCGTTACCGATTCAATATGATAACCACCGCGACTAAAGCCGCGTACATCAAAGCGGTCGCCGCTTATTGGGGTTACCGCCGCGCCGCGTGAATCCGGTTTAAATAAGTTTTGATCAAGCTGGAACCATAAATAGTCCAGTTTATCAGGGCTATTATTGGTGTAATCAACAGTTACATCACCGGTAATGGTGGTATCCTGCTTGCCTTCATCTAAAGTAGCATGAATTAAATAGTTAGCACGGTTTTGCCAGTAGTTTTGGCCGGGCTGTCCGCTTGCCGACCGGGTATCACCGGTTGTGGTTGGCCAAACAATCGGGCCGAACACATCGTTGTGATCGTATTTGATGGAATCGGGAGTAGTTTGTGCTGATGCGCTTGCGGCCATTAAGAGTAAGGCACACGCACCAAACAAGTGTTTGAGTTTAGTTTGCATATAGTCAATTAAAGACTGCAAATTAATTAAAATATCTTTTTAATAAAGTATTTGTTTTAAGGTTGATACAAAAGGATATCCGGCTTATAATAATTTTTAATTTTTGAAGATGATTTTTGTATTTTTGAATATATGGAATCAATCCTGGTACATCCTGAAAATGCAGAGCAACTAAAAACTGTTAAGGCTGTTTTGAAGGCTTTAAAAGTGCAATTTGAGATTGTGCCGGAGAAATTACCAACCCATGTTTTAGCAGGTATACAAGTAGGTATTGAACAAGCTAAAAACGGACAAACGATTTCTCTTCAGGAGTTTAAAGAGAAGCATCTTTTGAAAAAATAAACACCTTGCGCTCGTTTGCAACGAGTGCTTATAATGGGTTAGCGATTGCATCGCAATAGGCATTACAAATACTCGTCTACCAACCAAAACTTTTACTATTTACAATTGCTTTTATTTAAACGGCTTAATTATTGCATTTTAGCTGCCAATAAATAATATATGAATCATCTCGCCAATTCTACGTCGCCATATTTATTGCAGCATGCCAATAACCCGGTAAACTGGTACCCATGGGGTACCGAAGCACTGCAAAAAGCTAAGGAAGAAAATAAACTGATTATCGTAAGCATTGGTTACTCTGCCTGTCATTGGTGCCATGTAATGGAGCACGAAAGCTTTGAGGATGAAAGCGTAGCCGCCGTAATGAACCAATACTTTGTTTGTATTAAAGTAGATAGGGAAGAACGGCCTGACATAGATCAGATCTACATGAGTGCTGTACAATTAATGAGCGGCAGGGGAGGTTGGCCGTTAAACTGCATCTGTCTACCCGATCAGCGGCCAATCTATGGTGGTACCTATTTCCGCAAAAATGATTGGGCATCGCTATTATTTAATCTCGCCGATTTCTACAAACAAAAACCTGTTGAAGCCGAAGAATACGCGGTAAAACTAACCGAAGGCATTCAAAACTTCGAAACTATTGGTTTTGTACAAGAACAGCCAGAGTATTCGCAGGATGATTTGAAAATAATTGTAGAAAACTGGAAGAAATATTTTGATTCCGAAGAAGGGGGGATAGGTTCAGCACCTAAATTCCCTATGCCCAACAATTGGCAATTCCTGATGCGCTATGCCTATTTAACTAATGATACCAACATCGCCCTAAGCGTAAGCCTTACTTTAAAGAAGATGGCTTTTGGTGGGATCTACGATCACATTGGCGGCGGTTTCGCCCGATATTCGGTTGATGGCCGCTGGCATGTACCACATTTTGAAAAAATGTTATATGATAACGCCCAGTTGATCAGCCTGTATTCCGAAGCTTATACCTGGAAAAGCTCGCAACTATATAAACAGATTGTTGATGAGATTATCAATTTCTCTATGCGTGAACTTTCATCACCCGATGGTGGTTTCTATAGCGCGCTGGATGCCGATAGCGAAGGCGTAGAAGGTAAATTCTACACTTTCACGAAAGCCGAAATTGAAACCATTTTAGGCGATGACACTGAACTTTTCTGCATCTACTATCACATAACCGAGGACGGCAACTGGGAAGAGGAACAAGCCAATGTACTATTCAGGCAGGAAAAAGACTTGCAATTAGCTAACAAACTGGGCTTGCCGTTGGAATCGATGATGGAAAAGATTGAAGATGGGCGTAAAAAAGTCTTTTATGCCCGCAGCCAACGCATCCGCCCTGGTTTGGATAATAAAATATTAGCATCATGGAATGGTTTAATGCTCAAAGGTCTGTGCGATGCTTATCGCTCATTTACTGAGCACGATTACCTGGACATGGCCCTACGCAATGCCGATTTCCTTGTGAATTATATGGTGAATGAAGAAGGCCGTCTGTCGCGCACTTACAAAGGTGTGGATAACGACTCGATAGCTTTTCTGGATGATTATGCCAACGTAGCCGATGGTTTAATCGCCTTATACGAAGTTACTTTTGATGAACGCTGGCTGGAACATGCCCGCGGTCTTGTCGATTATGCCATAGCGCATTTTTATGACCCGGCAAGCGGAATCTTTTATTTTACCGGAGATAGCAACGAGCAACTGATCGCCCGGAAATCAGAAATTATGGATGGTGTGATACCATCATCAAACTCCGTAATGGCGCGCAACCTTAAAAAGTTAGGTTTGTTGTTTGATAATGAGGAGTATCATCAAATTTCGGCGCAATTATTACGCAATGTAATGCCTCACATTGCCAGGTATGGTTCATCCTACTCAAATTGGTGTATGTTATTGCTCGATGAAGTTTTTGGAACCTACGAAGTTGCCATCACCGGCGAAAATTATGACGCCTTACGCATCGAAATTGAAAATAAATACATTCCTAATAAAATAATATTGGGAGGTAAAAAAGGAAGTTTACCTTTGTTGCAGGAAAAATTCACCAGTGAGACACAAATATTTATCTGTAAGGATAAAACCTGTAGCCTGCCCGTTTACAATTCCATTGACGCTGTAAAACAAATTAATTCCAAAATACTTTTATAAGAAATAGAATTCAGAATGAAAATTGAACCACAACACGTAGTCTCATTAACTTACGATTTGTATGTTGATCAGAATGGCACAGAAACATTAGTTGAGAGCGCTACACAGGAGCAGCCTCTAACCTTTTTATACGGAGCAGGCCAAATGCTGCCTAAGTTCGAAGAAAATTTAAGCACTTTGTCAACCGGTGATAACTATGATTTTCACTTGTCGGCACAAGATGCATACGGAGAATATGACGATGAAGCCGTAGCTAATCTTCCAAAAGAAATGTTTAACGGTACTGACGTACCTGAAATTGGCAGCATTTTGCCTTTACAGGATAACAATGGCAACCGTTTCCAGGGGCAGGTTGTTTCTGTTGCTGAAGATGCGGTAATTGTTGACCTAAACCACCCCATGGCAGGTCAGGAATTACATTTCAAAGGAAATATCCTTAACGTTCGCCCTGCAACACCCGAAGAATTGTCACATGGCCACGCGCATGGCGCCGATGGTCATCACGCTCACTAATATTGAATAAATTTATGGTTTAGAACGGGCATATATAGTCTCGTTCTAAATCATAATTAGTCAATATCCAATTCACCGTCATCGGTTATCCTGCACCTCACAAATATCCGGCAAAGTACCGGTTTGTAATTTATCGTCGCAGGTACAAAAAGCCTGTCATCCTCATCAATTAAATCAGTGCTGAAAGTGGTTATACGTTCATCAACAGGCGATTTAATATGCACCTTAAAGTCAGCCAACCTGCCACCCGGGCTAACCAATATTTCCAGAATAGCGGTAAACTGGGTCAAGTCAGTCTCCATATACTCGTCAGACAGCCGGAACAATTTTAAATAAGGAATATAGCCGTAATAAATGCCGCCAGTTTTCATTGGCTTAGTTACCCTGTCCGTGTCCGTGATTTTATTATCAAAACCATACCTGATATGCATGGCGCTAAGGCTATCATCAGCCATTTCCCACGTTATACTATTCCGTTCATAATTAAAGTTTTGTACTAAACGGCCATATTTATCGTAGAAATGCCAGGCACCAATCCTTTTATTATCAGCATAATTCCCGCTTGCCAGCGCAATCTGGCGGCGGTATATCGCCTGATATAGGCCCTGTTTTATTTCCTTGTTGCTTTTCAATACCAAAAATTGCTCAGTAACCGATTGGGTGAGACTGTTTTTCCTCATTACCGAACCCTGAGCTACGGCATGGTTTACAAAAAAATATATGGCAATAAGCAGTATTACTTTCTTCAAGGTAGTATTAAATAATATTATTGGTAACAGCTATTATGCTAATCAGTTTGGGTTCGCAATAATACGATACATAATTTAAAAAAATAAATACATTATCAATAACTCAGCGAAATCGCTTTTAAGAATTTTAAATACGTTAAGTCTCCAAAATATAAGCACAGGCCCTTTGCGATACAGGAGTAAGATACGGTAGCGTTTTAAAGTGATGCATTTATCTCTCTTTTTAACTAACTATTGCTAAGCAATTACGTATAACACTATAATTGTTTTATCTGATACACTTTTGTTAAACATTAACCGTTTAATAAGTAAATCGCTAACCAAGTGTATCCTGTAATTCAGGCAATAGTGCCATGTGGTACTATCTATGTTAGATAAAATATTCTTATTTAAAATAAATCCGGTAGTTTATAAACTGTATGCCCTGAGGCTCTAAGAATTATTCTTAGTTTCATTATATTATACATACCTTTCATTCACTGTCCCTAACTAAATAAACTATAATTAATTTTTGTGCTATGGCCTTCTTAGAGAGTGTGTTGGAGCCACCATCGTATGGATGGATGGACAAATTTGGTAAGCTTTCAAAGCCTAAACCAGGTGAAATTTTCAAAGAGTTCTTTTCCCGTTTAAATGTATTTAAAAATAAAAAAAACTGGCTTTCGTTCATGAGCTGGTTTATGGTATGCTGTCTGGCGCCATTCCTTTTTGTATTCATATTTAAATACTTCTCTATCAAATTATTAATTGTTGCCTTTGTATATAGTATGATTGTAATGGGTACGCATGGTACCATTTGGTTACATCGTTACTGTACACATGGGGCTTATACATTCAAAAATAATTTTTGGCGGTTTTTTACTCAAAACCTTACTTTAAAAATTATTCCGGAAGAAATCTACGCGGTATCGCACCACGTACACCATGCTCTTTCTGATCAACCCGGCGATCCTTATAATGCCCAAGGCGGTTTTTTATATTGCTTTTTAGCAGATGTAAATCACCAGCCTATATCACGCAGCCTATCCGAGAAAGACTATGACAAATGCGTTAATTTGATGCGCCATACAGGTGTTAAAACAAACTCCTATACTAAGTATAATAAGTGGGGTACATTGGCAGCGCCAGTTCGAACCATTACCGCGGTATTACTTAATTGGGCGTTTTGGTTTGCTGCATTTTACTTAATAGGTGGTTTTGGCCTGGTATGTGCAATATTCGGTGCAGCTGGTTTTTGGGCTGTAGGTGTTCGTACTTACAATTATGAGGGCCATGGTAAGGGTGAAGACAAACGCCGTGATGGTGTTGATCATAATCGCGAGGATATGTCTATCAATCAAATATGGCCAGGCTATGTTGCCGGCGAATGGCATAATAATCACCATTTGTACCCAAAAAGCGCACGCTCTGGCTTTAAACCATACCAGCTTGATTTAGCCTGGTGTTATATAAAACTATTGAGCATGGTAGGCGCCGTAAGTAGCTACCGCGATTCTAAAAAAGATTTTAAACTGGCTTATTGTCAAAAACCTGTTAAAGTAGCGGTATTAGTTAATAATGTAGTACCTGCAACTTACATACAAGAACCTGAGGAGGCTTTTATTAATTAAACTTCAGTGGCTAAAACTTTTATAGTGCTCACTAGTTGTAAGGTTTATAAAACTCAACCAATGAAAAAACTAATTTTATCAATCTTGATGGTTTTAGCCATAGGCTTCTCATCATTCGCACAACAACACAGGGTAGAAAAGAGAACTGTTAAGGTGAAGCACACCAGTACTTTTGGTCAAAAAGTACATAACACTTTTCACAAAAAGAAACATTACAACGGTTACAAAGTAAAAACTAAGGTTAGAAGATAGTAACTTAGTTAAGAAATAAAAAGGGAGATGCAATTTGTATCTCCCTTTTTTGTTAAACAAAGCGTCATTGCGAGCGAAGCGTGGCAATCCCCGATTTACAGGGCAAACTCAAATTTTACCGCCATTTACGTTTGTTTGTGTATTTAAGCTGTAATTCTATTTAAAAAGCAAATCTTTCGCTAAAAAAACACTACCTTTTTGTGTAAGGATTAATTACCTTAGCTTACCATTTAACCATTATACTACCTATATTATGAATGCAAAATCATCGCTATTGATGTGTTTTTTATGCACTGTATTCTTCAGCCAAACAGTTTCAGCTCGAAATTTAGGCATATTTGATGCGCAAACAGATGTAGGCAATGTAAAACTTACAGGTTCTGCATTATACGAACCTGAAGCACAGCAATATCAAATTACCGGTTCAGGCTATAATATCTGGTTTGATCATGATGCCTTTCATTATGTTTATAAACGCATAAAAGGCGATTTTATATTAACCACAAAAGCTGCCTTTTTAGGTAAAGGAGTAGAGATGCACCGCAAGCTCGGTTGGATGATCCGTACATCGCTTGATTCCAATTCAAAACACGTTAACGCGGTGGTGCATGGCGATGGCTTAACTTCGTTACAATTCAGGCGCACAGTTGGCGCGCAAACGGAAGAGATCAAATCATCTGTTACACATGCCGATGTTATCCAAATCGAAAGAAAAGGTAATACCTACACCATGTCGGTAGCACGTAACGGCGAAACTTTCGTTACCGAGAAGGTTGAAGATCTTGAACTGGGAGATGAAGTTTATGTTGGCCTATTTGTCTGCTCGCATAATCCAAATGTTTCAGAAACTGCTGTATTTAATAATGTGCGCATTGTTGTACCTGCTAATGGGGAGAACGGTTATCAGAAATACATCGGCAGTGATATTCAAATATTGAATCTGGAAAACAGCAACAGCCGCATCATATATCAGTCATCACAATCGCTGCAAGCGCCAAACTGGACTAAGGATGGTAAATCGCTGATCTATAACAGTAACGGTTTACTGTATAAATATGATTTAAAAACCAACATCCCGCAGGTACTAAATACGGGCGTAGCTAAAAATAATAACAACGATCACGTGTTATCCTTCGATGGCAAATGGCTGGCGATCAGTAATAGCGAGAAAGATGGTTCAATCGGCTATATCATCCCCTCAACCGGGGGCGAAGCCAGGCAATTAACCCCAACAGGTCCGTCATACATGCACGGCTGGTCGCCCGATGGCAAGTACATTGTTTTTTGTGGCGATAGAAACAACGAATATGACATTTACAAAGTCCCATCAAAAGGAGGCAAGGAAGTTCGGCTAACCGATGCACCCGGCCTTGATGATGGCGCAGAATACACGCCTGATGGAAAATACATCTATTTCTGCTCAGTCCGTAGTGGCCTGATGCAGATTTGGCGCATGAATCCCGATGGCAGCAACCAAACCCAGGTAACCAATGATGATTATGATAACTGGTTCCCGCATGTATCGCCTGATGGTAAAATGATTGAGTTTATCTCCTTCATGAAAAACGAAGTCGCCCCCGGCGATCATCCTTTTTACAAGCATGTATATCTTAGGGTAATGCCGGTTGGCGGCGGCCCAATTAAAGTAGTGGCTTATTTGTATGGTGGTCAGGGTACTATCAATACCCCATCATGGTCGCCTGATAGCAAGCGTTTAGCTTTTGTGAGCAATACACAATTATTGTTTCCTATATTCCCAATAGCCCAATAATCATGATGCAAACATCTCGAAGGAAATTTTTAATAAACAGCGCCGTTTTAGCGGCTGGCACCGCTTTATTACCTAATAATCTTTTCTCATCCCCAATAAAAGAAATTGAACGTATTGGTCTGCAACTTTATACCGTTCGTGACGCCATGCACGCCGATCCAACAGGCACACTTAAGCGATTGGCGACAATAGGGTACAAGCACTTAGAACATGCAGGTTACAACGATGGTAAATTTTATGGTTTGAGTGTTAAGGAGTTTAAAAAGGTTTTGGACGATAACTTCCTTAACATGACCAGCGGCCATGTGGTATTGCAGCAAAAGCACTGGGATGCCGCCAAAAATGATTTTACCGATGAATGGAAAAGAACTCTGGATGATGCATCCGACATCCACCAAAAATACCTGATAAGCCCAGGACTGGACGACAATTTAAAGCATGACTTTAATGCCTTTAAAACCTTTATGGACGTATTTAACAAATGCGGTGAGCTATGTAAAAGTAAAGGGATGGTATTCGGTTACCATAACCACGATTTCGAATTCACAACCATATTTGGCAACGATAGGATGTACGATTTAATATTAGCTAATACCGACCCTGCATTGGTTACCCAGCAATTGGATATTGGCAATATGTATTCAGCAGGTGCTATACCGATGGATTATATCAAAAAATATCCTGGCAGGTTTGAGTTAATGCATGTAAAAGATGTAATTAAAAAAGACGATGGTAAGTATGAAAATACCCTGCTTGGCAAGGGCTTATTACCATTAAAAGAAATATTAAAAACAGCCCGCAAAAAAGGTGCCTCACAATTTATTATTGAGCAGGAAGATTACCAGGGAATGGACCCGATAGCCAGTACTGCAATTGACCTGAAAGTTATGCAAGACTGGGGCTATTAAGTAACATATTTATGGCGTGGTGTATCTTTTTAAATAAATTACTAAGTTTGATGTACCGGAGCTAAATTGATTTTATAACTACCTATATAACTAATTTATAACCAATGACCAATAAACCAACTGATTCATCTTTAAATACCTCACGCAGAGGTTTTATTAAAAGCAGCTCCATTGCAGCTGCAGGCATCATGATTGTTCCCCGCTATGTTTTAGGCGGAAAAGGTTTTATTGCACCAAGCGATAAACTGGTAATTGCATCTGTTGGTGCAGGTGGCAAAGGCCAAAGCGACATTGCTAATTTCTACGCCAGCGGCAATGCCGAAATTGGCTATCTATGTGATGTTGATATGCGAAGCGCTGCCAAAACGGTTGCCAAATTCCCGAAAGCGAAATTTTATAAAGACTGGCGCGAGATGCTGGATAAGGATCACAAAAACTTTGATGCTGTATCCGTTTCCATTCCTGATCATAATCATGCTATCGTAGCGCTCTCCGCTATGCAAATGGGCAAGCACGTATACGTGCAAAAACCAATGGCACATGATGTATTTGAGGCCCGCGCCTTAACACACGCTGCTAAAAAATATAATGTAGTAACCCAAATGGGCAACCAAGGCTCATCAAACGATGGGGTAAGGCGCTTACGCGAATGGTATGATGCTGGCGAGATAGGTGATGTACATACCGTTTATTGCTGGACAGACCGCCCGGTTTGGCCGCAGGGCATCCCATGGCCAACTACAAAAGCCGATATTCCTAAAGAACTGGATTGGGATTTGTGGTTAGGAACTGCTCCGTCTAAAGATTACGTAAACAAGCTGGTGCCATTCAATTGGCGTGGCTGGTGGGATTATGGCACCGGTGCACTTGGCGATATGGGTTGCCACATAATGGAAGCCCCATTCCGCGTGCTTGATCTGCAATATGTTAAAGATGTGCAATCAAGCGTGGGAACTGTGTATGTAGATAATTTTCAAAAAGGATATTTCCCCGATAGCTGCCCGCCATCAAGTCATATCACCCTTACTTTCCCTAAAACAGCGAAGACACAGGGCGATGTTACTGTACATTGGATGGATGGGGGTATACAACCCGAACGACCTGTTGAATTAGGTCCGAATGAAGATTTTGGTGATAACGGTAACGGTATGCTCTTCATCGGCACAAAAGGAAAAATGATGGCAAGTACCTACTCATTAAATCCACAGTTATTGCCAACCTCGCGTACAGCTCAGTCTACCGTGCCGCAAACAATTAAGCGTGTACCGGGCGGACAAGACGGGCATTACGCGCAATGGGTAAATGCAGCTATTGCTGGTAAACCTGATGATGTAAGCTCGCCATTCAAACTGGCTGGTCCGCTAACAGAAGCCTTGTTGATGGCAAATCTTTCTATTCGTGGGCACGATATTCAAAAAAAACGTAGTGACGGCAGGGGCTTTGATTACCCAGGCCAAAACATAAAACTGATTTGGGATAATGATGCCATGCGGGTAACCAATTTTGATGATGTAAACCAATTCATAAAACGCGAGTACCGCGAAGGCTGGAAAGTGTTAAGTTAATATATGAAGTTAAGATTAGGAATGATAGGCGGTGGGCAAGGCGCGTTTATTGGCGCTGTACACCGCATCGCCGCCCGTATGGACGACGAATATGAACTGGTTTGCGGCGCGTTCAGCAGCAATGCGGAAAAGGCTAAAGCAAGTGGTTTATTATTGGGGCTATCGCCGGATCGGGTTTATAAGTCGTATCAGGAACTCATCGAAAAAGAAAAACAATTACCCCAGGATGAGCGTGTTCAGGTAATCAGCATAGTAACCCCAAATCACCTGCATTTCGGCCCGGCTAAACTGGCGTTGGAGAATGGTTTCCATGTAATACTGGATAAGCCGATGACCTTTTCGCTTGCCGAAGCAAAAGAACTTGAAAAAGTTGTTAAAGCAAGTGGCAAACGCTTTTGCCTTACCCATACTTACACAGGTTACCCGATGGTAAAAGAAGCCAGGCAATTGGTTGCTGAAGGTAAACTAGGCAAGATCAGAAAGGTTTATGTAGAGTATCCGCAAGGTTGGCTAAGTACTTTTTTAGAGAATGAAGATAATAAACAGGCAAGCTGGCGAACCGACCCAACCAAAAGCGGTATAGCCGGCGCCATGGGTGATATAGGTACACATGCCTTTAATTTAGCCGAATATGTGAGTGGCCTGAAGGTAATTAAACTTTGTGCCGATATTAATACAGTAGTTGATGGCCGCAGATTGGATGATGACGGCGCAGCTCTGTTGAAATTTGATAACGGTGCAAGCGGTGTATTAATAGCATCGCAAGTTGCCGCTGGCGATGAAAACAATATTAAAGTAAGGGTTTATGGCGAAAAAGGCGGATTGGAATGGCAGCAGGATAATGCCAATACCTTACTATTAAAATGGTTAGACAAGCCGGCTGAAATATTACGTACAGGCGCAGGCTATTTAAGTTCATATGCTACGCACAACGCCCGTGTACCCGCAGGTCATCCCGAAGGATACCTGGAAGCATTCGCCAATTTATACCGCAACTTCGCGTTAAGTATTAAAGCTGATATCGCCGGAAAACCAGCCGAAAAGGAATGGCTCGATTATCCTGGCATTGAAGAGGGTATCAGGGGAATGGCCTTTGTTGAAAATGTAATTGCATCCGGTAAATCGGATGCTAAATGGACTGATTTTAAAATATAAGATAGTACTGTCATTTCGAACGTAGAGAGAAATCTTCTTCAATATGCAATGCGAACTACGCAAACCGCAGAAGATTTCTCCCTACGGTCGAAATAACAAAAACAAATAAACTATGAAAACCATTAAAGGCCCTGCAATATTTTTAGCGCAATTTATAGGTGCCGATGAACCTTTTAATAATTTAAAATCCATCTGCCATTGGGCAAAGGATTTAGGCTATAAAGGAGTGCAATTACCCACACTGGATGATCGGTTCATCGACCTGAAAAAAGCTGCTGAAAGCAAAACCTATGCTGATGAGCTTAATGGTTTGGTTAAGGATTGCGGATTAGAAATCACCGAACTATCCACCCACCTACAAGGTCAATTAGTTGCAGTTAACCCAGCCTACGATCAGTTGTTTGATGGTTTTGCACCTGAAGCTTATCGTAATAACCCCAAAGCAAGGCAGGAATGGGCAGTACAACAACTAAAATACGCGGCCAAAGCATCTCAAAATTTAGGCTTGAATGCCAGTGTTACCTTCAGCGGTGCGCTTATATGGCAAATGATGTACCCATGGCCACAGCGCCCTGCGGGAATTGTTGATGAGACCTTTTCCGAACTCGCCAAGCGCTGGGAACCAATCCTCAATGTTTACGACGAGTGTGGAATTGACCTTTGTTACGAAATCCATCCTGGCGAAGACCTGCACGATGGTATCACCTACGAAATGTTTTTAGAGAAGGTGAACAACCATCCGAGGGCATGCCTGCTATATGACCCATCACACTTTGTGTTGCAATGTTTGGATTATCTGGAATACATCGACATCTATCATGAACGCATAAAAATGTTCCATGTAAAGGATGCCGAGTTTAACCCAACCGGCAGGCAGGGCGTTTATGGCGGTTACCAAAGCTGGATAAACAGGGCAGGGCGCTTCCGCTCTTTAGGTGATGGACAAGTTGATTTTAAAAGCATATTCAGCAAACTGGCGCAGTATGATTTTAGCGGCTGGGCCGTATTAGAATGGGAGTGTGCCCTTAAAAACTCGGAAGATGGTGCTCGTGAAGGAGCTGAGTTTATCAAAAATCATATCATCAAAGTAACCGATAAGGCTTTCGATGATTTCGCCTCATCAGGCGGCGACGCAGCTTTCAACAAAAAAATATTAGGAATATAAAACACATAACAATAACATCTAAATGAAAAAGTCATTCATCATTTTCGGGCTCGCGTTGGCAATATCCGCTTGCGGAAACAACAAATCAAGCAACAGTTCAGGTACTGATAGTACAGTTACCACTACAACCACTTCATCATCAACCCAAAACACATCCGTAGCCGTAAAGGATACTTTAGGCGAAGCATTAATTCAAAAGAATGATTGCCTTACCTGCCATAAGCTCGATCAAAAGATTATTGGCCCTGCTTACATCGATGTAGCAAACAAATACACTGCGTCTCCAGCTGTTATTGATACTTTGGCTAACAAGATCATAAAAGGCGGTTCAGGTAACTGGGGTAATATTGCCATGTCGCCACACCCAAATTTGTCAATGACAGATGCGCAGGACATGGTGAAATACATCCTGTCGCTCAAAAAATAAACCAACAAACCAATATAAACCAATGATAAACAGAAGAACGTTTTTAACCCAGGCCGGGATGCTTTCGGCGGGGATAATGATTGCCCCAAAGCTGGTGATGGCAAAGGGAAACAGCAATGCAGTAGGGCTTCAGCTATATAGTCTTCGCGACCAGTTAAAAGGCGGCGATGTAAAGGATGTTATAGCCAAAATAGCTAAAGCAGGTTATAAAGAGGTTGAAACATTTGGCTACAATAAAAAGGATGGTTTTTGGGGATTGGATGCAACCCAGTTTAGCAATGCTTTAAAAAATAATGGCTTGCGCACGCCAAGCGGGCATTTTGAGTTCGATAGTTTTTTCGCTACGGGGAATACCGATCAACTGCAAACCTATATTGATGCCGCGCACATTACCGGTATGGAATACATCATCGTTCCGCACCTGGATGGCGATTTCATAAAAACGGTTGATGACTTTAAAAAGATTGCCGATAAAATAAGCACTGCTGCCGAAATATGTAAAAAACAGGGTTTAAAATTCGGGTACCACAACCATAATTTTGAGTGGAAACAGGTTGACGGTACTACTTTTTATGATACGATATTAGAGCGTACCGATCCAAATCTGGTAAAAATGGAAATGGACCTGTATTGGGTAGTTCGTACCGGTCAGGACCCTATAGAGATCATTAAAAAACATCCGGGCAGGTTCTTCGCGTTCCATATTAAGGATATGGACAAAGCCAACCATAATATAAACACCGAGGTAGGCAATGGTACCATTGATTTTAAAGCGATAATGGCTTACGCCAAGTTGGCCGGTGTAAAACATTTTATAGTGGAGCAGGAGAATTATACCAATATTGACCCATACGTAAGTATAGCGCAAAGTTGTGCCTACTGCAAAAACGTGCTGCATGTTTAACAACCATCATTAATTAATTTAACATGAAATATAAAATATTATTGACCGCGGTATTAGCAGCAAGTGCTATGATGGCTAATGCCCAACAAACCGCCAAACCCGAAGACACTGAAGTCTGGAGCCCTGAACCGGCTGTAATCACTCCGGGAAAAACCTGCGCCGATGCGCCATCAGATGCGATCATTTTATTTAATGGTACAGATCTTAGCCAATGGGTTTCTGCTCAGGATAGGACGCAATCAGCAGACTGGAATGTGCATGATGGTATTGTTACCGTAAATAAAAATTCAGGCAATATCGAAACGAAAAAGCTTTTCACCAATTACCAGTTACATATTGAATGGCGTATCCCTGCCGACATTACCGGCAGCGGGCAGGCAAGAGGAAACAGCGGTGTGTTTTTAGCATCACTGGGCAAAGGCGATGCAGGCTATGAGCTACAGGTATTGGATGCTTACAAAAATAAAACCTACGTTAACGGTATGGCTGGTAGCATTTACAAACAGTTTATCCCGCTTGCAAACCCAGCAAGGCCACCGGGTGAATGGCAAACCTATGACGTGATTTGGACCGCGCCAACATTTAATAACGATGGTTCGCTAAATACGCCTGCCCGTGCAACCGTAATATACAACGGTGTTGTTGTTGAAAACAATGTTTCGCTATTAGGCCCAACATTGTACATTGGCAAACCGGCATACAAGGCACATGGCCCGGCACCAATAAAGCTACAAGCGCATGGCGACAAAAGCGAGCCACTAAGCTTCAGAAATATTTGGGTGAGGGAACTATAAAAAACCATTTAAAAAGGATAAAACTATGTCATTGCGAGGAACGAAGCAATCGCACGGAAGCAAAGTAAACCTTACAAAGTTCGCGATTGCTTCGTTCCTCGCAATGACACGGTTTTTTTAACAAGAATAGCGCGGTGGCAGGGGGGGTATCCCACATGTTAAATAAACAAAAAGGGAGCAAGTTTTAAACTTGCTCCCTTTCTTATTTTAGGTAGAGGAGATTGTGTTTTTAGTCAACTTTATAATGGTAAACATAGCGTGCAATATTACCATCAGCATCAATACCTTCAAGCACTGCGCGGTATAAACCTTTACCATCAGCATTAAAAAAGTCAAATGAGGCTTTTCCGGTTGCATCGGTAATTATTTTCGGGTTCCAGTAAATGGTTGTGCGCAAATCAGAGTAGGCTGGGTTAGTTTTTGGTACGCTAAACTTAGGTACATAAAACTCTTTTGTACGTGCATAACCTAAAGGACTAATAGTTATCAGATTATATTGTGGCATCATATCCCGTAACTGCGAAAGTGAAATCTTTTCGCCTTTTGGTGCAGGCTTACCATTTACAACTATTACACCTTTAGTGTTACTCATTTTATTAATACTACTTAGCCCATCACTATTAAACAATTCTACCGATTCAACTGTTTTTGGGTCAATGTTTGCCAGGTAATTTACATCAACCGGCATTCCGTTATAATAAATAGCTGCAGGTGTGCTTTTATTACCCTGGCTATAGTCTCTTGTTAGGTAAAAGTTATTATCGTCATAAGTAAAGCCAAATGCAGCACCTCTTAAACAGTCCAGTAAAAAATTGCAGCCAGATAATTGAACACCAGAAAGAACATGATCGGCCTGTGGACTTAAACCTGTTAATGCGGAATAATCTGTATGGCTTGGTTTTTTAACTTCGGATTTTGCTACAATTACAACTTCTTTAAGCATACGCGTGCCCGCATATTGCCTTTTAGTATTTTTAAGATACACTGATAGCGTACTATCAATATTTTGTATGTTATCCGGCGAATTAATGTTTTTAATTAGCACGGGCCATGTATCGCTATTTGCTACGATAACCAGGTTTTTATAATTAGGATTATTCTTAGCACTAAGAACAATTTTAGTGGAATCCTTAAAATTTAAATTAGAAAATCTAAAATTGCCAGCTTCATCAGTATTAGCATCCTGAGGAGACAACCTATCGCTAAAATTTAAATGAATATTAGCGTTTGGAACTTCTATACCCGAAGAACTGCGAAGCTTACCAGCAATAGTTATACCCTGTTCAGGCAAAAAAGATAATTGCGGGTTTTTACCTGCAACAATATCACCATAATCAAAACGACGGTAACCTTGTGTAAGCATTAAAACGTCCAGGTCATCAACTCGTTTTGCATCTACATGGTTAAAGTAATAATTTGGCTTCTCAATATATCCTTTAAGGTCTGAGGTTAAAAGTAATGTTGAAAGGATGGTAGTTTCACTATCTTCATTGTAGGGTACTTTGTTTTCATCAGTAACGGATAAAGAAAATGTTCCAACATCAGGTACATCTTTATTTTTAACCGATAAATTCATGTGTACTTTTTGTCGGGTGGTATATGCTGGTCTGTCAGTATTAATGGCAACGTTTAACAAATCATTGTGCTGTATAAATACCAGGCGCTCACTTAAAGGGTCACCCTCTGAGGTTAATAACGAGAATTGCAAAATACCGGTAGGGAACTTGCTTTTTGGTATTGTAGATGAATAAAGCAGGTTTTGCAGGTTGGTTTGTGCAGCATAACATACCGTGCCGCCACTTTGCGCGATGATATAAAAAAGAGTATTCTTAAATTTATCTAAAAATGCCTGGTTCGACCCTAATTTGATGGTTAAGCTATCCGGGTTTGTGTTATTTACAGATAGATATATCCCCTCATCAAGCACTTTAGGTAAATCGTAAGTATTTTGCGTGCCATCCGAAAACGATACCTTGGCCTTGTAATTTTTACCAGGTTGAGGTTGAAAAACAAACTCGCCCATACCTAAATGCTGCGATGCAAATTGCGCAACTTCTGTATTACTATCGTCAATTACTGAGCCTTTAACATCAATGCCCATCCCGTTAGAGTTAATAGCCTTAAATCCAATTTTCGCGTGCACATCGCTCAGCATATTGCCACCCTCAGGGAAAAACTGCACATCTTTTGCTATAGCCGCGGTTTTTAAAGGATAAGTATTGGTAATGCTTTTTTTGTAA
>Ga0206809_1037_pt1 | contig 33792 bp, 21 predicted proteins | sample Alteio_BWOrgCont_55_FD_152903 | JGI IMG/M metagenome (GOLD analysis project Ga0206809, IMG submission 152903) | Enriched cells from forest soil in Barre Woods Harvard Forest LTER site, Petersham, Massachusetts, United States -... | ecosystem: Environmental > Terrestrial > Soil > Temperate forest >... | reverse complement strand
TACGAGAGTCTGAATGAATCTCCGCACCCTGCTATGTTTTTTCCCATTCTGCAGATGCCATCGACAACGACGCTGCTGGTGGTGCGGTCCGGCCGCGATCCGCAACAGCTGACGGCGGCGATCCGGGAATCCGTGCGGGGGCTGGATGCGGCGCTGCCGCTGATGATTGGGACGCGCGAGAGCGGGCTGGAAGCTCTGTTGTTCGGTCCGCGGATGGCGACGATCACGCTCGGAGTGCTGGGGATGATGGGAGCGATGCTGTCGATCACGGGAATCTTCGGGATGGCGGCGTACTCGGTGAGCAAGAGGCTGCGCGAGCTGGGGATTCGGATGGCGCTGGGCGCGCAGCGCAGAGAAGTGCTGGAAACGGCGCTGGGACGCGCGCTGAAGCTGCTGGGGCTGGGCTCAGCGGTCGGCCTGGTGCTGGGGATCCTCGCAAGCCGGGTGCTGGCGCACATTGTGTATCAGGCCACGCCGCGGGATCCGCTGGTGCTGGGCGGGGTGGTGCTCACGATGGTGTTGCTGGGGCTGGTGGCGACGTGGATTCCGGCGCAGCGGGCGCTGGCCGTGAATCCGATGATCCTGCTGCGGGAAGAGTGAGAAGCAGGGAACAGGGAACAGGGAACAGGGAACAGAAAACCTTTGACCCTTAATAGGCCCAGCTGCAATCTCTCGTGAAATCGGTGGTGGGGGTGCGCTGCCAGGTTTCGCCGGATTTTTCCACTTCGAAAATGCCGCCGCTGCCGCAATCGGAGCCGCAGCTTTTGATCACCGAGACGAGCGCGTGGGTCTGCGCGTGGTCGAGGCCGGGAACGCCAAGGAAGCGGACGTGGCGGATGTCCTTGTAGCGGTCGCAAACCGAGGGGCCGTGGCCGTGAGCCTGGAGGCAGGCCTGGACCTGGGCCGCTTCGCCGGGAGCGAGCAGGCGGTAGCCCGCGGGGATGGTGAATTTCTGGTCCCATTCATGACTTTGCACATTGGCGGCGGCAAAGGCGTCGGCGAGCTCGCGCTCTTCGGGGGTGGAGGGTTTGAGACAACTGCCGCCGACCTGGGGAATGTCCGCCTGGGAGCCGGCGGCGATGACCAACGGCTCGTTAATGGGCGCCGGAGCCGGCTGCTGGTAGAGCGTGGAATAAATGTCGTAGCCGATGGCAGGAGCGGGTCCGCCGCCGGGCCGGTTGAGCGGATGGGTGACGGAGAGATCGCCGGTGGTTGCCGATGTGCGCGCGTCGTGCCTCCGCATCAGGCGCGGCAAGAGACGAAACCAGAGCAGCACGAGGACGACGAAAACGAGGATGAGACGAATGCCGAGTCGCGGCGTGAGGCGCATGCACTGCTCCTGTGGGCCGGGCGGCGCAGGACGGTCGCGGGGCTCAGGAGAAATTGTAGTGGCAGCGGGATCGGCTGGCCGCCGCGCGGTCAGGGGAGCCGGTAGACCTCGAGATTGGTGAATTTCTTTTCCTGCTCGGACTGCGGGCGAGCAAAATCCTGCTGCCAGAAAGCGAGGATCGCCTTGCCATCGGCGCTCAACTGGAGCTGCGGGACCTGCTGCCAGGATTCACAGGCTCCGAAAGTCAGCCACGGGCATTTGTGGATTTCGATGGGAAGGGCGGCGGAGCGAGCGAAAACGCGGCCGGACGATTGATCCCACACGACGAATCGAGCATCGTCGATTTTGATTTCGCCCGCTTTATTGTTGCAGGAGCTGCAGTAGCTCTCCGCGCCGGTATAACTGAAGATCCTGCTGTCATCGGCGGAGGCTCCGAAGGAGCGGTAGGTTTCAGCGCCGGGGCGGCCAAGCTCGCGGACGGTTCCGTTTGCGGCGAGGTTCCAGATGCGGAGTTTGCGGTCGTGCCTCGCATTGGCGTTGCGAAAGCCGCAGACGTCGTAGTACTGGCACGGGTATTCGCCGATGATGACGGCGCTGTTGCCCGCGAAGGCCAGCTGATGCTTCACGAAAGACGGATCGTTCAATGGCAGAGTGTTCAGGTGTTTTCCGGACTGCGTGTCGATGACTTCAACCTGGTCGCCCTGACGCGAAGCGAAGTTCCAGGTGACCAGGGCCAGCCTGGAGCCATCCGGCGAGAAGGCGATGCCGTCGCCCTGAAAGCGGTTGGTAAAACTGCGTGCCCAGTCCGCGGTGATCGTGCCGGTGTCGAGATTGAAGAGGCGGATGGCCAGCAGGCCGACATCACCGTGGAACACCAGAACCGCGGCGGGCCCAGTGAGAGCGCAACCAAAGGGGACGTCGTTGTAGAAGGGGAGATCTTTTTCGTAAGGCGCCAGGCTTCCGCTCGATGTAACGGCGAGCAGATCACTCAGGACGAGGTGGAGATGGAGTTGCAGAATTTGGGCGTCGATGACCTCGAGCTGATTTGGGCCATTGGCCACGACCAGGTATTTTCCATTGTCGCAGTAGGTGAGCGGTGCGGATGCGCTGACGCGGTAGGCCGGCGTTGGCTGCCACGGGGGGAGGGCGCCCGAAAGCAGAAGATGTCCGGAGGCGGCGTCCTGCACATCGATCGAATCCTGGACTTTAGGCGAAGCCTGCGGCATGGCCGAGAAGTTACGGTGGAGGGTAGCGACCCGCGTTCCATCGGGAGAGATGGCCACCTCGATGGTGTGCTCATGCGCGGGGGCCAGCGGTGTGATGCTGAGGACGTTCTTCGCGGGGCTGCACCCGATGCACAAGCATGCCCATGCGACCGTGCAGGCGATTCTGACAGAGATTCTCAAGGCTGCCATGCAACGTCTCCCATTCTGCAAACCGATTCGAGAACCATTGTCATGGGGCGCGCGGCAGGGAGGGGGAGACCTCCAGACACTTCTTTGAAGTGTTCCACGATGTGCACTTCGGCGCCGGAAGAGGCGCTGGCTGCGATGTACAATCGGCACGATGAGCGCGGGGGGCAGCCAGTCCGGGATGTTTGCGCCGAAGGGGCCGGAGGAGCGGGAGCCGCGGTCGCTTGTGCCGTGGATTGTGTCCACGATTGCGGTGGTGGGCGTGGTGGTGGGACTGGTGGTACTGCTGCATCGTCCGGCGCCGGTGAATCCTGGCGGTGCAGGGATGGCGGCGGCGGATCCTTACGCGGCGAGCCTTGTGATTTCCAATCTGCAGATGAGCCAGGCCGGGAATATGGCGGGCGGGCAAAACACCTATATCGATGGCCAGATTACGAATAAGGGCCAGGAGACGGTGACCGGAATTGAGGTCCAGGTGGGGTTTACCGGATTCACGGGGCAACTGGTGGGCAAGCCATCGATGCCGCTCACGCTGATCCGGACGCGGGAGCCGTATGTGGATACGGAGCCGGTGCGGATGGCGCCCATTCTGCCGGGGCAGACGCGGGATTTTCGACTGATCCTGGACAGCGTGCCGCCGGACTGGAATCAGAACTATCCGGAAGTTCGGGTGATCAGCGTCGCTGGCAAATAGTGCATGGTCGGTTTGGCGCGCGGCGGGGAATTTTTACCCTGTGTCGGATGGTTCGATCTGACTTTTCGGGATCCGGATGCCGGGAAAATACCGAAATCACAGAAATAAACATCTTTATTTCAATCACTTGACGTTTTGAGGGGCGTCCTGTGGTCAGGGGGTATCAGCTTTGGCACGGCAGGTGCTCTATGTCTCTGCGTAACGGGATGCTGCGCAGCTTCCGGAGTGTGTTCCTAACGTTGGTGGTTGAACAAAATAGAGACATGCAGAAGGAAATGCCAGCCATGAGTCAAAAAGTGATGAAAAACATTCTGAAGCCTGGATCCATTTCGGCGCTGCTCGTAGCGGCGAGCCTGGGTATACCGGCGATGGCCCAGCAGCAGCCGCAGGTCCAGACGGGAGCCACGACTGCTCCGCCAACGCAGAACCAGACGGGAACGGCCGAAACGGGAACTGGCAAGCCTCCGCTTCCGACCGTGGACCACGAGGGCTTCTGGGGACACGTGAACCCCTTTGCCCGCAAGAAGTGGGTGAATCGTCAACTGGATCCGGTGAAGGACCGGCTGAACGAGCTGGACGAGCTGCAGGCCAAGAATGCACGCGACATTAAGGACGTAGACACCCGGGCGCAGAACGGAATTCACGCCGCGCAGTCGACGGCGGACCAGGCGAACCAGACCGCGACGCAGGCCAGCCAAACGGCTGGGCAGGCGCAGCAGACGGCGCAACTGGCGACGGACAAAACCAACCAACTGGGACAGACGGTCAACGGTCTGGATCAGTACCACCCGGTCACGAACACGGACATCCAGTTCCGGGCAGGGCAGACGGTGCTGAACGCGAAAGCGAAGGACGCGCTGGATCAGGTTGTGACCCAGATGCAGGGACAAAAGGGTTATGTGGTGGAAGTTGCGGGATACTCGAAGAGCCACGGAACGGTGGGCCTCGAAAACTCGCAGCACATGGCCGAAGCAGTAGTTCGGTATCTGGCAGAACACCAGATTCCGGTGTGGCGGATTCATGAAGTGGCGATGGGGAACGCGCCGATCGACGACGGCAACGGCGGGACAGCCGCAGCCGGCAGCGTGGTTCGCATCAGCCTGATGGAAAACAGTTTAGCGGCCTTGAACTCCCCCGATGCGGGTGGTTCACCGATTGGTGCGACGCAGCCATCTTCCGCGCAGCCCTCCCCTCAGGGCGCTGCGTCGCAACCACCGGCTCCTCAACAGTAAGGAAGACCCAACCAAGCTCTCACACAACGAGAGAACCAAGGCAGATTGGCCCCTCACCCGAGGGGCCCTTTTTTTTGCCTGGGAGAGAAGCGGTTAGGTGAAGGGCGGCCTGCTGGCAGTCAGCCTCAGGAATCTTTCTGTGAAATTCGCATGTGTGGGAAACAAAGCACTTGCGGAATGATTGTGCACTTCACTCGGAGTGCACTTGTTGTGCCGTGACAGGGCAATTTGCCAACTGCAAAATTCGGGTTTATTTCCCTGGAGAACTCGCGTTCCGTCTGTACTACACTGAACCAACCGGAGAGGCAGGGAGTTGAACCCAGCAGTCCGCGAACACTGCCGTTCGAAGTTTATAAGGCTCGTATCGGCCCGGGCGGCAAGTACGCCTCCAACGCAATAGCAAGTCACCACGGCCTGAATCGCTTCGTCTCTTGGCAGGGATGCGATTCAGGCCTTCGTATTTAGGCCAGCTAGCGCGGTGAGCGTTCGCCGCTGGCTAAATCTCTTCTGGTCATTTTCTTGGCCTCTGAAAGCCATCAGACCATGGCACGAGTTAAATTGCAAGCGTTCCTGAGAATAATACTTTACTTTCTTTACTCGCATGGGGCTTACGTGTACTCTGTGGGTGGAGGTAAGCGCGATGGCCACTCACCGCAGTCCGAATTGCCCACAAATCAGCTTCACCGAAGCAGCCCAGAAGGGCCGGAAGGTCTACGACAAAGAACACACCCACCCGGCTCCGAAAGCGGCGGTAGCGGAAGACTTGGGGTATTCCGGGATCAACGGCAGGGCTCTTAGCGTCATCGGCGCGTTGCGCCAATATGGCATTCTAGAGGGTTCAAGCGAGGCTTTGCGTGTGACAGACGATGCGGTGGCCTTCTTCGAGCTGGCGGATGGAGACGAGCGCAGCGAGGCCCTGCGGCGTATGATTTTTGCCCCTCCGTTTTTTCAGGCGCTCCGCGCTCAGTTCGGCGAGACGCTGCCAAGCGAGAGCACCCTGAAGCACCACTTAATAAAGGAAGGCTTCCTACCGAAAGCAGCGGACGAGGTGATTGGAGTTTACCGGGAGAACTTGGATCTAGTAAAAAACATGCCTAAACTCTACACTGGACCCGTTCCCGCGATGGAGGAACCCCAGATGTTGGCTCTTGCGCCTTCCCCTAGTTCGTCTCAAATGCCAAAGCCGATCTTCGTCCCTCCTGCTTACTCGCTGACGTACTCGTTCCCGCTTTCGATGGATATCACCGCAGACCTGCAAATTCGCGGTGGGGCGGTGACTTTGGATGACTTGGAAATGCTGCGTGACCAGATCGAGATGACAATCAAGGCGCTTAAACGAAAGCAAGCGCCCGCGCCCGAGATTTTATTGCAGGATGAAGGTCGATAAGACGCATTTCGACTCGCTACTGCATCGGCTCCTGCAACAGAAGCCAGAGAAGGGCACGGCAATAGAGGGCGCTCCGAAGCGGGGTAAGCCGATAATCCCTAAGCCTCAGTCTTCGGAGCCGCGATAAGCTCCACGTACGGCATAGGTGCGATCCCTGCCATGCGCGCCAGCTGAATCGGTTCCCATCTGTGCGGATGCTGGAGCGGAATTCAACCTCCGACAGCGCGATATCCGAAAGACGAAGATGCGCGAATCAAGCCCCTCCGGCCGTTCCCGATGGGTCCGTTCCACCGAGCGTCTCTCCTGTATGTGGGGTCGATCTCCCCTTTTCGACGGGATCGCGCGCGCGCAGCCGGTCCAGAAATGCCGAACGGGCCCGTCTCATTGAGACGGGCCCGTTCAGTGTGGTTCGCGCTATTTATGGCAGCTTCGGGAGCCGCCTTCCTCCCCTTAGAACGCGTACTTCAGCGAAAGCTGAATATGGCGCTCGGTGGAGTTGGTGTTGGTGATCTGGCCGAAATTGGCATCGGTCACGTTGTTGTCCGGCGACGCGTAGCTGGCAATGTTGAATGCGTTGAAGAAGTCGCCGCGGAAATCCACGTGATGTTCTTCCCAGATGGGGAAGGACTTGGCCACGGACATATCGACTTGCTCGAAGCCGGGGCCGCGCATGGAGAAGGGGCGAACATTGCCAAAGGCATCGTCCGGCTGCTGACTGAAGACGCACGTTCCGTTGTTCGTATCCGGAGCGCAGGAGGTGCCCTGCACCGCCGTGCCGAAGTAGGCATTCGGCGAGCGGTGCGCGGTATTGAGCGGCCGGTTCTGGTTGGGGCGTGCAGCGCCGGTGAAGGCGAACACGGTACTGGAGTAGTTGGCCGGCGAGGCCGCCGTCACCGGGAACGCCGTGTAGCTGACGTCGGAACCTGAGAGCTTCCAGCCGCCCAGCGCTTCGTCGACGACGCGGTTCCAGCTGGATCCGAACATTTTGCCGCGGCCGAAGGGCAGATCGTATTCACCGGAAACGGACAGAGCGTTGCGAATATCGAATCCGGACGGACCCCACTCCGCTGCCATGTCGTAGGCGTTCTGCTGGTAGTACTGGCCGCTGTTGGTGTTCGTTACGCCGTAGTAGCCGAAGTCGTCGGTGAGCGACTTCGAGTAAGTGTAATTCGCGGTGAACTCGAGGCCGTTGGTTAAATGCTGGCGAAAAACTGCCTGCAGTGCGTTGTAGTTGCTGGCAGACTCCGTTGCGCTGATTTTGATCACGCCGTTCTGTCCAACGATGTTGGCATAGGGCGCCGTGGCTCCGGGAGCGGTGAGCTGATTGCCCCAGTAGGGTTCGGTGAGGTGGTGGCCCAAGATCCCCACATAGCCAACCTGGAAGGAGGACTTGGGACTCACCTCATACTCAACCATGAGCGTAGCCTCCTGCGTGGACGAAGGCTGCAGGTTTTTCGGCCACACGTAAAACGTTGTAGTGGGCGGCTGCGCGGTTGGGAAACCGTTGGAGGTCTGGTAATACGTTCCTTTGGAGGTAATCACGCCGGTGGAAGTTCCGGACGGATTCTGTCCCTGCTCTTCAAAGTCGGTGTGGAACGGGGGATTCTGGGTGAGACGAAGATTGGCGCCCATGCCTTCGAGGTAGCTGGTGATACCGTAGCCTCCGCGCAGCACGAGGCGCGGCGTGGCCTGGTAAGCGAATCCAAAGCGGGGCTGGAACTGCGTGTAGACCGGGTTATACAGGGCGCGGCTGTTGCCGTCGACGCCGGCATACTCGATCTGCTTTGTATCCATGTTGATGTTGGCCATCTTGTTGTTGACTTCGTAGATGGGCTGATCGTATTCCCAGCGGATGCCGAGGTTCAGGGTCAGGTTCGGCATGACCTTGAAATCGTCCTGCGCGAAGAAGCCGTCACGATACTGACGCTGACCGGTCAGGCCGGTGACATTGCCAATCTGCACGTCATTCACTCGATCCACCAGGAAGTCCGCAAAGGGATAGTAGGCGGTGGCGTTCGATGCTCCGGTGTACTGGCCGCTGTAGGTGAAGTCGCCCAGTTCGCCGTCGTTGCCTGGGTAGAAGCTGTTCTGCTGATAGCGGGTGACCTCGGCGCCAAACTTAAAGAGGTGCCGGCCCCGCTGCCAGGTCAGGTTGTCCGCATATTCAAAGACGTTGTCGACGAAGACCTCCGGCGTGGGGTTCGCGCCGAATCCGTCGACGTAGCCGTTGCCCTGCGAAGTGGAACTCTCAATCCCGTTGAAGGATTGCAGGCTGAATCCGGCCGCTTCCTGGGCCTTGCTCGGGATTCCGACGAGCGAATTGCCGCCCAGCCCGAAGATGCCGCTGGGGTCGGTGGTGACGCCGCTGTTGAACTGAACCCGCGCGTAGGAAGCGCGCGCATTGTTGACGATGGCGGGTGAGAACGTATGCGTCCAGGTAATCGTTCCCAGATGATCCGGGTAGTTCGATGCGCTTGGGAATTCCACGGGAATCGGATCGCTCACCGTCCCATCGTTCGCATATCCCTGGGAGTACCGGCTGGAGATGACGTCGCGCTGGTGGAGATGCCAGTCGATCTTGACGTCGCCCTGATCGTTCCGCGAGAAAACGTCCTGCGGCCCGATGAAGTTCTCGTAGATGCCCAGAGGGTCGCTGGGGCTCTTTCGGTTGGGAAGAGGATAGGCGTTGGGATGGCTGAAGAGGAACAGGGCCACTGGATTGGTGATGGGCACCTGGTTGTTCGCATAGGGAGTCGGCTGGCCGGCTGCGTTCAGATTCTGCGTGTCGTACAGCTGAATGTTCAGCGGTGAGTTGAGGATGAGCGACAAATCGCCGGTGCGGAAGGCGGCCGGAGCTACGCTGAAGCTCTGCTGGCCGGAAGAGTGATAGCGGAACGCCTCAAAGTCCGCGAAAAAGAAGAGCTTGTCGCGAAAGATGGGACCGCCGATGGTCCCGCCGAAGATGGACTGCGTGTATCCCGACTTGGGGACGTCGTGCAGGTCGTTCACCCAGCTGTTGGCGTTGAGGTTGTCATTTTCGAGGAAGCCGAAGGCGCTGCCATGGAAGCGGTTGGAGCCGCTCCTGGTGACCATCACGACGTCGCCGCCGTTCACGTTGCCGAATTCAGCGTTGGCATTGGAAGCGATGACGCGAATCTGCTCCAGAGCGTCGGGACTCGGGCTGTAGCCGATGGTGTTGTTGATGTTTTCGTTGATTTCCTGCCCGTCGAGCAGAAAGTTATTCGATTGCTGGCGGCTGCCATTGACGTTTGCTTCGTTGCTGGCATTGGTGGACCGCTCGGAGGAGTTCGACGAGCTTCCGCTCACCATGCCGTATGTGCCATATCCGGTGGAAATCGCGCCTGGGGTGAACACCGTCAGCTGCGAGAAGTCCCGCCCGTTCAGCGGCACGCTGTTGATCGTGTTTTCCGTGAAGGTCTCGCCGTTGGTTGCATTTTCCGTCTGCAAAACTGGCTGAGCCTCTTCGCTCACCGTCACGGTGGTGCTGGCCTTGCCGACCGTGAGCTTAATATCGACCTTGGCCGTTTGATCGATTTCGAGTGAAAACGGCCCGAATTTCGCCGTATCGAACCCCGACGCATCGACGGTTAACTGGTATTCGCCAATCTGAAGGAAGCGAATGGAATATTCGCCGGACTGATTGGAAACGTCCGTCGTTTGTACCCCGGTTGCGGTGTCGGTGACGATCACTTTGGCTCCCGGAACAATCGCTCCGCTGGGATCGGTGATTGTGCCGCGGACAGAGCCGGTGGTCGTCTGCGCTCTGCAGGAGACACATGCGGCGATGACAAAGATCAGGATCGAAACGATTGTGCGACTCTGAATTTGCGTCCTTCGATTATGGTTCATGGAACCGTCCTCCTTAGAATTCAAATGCTCTGCATAAATTTGTTTTATGGGTGACTAATATCCAGGTTGGAACTGAGCTATATAGCATCTGCGCAGGCATGTCAAGCGGGGCGCGCAGGGCTTTCAGGCGGGGCCGTCTTGCACAGTCGAAACAATATACCGCAAATGAGCAGCCGTCGGGTACTGTGAAATGCTATATAGCGGACATATTTAGAGTTGATCGACGGCAGGGGCGGGATTGTTTGTCAGCCGTTCTCGGCAACGATGCTGATGAGGGCCTGCATTCTGTGCTCCTGGCCTGGTGCGAGGGTGATGGCGGAGTCAAGAATATTGCTGGCTTCCACACACGCAAATTGCCGCCACTCATCGTTGCCGAGATCGCCGAGCGAATTTGCGCCCTCCTGCCACGGATTCCATACAACGGTAGTGGCAGAGTTCACTTTCTCCGTCCGGATGCTGCGATGCCACGTGGGATCGCTCAGTTCCGCGGGTCCGGCAACGTCGATGTAAGCGTTGTCCGTCTTTCCCGTAAGGATCAGGTCGCCAGACTGGATCTTGCGGCGATTTCCATCGAAGTTATCCAGGAAGGCGACCTGATCGAGACCGCGAATGCTAACACTTTCTGCCTGGCTCACCCGGAAATAGGTGTGCAATGCCTCTTCGAAGCGAAACGAAGATTGGCCCGTATTCGTGACATGCAGCTCAAGGCGAAGAGACTTGCCGATGGAAAGCTTGTGCGTCAGGCGAAACGCGTGCGGCCACCAGCGATGCGTTGATTCGTCGTTCTCCGTCGAGCAGATGACAGCGACGGACTCTCCGTCGATTTGCACGGAGTCAAGCTGCCATTCTTTGGTGCGAACCACGCCGTGGGCTGGTGCTGCTGGCTCGTCGATCTTTGAGCGAAACCAGGGAAAGCACACCGGAATCCCTCCTCGGATGGCGCGGCCGTCCTGCCAATGCGAATGTTCGCTGAGGAAGAGCACCTCTGCGGCGTTCGCCGGTTGCCATGACGTGAGCTGAGCGCCATGAAGATAGATCTCCGCCGCAGCCGAAGGGGCGGTCACGCGGATTTTCGGCAGCCCGCCGTTTCCAGAGAGCACCTGCACCCGATTCGGAATACCGAATTCGCCGTTTAGAGCATCGATGTGTGACTGGTTCATTGCAGACAAGAGTTTATCGGGAAAGAGGGAGAAGGGACATGGGGGCCATGCGAAGGGACAGGGTGGAAACTTCCGCATCGCCGACTACGAGTCCCCAAAGTGTTGACGTGAAGAGATAGAATCCAGCAAAATCGGGCTCATCTTTGGGGGTGCTCGATGTCCGGGTTCTCCAGGTGCCTGCTCCCATTCCTGCTGACCGCTGCGTTCCCTCTGTGTGGACAACGGGTTCTGCTGTCGTACGACATTTCGCCCGATGATCCATCCAACTACGTGATTTCCGGCGCCGGTAATAACACCGCGGGCCGCATCAAGGCGCTCGTCGTCGATCCGAACAATCCTACCGTCGTGTATGCGGCAGCAGAGTATGCCGGTATATGGAAGTCCACCACAGGCGCCACGTGGGAAGGGTCGGGCGGCAATGGGCACAGCACTGCCGGCAAGATGAAGTGGTTTCAGGCGAGCAAAGGACTGCGCAGCGGGTTGACGGCCGGCGGGATTCCACTCGCCATTGACAAGAACGGCTCGCAACGACTGCTCTACGCGACCTCTGACGATGATGGGCGTCCGAACACGCCGTCAGGAGGGCTGTGGGTTTCGATCAATGGCGCGACGAGCTGGTTCCACGTTCCCCTCTGCCCCGGTAACAACAACAACATCGTCAGCGTGAACTTTATGGCTGGCCCCGGCGGCGGAGCCACGCAGCCTTACGTCTCCACGGCATGCGGAATCTGGACCACCACGGACGCAGGCATGAGCCCAGGCACCTGGACGCAGCTTCCCTCGAAAACGAATGCTCCGCCCGCGGACTCCACGGTCGTCGACGGGGGTTTCGGAACCTTGTTCGCGTGTAACGGCACGCTTGTCTATCAAGCAAAAGACGCGGGCGCGTCGGGTGTCTGGAGCGTGTCCCCGGCCCTTGCAGGTCCCTGTTATAACCTGACTGCGGCGCCTAACGGCAGCTCCGCATCGACCACTGCCGTCGTCATCCACAGCACGGCTACGAATCAGGAAGTCAGCACGGTCAATTTTGGGGTTTCCCCGGCGACCCTCACGAATCTGAGTTATCCGTCCCGCCCGGGTCAAATCCCTTTGGCAAAATGCAAACCGGTGTCTTCGTGCCCAGGCGGTTCGGGGCAGTCGATGGTCGCTGCGCCACCGATCACGAGCGTGTCGGGTTCGACGGGTCCGGGTTTCTCCTACGACGTCTACGCATCCGACAATTGCGTTTGGTATGCCTACAATCCGGGCCCGCCAAAGTCCTGGACCATGGTCGGTTACGCAGGCTCGGGTACTCCACCGGCAAGCACCGAATGCGGCGGGGGCGCCTCGACGATTCACGTGGACCCGTGGGCTATGGCTTTTCCCAGCTGGTACGACACGGGGAAAGGTCTGTGCGGAGCTTATGCGGCTACCGACGGAGGTGTTTTCTTTACCGGCTACCAACAAATATCAGGAGCGATTACAGGAGGCTGCACCAGCAACTGGGTTACGGTGCAGCACGATTTGCACGTGCTGTACAGCGACGCTATCTACGGAATTACGGCGGGCTCCAACCCGTTCGCGCCCTCCGGCGCAACCTATGCTCTGTATCTTCCGACGCAGGACAACGACACCTTTGGCACGACCTTTGGATGGACGAGCTGGGTGAGCCTGAACGATGGTGAGGGAGACTCAAACCAGGCGCTGGTGGATCCTGCATTTCCCGGCCAGGTGATGCTCTCCCGCAACGGCCACTACAACACATTCAGCGACCCGCCATTTACAGGCGGGAGCTTCGCGCAACTCTATCCTGCGTTTGCGCCGGATCAGGAACTGGATTGGGGCGACAATGTCGCGGGAACTGCCGATCTGGCACAGGTGATGACCGTTGTGGGCGCGAGCCCGCCTCCACCTGCACCAACTTCCGCGGACTATCTGGCGGTATTCAACCAGGACCCGAATAACTGCAAGAAGGGTCTCGATCGCGTGTGGCGCAACCGAAGCAATCCCCCTTCGCTGGGCGGCTGGACGGATATCGACGTAGGCATCCCAGCCAGTTTTCTTCCCTGCGACATCGGCGAGATCCAGGCCTCCGGAGGTCATGCCAACGGATCCCTGAACATCTATGTCCTGACTGCACTCACAAGCTACAGCGGCGCACCGGTCAAATACCCTCCAGGCCGGAGTGGGGGCCAAATCTATCGCGGGGTGGTTTCAGGCGGCCGCATTACTGCGTGGACGCCGGCGTCGGGTAACTGCACGAAACCGCCGACCTGTCCGGACGCACTGCCCGTCGCGGATAACTTCTTCGTCAATCCCTATGACCACAGGGAACTCTATGCCGTGAGCGCGGCCACCAACCTGATTAAGGTAAGTCGGGATTCGGGGAAGCATTGGGAAACCAGCCCGCTGACCGATCTTGCGACCAATCATGGTGAATATCGACTGGGCGGCAGCGAGTCGGGCGGCGTGGTAACGAACGGATGCAATATTCTGCGAGGCGGCGGTCCTTTCGGCCAGGGCTGCGGCCTCTCGGGCATGGCATTCGATGCCTTCAAGTCAAAAATTCGTGTGGCAGCGATGTTTTACGGCGGAGTTGGGTTCTCGCGTGACTCCGGTCAACACTGGATGGCGCTGGATATCACGAATAACAATCACTTACCCTGCTGGCCCGTGCCGGGGCCACCCTGCCTGCTGCTCAGCAACAACCTCACGCAGATTGTCGCTTCGGTTTTCTTTGATGGCGAAACGCACGGAACCAGCAAGAAAAAGCCTCCCATTCCCGGACCCGATCAGTTGATCTACGCTGGTCTGCGCGGCAACAGCATCAGGGCCATCCTCGGACCCTTTGAGAACCTGACATCTCTCAATTTCACGTACACACCCAGCGGGTCTCCAAAACAGGTTTCCGTCGTGATTCACAACGCAGGGCTTGCGCAGACGATACCGCTCCGCACCTGCACGAACACGAGCGGCAAGCGGAGTTTCTGCGGTTCCCTGCTGTTCGACTGGCAAACCGTGGCTCCGAGTCCTTCCGGCACGCGGGTCATTCAATATCAATATGTCGGCGGTGGTGCTTCGGGCATCGAGTCCTACCCGCTCACGACCGCCGATATCGCCAACGGCGTCGCCAGCGTCTCCAATTAGGCTCTGCGAAAACCGCGCGGGTGTGGGGCACTCGACACGATGGAGAGGCACCCGGGCCTGGACCCGTACAATGGCATCGCTCCACAAGATCGCGGGGGGTGATGTCGAGACAATTTGCGGGTGAGCTGATTTCGGAAGCGGTGGCGATGCTGATCATCATCTCCTTTGGCGATTCCGTGGCGGCGATGTATGGGCTGTACGATCCGAGCCCATACAAGCAGGCCTACTGGGGCGTTTGCATCGCGTGGGGACTGGCGGTGACGATCGCGATCTACACGACGGGGTCGGTGAGTGGGTGCCATGCGAATCCGGCGGTGACGCTGGCGCTGGCGATGTATCGGAAGTTCTCCTGGAAGAAGGTGCTGCCGTATTGCGCGGCGCAGACGGTGGGCGGACTGCTGGGGGCGGGGATCGTCTATCAGTTGTACGCGCCGGTGATCAACGCGTTCAACACGGCGCACAATCTGACGCGCGCGGCGGGCGGCGGCGCGGGGGTGTTCTTTACGCATCCGGCGGCGGGGATTACGCCGATGCATGCTTTCGGGGATCAGATTGTGCTGACGGCGTTTTTGATCTTTGGGATCTTCGCGATTACGGAGCAGTACAACGAGATGGCGCCGGGGGCGAATTTTGGGGCGCTGATGATTGGGTTTCTGGTGGCGCTGATTGGAGCGTCGATGGGGTATCTGGAGGCGTGGGCGATCAATCCGGCTCGCGATCTGGGGCCGCGGCTGTTCTGCTTCCTGACGGGGTGGGGGAGTGCGGCGTTTCCGTCGCCGCAAAATTACTGGTGGGTGCCGATTGTGGGTCCGCTGATTGGCGGGGCGGTGGGAGGAGCTGCGTATCAAACGCTGATCCATCCATTTCTGCCGGCGCGGCGGCGGGCCCTGGAGCAGACGGGCACGGTGGCACGGTAGGCGATGGCGCAGGATCGCAATGCGCTGTTCGCTTCGCTCGATGCGAGCTTTGACGTCCTGATTGTCGGCGGCGGCGCGACCGGGCTGGGCCTTGCGGTGGACGCGGCGACGCGCGGGTATCAAACAGCGCTGGTGGAGGCGGGAGACTTCGCGCAGGCGACTTCGAGCCGCGCGACGAAGCTGGTGCACGGCGGGGTACGCTACCTGGCAAATGGACAACTGCATCTGGTGCGCGAGGCGCTGCGCGAGCGGGCCACGATGCTGCGGGCGGCTCCGCATTTGGTGCGGCCGCTGGCGTTTGTGCTGCCGGTGTATCGACGGTGGGAACTGCCGTATTACGGGGCGGGGCTGCTGGTGTATGACAAGCTTTCGGGGAAGGCGACGATGGGGCCGACGCGTGTGCTGGGCGCAAAGGCGACGGCGGAGCAGGTGCCGGGGATTGCGCGGTCGGGGCTGAAGGGAAGCGTTCTGTATCACGATGGGCAGTTCAACGATGCGCGGTTTGCGCTGGCGCTGGCGCGGACGGCGATCGACTGCGGAGCCGTGGTGGCGAATTACGCGCGATGCGAGCGGCTGTTGTATGAGAACGGACGCGTGTTCGGCGCGGCGGTGCGGGATGCGGAGAGCGGAGCGGAAGAAGAGGTGCGAGCGCGCGTGGTGGTGAATGCGACGGGGATCTTCAGCGACGATTTGCGGCGGGCGGACGACGCAGGCACGGCTCCGATGCTGACGCTGAGCCGTGGAACGCACATTGTAGTGAGCGCGGATGTGCTGGGCGGGAAGGCCGCCGTGATCGTACCGCGGACGCGGGACGGGCGGGTGATCTTCGCAATTCCGTGGGAGGGACGAGTGGTGATTGGGACGACCGAGGTCGCGGTGGCGGCGAGCGAGATGGAGCCGGGCCATGCGGAGGAGGAGATCGAGTATTTGCTCGAGACGGTGGGGCCCTATCTTGAGAAGCGGGTGACGCGGAGCGAGGTGCGGGCGGTGTTTTCGGGGCTGCGGCCGCTGGTGCGTGGCGACGGCAGGAGCACGTCGCGGCTTTCGCGGGAACATGCGGTGTCGGTGTCGCGGAACGGGCTGATTTCGGTGGCGGGCGGGAAGTGGACGACGTATCGAAAGATGGCGGAGGACACGCTGGACTTTGCGATTCGGCAGGGGATGCTGCGCGGGGCCGCGTGCATGACGGAGACGCTGCGGCTGCATGGGGCGGCCGAAGCGGATGGAGACGAGCCAGGGTGGGAGCGCGAATACGGGAGTGATTTGGCGGAGGTGCGGGCGCTGATCGGCGCGGATGAGCGGCTGGGGGCGAAGCTGGACGGGGCGCTTCCGTACACGCTGGCGCAGGTGGTGTATGCGGTGCGGGCGGAGATGGCGCGGACGGTGGAGGATGTGCTGTCGCGCAGGACCCGGGCTCTGCTGCTGGATGCGGAAGCAGCGATGCGTGCCGCCCCGGCTGTGGCTGCGACCATGGCGCGGGAACTGGGGCGCGATGCTGCGTGGGCTGAGGAGCAGGTTCGGAGGTTTACGGCGTTGGCGCGGACGTTCTATACGGCGGCGTGACCTGTGTGCGAGGCAGCGCTATTTGCGCAGGCGCGACAGGATGTAGAAGACGAGGGAGAGGACGATGCTGAGAAGGATGGAGGTCGCGAGGGGGAAGTAGACGGTGGTATGTTTGCCGCGCCAGGAGAAGTCGCCGGGCAGGCGGCCGAGCGGCAGGCCGGTTTTGCCGAGCAGCAGCACGACGACGCCGATGCCGGCGATGAGGAGCCCGATGAAGAGGAGCAGGCGGCCGAGGTCGTTCATAAAGAGAGCGTACAGCGGTTAGCTGGTAGCGGGTAGCTGGTAGCGTTGGCCGCGTTTGATACCATGCGGCCTGAGCGGCAGGTTGTGACGACGGAGACACAGGGCGGGACACAACACGGGGCGGAGGCCACGGAGGCGCGGGGCCGCGGACGCGAGAGCAGCGGACGCGAGAGCATCTGGTGGACGTTTGCGGCGGCGAGTATTGTGCTGTTCTGCTCGACGTTCGTCTTCAACGCGACGCTGAACACGCATGCGCCCGATGGGCTGAGGGTCTTCGGATCGTTTTGGGCGTCGGGATGGGCGGCGCGGCACCATTTGAATCCGTATCTCCCCGGTCCGCTGACGTGGATCTTCACGCTGCCCGGGCATCCGGGGAAGGTGATCGACCTGAACCTGAGCCCTCCGGCGATGCTGCCGCTGTTTGCGGGGCTGTCCTATTTCAATCCGGATGCGGCGGTGAAGGTCTGGACGTTTTTCTCCTGCGGGCTGTTTGTTGGGACCGGCTTGCTGCTGGTTTGGCAGTATCGGGAGCACATCCAGCATCGGCAGATTTTGTGGTTTCTGCTGGCGCGGGCGGCGCTGAACACGCTGGGGCTGGGACAGGATTATGCGGTGTTCGTCGCGCTGGCCGCGGTGGCGTGGGTGCTGCTGGAGCGGGATCGGCAAGTGGCGGCGGGGATTTTTCTGGGGCTGCTGATCGCGTTTAAGCCGAATTACGTTTTGTGGGCGGTGCTGTTGGTTTTCTGCGGACGCTGGCGCGCGTCGGCGGTGGCCGTGGGCGTGGCCGCCGTGTTGTGCGCGCTGCCACTGACTCTGTACGGGCCGGGGATTTATGGCGAGTGGATGCGCGCGGTCGCCGGGGATCCTCACTGGTTCTTTCCGAATGAGGCTTCGATTACGGGGTTCTCGACGCGGGTGGGGCATCCGCAGATCGGCGAGGCGCTGGCGGCGGCGCTGCTGGTGACCGCGTGTGGCGTGGTGGTGTGGAAGCGGCCGTCGCTGCGGAACACGAGCGGGATTGCGCTGAGCGTGGCGATGCTGGCTTCGCCGCTGGCGTGGTTCCACTATGCGCTGCTGATCACGGGTCCGCTGTTTGCGAAGCGATGGGATTTGGTGCTGAGCCTGATGCTGCTGTTGCTGATGCTGCCGTTTGCGGGGTTCTGGTATTTGCTGCCGGTTTGCTATGTGGCGGGGTATTTTTTGTGGGCAGCGGCCAGCGGTGAACCGGCCAGCGAAGAAGCGGTCAGCTAAGAACGGTTAGCGGGGACGGGCGAATTCGCTGCGGTGGCGGGAGTAGGTGAAATAAATCACTAGGCCGATGGCTAACCAGATGAAGAAGCGCAGCCAGGTCATGATGGGCAGGCCGGCCATGAGCAGCGCGCAGAACAAAATGCTGAGGACGGGGAAAACGGGTCCGCCGGGACAGCGGAAGCCGCGGCGGCGGTGCGGATCCTTATAGCGCAGGACGAGGACGCCGGCGGACACCAGGACAAAGGCGAAGAGCGTGCCAATGTTGGAGAGGTCGGAGAAGGTGCCGATGTCGAGCAGGCCCGCGGGCAATCCGACGACGAAGCCCGCGACCCAGGTGGCGACGGCCGGCGTGCGGAAGCGTGGATGCACGTGCGAGAAGACCGACGGGAGCAGGCGGTCGCGCGACATGGAGAACCACACGCGCGCCTGGCCGATCTGGAAGACCAGGATGGAGGAGATCATCCCGAGGATGGCTCCGATGAGGACCGCGAGTCGTACCCAGTGGAGCGTGGGGCTGGGATTGGCGATGTAGAGGCGCTTGAGCGAATTGACGACCGGAGCAGCGTCGTCAATCATGATGTTCCATTTGGTGATGCCGGTGAGCACGACGGCGACGCCGATGTAGAGAACAGTGCAGACGATGAGGGTGGCGAGGATGCCGATGGGCACGTCGCGCTGCGGGTGTTTGCACTCTTCGGCGGCGGTGGAGACGGAATCGAATCCGATGTAGGTGAAGAAGATGATGGAGCCGCCGGTGAGGACGCCGGACCAGCCGTTGGGATAGAAGGGGTGCCAGTTGCCCGGCTTGACGAAGTGGGCTCCGGCCGCGACGAAGATGAGGATGGCTGCGATTTTGAGCAGCACCATGACGTTGTTCGTCTCAGCCGACTCGCGGATGCCGCGCACCAGCACGACGGTGAGCAGCATGACGATGAGGAACGCCGGGAGGTTGAAGCCGAAGTGCCAGCCGGGATTGTAGAGGGTGTTGCCGGACAGGTCCTGCAGGCCGCTGGGCAGATAGGCGGGAGAGATCCAGCGCAGCGAGGGGTGGATGCCGAACCAGTCGAGCAGATCGACCATGTGGGAGGCGAAGCCCACGGAGACGGCCATGTTGGAGAAGGCGTACTCGAGGATCAGGTCCCAGCCAATGATCCAGGCGATCAGTTCGCCCATGGTCGCGTAGGTGTAGGTGTACGCGGAGCCGGCGATGGGGATCATGGAGGCGAGCTCGGCGTAGCAAAGGCCGGTGAAGGCGCAGACGATGGCGACGAGGACGAGCGAAAGCGCGAGCGCGGGTCCGGCGCCGGGACGGCCGACGAGTGCCGTGTGGTGGATGATGTAGTCGAGCAGCGGCGTATTAAAGATGGACGAGGTGTCGAACTTTTCGCCGGAGATGGCGGTGCCGATGACGGTGAAGATGCCGGAGCCGATGACGGCTCCGATGCCGAGAGCGGTGAGCGAGACCGGGCCCAGGGTCTTTTTCAGGGCGTGCTCGGGGCGCTCGGAGTCAGAGATGAGCTTGTCGATGGATTTGCAGCAGAAAGCCTGGGGCTTGCGCGCAGGAGATTGCGACGAAGGCGGCGTCGATTCAGGACGAGAGGTTTGCACCGGGTGATCCGGCAACGAGGGCTCCTGCAGGGAGGTGGATTAAAGGGAGTGTACTTGAGGGCTCCGAACCGGCGAAAGGGAATTTCGCCGGTCCGAATGAATTCGCGAGACGCGTTAGCGCTTGCTCTGGCCGCGGCTGGCCTTCTTCACCTTCTTTTTGGCGGAGCCACGCGCAGCGGTGCGCTTCGGCTTAGGAGCGGCCTTCTTGCGGGCCGCACGTTTCACAATCTTGCGTTCTGCCTTGTCTTCGATTTTCTTTGTGTTTGCCATGAATCTCTCTCGCCCGCCAGTTTGTAGCGGCGTTCTTCTGCAAATGAGTTGCTGCAAAGATAGATTAGAGCATCTGGCCTGATCCTGTGGAGTGACGAGGTCCATTCCATGGGACAGTTCTTCGGCGGGATGGATCGGCTGAGCGGCTCTCAAGGCCATCTTTATCCTGTTTCCTCTATAATTCCGCTCGCATGAAGACTTTTACGCTTTGCCTTTTGACCGCTTGCGCCTGGGGAGCGTTTGCCCAGACCGCAACGCCCCTGCCGGTGCGTGCGGGAGACGCTGCCGGTGAGCGGCTCGGCGCAGTTTCGTTTTCTGTTTCGTGCTCACCGGGGGAGCAGGCATCGTTCGACCGCGGCGTCGCGCTGCTGCACGATTTCTGGTACGCGGAGGCGCAGCCGCAGTTTGAGCGGATCGCCCAAGCCGATCCCAACTGCGCGATGGCGCATTGGGGCATCGCGATGAGCGTCTTCCACCAGATATGGGATCGTCCGGACGAGAACACGATGAAGCTGGGCCGGGCCGAAATACAAAAGGCGCAGTCGCCGGCAGCACAGACGGAGCGCGAGGGGGATTACATCGCGGCGCTGGCGGCGTTTTATGAGCCGGATTATCCGGATTACATGGCGCGCGCGACAGCGTATGCGACGGCGATGGGAAAGCTTTCCAGCAAGTATCCGCAGGATGTGGATGCGGGGGCGTTTTACGCGCTTGCGCTGCTGGCCTCGGATGCGCCCAATGACACCAGCCTGACGCACGAGCATGCAGCGATGGAGGTGCTGACGCCGCTGTTCGCCCGATACCCTGACAATCCAGGGGTGGTGCACTACATTATTCACGCCTGCGACAATCCATCGATGGCGGCGGAGGGGCTGGCGGCGGCGGAGCGCTACGGAGAAATCGCGCCGTCGGGTCCGCACGCGGTCCACATGGCGGGACACATTTTTGCGCGGCTGGGAATGTGGCCGCAGGATATTACCGCGCAGATCGGCTCGATTGAGGCGTCAGAGGCGGCTGAAGCGCGGCACGAGAGCGGCATCATGGACGAGCCGCATTCCTACGATTTTCTGATGTACGCGTATTTGCAGAGCGGGCAGGACGCGAAGGCGAAGGCGGTGCTGACACAAAGCGCGGCTGCGGTGGACCGCATTGCGGCCATGCCCGGGATGGGCGGCGGATACATGGCGGGGATGGCGGAGTACTACCGCATCAAATTCCCCGTCTTCTACGCGCTGGAGATGCGCGACTGGCAGGCGGCCGCGGCGCTGGAGCCCGTGGCGGGAGCGCAGCCGTCGGACGCGGCGATGACGTGGTGGGCGCGCGCCATCGGCGACGGACATCTGCATCGCGCGAAGCAGGCGCATACCGATCTGGCGCGGTTCGATGCGTTGATGGCCGAACAGAGAAAAGGCCGGAATGCGTACGTGGCCGAATCGACGGGCGCGCAGATCGAACGGGGCGAGATTCAGGCGTGGGCGAGCTTTGCGGCCGACCACCGGGACGCGGCCGAGCGCGACATGCGAGCAGCTGCCGATCTGCAGGACAAAGTCGGACAGGGTGAGGTGGACATACCGGCTCGGGAGATGCTGGGCGACATGCTGCTGGCGTGGCAGGAGCCGCAGCAGGCGCTGGCCGAGTATCGCGTGGCGCTGAAGCTAAGCCCCAACCGGTTGAACGGACTGTACAACGCCGGAGTGGCGGCGGAGGCGGCAGGAGACAAGGCGGCGGCTGTCGAATATTTTTCCGCGTTGCTCCCGTCGCTCGACAATTCCCACAGCGCCGACGTATGCGTCTCGCTGTTCAGCAGCGTCAGCCGCAGCCGCGCCCCATCCGGCGACCAGCGCAGCCAGAACGCGCGCCCCGGCAGCGTCGCGAACTTGCGGCTCTCGCTCCCGTTATCGCGCGCAATATAGAGGTCGTCGCCGCTCGCGTACAGAATTCGCTGCCCATCCGGCATCCACGTCGCATCCTGCGCCACAATGCCCGGAATCCTCCGCGCCGTCCCCCCGATCGTCGACACCACCCACAGCGCCTGCTCCGGTGCCGTCGCCAGATGATTGCGCAGCAGCAGCCGCGACCCGTCCGGTGAAATGTTCCCCAGCGACGGGGCGGCCAGCTCGTCGGGCAACGGCAGCGTGGTCGTCTCTCCGTCGGCAATCAGCGCCTGCGCCAGCACCGCGCGCCCGTTCTCGATCTGCGAAAAGTAAATACGGCTGCCGTCCGTCGCCGTTCCGGCAAAGCTCTCAAACTGAGGATCGCCCGGGCCCACGCGGCCCGAGAACGTCACCTGCGCGATATGCGGCGGAACCGGATACGAGGTGCGCCCCAGCGTGCCCGCCGCGAGTCCAATCGCCACCAGTAGGCATCCAACCAGCAATCCGACAGCAAGCCGCATGCGGGATCTCGGCCCTGCTGCCGGCCCAACCGCACCGCCTGCCTCTGCGGGAGCAAGCACCGGTTCGGTTCCGGACCCTGGACTCTCAGGAAAGGTCACCTGCACCGCATCTCGGTTCGTCTGTCCGGCGCCCACCACCGTCACCGGAGCCAGAAATCGATATCCGCGGCGCGCCAGTGTCTCTATGAACCGCGGATTCTCAGCCGAGTCGCCCAGCGCCTCTCTTAACTTATTGATAGCGGTTCCCAGACTGTGGTCGAAGTCGACGATGGTGTCGTGGCCCCACAGCCGCTGCTGGATCTCCTCCCGCGTCACCACCTCGCCAGGGCGTTCCAGCAAACACACCAGCACCCGAAACGGCTGCGCCTGCAACCGTATGCGGATTCCGGATTTCCGCAGTTCTCCAGAGTCCGCATCAGCCTCGAACAGGCCGAATCGAAACCGTGTCGCCGTTTTTTCCTGGTGCTCTGCTGGGGCCGGCATAGGGGAGTTCCCGCGTGCGGAACACTCTGTTGTAACGCGATTGACATCTCCCGGTCAATGCAGTTTGGCTCTCCGCTCGCCGGTGAAATCAATCGGTATCTTTATGAATGTTATGGGTTTATCAGGTGATCAACATTTGATTGAAAAAAGGCCCGCCGTGCATTGCTGGTCGTGTCAGCAAACGCGTTTAGTCCACACTGGCTCCGCAGTCCGTCCTCAACTTGATTGAAGAATGCTGCGGGGTCCATAAGTTTTGGGAGGCAACAAATGACTTTTGGAAAGACCCAGGAGATCCAGATCCGGCGGAAAAAGAGAAGCCTGCTCGGCCTCGCCGGATTCGCAATTGTGATGCTGATCCTCAGTGTGGGCCGGCTGATGGCCCAGTCCGATAACGGCAGCATCGTCGGAACCGTGACCGATCCTACGGGCGCGGCCATTCCGAACGCGGCCGTCGCCGTCACCAACGTCGACACCGGGCTCCAGTTTCACGCTACATCCAATGGCGCTGGTGAATTCACCATCTCCGCGGTCCCCCGCGGCAACTACAAGGCGGAGGCCAGCGAGAAGGGTTTTCAGACTCAGGACGTTAACTTCAGTGTGGATGTATCCACCGCTCAGACCCTCGTCTTCAAGCTGGTGCCCGGTGAGGTCAGCACCACCGTCCAGGTCACCGGCGCAGCGCCGCTCGTCGATACCACCGACGCCACCATCGGCGAGACCATCCAGGGCGAGCAGGTCACCGAGCTTCCGCTGAATGGCCGTAACTTCACCGGCCTGGCCCTGCTGGTTCCCGGCGTCACCCGCGGCAATTACGGTGACGAAGCCAGCGGTGTCAGCGGCAACAGCGAGACCTTCCGCAACAGCGAGAGCGGCGGCGCAGCCCTCTCCGTCAATGGTCTTCGACCCCAGGCGGACAACTTCCTCCTCGACGGCCTCGACGACAACGACTCGCTCTTGAACACGATCCTCATCTTCCCCAACATCGACGCCACCCAGGAATTCAAACTGGACACCAGCGTAGCTCCGGCAGAGTACGGCCGCGCCGGCGGCGCCATCGTCGCCAGTTCCATCAAGAGCGGAACCAACAGCTATCACGGTTCGGCCTTCTGGTTCTATCGCAGCGGCAACTTCGATGCGAACCCGAACTACCAGGCCGAGCATGCTGGTCACAGCCCCAATCCGCCATTCAATCGCAACCAGCCCGGCTTCTCCATTGGTGGGCCGATTATCAAAAATAAGCTCTTCGGCTTCGGCGATTACCAGGCCCTCCGCGAAAACCAGCCGCAGAACTCGTATTTCGTCACCGTGCCCACGGCGCTCATGCGCGCGGGAAACTTCAGCGAGTTGCTGGCATCGTCACCCAATTTTGATACGGCGAATGGCCCGTCCGTCGACAGCCAGTTCTCCGAACCTCACTGCCTCATTGCCGCCGGTGTGCCGTCCAGCGCCTACGTAAAGAACGGCCAGCTCTATAACCCCGCGACCTGCACGCCCATTGCCGGCAATGACATTGCGGGCGATGGCATCCCGGAAAATGCTGCTGCCATTAATTACTTCAATGCCTACCCGACGCCGACCCGCGGCGGCGTAACCAACAACTTCCTCACGCACAAGCAGGAATTCGTCCACTACAACACCTTCGACACGCGCATTGACTGGAATCCCACTTCGAGCGATCAGGCCTTTGTCCGCTTCAGCTACGACAACTCGGCCTTCACGGAAACCCCGGAACTCGGAACCCTGCCCTCCGGCTTCGGCACCGGTTCTTCCTACACGCACGCGCGCGCGTGGGGCCTGGGCTACAACCACGTCTTTAACGCCAACATCGTGAACCAGGTGCTCATCGGCTACAACCGCGACGACTACGGCTACCAGCCCCCGTTCTACGGCGACCCGCTCTCCCAGAAGCTCGGCATCGTGAACGCGAACCGTAATCAGGAGACCAGCGGCGGCGCCCTCATCGGCGGCAACGCCGGCATCGACTACACCGGCGACTACGGCCTGTACGCGGTTCCGCAGAACACGTACGAGCTCTTCGACAGCGTCGACTGGGAGCACGGTCACCACTCCTTCAAATTCGGAGCGACCGGCATCCTGCGCAACACGGAATACTTCCGTCCCATTGCCGGCAAGGGCTACTTCAACTTCGGCAACGGCGATTTCACGGGCTTTCCGACAGCGGAAATGCTGATCGGCTTTACCGACAGCTACTCCATCGGATCCCAGAACGGCTACTTCAGCAATATCTCCTGGGAGAACGGTTTCTTTGCCCAGGATGAGTGGCGGTTCAACCCGCGGCTGACCCTGCAACTGGGCGTCCGCTACGACGTCATCACCTGGCCCTATGAGGCCCAGAACCGCCAGGCGTCGTTCGATGTCAATCCCAGCAGTTCCACCTACGGTCAGGTGCTGGAAGCCGGCAAGAACGGCGTTTCCCGGACCATCATGAACAACAACTGGGGCAACTTTGCTCCGCGCGTCGGCTTTGCCTATGACGTGCACGGCAATGGTAAAGAAGTGGTCCGTGGCGGATACGGCATCTTCTACTTCCCCGATTACGGCGGCATCAGCAACCAGCTCGGCCAGCAGATTCCGTTCGGCGGCAGCGTCGCTTACGGCGCCAACATCGGCTACTGCGTTACCTTCACGGGCGAGACGCCCGCTCCCGGCGCGGCTTACGGCTGCACGCAGTCCGCGCAACAAACAACCCCGCTGCCCGCTCCTGGTTTTCCGGGCTTCAACCCGGCCACTCCGCCGGCCGGCCTCAGCACTCTGGCCGTCAACCGCAATAACAAAAACCAGCAGATCCAGGAATGGAACCTGCAGCTCGATCAGCAGCTGACCAAATACGATGTGGTCGACATCGCCTACGTCGGCACCAAGTCCGATCACCTCTCCACCTATTGGCCCTACAACATCTACAGGTTCGGGACTGGCCTGCAGAACTTCCCGACCGATGGCGGAATTACCTACGAGGATTACAACGGCACCGGCAACTACAACGGGCTACAGGTCCAGTACCAGCGTCACCAGGGAACCAACCTGCTCGTCACCGGCGCGTTCGCCTGGTCGCATACCCTCGACAACTCGCCCGGCTCTGCGGAAGGTTCGACCGCACCTCTGTATTACGATCCGTCAGCGAACTACGGCAACTCCCTCGACGATCAGCGCGAGGTCTTCAGCTCGTCCATCCTCTACCGGTTGCCCTTCGGGCGTGGACAGCACTTCATGGGCGCCGCGAGCTACCCTGTCAACCTGATCGTCGGCGGCTGGCAGATCAACGTCATCGGCCGCATTGCATCCGGCACACCCGTCGATCTTTCGGTGAGTGGAACCTCGACCGGCGATCGTCCTGATCTCGTCGGCCCCATCAGCTATCCAAAGAGCATCACCGGAACGTGGTTCAACAAGGCTTCCTTTGCGCCTCCGCCCCTCACGACTGCCAACAACCAAACCGTGTTCACACGGCTCGGCACGCTCGGCCGCGATCAGGTCTTCGGTCCTGGCGCGCGCGCTGCGGACGTGTCGCTCCAGAAGAACATCCAGTTCACTGAGCGGTATGTGGTCGAGCTGCACGGCGATGCCTTCAACATCACCAACACGCCGCAGTTCACCAATCCGGACGCCGGCTTGCACGATGCCTATTTCGGTTACGTTACCGGCATCCAGGACAATTCGCAGCGCGAAATTCAGCTGGCTGCCCGCTTCACTTTCTAATGCTGTAGCTCTCCTGTGCGCCACGATAGACATCCTGTCGTGGCGCATTCTTTCTCCACGCCCTCATCTTTCAGGCTGTGACTGGCTCCAGCTGTCCCGGCGAACAACAGTCCGCAATGACGGACAAGAGGATTTCTATGCCGCATTTTGGCCGAGCGATTGCCCTCAGTCTTTTAACGGCGTCGCTGTGCATCGGCGCAGTGGCGCAAATCCAGCCGGCAAATTCCTGCGCGGCCTCGCAATCACCCGCGCCCTGCGTCGATAAGATCGACCCGCCCAACTGGTGGATCGATCTTCCCTCGCCCATGCTCCTGCTCCACGGCGATCGCCTCACCGGAGCAAAGTTCACCGTCAGCGGCAACGGCGTATCTCTCACGAAATCCCAAATCTCCGCCAACGGCCACTACGCCTTCCTCTGGCTCGCCACTGCGAAAGCGCACGCTGAATCCCTCCAGATTCACATCACCATCCAATCCGGATCGGTCACCATCCCGTTCTCCCTCGATCGCCGCACCCAGGCCGCGCATGCCGGCTTTGCGCCCACCGACGTCATGTACCTCGTCATGACCGACCGCTTTGCCGACGGCGACCCCTCCAACGATCCCCAGCCCTCCGAGCGCGATCTTCCCCGCGGCTGGCACGGCGGCGACTTCCGCGGCATCCAGCAGCACCTCGACTACCTGCACGACCTCGGCGTCACCACCCTCTGGACCACCCCCGTCTATGACAACGCCGGCGGCAAGCAGGCGTACCACGGCTACAGCGCCACCGACCTCTACGGCACCGACCCGCACTTCGGCACCCTCGCCGATCTCCGCAGCCTCTCCGACGCGCTCCACAGCCGCGGCATGAAGCTCGTCCTCGACACCGTGCCCAACCACGTCGGCGCCGCCCATCCCTGGGCCGTCGATCCGCCCACGCCCGACTGGTTCCACGGCACTCGGGCCGATCATCATCCGGTCAGCGATCAGTTTCAGTGGGTCATCGATTCTCACGCCACTCCCGCTGAGCGCGCCGCGGTGACCGAGGGCTGGTTCGCCAACGTTCTCCCCGATCTCAATCAGGAGAACCCCCTCGTCCGCCAGTACCTCATCCAGAACGTCATCTGGTGGATCGAGACCGCCGGCGCCGACGGCCTCCGCTATGACACTTTCCCCTACGTCGGCCGCGCGTTTTGGCAATCGCTCAACAGCGAACTGAAGACCCTCTACCCGCACCTCACCACCGTCGGTGAAGTCTTCAACGGCAACCCCGTCATCACCTCGTTCTTCGCCGGCGGCGTCACGCGCGAGGGTATCGATACCGGCCTCACCACCCCTTTCGACTTCCCCACCTTCTTCGCCCTCCGCCACTCTCTGGTCACGAACCCAACGGCCGGCAACGGTGCATCCGCCACCGGTCCCTCGCGCCCCGACGGCATGATCGGACTGGAAGGCATCCTCGGTCAGGACTGGCTCTACCCCCATCCGGAGCATCTCGTCCTCTTCCTGGGCAATCACGACACGGAGCGCTTCCTCTCGCAACCCGGCGCCACCGTCCCCGACCTCAAGCTCGCCTTCGCGCTCCTCGCCACGCTGCGCGGCATGCCGCAGGTCTATTCCGGCGACGAAATCGCCATGCGCGGCGGCCCCGATCCCGACAACCGCCACGATTTCCCAGGCGGATTTCCCGGCGACGCGCAAAACGCCTTCACCGCCGCCGGACGCACGCCCGAACAATCCGATGTCCACGACTGGGTCGCCTCGCTCTTCCGCTTCCGCCACGATCATCCCGTGCTCGCGACCGGGCTCCAGCAGGATCTCTTCGTTGATCCCACCGCTCTCGTCTTCGTCCGTACGCATAATCTCGAGCTGGGGTGCAGCGCCAACAGCGGCGAGCGCGACGCGATCGCTGTCAACAACTCCGATCAGCCTCGTGACATCACCCTCAACCTCGATCGCACGGCGCTCGAGGGATGCACCACCTTCACCGGCGTCCTCGGATCGACGGCCGTAGTTCACGCCTCCGGATCGGAGCTCACGCTGACGCTTCCCGCGAAGCAGGCCGCCATCTTCCAGGCAAAGTAGCTCCGCCGCGGCCCACGGGACGCGCCCTCGCGCGCGTCCCGCTGCCGCCCACCCGCCTCACATCGACCCCTTGTGCAGAAAGAAATAGATTGCGACAGCGATGCCCAGCACAATAATGGCCGGGCGCAGAATCCGATCGCTGATCCGCTGCGCATTGCGCGCTCCCGTGTACCCGCCGATCGCGCACGCAATCATCATCAGCCAGCAGTAGCGCCACTCCACCGCGCCGCTGATCATGAAGGTGATCACGGCCACGCCGTTCGCCGTCGTGGTCAGCACCACCTTCAGCGCGTTCATCTCTGCGATGCGTTCCACGCCGCAAAGGGCCAGCGCGGCCATCGTCAGCAATCCGGCGCCGGCGCCAAAGTAGCCAATGTAGTAGCTAATCACCAGTTGCGACAGCAGCATCGGAATGACCGCCACGTGCTCGCGATGCTCGGGATGCGCCTCGTGATCGGCAACCCGTCGCCGCACCAGTTTCCGGATCGGTCCGCTGGCGGCAAAGCTCGCCGCGCCCAGCAAAAACAGATACGGCACCAGCCGCAGGAACGATCCCTGGCTGTTCCGCAGCAGCGTCAACGCTCCGGCCAGACCTCCGACGGCCGCGACGGCCATCACTGGAATCACCAGTCGCAAATTTTTTCTCAGTTCCTCGCGATACCCCGCAATCGAGGTGAACTGCCCCGGCCAAAGCGCCACCGTGCCCGTCGCATTCGCCTGAATGGGCAGCAACCCCGCCTTCAGCAGCGACGGAAAAACCAGAAACCCTCCGCCACCCGCAACAGAGTTCACCAGCCCGCCCAGCAGCGCTGCGCCCGCTAAAAAAATGTAATGAAAAATCGAGAAGTGCACAGGTTCGATTGTATGGTCCGACGGCCTAATTGCCCTTGAGGCATTCATCCGTCGATGCAGATGAATTCAGTCGCCCTTGCTCGCAATTTCGTGCAGAATGGCTCGGGGTAAGCGAATTCATGACAAGAAGAGAAATCGTCGTGTTGGTCAGCCGCGCACTTGCCGTCATTCAATTGATGACCGCGCTCATCGAGATCACCTATCTCCCCGACCACCTGATGAACCTCATTCACCACATGATTCCGTTGCAGACTCCATATTTCGGCGATTACTGGAGCCGTTATTACATGGAAGCTCTGCTTGCTCTCGTCGCGCGCATTGCTATTTTGCTGCTTGCTGCGCTCACGTTCTGGAAATGCGGCCCGAAGATTGAGCAGTTGCTCCTGCCCCGCGATGCAGATCCTGCACTCGAGTCGCCGCAGGCGTAAAGACGCGGCTTGTCCCGAGGATCGTGCGGCCAGAGGCGAGCCGAGAATTTGCGCTGCTCGCCTTACCCCGCCGGCATCTCAGGCGTAGCCACCACAAGATTCCGCGTGTACTCCTCGCGCGGCGTATCGCACACCGCATCGCGGCTGCCCATCTCCACCAGCTTGCCTCCGCGCAGCACCGCAATCTTCGTCGACAAATACCGCACCAGAGGCATCGAGTGCGAGATAAACAGATACGTTAGCCCAAACTCGCGCTGCAAATCCCGCAGCAGATTCACAATCTGCGCGCCCACGCTCACGTCCAGCGCCGACACCGGCTCATCCAGCACCAGCAGTTCCGGACGCAGCGCCAGCGCCCGCGCAATGTTGATGCGCTGCCGCTGCCCGCCGGAAAACTCATGCGGATAACGCCGCATCGCCGACGCCTCCAGTCCCACCTGCCGCAGCAGTTCTTCGCTGCGCCGCCGCCGTTCTGCGCGGCCCAACCCCCGCTCATGAATCACCAGCGGCTCCGTCACAATCTGTTCCACGCGCATCCGCGGATTCAGCGCCGCATACGGATCCTGAAACACCGGTTGCATCCGTCGCCGCAGCGGCCGCAGCCTGGCCTGCGCCACGCCCGTCACCGTCTGCCCATCAAACACCACCGTCCCTGCCGTCGGCTCCAGCAACCCCAGCACCATCCGCGCCACCGTGCTCTTGCCCGATCCCGACTCGCCCACCAGTCCCAACGTCTCGCCGCGTTCGATTTCGAACGACACGTCGTCGACCACGCGAGCACCGCCATATTCTTTCGTCAGCCCCTTCGCTTCCAGCAGTGGCATGTCCCCTCTGCGTCTCCAGCGCACCTCGTAGTCTTCATTCTATTTCCGCACAGGAGGAATCCCGCATCTGGCCGCATTTCGACTGGCCGGCCTTTAACTGACCGCTTCTTAACTGGGGGTTTTTCAACTGACCGTTTTTCAACTGGCCGCTTCTTCGCTGACCGGTTTTTAGCTGGCCGGACTATAGCTGGGCCTCTGGCCCATTAAAATAGAAGTGAGCCGATTCCCTTGCAGCACTCCCTCGACAAACTGAACCCGCAGCAGCGCGAAGGCGTCGAAGCCATCGACGGCCCCGTCCTCATCCTCGCCGGCGCCGGATCCGGCAAGACCCGCGTCATCACCCACCGCATCGCGTACCTCATCGATCAGCGCGGCGCCGCCCCGGACTCCATTCTCGCCGTCACCTTCACCAACAAGGCCGCCGCCGAAATGGCCGAGCGCGTCGACAAGCTCATCGGCCACTCCTCGCTCGCCAAGCCCCTCATCTCCACCTTCCACTCCTTCTGCGTCCGCCTCCTCCGCCGCGATATCGAATCCCTCCGCATCGGCAACGAAGGCCTCACCCGCACCTTCGCCATCTACGACGAATCCGATCAGCAGGCCGTGGTCAAAGCCGTCATGCGCCGCATGGGCCTCGACGACAAGCAACTCACCCCGCGCGTCGCGCTCTCCAAAATTTCCTGGGCCAAGAACCACATGATCGATCCCCAGGAGTACTACCTGCAGTCCTCGGATCCGCTCAGCGAGCGCATCGCGCACATCTTCGAGGGCTACAAAAAAGAACTCCGCAAGGCCAACGCTCTTGACTTCGACGACCTCCTGCTCGAAGCCGTCCGCGTCCTCAAAGTCTCCGCCGAAGTACGGGAGCGCTACAACCGACGCTACCGCTGGCTCCTCATCGACGAATACCAGGACACCAACCGCCCGCAGTACGAGCTCATGAAGCTCCTCGCCGGCGAAGACAAAAACGTCTGCGTCGTCGGCGACGAGGACCAGAGCATCTATTCCTGGCGCGGCGCCGACATCCGCAACATCCTCGAGTTCGAAAAAGATTTCCCCGGCGCCAAAACGGTTCGCCTCGAGCAGAACTACCGCTCCACGCAGATCATTCTCGAGGCCGCCTCGGTCGTCGTGGCGCACAACGCGCAGCGCAAAGGAAAGCGCCTTTGGACCAGCCGCGAGGGCGGCTCCCTCATCGGCTACTACGAAGCCCCGGACGGCGAAAACGAAGCCCTCTTCATCGCCGACAATATTCAGAAATTTCTTCGCAAGGCTACCGAAGATCAGTCTGAAGCAAAGTGCGCCGTCCTCTACCGCACCAATTCGCAATCGCGGCTGGTGGAAGAGGCCATGCGCCGCTACGGCATCGCCTACACCATGGTTGGCGGCTTCTCCTTCTACGAGCGCGCCGAAATCAAGGACCTGCTCAGCTACCTTAAACTCGTGCAGAACCCGCACGACTCCATCGCGCTGCAGCGCTGCGTCAACACGCCCGCCCGCGGCATCGGCAAAACCACCCTCGAAACCCTGGAGCGCATCGCTCTCGAAACCGGCTCCAGCCTCTGGACCGCCATCGGCCGCGCCCTCCAGGAAAAACTTCTCACCTCGCGCGCGCTCGTCGCACTCGACGGATTCCAGCGCATCATCGGGGACGCCCGCGCCATGCTCGGGTCGGAACCGGGGGCGGGCTTCGCCGAAAAGCTCGCCGCCGACGTCGAGCCCGATCCAGACGCCCTGCCCGCAGCCGTCGCCGATGCCGACACCAGCTTCGACTTCGGCGAGCAAACCACTCTCGCCCTCACCCACGACGATCGCGCGGACGATTTCAGCGCCGAAGACGAAACGTCCTTCACCCCCACCAGCTTCAGCATCTTTGCCGCAGAGCCGCCCGTTCCCCACGCCGCCGCATCGGATTCACCATCCCCGGCGGAGGACGCCGCAGTTCTTGGCATCCCCCCCGTCCCCGGCTTCCGAGCCCCCGGCGACGCCGCCACTCTGCCTGAACTCATCAAGTTCCTCATCGATCGCACCGGCTACATCCGTTCGCTCGAAGAAGAAGGCACACCCGAAGCCTTCTCCCGCATTGAGAACCTCAAGGAACTCGCCAACGCCGCGCAGGACGCGCAGGAGCGCGGCGAAACCCTCGCCGAATTTCTCGACCACGCTGCACTCGTCAGCGACGTCGATCAGTATGACCCTGAATCCCGCGTCACCCTCATGACCCTCCACGCCGCCAAAGGCCTCGAATTTCCCCTCGTCGTCCTCGCCGGCATGGAGGAAGGCCTCTTCCCGCACTCGCGCACCCTCAGCGATCCGCCGCAGATGGAAGAAGAGCGCCGGCTCTGCTACGTCGGTCTCACCCGCGCCATGGACTCGCTCGTCCTCACGCGCGCCCGCTATCGCCGCCGTTACGGCAACGACATGCCCGAGCCCACCATCCCCTCGCGCTTCCTCGCAGAGATTCCGCAGCATCTTCTCGAAGACCTCAGCGGCGGCAGGAACCGCGCCGACTCCTGGGGTGGATATTCCGCCGGATATGGAGAATCGTCCTCGCGCATAGGCAACCGTAACAGTGACGATTTCAGCTCGCGCCACTACTCTTACGAAGACGAAGACCAGAGCGCGGCCTCGCGCTCCGGCGGCTCGGCGTATCCTGGCCGCGATCGTCTCATCAAACCGCCCGCCGCAAAGACAGGCGCGCAGCCCGACTCCGTCGACAACATCGCGCGCTTTTTCTCCGGCCGCGGCGCCGTTCCCGCCAAAAGCGCGCGCCCCAAACTCGACATCCCCGAGCCCACCGGAGCCAAAGGATTCCGCGCCGGCCAGCGCGTCCGCCATCCCAAATATGGCGAGGGCATCGTTTTCCGCCGCGAGGGCGACGGAGAAGACGCCAAGATTACCGTACAGTTCTCAGGATTCGGAGTGAAAAAGCTGGTCGAAAAGTTTGCCCAGCTCGAGCGCGTC
>Ga0206809_1036_pt1 | contig 34056 bp, 26 predicted proteins | sample Alteio_BWOrgCont_55_FD_152903 | JGI IMG/M metagenome (GOLD analysis project Ga0206809, IMG submission 152903) | Enriched cells from forest soil in Barre Woods Harvard Forest LTER site, Petersham, Massachusetts, United States -... | ecosystem: Environmental > Terrestrial > Soil > Temperate forest >... | reverse complement strand
TGTTTATGGTTCAGAAACGGCTTCGCGTTATAACCTCTTTAACTCTATCGAGGTAAACGCTATTCCTAAACCGGGCTACAGCTCTGGTGATGCAATTAAAGCTATACAGGAAACAGCTCAGGAACAATTGCCAAACGGTTATGCCTATGAGTTCTCCGGTCAAACACGTGAAGAGATTTCATCAGGCGGCCAGTCAGCTATAATATTTGTGCTTTGTTTAATATTTGTATATTTCTTATTAGCGGCACAATACGAAAGTTACATCCTGCCATTGGCTGTAATACTTTCAATACCTACAGGTATCCTTGGTGTGTTTGTAGTATTGGGTTTAACGGGTATCGAAAATAACATCTACGTACAGGTAGCCCTCATCATGCTTATTGGTTTGTTAGCTAAAAACGCGATCCTGATTGTGGAGTTTGCGGTACAGCGACGCAAAGCAGGTCATAGTTTGGTTACTTCAGCTATTGAAGCAGCAAGGCTAAGGATAAGGCCAATTATCATGACGTCACTGGCCTTTGTGTTTGGTCTGTTCCCGATGAGTATCGCGACAGGTCCATCTGCGCAAGGTAACCATTCAATCAGTATTGGTGCCGCGGGCGGGATGGTGTCAGGTGTAATACTTGGTTTGCTCATTATTCCTGTATTGTTCGTGATCTTCCAGGGATTACAGGAAAAGGTGACTGGTGTACCTCCTGCTGCCCTACTTGACGAGAATGGACACCCGGTTGGTCTGAATGGCCATTCAGTTGCTGAATTACAGGATCAATTTTCAGCTTAATTTTTAATAATAACAAAAATGAAAACATATATAAATGGGTTATTACTGCTGCTACTTTTAAGCGCATGTAAGGTTTCGAAAGATATCCAAACGCCTAAAAACGTAGTACCTGATACCTTTAGAAATGCCACGCATACTGCTGATACCACCAGTATTGGCGATATGCAATGGAAAAACTTTTTTGCTGACGCCACACTGCAAAATTTAATAGATAGCGCAATTGAGCGTAATTACGATATGCAACTGGCTGTAAAGAACATCGAAGCTTCCCGCTTATTGTTCCATCAAACCAAGTGGAACAACGTTCCGCAGGTTGATGCAACTGTACAGGCTACTATTAACCGTCCATCAAACAACAGTTTAAATGGGCTTAGCTTGAGTTCATTTGGCGTAGGAAGTAGCGCTGCTGATGATTATACCTCTTACTTGTCCCTCTCTTGGGAGGCGGACATCTGGGGTAAGATCCGCAGCAAAAGCAAAGCTGCCTTAGCCGAATACCTGTCAACCATCGAGGCTAAAAAAGCGGTACAAACTACTTTGGTAAATAATGTGGCGCAAGGTTATTACAACCTGCTAATGCTGGACGAACAATTAAAGATTGCCCAAAGCAATGCAAGATTGAATGATAGTACACTGCGCATTATTAAACTGCAATACAATTCCGGTCAGGTTACTTTATTAGCTGTTCAGCAAGCGGAAGCGCAACTGCTAACTGCACAAAGTTTAGTGCCGCAATTTGAGCAGAATATCAAAATTCAGGAAGATGCGCTAAGTATATTGGCAGGCCGTTTACCGGGAGATATTAGCCGCAGCGCCACGCTGGATCAGTTCGAAGTACCGGCAACCGTTTCATCAGGCATACCATCATCTCTACTGGCTAATCGCCCTGATGTAAAAAGTGCTGAGTATGCTATTCAGGAAGCTAATGCGAATGTTAACGTAAATAAAGCAGCCATGTACCCTGCCCTGCGCATCACAGCCAGCGGCGGTACCGATGCCTTCCGCGCGAGCGACTGGTTCAATATCCCATCGTCATTATTTGGGATAGTTGCAGGTAGCGTGGTACAACCTTTGTTAGATCATAAAGAACTACAAACCCAATACCGTGTAGCCGAGGTAAACCGTGATAAAAGCGTTATTCAATTTAAACAATCAGTTTTAAACGCGGTTGGCGAGGTTAGCGATGCTTTAGTTAAAATAGATAAACTAAAACAGCAACAAGCCATTGTTCAAACACAGGTTAACACTTTAAATAAGGCAACTCAAAATGCAAACCTGTTATTTCAAAATGGCATGGCAACTTATTTAGAAGTAATAACCGCGCAAAGCAACGTGTTGCAAAGCCAATTACAGCTTGCAACAATTAAACGTGATGAGTTAAGCGCCGTGTCTGATCTTTACAGATCATTAGGCGGCGGCTGGAGATAACATCTATATTAAATTAAAATGGCCTGTTGTATAACAGGCCATTTTAATTTAATCATAAAACCAACCTAATATCCAAAATCGCTTACCGTCAAAATATAGTTCGATACTATTTGTTCCACGCTCAATAACAGGACCGGTAATTGTGTTACGTGCTTCATAAGTACTCCAAACATGCCACAAATTGTGTACGTTATCTACCTTTCTACTTACCTCTGTTTCAATAAAGCCATCTTTTTCAATGTATGCATCAGATTCTTTATGAAATTGTTTTAGTGTGGTATAATGGAGTGTGGTTTTCCCGTTTTGATCCTGCCCGATAGCCGCAACCTTAACACCGGCAACATGTAAAAGACTATCCCGCTCATAGATTACCTTTTCCCCCTTTTTAACGGTTACAACATCATAGTAAGCCTTAATAATTCCATCAAGGGTGCTTACATCATCTCCATATTTCGTAATTACATGCACCTGTCCATAGGCATTAATGCAGCTTATGGCCACAAACAGAATAACACTCAACAAGATTTTTTTCAGGTTTATTTCCATCACGATAGTTAATTATTAAATTAATTATTTATCTATACGGAAACAAACCTTTTTTAGATACATATTATTGATTTGAAAATCAATAAGTTATCAACATTGTTATAAATAGCTGTAATAATCAAATTATGCTAATTATATTTTATTCCATTCTTCTAATGAATGTACATCTGCCTGACGAGGGAATACTTTTGTAGTTAACACACGATGCACTTCTTCATCACCATCAGCACAACAATCGGATAAAACTGTAATGCGATAGTCCTTATCAGAGGCTTCACGTAAGGTTGATAATACTACACCACTTGTAGCAATACCTGTTAAAATGATATGCTGAATACCGAATGATCTTAAGACTACTTCAAGATCACTGCCTGTAAATGCACTTACGCGGCGCTTAATAACCGTCACCTCACCTGCTTGCGGTGCAATGCTATCATGCACCTGCATAAATGCAGTCATATCCATATTAGAAAACATTTCTTTTGCGACTGAGAAACTTTTATTATTAATACTGATTTCTGGAGCGCCTTGTCTAAAGCCAACCACCACATAAATAACAGGTATATTTTTGCTACGGGCAGTAGCGATTGCCGAAGATACTTTTTCAAGAATTCCGGCGGCCTCCGGAAGCATACCAAGTATACCAACTTGCATGTCCATTACTAAAAGAGCTGTGTTTTGTGTGTTCTGTTCCATTTTTTAATTAATTATTGATCTATTTTTTCTACTGCAAGCGCTTCGTCTGCCTGTAATTCCTCTTGACTTATAATTTTATTTATTTTCTCTTTACTGAATATTTTATAAAATACAGCGGCTATTATAAGTGCGATTATTCCCTGGCAAAACATGGTTACTGGAGCGGTTATTTTTTGTGAAATAGTACCGATAAGTAAGCTACCTAACGGCAACATGCCAAAGAAACCCATAGCTACATAACTCATCACTCTTCCCCGCATATTCGGTGCTGATTCTACCTGTATGGTAGTAATACAAGCGGTCATCGGCATCAGGGAACCAAAACCTATAAGTACTGCGAATGGTATCGAGATAAGAAAATTCGTCATCCGCGAGAACAATATCAGCCCGATCCCTAAAACAACTATTCCCATAAGTGAAACAAGCCTGAGATTTGTTCCTTTTTTCAGCGAAGCAAAAAATAAACTTCCCGAAATAGCACCTAAACCCATAACACTGGCGATGTAACCAAAAGTGGAGGCATTACCTTTAAATACCACTTTTGCAAAAACAGGTATAACAGTATCATAAGGGAAAACCAATAAACTTGATATAATAATCAATAATATAATTGAACCTATCGCCGGTTCTTGTTTCAGGTATTGCAAGCCTTCGGACAATTCAGTTATAATCTTCTTTTTTACTAATGGCGGTGTAAACTTTGGTAATTTCATGAGCAATAGTGATGCAAGGACTGCTAAAAAGCTCACCGCGTTTAACGAAAAACAAATGCCGGCCCCAAATTTTTGAAGTACTATGCCTGATAATGCCGGCCCCACCAACCTGGCTATATTAACCATGCCTGAGTTAAGCGCTAATGCATTTGGGATGTCTTCCTTATTGTCTACCATTTCATGCACCATTGGTTGCCTTGCAGGCACATCAAATGCATTAATTACACCGAGCATGGCACTAAGCGTAAGTATTTCCCATACTACATAATGATTTGTTAAAATAAGTATGGCTAATAACACAGCCTGTACCATAGATGCGGTTTGCGTAACCAATAATATCTTGTACCTGCTATATCTATCAGAAACAACTCCGCCATGCAGCGAAAGCAAAAATGACGGAAATTGCTGCGCAAATACGGCAAGCCCAAGCATAGAGGCAGAATGTGTGATAGAGTAAATAACCCAGCTCACCGCTGTACGCTGCATCCAGGTACCTATTTGCGAAACCGATTGCCCGCAAAAAAATAAAGTATAATTCTTATTCCGGAATGCACGGAATGTACTTGATGTCTTTTTATTTTCCATTTAATAATAAATCATTTCGACATTATTCGTCATTTTGTCGAAAACATTGCAAATTTTTTTATCCTCTCAACCCATTTATAGTCATGCTGGCTAAAGTCCTGGCCGCCGGTTCAATCTCTTCAAAATTATCTTCCATTATCATTTCACGTTTCAATCCGCGTAAACTACTTAATAATACAAAAATCAATATGTCTTTTTTATCTTTATCTATTGTACGAATTTCGCCTTTATTAATCGCATCAGTTAAAATCCGCCCAAGCATATCGCCCTCCAACTTCATGATAACCCTATGATGAATAATTTTTGTTTTGTTAAATTGTGAAATAGCATCTGCATCCATCCCCGCCTCAAATGAACTATAAACCGTTTTTTTGTCGCGAAGAAAATTTAATTTTGTCGCACAAAAAGCATTTATTTTTTCTTCTACTGTATTTACCTGATCTGTAGCGCGAGAAATAGCAGCCATCATTTCTTTTATTTCAAGATCCATTACTGCATCAAATATCTCGTCCTTACTTTTATAATAATAATAAAGCGAGCTTCGCCCCTTGCCAATAGCTTTGGCAACATCGTCCATAGTAACCTTATGCAGCCCATAAACCTGAAACAGTTGTTTAGCGGCCTGCAAGATTTGCGTTTGGATTATATCTTCTTTTATTGGGCTGATAACAGACATTAATTTGGATTAATAATCAAAGATACATGTTTTAAACATTTAAACAAAAAATGTCCAAATGTTTTATTCCGATATTTATCCTCCAAAAACTTTTTAATTATTGATTGGAATAATTAATTCAACATTTTATATAGCTTTACAAAAAACTTTAGGGGTGCCTTGTGCTGAGAAATACCCTTTGAACCTGATGCAGTTAGTACTGCCGAAGGGAAAAGTAGAACAACCCTCCAGGGTTGTTTTCATTCCTTAAACGGGTGCATTCCTATAGTTAGAAATTACTAACAAATGGAAATTACCGTAAATCAACAAAATCATTCGGTTACCGACAATTGCACTTTGCAGCAAATGCTTGCCATTGTTATTCAACAGCCATTAACTGGCGTAGCTGTCGCCATTAATCAGCAAATCATCCCCAAAAACAACTGGGATTCTCATCTGCTCAAATCCAACGATAACATCATTTTAATTAAAGCAACCCAGGGAGGTTAGTCTACATCTATGAAAAACGAAAAAATTCCTAATGAACAGGCTATCAGCCGTTCGCCATTCCCGGCATCACGTAAAGTATACGTTAAAGGGCAACTGCATAACATTGAAGTGGCCATGCGCGAGGTCATTCTGAGTGAAACTAAATTGCATGGCAGATTTGGCGAAACCGAGCCCAATGCACCGGTAACTATTTACGATACCAGCGGACCTTATACAGATCCTGATATTGAAATAGATGTTAAACAAGGTTTGCCCCGCCTGCGCGAGCAGTGGATACTTGATCGAAATGATGTAGAGCAATTGGATGCAATCTCTTCCTCCTATGGTAACCAGCGGGCCAATGATAAAAGTTTAGATACACTTCGGTTTGCCCATATCAGTAAACCCATGCGCGCTAAGCCGGGGATGAACGTATCGCAGCTGCATTATGCCCGCAAAGGGGTAATCACACCCGAAATGGAGTATATAGCCATCCGGGAAAATCAGCGTATCGATCTGCTAAAAGACCAGTTGAATGGCCAATATGAAGTAATGGCACATCAGCATCAGGGGCAAAGTTTTGGCGCTAACACACCCAAAGGTTATATCACAGCTGAATTTGTGCGGCAGGAAGTTGCAGCAGGTAGAGCGGTTATCCCTGCGAATATTAACCACCCAGAAATAGAGCCGATGATCATCGGACGTAATTTCCTGGTAAAGATCAATGCCAATATTGGGAACTCGGCAGTTACCTCGAGTATTGAAGAAGAAGTTGAAAAAGCGGTGTGGGCATGCCGTTGGGGTGCCGATACCATCATGGATCTTTCTACTGGTAAAAATATACATGAAACCAGGGAGTGGATCATTCGCAACTCGCCTGTACCAATTGGTACCGTACCAATTTACCAGGCACTGGAAAAAGTAAATGGTAAAGCCGAAGACCTTACCTGGGAAATATTTAGGGACACACTGATTGAACAAGCCGAACAGGGCGTTGATTATTTTACAATACACGCTGGTGTATTGCTGCGCTATGTACCGCTTACAGCTAAACGCATTACGGGTATTGTATCGCGCGGTGGCTCTATTATGGCTAAATGGTGTTTGGCTCATCATAAAGAAAATTTCCTTTATACGCATTTCGAAGAGATCTGCGAGATTATGAAAGCCTATGATGTTTCGTTTTCATTGGGTGATGGTTTAAGACCAGGCTGCATTGCAGATGCTAATGATGCCGCGCAATTTGGCGAACTAGAAACTTTAGGTGAACTGACCAAGATAGCCTGGAAGCATGATGTACAAACAATTATTGAAGGACCCGGCCATATCCCTATGCACATGATTAAAGAAAATATGGACAAGCAATTAGTGCATTGCGGCGAAGCACCCTTTTATACCTTAGGTCCGCTAACTACGGATATAGCACCCGGTTACGACCACATCACTTCGGCTATCGGCGCGGCTATGATTGGCTGGTTTGGTACAGCCATGCTTTGTTATGTTACACCAAAAGAACATTTGGGTTTACCCAATAAAAAAGATGTAAAAGATGGTGTAATTACCTACAAAATAGCCGCACATGCTGCTGATCTGGCAAAAGGGCATCCCGGAGCGCAATACCGTGATAATGCCTTAAGCAAAGCCCGTTTTGAGTTCAGATGGGAAGACCAATTCAATCTCTCGCTTGATCCGGATACAGCAAAAGAATTTCATGACGAAACGCTGCCAGCCGATGGTGCTAAGATCGCCCATTTCTGCTCTATGTGTGGCCCTAATTTCTGTTCCATGAAAATCACACAGGACGTAAGGGATTATGCCAAAGAAAATGGTCTTGACGGTAATGAAGCCCTTTCAAAAGGCATGGAAGAAAAGTCGAAGGAGTTTTTACAAAAAGGAAGCGAAATTTATTTATAGATCATGAAGCTGGTTGTTATTTCAAACCCGGATACGGTAGTTGATGAAAGTATCATCATAAATAATCTGTTTAAGTCGGGTTTGAAATACTTCCATATCCGGAAACCCAATCACAATGCCATACAGGTAAGCAAGTTGATTGAAGAAATACATCCACAATATTATAGCTATATATCATTGCATCAACATCACCAGTTGGCAAAGGAATTTGGAATAAAACGGCTGCATTATACCGAGCAGGCGCGTTCAGAATCTGACATACAAAAATGGCAGGCGCAAATTGATGCAGGTTATAGTTTAAGTACATCTATTCATAGCCTCACTTTACTGCCCACATTTACATTGTTCGATTACGTTTTTTACGGACCGATATTCAACAGCATATCAAAGCCCGGCTATCAAAGCAACGTACCCGCAGACTTTAAGCTGGACAAAGACTACCCCAAACCGGATGTATTTGCTTTGGGCGGAGTTGATGCATCCAGCTTAAGAAAATTAAAAGCGATGAATTTTGATGGCGCTACGGTATTGGGAGCAATATGGAATGAACCAGATAAAGCAATAACCAATTTTAAACGATTAAAAGAAAACTTGCCTGTTTTATACGCAAAGCAATGATTGATAAACTTCACTATATCTCACAACAACCTCAAAATGGCTCACATCTTACAGCCATCAGGCAAGCGCTTGATGCAGGGTGTAAATGGATACAATTAAGAGTGAAAAACCAACCTGACGACGTTATCCTTGAATACGCAATAGAAGCTAATAAAACATGTGCCCAGTATGATGCAAAACTCATCGTTAATGATCATCCCGAAATAGCGCTTAAAGCAGGCGCCTATGGTGTGCATTTGGGTTTACAGGATATGCCTATTGCCGAAGCTAGAGATATTGTAGGTGAAAAAATAATCATAGGCGGAACCGCCAATACCTTTGAACATATTAAACAAAGAATTGCCGATGGCGCAGATTATATTGGCCTCGGCCCTTTTCGCTTCACCACTACTAAACAAAATTTAAGTCCCATTTTAGGATTAAATGGTTATGAAACTATTATGGTACAAATGCGATCTGCCAACCTGCATATCCCTATTATCGCCATAGGCGGCATACTCCCCGAAGATATTGCCGCCATTATGCAAACAGGGGTGTATGGCGTAGCTGTATCTGGCACAATAACCCATGCCACTAATCCCGCGCAAATGGTTAAACACATCTATCAGGAACTTAATAACCAATGCTTAAACCAGTTAATATAAAAGCCCATGTTAAAAATAGCCGATAAAGTCTTTACCTCACGCCTCTTTACTGGCACCGGAAAATTCAGCTCGTCCACGTTGATGGAAGATGCCCTACTGTCTTCCGGGTCTGAACTGGTAACCGTTGCTTTAAAACGTGTAGATGTTAAAAATAACGAACATGATGATCTCTTGCTCCGATTGAAATATCCGCATATCAGTTTGTTGCCAAATACATCCGGGGTACGAAATGCTAAGGAAGCCATTTTTGCGGCACAACTGGCGCGCGAAGCTCTTGAAACCAACTGGATTAAACTAGAGATACATCCTGATCCCAAATATTTGATGCCCGACCCTATCGAAACCTTAAAAGCGACCGAAGAACTGGCTAAAATGGGGTTTATTGTGCTACCTTATATCCACGCCGACCCTGTACTATGCAAAAGATTAGAAGATGCAGGCACTGCTGCCGTTATGCCTCTGGGCTCGCCAATTGGTAGCAACAAAGGCTTAAAAACTATAGATTTTTTAGAAATCATCATTAGCCAGAGTAATGTACCGGTTATTGTTGATGCCGGTATAGGTTCACCTTCCGATGCCGCCAAAGCTCTTGAGATTGGAGCGGATGCTGTATTGGTGAATACAGCCATCGCTGTTTCAAGCAACCCCGTACAAATGGCAATGGCGTTTAAATTAGCTGTAGAGGCTGGGCGCATGGCCTTTGAAGCAAAACTGGCACTACCTGTAACCCATGCCGTGGCAAGCAGCCCACTAACCTCTTTTTTAGATGAATAGCTTCGCAGATACTTTCGAATTACATAGTTGGGACGAAACTAAAGCCAGCATTTATGCCAAAACAAGCCGTGATGTTGAGCAAGCTTTATCGGCTGATAAACGGACGCTAGAGGATTTTAAAGCGTTAATATCCCCTGCTGCCGCACCTTACCTGGAGCAAATGGCCCAAATAAGCCAGCAACTAACGCTTAAACGTTTCGGTAAAGTTATACAAATGTATGTGCCACTTTACCTATCAAATGAGTGTAATAACATTTGTACCTATTGTGGTTTTAGTTACGATAATAAGGTAAAACGTAAAACCCTTTCTCCGATGGAGATCATGCAGGAAGTTGCTGTAATAAAAGACATGGGCTATGATCATGTACTTTTAGTTACAGGAGAGGCTAACCAAACTGTGCATGTAGATTACTTCAAAAAAGTGCTCGACCTAATTCGTCCGCATTTTGCTCAAATATCAATGGAGGTTCAGCCTCTCGATTTGGAAGATTACCAGCAACTAACGCCTTATGGCTTAAATACCGTTTTGGTTTATCAGGAAACCTATCATCAGGAAGATTATAAAAAACATCATCCTAAAGGAAAAAAATCTAACTTTCAATACCGGTTAGAGACCCCCGACCGGCTGGGTCAGGCCGGCATCCATAAAATGGGTTTAGGTGTATTGATTGGGCTTGAAGACTGGCGCACCGATTCGTTTTTTACGGCATTGCACTTAAACTATCTGGAGAAAAAATATTGGCAAAGTAAATACAGTCTTTCTTTCCCAAGGTTAAGGCCTTTTAGCGGCGGTTTAGAACCTAAAGTGGAAATGAACGACAGGGAGTTGGTGCAATTAATCTGCGCTTACCGTTTATTTAACCAGGAAGTTGAACTTTCTATTTCTACGCGGGAATCACCCAATTTCAGGAACAATATCATCAAGTTAGGAATAACAGCTATAAGTGCAGGTTCAAAAACTAATCCCGGCGGATACGCTGTTGAGCCGGAATCGCTCGAGCAATTTGAAATCAGCGATGAACGCAGCCCCCAACAAATAGCCCGGGTTATTGCAGCACAGGGATATGAGGCGGTATGGAAAGATTGGGATAATAGTTTAGCAATATAAAAGCATGTTAGGAAACGTAAAATTAGAACGGTATAGCAGGCAGATCATACTACCCGAAATTGGGTTATCGGGGCAGGAAAAGCTAACAAACGCAAAAGTGTTAATGCTTGGTGCCGGTGGGCTCGGTTGCCCGGTACTCCAATACCTGGCAGCAGCAGGGGTTGGCACTATAGGCATTGTTGATGATGATGTGATTGACATCAGCAACCTGCACAGGCAAATATTGTATACCACAGCAGATATTGGCAAACCCAAAGCCAGCATTGCCAAACAAAAGCTTGCGCTGTTAAATCCGCATATTAACATTATTGCCTATAACGAGCGGTTTACCCCTACCAATGCACAAAATATATGCAATAGTTATGATTTAGTAATAGATGGGTCGGATAATTTTGAAACACGTTACCTGGTTAATGATACCTGTGTAGCATTAAACAAAGTACTGGTATTTGGCTCAATATTTAAGTTTGAAGGGCATGTTTCCGTATTTAATTACCAGGATGGGCCCAATTACAGAGATATATTTCCCGAAGCTCCACCCAGGAATGAGGCACCTAACTGCGCCGAGATAGGTGTGCTAGGCGTATTACCCGGAATTATTGGAATGTATCTGGCTAATGAAGCGATCAAGGTTATCTGTGGTATTGGCGAAACCCTGTCAGGTAAATTCATGAGAATTAATGCACTTGACAATACAACCAGCATTTTTAAAGTGGGAAAGCAGCAACAAGAATTCCCTAAAACTTTGGCTGCAGCAATTACCGAACCCATTTCAAGCGAGAATCATGAAATAACCATTGATGAGTTAAACACATGGTTACAACAAATCCCCAACGAAATATATCTGGTTGATGTACGCGAGGGTTATGAGTTTGAAGATTACAATATTGGCGGAACTAACATTCCCTTGTATGAGTTGAAAGAACGTATCGAATCATTACCCCACAATAAAAAACTGATTTTTTGTTGCCATACCGGGCAACGAAGTAAAATGGCTATCCAATTATTGAAACCGGCTTACCAAGGCAAAATGTATAGCTTAAAAAACGGCATAGTTTAATACACAAACCATCTATGAACAAGTACCAATATCCCGTAGTGCTAAGCATTGCCGGATCAGACAGTGGCGGTGGAGCCGGGATACAGGCCGATATAAAAACCATAAGCGCCTTGGGTTGCTATGGCACAACAGTTATTACCGCGATAACGGCGCAAAACACTTTGGGTGTAAATAGTATCTATGCCATTCCATCCGAAATTGTGAATGCTCAAATGACATCTGTAATAAATGACATACCTCCTTCTGCAATAAAAGTTGGCATGGTATATCTAAGGGGAAGTGCAGAAATCATCGCGTCAATATTAAAGCAACATGGTGAAATACCCGTGGTATTTGATCCGGTAATGGTTTCTACCAGTGGTACTAATTTGATGAATAGTGATTGTTTATCAATATTTAAAAATCTCCTATTTCCATTAACAACACTTTTAACACCAAATCTTGATGAAGCCGCGTTAATAACCGGAATGGAAGTTAACAATCTTGCAGATATGCATGTGGCAGCTTCGCGTATCATTGATTTAGGTTGTAATGCTGTGCTTATTAAAGGCGGGCATTTGCAAGGAAATGATTTGTATGATGTTTATCGGGATCGAGATGGGCAGCAGCAAGTATTTAAGTCAAAAGCAATCCAATCTAATAATACACATGGTACCGGATGCACTTTATCATCGGCTATCGCATCCTATCTTGCACTCGGACACGATTTGACGCTAGCGATAGAGAAAGGAAAAGACTATGTTCACCATGCGATTGAGCATGGCAAAAACATTAAGATAGGGAAAGGTATTGGCCCATTAAATCATTTTTTTAGTTTGTTGAAGTAAGAGGATAATTTATTCACGCTAAACACCCCCACTTGAGGTGGGGCTGTTTATATGGCCGCCTGGGCTCTAAATCAATATTGAATTTTAAAGGTGGCCGTGTGCAATAATATATTGTTAGCTTGTAAAGCTGCCGGTATAATTACTTTTAGGCTATCATTGGCAACTATATATTTTAAAGTCCTATCAACCCCAAGCAGACTGATTTTTTTAATCTTTTTAATACCTGTTAAATGAAATGAGATGCTTGCCGGTAAAGTAACGTTATCAGTCGCCGGTAAAACAAATGCATAAATAATCTTCGAACTTTTCAATTTGGTATAAAATATATTTTGCTCGGAGTATGGCGCTATCGGTTCTGTGCCGTATATACCTTCGCCATTTATTTTTATCCAGTCACCAATTTCATTTAGCCTGCTGTACGCTACAGGGTCCCAGTCTCCATCCGGGCCCGGCCCAATGTTCATCAGTAAATTCCCTCCACGCGATACGATCTTCACCAATAAAGTAATTATTTGTTGGGCGGATTTATAGTGATCGCCGGGTACATAACTCCATGAATTACCCATTGTGATACAGCTTTCCCATGGGTGGTCTAAAGGCATATCCGGCACTTGTTGCTCTGGAGTGGTGTAGTTTTCATATTGCCCTGCAACAGTGCGGTCAACTACTATTAAACCCGGTTGTTTTGTACGGGCCATGGCAGCAATTTTAGGCATATCAATATCCTGATCATAAGTAATGGTCTTCTGCCAGTCAACAGTTGAGTCGATGGTGCTTTTAGGCCTCACCCAACCACCATCGAGCCATAAAATATCAACCTTGCCATAACCGGTCATTAACTCCTGTATCTGGTTATAGGTATAATCCTTAAATTTTTGCCAGCGTTCAGGGTATTTAGCTGGATCATAATTTACGTTCCGGTCTTTAGGCGGGAAATATGACCACCAGTAATCATCCGAATGCCAGTCGGGCTTTGAAAAATAAGCCCCGATCATAAAATTCTCTTTGCTGAACGCGTTAAATATTTCCTTAGTTACATTGCTCCTTGGGTTTGTTGAGAATGGTGTTTGGGTACTGGTTATTTTATAGTCGGTTTGCTTGGTATCAAACATGCAAAAACCATCGTGGTGCTTGGTAGTGAAAATAACATATTTCATACCCGCATTTTTAGCAGCCTTTACCCATTTCTCAGGATCGAAACGCCTTGGGTTAAACTTAGTTTGCAAATTTTCGTACGCTTTTTTGTACGTATAGTAATCAGCGCCGTAGGGGCCTTTACGCTCTGTCCAGCCCTCATCTTCGGGGCATATGCTCCAGCTTTCAACCACTCCCCATTCACTGTAAGTACCCCAGTGCATAAATAGGCCAAATTTTAGGTCCTGCCATTTATTCAACTTCCGTTGTACTAGTGTATCAGCCGGCGGGACATACGTTTTCGACATATTATGCTGCTGGGCAAACAAACTGCCCGCAATAAGTAACAAAAGTGGTAAAATGCTTTTTTTCATAAGTTTGTTTAATTCTTAAGCCATTGCGCCGGGATATCTTGCGGTGCTGATCCGTTTAAGCTGTATTTCAATTTCAGGGTATAGCCCCCGCCGCCTTCAATAAAATCGAGTGCTATGCTATGTAAGCCTTTTTTTAAAGCTATTTGTCCGTTTTTTTCAATGGCGGAGTGCAGTCCATCATTATCAACCACTTCCCGGCCTGCAATTTTTAAAGTACCGCCGTCATCGCAGGTCAAATAAAAACTATAAATGCCATCCTGCGGAACATCCAGGTAACCCCGGTATTTAAGGCCGAAAGCCGGAGCCTCCGCAAATTGCGGTACAGTGATGGTTCTTGCTATAAAAATTGTATCGGGTTTGGTATCGGGTATTAATGCAGCTAGTTTATAAAATTGCTTATAATCTCTGCAGATTAACCCATCGCTTACATGGGCAACGCTTTCAGGTTCGGCAAGGCTTTGTTTGTCATATTGTAAATTATATACATCGCCATGGGTGCCATCGGGTTTAAATGCCGCTAAGCGTATCCGTTGTGATTGGATAATAATAAGCGGTTTATTCAATAAAGTTGAGGTTACAACCGGTAAAGTACCATCAGTAGTATACCTGATGGCTAAATTTGGCAACGGACTGGTTACAGATAAGGTATCCTGATCGGTAAACACATTTGATTGTAAGAAACCCGAAAGATCAGGCAAACGGTAATGAACCTTCAGTATATCCAGCCGTGCATATTGACTATCCAACCGCTGTAAATAGGAATCATAATCGGCATGATTTGTCCATAACACTTCTGCCAGTGCAGTCATACGGGGCATATACATATAATCGGCACGCTTTTCAGAGGGGATGTTTTCCGTCCAAATGTTCGCCTGCGCGCCAATAATATTCTTGGCTTCAGCAGCCGTAAGCCCTTTGGGGATGATATTAAAATTATAAACCGCGGGGATGGAATTCTTATCGGGTATCGCATCAAAATATAAAGGGCTACCCGGTGTCATAATTACTTTATTACCAAGCTTAGCTGCTTTTGCAGGTGCATCAGGCACCCAACTACGCCAATACATAATAATAGCCGTTTTGCTTACACCACCTTCCAATATCTCGTCCCAACCTATCATTTTTCTGCCATGAGAATTGAAAAAAGCTTCCATGCGGTTAATGAAATAGCTTTGCAGCGCAGGCAGGTCTTTTATTCCCTCCCGCTTCATCAATGCTTTACAGGCATCAGATTTTGCCCAATCGCTGCGGTCAACTTCATCGCCACCTATATGGATATATTTAGAAGGGAAAATATCCATTATCTCGCTGAATACATTTTCGGCAAAAACAAAGGTGCTTTCATTACAGGGGCAAATCGGTTTTGTGAAGTCTTCGCCCCATGTATTTTCACCGTTACAGGTTAAAAAAGGGTAAGCGTTTATGGCTGCCATCATATGGCCAGGCATATCAACTTCGGGAATAATATCTATATGTCTTGCCGCTGCATAGGCAACCAGCCCTTTCATTTCCTGCTGCGTATAAAAACCGCCATACAGTGTTTTGCCATTTTTGTGGATGATATGTTCTGTATCGAGAGCAAAGTCAGGATTATCGGAAGCGCGTTTCATACACGCCGAATCATTTTTATCAAATGTGCGCCATGCGCCTTCTTCGGTTAGCTTTGGATATTTTTTTATTTCGATACGCCAGCCCTGGTCGTCAGTTAAATGTAAATGCAGCTTATTCATTTTATAAAGCGCCATTACATTAATGAACTTTTTAAGGTAAGCGATAGAGAAGAAATGCCTTGCCACATCAAGATGCATGCCGCGCCAGGCATAAGCGGGCTCATCCTTAATATTAACAGCCGGGAGCGACAGGTTTTTAAGTGATTTTGCATTTGCAACTTCAACATTGGCAGGCAGTAACTGCCTTATAGTTTGTACCGCCATAAACATACCTGCAGGTGTTCTGGCAGCAATTGTTATCTGTTTTGGGGATATGGAAAGCGTATAGCCTTCATCAGCTATAATAGCTGCATCATATTTTAATAATATGGCGTGACTTATAGGTTGTGTGCTTTTCTGAAGTGCTTTACCAAAGCTATTGACAAAAAACCTGTTGAGCATAACAGCTTCGTTAGTAAACAGGTTGCCAGGTACAACTATGCGTGTAGCCGGAGTTATCACAAAACTTCCGATTGCCGGGGTTAAAGATGTTGGGTAAGGTATTATTGGATATTTTACAGTTGATTGCTGAGCTTTGGCACAAATATTTACAAACGATATCGCCCAAAATAATAAAACGGTAGTTGTGTATTTTATCTTCATTATTATTAATTAGTCTTAAAAACTGCCACTATAAGAGACGTTAAAGGTAACCAGCCGTTTTGTTATCATATAATCCCCAGTCGTGTAATTAATAAGTTTTTTTAACAGGTAAACATGCGCCCTGCTTTTAAACACCTGCAATTTCATGAAAAATACATATCCCGGGCCCGCCCGGGATATGTCCACTACACACTAAACTAACCAATTGTAATAACGGTCAGTATTTTCAATGAATGATAATAATGATTCAAAAGAATCAGGTTCTTACCATCTTCATTATTGCTTAGCGAAAGCACACCGGCATTCACCGGATATGCTTTCAACTAAACTATTTTGTTATTTATCCCACCAAACTATGGCTGCGGAGTTAAATGTATTTTCGTTGCCATACGCTGCGAGCGCGGCATTCACATTGGCATTATTCAAATTAAATTCACTTTGTGGGTATACCATTTTACGTGGAATAGTTTTTGAAACACTACCCGGATTAGGCGTTAACACCGGGTAACCTGTACGACGCCAGTTGGCATATTCATCTTCCCCATCAAAAGCAAAACCTGCCAACCAGTATTCTGTATTGATCCTTTCTATCTGAGCCTCCGCCGTTGCCGGAAGCGGATTTTGAGTCAGGTAAGCGGTGATCTGCGTAGCGGTGATGGTCGGATTTGTTGGCAGTAAAGCCAATGATTGCATTTGCGCTGTTACACCTGCGGTGTAAAAAGTATTCGCATCGCCGGTAATGTAACCGCGTACTACTGCCTCCGCCTCCAGAAATGCAACTTCGGCATACTGATAATCAAAGAATGGCGTAGTCTGCTGGCCAAATACTGAAGCATTTATCCTCACTGTTGGCTGCGGATCACTACTGTTGAAACTATAACCGATAAAGTTAGCCGTTGTATCACTTATAATTACTCCACCCGCTGAAACCGGCTTATCATAAATTGCACCATAAATTGCCAGGCGGGGATCATTTGCCGTCTGCATTTCCGATACCAAAGTTTTATGTAAAAAGAAATGTTCAACACCATCTTCAACCACGGTATAAATACCGTTAGCAAAAGCAGCGCTATGGATTAATATTGGCATATCAGTATTGCTGGTCATTACCCCGTCGGCCACTGCTTCTTTAGCAAGTGCTGATGCTTGTGTAGGATCCACTTTAATTAAACGCATACCAACCTTTAACAGTAACGATGCTCCCAATTTTTTCCATTCTGCTGCACTGCCGCTATAAAACTGGTCACCTTGTACTGTTTGTGAACTATTTGCAGCCAACAAAGCTATTGATGCTCTTAGCTCGGTTATTAAGCTGGCATATATTTGCTCCTGCTTGTCATAAACAGGGGTATATATTTTATCAGTTAAGGCTAAACCTGATTGGCTATAAGGTATATCGCCATAAAAATCGGTTAGCTTTTGAAAGATAAATACACGCCATATACGGGCAGCAGCATAAGTGCTTGCCTGTGTAGCATCATTTTCCGTTTGATTTATTAAATAGTCAAGGCTTGTTAATACAGGGGTATAAAAATTATTCCATAGTGATGACGCGGGACCATCTGATACTATATAATTGGTACCAGACCAAAATGAGCTGTACCCGTATTGCATAAACGCATGGCAATAATTAAATCGGCTCTCCATATCTACAGTACTTGTTCTTACAAGTGCATCAGACAAAAGCGCTGCTGAAGATACTGTTGTAGTAGCATCCGGGTTTGAGTTAATCTTTTCAAAATTCTTTGTACAACCTGTTGCTAAAGCTGTTACAAGAAGAAAAGATAAAAATTTGTATGTTATATTTTTCATGATTATTTTCCTCCTTTATGTTAAAAACTTGCATTTAAGTTAAACCCATAGGTACGGCTGGTTGGCGAACCTCCGCTATCATAACCAAAACCGGTACCTATACTGTCGGATGCTTCGGGATCAAACGTAGGCAGGTCTTTCCTGATATAGAAAAGGTTACGCCCGATAAGTGAGAAAGTAGCTGACTTGATAAAGGTTTTAAGCAGTATGCTCTTCGGAATTTTATATCCTAACGATACCTGGCGGAATTTAATAAAGGTCCTGCTAAATACGTTTGATTCATTGATGATCTTATCCGCGTTTCCGTTATCATTAAACTGGATGTATGCACTGTAAGGCAATGTATTTTTTACATATACCGGTGCAGCTGCAGTACCCGTATTAATCACCCCATTAGGTATGTATGTACCATCGCGACCCAAAAGTGAAGCCATTGAATTACCGAAGTAATTAGTCCATGTCGCGTCGGCTTCATAAACCTGGCCGCCAAATTGACCATCGATCAGGAAGCTGAAGGAGAAATCTTTATAAGTAAAGGTATTGGTTATACCGCCCGACCAATCAGGGTTAGCTGTACCCAAATAGTTATCGCCACTGTTTTTAGCAATAATAACAGAGTTAGGTGTACCGGAGTCGCCGGTTTGCGAGTTTTCAAGTTGGTAAACTATTTGCCCGCTTGGCGTCCTTTGGTAAGTAGACCCAAATATAGAACCCAACGGGTAACCTACCCTGGCCTCGATGTTATAATACAGATCGATGCCTGTGCCAAGGCCCGGTGCAAGCGCGGTAACCATATTTTTATTTTTAGCTGCATTAAAGCTTACATCCCAAGCAAAATTTCTGGTTTTTATGGGCGTACCAGCTAGTAATACTTCAAAACCTTTATCATACATGTTACCTGCATTCACATAAACCGAACTGAAAGTGGTGGCGTTACTTATAGTGATCGGTAGCAAGAAATTATCTGATTTTTTGTAGTAGTAATCCGCATCAAGCGATAAACGGTTACCAAAAAACTTTAACTCCGTACCAATTTCCGATTCTGTAGTTACTTCAGGCTTTAAGCTCGCTGGCGGAGCAGCATTGTTGGTCACTTCGCTTAATGGGATGCCATTCAGCGCGCCCTGTGAAGTAAATGTAAGATCGGTTTGCTGTGGTGTAGGGTTGCTACCTGTTTGGCCAAAGGCCGCCCTTAATTTACCAAATGATAACACTTTAGGATCGATATGCAGCGCATCACTAAACACATAGCTTAGGTTAGCTGACGGGTAAGCCAGGTAGTTTTTAGAATTTGTTAAATTTGATGTAAGAGCTGAATACCAATCATTACGGCCGGTAACTTCAAGGAATAAATAATTCTTATAACCGAGATCAGCCTGAGCAAAAACAGAGTTTGTTTCAGAACGCGGACTATGAAGCTCCTGTGGCAAATTCACTGTTTTTAAATTGCTGAAATTTAACTCGCTCGGATCAATAAAATTTGAGCCGCCCATAGTAAGTGAATATTGACTTGCATTTTGAGACTCCACACCGGCTAAAACAGTCAGCGTGAAATCATTGAACTTGGTATCATAATTCAACGTACCGCGTACATCGGTTCGTTGTTGTTGATAAGTTGAAGTTTGATAAATACCGCTATTATTGGTTACGTTATTGGGGAATACTGCAAATACCCCATCGGTATTAATATAATCAAGGCCTGTTATAAAGTTAGCATGCAAATGATCGGTAATATCATAAGTAAGATTGGCCGAGGTTAATACCCGGTTTTGTGTTTGATCATTTTTTACTTTTTCTATCTGCACATAAGGGTTGGCAGTATAGGTTGATAAAAAGTTACCACTAGCATCCTTTTCATCCAATAGTGTAATATCAGTAGTGTTGGCTATACGCGGATAGCTCTGCCCCATCGAGCCACGCCCATCGCCACGCTCAAGCGGCGCATTTAAACGCAGTACTCTCGACAAGTCGACTTTAAAGTTTGTATGAAAACGTTTACCGAAATCCTGATTTAAACTAAACACAGCATTATAGCGCTCATATCCTTCTCCCGGCGTAGGCGAATCATCCCTGGTATCAGAAAGAGATACGCGATAAGATCCATCATCATAACCTTTGGTTAAGGCCACACTATTGGTTGATGTTATACCGATATTATAAAACCTGTCGAAGTTTTTTGCAGCGCTTTGCAAAACATAAGGTTTTACTTTACCGTCTATATCTAAAAATGGCTGGCCCTCTATTTTAGCACCCCATGACCATCCCGGAGGGTCGCCTGAGTTGTTACCAAGTCCGCCGTAAAAGAAACTTACCGTATCATCGGCCGCTGTATATAACCTGCCATAATAACCACGGCCATATTCTGTTTGCAGGTGATCATAAGGTATCATTTTTTCAAAAACGGTGTTGGTGTTAAAAGTGATGCCAACTCCTGCGCCTTTTTTACCTTTTTTTGTAGTGATCAAAATAACACCAGCCTGCGCGCCGCCACCATAAAGTGCCGCTGCCGAAGCTCCTTTTAATATACTAATACTTTCAATATCATCCGGATTGATGGAGTTTAAGCCATCGCCCGGATCAGAACCACCGTATACTTTACTTTCGTCATTCGTATTTTCACGGGTATTACTATTAATCGGCACACCATCAATAACATACAAAGGTTGATTTGAACCCGAAAAAGAAGAATATCCACGCAGGATAACCCTTGAAGAGCCACCATCGCCATTGGGCGGGCTTTGAACTACCAAACCTGCTACCTTACCTGCTAAAGCGTTAACAAACGTGGGCTCACGGGTAGTGGATACCTCATCGCCGCTAACCTGGGTTATAGAATAGCCTATACGCTTTTCATCTTTCTTTATGCCCAGCGCGGTTACAACAACTGCATTAAGGTTATTTGAGCTGGGTACTAATTTCACCACCATTACACCACCAGTGTTTACGGGTAATTCCTGCGGAGTAAAACCAACGTAAGTAAAAACCAGTATGGCCTTATCATCGGGTACACTAATGCTAAAATTACCGTGAATGTCTGATGCGGTTGATGCGGTACCATTTTTTACCTTTATAGTTACACCGGGTAACGTTTCATTTTTGTCATCGGTTACTTTACCTTTAATAACGATGGGTACCGGTGCCGTTCCGGAACTTTTAGTAACCTGATCTTCCTGTTGTAAAATAATGGTTTTAGCTATTATTTTATAAGACAACGCCAGGTTTTGTAAGCATTTGCTCAATGCTTCCTCAACAGATGCATCTTTTAATTGCACGCTAACGCTTTTATTTGCTACATCTTTTGAATCGTAGAAGAAAGCGTATCCTGTTTGTTTATTAATTTGTTGCAGTACCTTTTTTAAAGGCGCGTTTGTTTCATTTAAATTAATTTTCTGACTAAAGCCCCTGGCACTGCACTGCAATAGAGCAACTAATATAATTAGGGTGGTCAGTTTCATGATCAATGAGATTTTTTTCAGCCATGGTTTATGCACGACCGTAGAAAAAGCATTTAATTTCATACTTTTGTTGAGTTTGGGTTAACAGATAGTTAGAGAGACACTAAACTTATTTCCGTTTTACGGTAAGGGTTAACTCAGATATTACACGCATTCCGATTGCCGTCGGAGTGCGTTTTTTGAATTAACCTCATGAAAGGCGGCCGGAGCCTGCCGGGGGTGAGTTAATTTTTCTTCATATTTTGTTGTTTAATAGTTTTTGATTTAGTTAGTTTTTGATTTTTAAGGCATTACAATAATTGTTTTTCCCTCTAGTTTATAGTGAATTTTCTTAAAGCTGAGTATATCCAGCATTTGTGTTGCATTAATATTACGCGGTATTTCACCCGAGAAATGCCTTGAAGATAATTCCCCATCATACTTAACATCAACATCATACCAGCGCGCAAATTGCCGCATTACTTCCTGTATGTTACTATCCTCAAAATAAAACAGGCCATTTTTCCAGGCTACGGTTGCATCCAAATCAACACCGCTCACTACATTTATTTTACCGTTATTAAACTGCGCCTGCTCTCCCGGTTTTATAACACTACTGCCACCTGCCGACGATACCTTTACACTACCCTGTAACAATGTTGTTTTCACCGCATTCTCATCGGCATAAGCGTTTATATTAAAATGCGTACCCAAAACCTCAACTGTTTGCCCGTTTGATACTACCCTGAATGGTTTAGCCGCATTATGCGCCACTTCAAAGTAAGCTTCGCCAGTAAGCTCAACCCTACGTTCATTACCAATAAAGCTAACAGGGTATTTAATGGATGATGCTGAGTTTAACCATACTTTAGTACCATCTGACAGGATAAACTGATACTGCCCGCCTTTAGGCGTAGTAGCTGTGTTATATACTAAAGTGTTTAATAAAGCATTTTGGCCTGAGCCTGCATATTTAACCTGCCCGTCAGCTGTTTTGCTGATCACCACTCCTGCCTGGCTGGCAAGCTTGCCATTTTTAGCATCGGTTAACACCAGCGTATTGCCATTTGCAAGGGTTAATATAGCTTTATTGCCACCGGGAGCTATATCATTTTTAACTGATTTGGTAAACGCAAAGAATTGTTTTTTCGGGAACTGGTGATGCATAAAAATCAAAACACCGGCAGTAATAAACACCAGCAATGATGCTGCGATTGCAAAAGTCCTGGTATATGTTTTTTTTGACGTGGAATTTATCTGAAATAATAGTTTATTAAGGCTGTCCTCCTGATCTTCTTCCAATTGCTGATGCGATGCGCCGGGCGCATCGTTCTTATAAGTAAGGTACCACGATTCAATCAACGCCTTCTCCGCAAGGGTGGCTTCGCCCTTATTATATTTTTCCAGCAAATGTTCTATTTCTTTTAGCTGCATAATAGTCAAAGGATAATTATCCTATTTATAACATATACAACTTAAAATGGTGGTGGGAGTAGATGAAAAAGAAATAAATTAAAAAAACATCATAAAAAAATGAGTTCCTAATTTAAGGCGCAATACTTTAAGCGAATTATTCACTTGTTTTTTTACGGTAAGGGGGCTGATGTTTAATTGTTCAGCTATCTCATTGTGTGAAAGGTGAGCATTTCTACTCATTTCAAATATAAGCCTCATTTTTTCGGGTAACGATTTAACTTCAGCATCTACAAGAGCAATCAGTTCCTTTATACGTAAGCTTTCATCAGGAGTAGGCTCATTGTTTACCAAAAAACTTTCTAACGATGCCGCGTAGTCTGATCTTATTTTTTGATGTTTATAAACGTTCAATATCTTATTCCTGACAGCGGTATATAAATAAGCCTGCAGGTTAATGTTTAAATTAATGACTTCTTTATTGTTCCAGATACAAGTAAAAAGCTCTTGCAAAATATCCTTAACTTCTTCCCTATCTGCCAATCGCTTATAAGCATGATTATATAAAACGCCATAATACCGCTTATGAATAGCTGTAAAAGCGTTCAAATCACCTTGTCTAAGGAGGATAACTAATTCATCATCGCTATAAGAGTTATACCCGGACATTGGATTGTTAACTAATTTACTACAGAATATTAAATCAATATTAATGATTTTTTTTATTGTATTATCAACACTTGTATCATTTTTTTTACAACAAGTTATATTTTCCAAAGTGTAGCGGGTACACCCGTATGGAAGAAAACATAGTTAAATTAACACAAAACCACCCCGTTTTATTTAATTCACACAAAAAAATATAGCTTTTTTTATATTAATTATATTATAATTAAAAACCCTTCAGTTGATCAAGTTTAAAGCGGATCACTTCAATGGATTCTTTTTGGCGGGAGATGATCACATACATATAACCGTTCCATATCATAGTATGCGGGTATCCGTACTGGCCGCCTTTGTATAAACCTTTAGCTTTTAACTGGTATAGTTCATCGGCAATAATAAATTGTTTATTAAAGGATCTGCCATCTGCTGAAATTGCCAGCACCAGTGGGTTACGGTCATAATGGTGCAACGTGTCAGGTATCCCTACATAATAGTAACGATTATCGGGCAGGCGGCCAAAATGGAATTTACTGTCATTATCAGTAAACGCGGTTTCCTTCGGTTTTGACCATGATGAACCATTATCCCGACTTTCGGTAAGCCACAGCTTGCCTTTCCACCCTTTACCTGTTACCCGTAGCAGCATGTGAATAACGCCATCGTCGGTCTGAAAAAATGAACCCTCGCAAAGTGGCGGCAAACCCAGCTTTTCTGCCGGCTTATAAAATGCCGCGGAGTTATCCTGTTGATACAACGAATCAGGATAAAAGCTGGTCATTTTCCAGCCTGAAAGGCCGGTATGGTCGTTAGTATAAGGAAAGCTAAAGTTACCGCTAATAATAAGCCTGCCATTTGCTATTGTTTCAGGCCCGTGATTGGGTATTAAAGGAATGTGCATATCAATAGGGCTGCTCCAATGCTCTCCATCGGTGCTTGTTTTAGCCCATAAATGAGTATGCGTCCTGTCTTTTTCATACTCACCATAATATGCTACGAGCGTACCTTTGTACTTGTACAAACCAGCTGCGGTGAGCACTTTTTTTATACCATTCGCGGCTTTCGATGGTTCGGCTATTATTCCTGGTGCCGACCAATGTTCAAAATCATCTGACACAGAAAAAACAACCCGCTGGCCCGGTGAATCTTCATCAATAAGTCCGTTCGACCATGTTGCGATTAGTTTTCCCTTAAATTCAATAATCGCAGCGTGGTGATTATACAACCAGTTATTCCCCGGTGTATAAATCATTTTACGTTCAATTTTTAATCGAGTTAAACCGCTTTCGTCCTTATAATTATTGTGGATTGCTACTTGCTGGGCATCTGCCAAATTACATAAAGCGATGGTAACGCAGAATACGAGGTATTTTATAGTCATGTAAAGTTAATAGAGTATGCGACTGCAAATTAACAGTTTCTGTCAATAAAGTCAGAATTATGCTATTTGCCTTAATAACGCCGACGGATAATTGACAATAGCCTGCCAAAACCATAATCTGTATATTTGGTGATTATTCATACAGATACTTAAACCCTGTAACGAATTGATATTGATATAATCTGTAGCTAACATGGACAGTTTCGAAATACAATCAGATAATGCTCAGTTTAACAAGAGTCATTTCTCCGCAGAAACGTTTATTCCGGGCCTGTTTAAACCGGGCAGCAAACCTTATGATAAGCTCAAACACGCCATCGAACGCGAGTTTAGGCCAAACGGGGCCCCGGAAGTGATATCTATGAACATCGATCGTGTTAAATATGATCCCAAATCGGGTAAAGGCAGTTTCCGCATTGTGCTGGATATTAATTACACCTTTGGCTGTGAAGACCTGTTGATCAAAAAACAGGATCAAACATCAGAATGGACCTTTTTTATAGATCAGCAATTGTTCACCACTTTTTTTTATGGCTCACCATATATCGACAGCCGCAGCACTGCTGATGAATTTTAGTGTTATTGAACAACAAATAAAGACGTGATCAACTATATCTTAAACGACAACTTTACCAGATGAACAACACCTCCAACGGCAATCTGTAAACCCACACAAAAGATTAGGAAAGCCATCAGGCTGTTGATGATCTTTTCATTATGAGAGCCAATATGACTGATTAGCCGGTTTGTATTCACATAAAAAAGAAAGATCAGGATACAGATCCCTATAATTGAAACCAGCAGCGCGCCCACATTGATCAGGTACTGCGAAAGATCATTATTAGCACCATCAGCACTTAGTGTAAAAAGCACCGCGATGGTACCCGCGCCAGTAGTCATTGGAAATGTGATCGGGTAAAACAACTTATTTTCTATCGATGGGATATGATCCTGCTCAACCACGGTAGCAGGCTTAGTTTCAGCAGGGCTCTCGTTACTATCTGCCGACAAAAATCCCCAGCCTATCTTACAAATCATAATCCCCCCTGCCAATTGGATGATTGGTATAGACAAACCAAACAACTCCAATATCCAGTGCCCTATAAACAACGTAACGGCGCAAATAATAAATGAATAAACCGTAATCTTTTTAACCACCGTTATACGCTCCTTACGGGTAAGATCTGAAAAATATGGACTGATTATAAAAGCCGTTCCAATTGGGTTCACCACCGGGAAAAGTGCAACAAACCCGATAAAAACAAGGTGAATAAATGTGTTAAGCTGCAGGGTCATGTTATACTTGGTTGATGTTGCTAATTTATATATTCTATGCGGTAAATCAGACACAATATGATCAAACTTTCCGGACATGCACGTACAGTAAAACGTGCTTAGTCACGGGGGTGATCTAATATGCTACCAGTAGATAACCTTAAAATGGTGTTCACCAGACCCTACATTACTGATTAGAGCCGTCTGACCAATTACGCTAGATTTCGCGATCTTATCATCTTCTATGACCTGGTATTTGACATGCTTTTTTATAGGAAGACAAACCTGAGCTAAGGTATTTGCCGGAATTTGCAGCACCATTTTAAATTCCTTTCCGCTTTGTGTATAAGCTACGTGGATGGTGCCCTTTACCGTAGGCACATCAATGCGTGCGAATGAAAGACTTCCTATTTGCGGCTTTACACTAAAGCTGCCCCATCCCGGTGTTAGGGGTTCTATACCCATCAGCTTGCGAGAAATGAGATTCGCTGGCGCAGCCCCCCAAACATGGTTCCAGTCCTGATTTGATTTATATTTATTATCCCAAGCCTCCATCGTAATAGTACTACCCATCTTGATCATATTAAACCAACTACGGTCGCTTTTTGATGTTAACAAAGAAAGTCCGTAATCACCGTCCCCGCTATCATAAACCGCATCTAATAAAAACTGGGCACCATAAACACTGCAAGCCATTCCTCTCGATTTGATAAATGCCAGAACATTTTTTTCATTATTTTCAGCAACCAGGCCAAAGGCCAGTGCGAACATATTGGCGTGTAAGGAGGCGTGGTTCGTACCAATACCATCAACATAAACCTGACGTACCGGGTCAAAAAAAGCTGTTTGGTACGCCACTTTAACAGCCTTTGCTTTCTGATCAAAGAATGCGGCATCATCTTTTTTACCCAAGTGATTTGCTAACGTTTTTAAAATTACCAGGTCTTTGTAATAAAAGGCGTTAACCACTGCATTGTAATCCGTGAAAACGAAGTTGTCTGTTTCGGTATCATGAGGCCAGTCTACAATATCTTTCAAATTTGCCGTGTAATGTACAGATTCGATCACTTCTTTAGTCATCTTTCTTGTCCTGGTGCTAATTAGTCCTGTGGAATCCTGCAGCGCCATCAGGCTTTTGGCCTTCAAATCGTTATAATTCTTTTTTACTGACCGTATATCACCTGTATACAAATAGTCGTGCCAGGCGATTAATACCGATTGCAATATCCATTCGGTTGGCCAGGTTGGATGAGCAATCAGGTATTCACTTGAGTTCCTGGCCAGCGTATACTCCTTATTCACTGCATAATCGCCCAATTGGGCGATATAAGCATCGGCTTCATAAGGAATACGTTCCCGGTCACCATCAACAAATGTCCCGGCGAAAGAAGTTGCTTTGATCGAATATTTGCAAAGATCCCAAATGGCATTCAAAGTAGAATCAGAACTATGAAATGTCGCCGCCTGATCGTCGAAGAAATAATGAACAGACAGTTGTGCAATATCAGTTGATTGCAGAGCGCCCGAATAACCCTCGATTTCAACATACCGGAAAGGTATTACCTCCCCTATATAGTCCGGCATTCTCACTGCTTCTTTTTTGATATTGCGGGCATCTTTTCTAATCGCCAACCGGTAGGTATGTATGCCTTTAAGCACTTTAATAGCATACCTGGCGTACCGGATGGTACCCGGTGGATGATGGTTTATGCTACCATCTGCATTAATCATTTCGCCTAAATGGATAATAACAGAATCCATTTGTTTGTCGGCAGCCAAAGTAAGCTTCAGTTGTCCGAAAGCATCTTTTCCAAAATCCGCACGGTATACATTGCCTACCTTTTTCAATGAACCAGGATTTACTTCTGTTATCTGGAGCGGATAGGCTGTAGTAGCCTCATTCCTTTGTAACCTTACACCTGTATAAAATGTTGCAATAAGCGAATATAAACTTGCTCTACCGTGGTTATTCCATACCCTCACTTTCCAGTAATAAGCCTTACCGGGCTTTAGGGCTGGCCCCTCATAAACATTTCCGCACGATAGGGTGCTCATGATCTTGCCTGAATCCCAGGTGCCAACACCGGGTGATAACAAGCTATTATCCGATACCAATAGCTGATAAGCTGTTTGCATAACATTGTTCCCGGTATCATTCATTTGCCAACTAAATGCAGGGTGTTCACTACCAATGGTCACAAATTGAACCGTTGTATCGGATAGGTTTACTTTAGATGCTTTAACCGTATAGTCGTTTGACGATTGATAAGCCGTTGCCCCCACCAGATCGCACATTAGGCCAGATGGCGGTAATAGGGTATTGGTTTGCGCAGCGGCATTTAGACTTAAAAATGATAATAGCCCTATAATTACCAGTAATCTTATGCTGATAGATCGATCATATAGTTTTCTCATCATTGTTAAAAGTAGCATTTTGGGCGAATATTTGGCAATACTCTAAGTTTGTAGAAAAAAGAGTCCTGACTTTCATCAGAGCTCTTTATAGGTATCGTCGTCTTGAGAAGAAAATCTTCGACCAACTTTTTGCGAGACTTGAAGAGGCTAATGTGTCATCTAAACATGTATCTAACGCATCACTTTTTGGACGGCATGAAGCTCTTGTAATAACCGCGTTGAACGGTGCCACGTTCCAAAAACAAAAAAAGAAAATCTGTGCGGTTGTTAGGTGAAAGCCTGTACCGCAGGAGTATCTAACCCGCATTTAGAAAACAAAAAAATACGCTGCATATGTAAAAGTGGATTTTTCACAATACATACGCATACACTTTTTGTGCCGTAATGACCGATCTCCTTCGATTGCATGAGTCGCTTCAATTAGTCACTTTGATTATTATTTGTAATTAATCTAAATAAAAATAACTTTGCAGAAAAAACCGGTGCTCCGTCGCCAAACTTTACACCGGTTTTTAGACAACTGATCCTTCAATCTATTTATCTTCTAACAAAACTATGAAATTTGTATTTACTTTGCTTTATGCACTAAAAAAACGCCCCAATTACCCTTCTTTTAAAACCTACTCTTTAACCAAGCCATTATTGATAATATTACTGGTTATCACCACTATAAATACTGTATTTGCAAGTGATGATGGTGCTACGGGTATAATAAAAGGTAAGGTTAGCACATCTGACGGGAAACCTGCAGAGTTTGTTAATATTACTATTAAAGAAACAAATCAGGGAACAAGTGCCGGTCACGACGGACATTATATCATTAAAAACATAAAAGCAGGGCAATATATTGTTATGGCGAGTTTTGTCGGCCTACAAACGCAAACCCGGACCATTACCGTTATCGCCGGTGAAACCCTGACTTTAAACTTTATTCTCACTGAAGATCAGAGTCGGTTTACTGAAATTTATATCAAAGCAACCAAAAACAATAAGTTCCTGCGAAAAGAGACAGATGATGTCGCTAAGCTTCCCCTTAAGGATTTGGAGAACCCTCAGGTTTATAGTGTAGTAACCAGCGACCTGATGAATGAGCAGATCGTAACAAGCTATTCAGATGCTTTTAAAAACATACCCGGCGCTGGTGTACCATTAGTTTACAATAATGGACGGACCACCCTTCTATCACGTGGTTTTGTAACCGGAAATTATGTACGGAATGGCGTTGCCGGATACGATTTTAATAGTATTGATCCCGTAGACATTGAAAAAATAGAAGCCATAAAAGGTCCTTCAGGTACCTTATTCAATAGCAGCTTAGCTTCTTTCGGGGGGGTATTCAATCGAGTAACAAAAAAACCTTTCGACAGTACCCGCACAGAATTGAGTTACCAAACCGGCAGTTTTGATTTAAGCCGTATTACTGCTGATGTAAACGTACCTTTAAATAAAGATAAAACTGTACTTTTTCGCATAAATACAGCCCTGCATAACGAGCATAGTTTCCAGGATGCCGGTTTTGACCGTGGTATTTTCGTGGCTCCTAGCTTAACTTATCTGGTAAATGATCGACTAACTATTCAAATGGATGCTGAGGTAGGTTCAGGTGACGCAACATCAGCATACCGGTTGGCGCCGGACCCAACAGTAAAGATTTTTAATATCAAAGACCTTGGCATTGATTATAATAGATCATTTGGTAATAACAGTCTGGATTATACCAGTCAACAGTTCGATATTTTTACCCAAATCAATTATAGGATATCCGATGAATGGAAATCGCAAACTATCTTAAATAAAACGTTTTCCACAACCAGGGGTTATGTTACTCAATTATCGTTATCCGATACCTCTATCAGGCAGCAGGCCACCAAAGAAGATTATCCATATTACGTTACCAATGTGCAGCAAAATTTCATTGGTGATTTTAAGATTGGCAGTCTTCGTAATCGCCTTATCGTCGGCTTTGAATACTATAACCAAAAAAGTGATTGGACAAACGTAACAGTAAGCATGCCCCTTATCAGTTACAAAAATCCGGGCGCCGCCTATAACAATTTCAATGCCGCTAAAGTGGCCGCTTTGGTTGCAGCTGCCGCCCCGACAAATAACGGATATGTACAAAATGATCAAAGTTCATATGCAGCTTATGCTTCGGATGTCATCAATTTTACAGATCAGTTAAGCGGTATGTTGAGTTTACGTCTCGACAGGTTTGTTAATGACGGCGCTTACACCCCAAGCAATGGAGTGCGCTCAGGTAATTTTGATCAAACGGCACTGTCGCCCAAATTTGGGTTGGTTTATCAGCTAATTAAAGATCAGGTATCACTATTTGGTAATTACATGAATGGGTTTAATAATGTAACTGCTACCAGTTTTGATAACAGCACCTTTAAACCGCAGTATGCTAACCAATGGGAAGGCGGTGTGAAAGTTGATTTATGGGATCATAAATTGAGCTCAACTGTAAGCTATTATGATATAAATGTCACTAATACTGTAATGGACGATCCTTTACATCCAGGTTTTTCTACACAAGCCGGTACACAGTTAAGCAAAGGCGTAGAAACAGAATTAATTGTGAATCCGTTCAGAGGGTTTAATATTATTGCGGGGTATGCCTATAACAACAGTAAAATCACGGAGGCAGCGGCAGGCACCCACCTATTGGGACTGCGCCCAGCAACCGCAGGCCCGGATAAACTGGCTAATTTGTGGATAAGCTACCGCATACCGGAAGGCATAGTTAAAGGTATAGGGGTTGGCGCGGGTGCCAATTACGGCAGCGCCTCCTATCAAACTAATACAACCACCTTTAAATTTATCATCCCCTCTTATACCACTATAGACGCAACTGTCTTCTATGATCAGCCTAAATACCGTATCGGCTTAAAGATTGACAATCTTACTAATGAAAAATATTGGTCGTACCGATTAGCACCACAAGACCCAACAAGGGCTACATTAAACCTTGATTATAAATTCTAAATAACATATTAAACAATCAATCCATTTTATGAAGAAGTTTAAGTTAAAAAAAATCGTTCGGCAACTTCACCTTATTCTTGGTTTAACCAGTGGATTGGTTGTTCTTATAGTAGGCCTGGCCGGCGCAACATTGGCATTTGAAGAGGAAGCCCGTGAAATTTTTCAGCATGATTTTTACCACGTAAAACAAGTTGAAAACCAACGTTTGCCATTCAAGCAAATGCAGGATACCGTAAAAGCCCATTACCCGAAGGCCAAAATAACCAGCATCCGGTTCACTGAGACAAAAGATGCAGCCATTATTTTTTACAGTAAAAAAGACATGGCCATTAGCATCAACCCGTATAATGCCAGGATAATCGGTGTTCAAGATCTAGAAACGGATTTTTTTACAGTTATTCTAGCACTTCACACGCATCTATTGCTCGGTGATTTTGGTGCTGTTATTATTAAGGCCAACGTATTAATTTTTTTCATCATGTGTGTCAGTGGTCTTATTTTATGGTGGCCCAAACAGTCTCGTTTTTTTAAACAAGCCACAACCATTAATTTAAAAACAAAAAACTGGAAAAGATTAAATTGGGATTTGCACAGCGTACTCGGATTTTATGCACTGATTATTTTATTACTGATTTCGCTGACCGGAATGTTCTTTGTTTACGACACCGTGAAAAATACGGCCGCTTTTATTACAGGCGGAAAGGCAGCAAAAGAAGGAAAAATAAAAATTGAGCCACAGGATCAAAAACATTTCAATATTGACAAGGCCTATCAATATATGGTTTTAAATTATCCCGGAGCACAGGTTACTTTTATTACTCCGGCTGCAACAAAAACCGATGCAATAAGAGTACAGATGCGCTATCCTTATACTATTGTAAGACATCAAAACACAGTGTATTTTAATCCTTATAATGGTAAAGTAGTAAAGACGGACCTTTTTAAAAATTATACCGGGTATGATGAGATTGCTGCAAGTACGTATAACCTGCACACCGGACGATTTAAACTAATTGGCATAGGCAGCAAAATCATCTATTTTTTTGCGGGCTTAATAGCCGCATTCTTGCCGGTGACAGGATTTATGATCTGGCTAGGCAAGCAAAGAAAAACAACGAAACAACTGAAAAGGTAAATTTAAATTGAATCTAATATCGGAAATTATTAGTTGAAAGAAATTAATGCTTTTAAAACCGATGATGGGTTTCTCAAACCCAACCTTTGTGGTTGTGATTTCTAATCTCCTTTGATGGATTCAAGCATAATAACGCGATGTTTCACTGCCCAATCACGAAGTTGCAGGATTATAGGTCCACAACTGCTACCATGTTCGGAATGGGCATAAAGTACTGCATTTGCTGCCGATGTACTTCGCTCTACAGTAATCAGTTTGTTCTGTTCCAGATACCGCAATTCCTTGATAAGTATTCGTGAAGTAATCGGTTTTAGATCTGTCTTGAGTTCTAAAAACCGTTTTGGGCTATCACATAGTGAAGCCATAATGGCACCACGCCATCGTCCACCCATTAGTTCCAGGGCATCCTGTACATCGCGATGAAAAATGTGTTTCTCTCTATCCTGCATTTTAGTATCCTTAAAGATACCAAAATGCAACAAACCGTTGAAGTTTCAAAACGTTATTTTGCTGTATTAATATTAATTAGTAACGAAAGGTAGATATATGGATACTCCATTTTTAATTGAGCAAGTTTACGATGTCCCGATCGAAAAAATTTGGCAAGCGCTTACAGATAAAGACAAAATGAAGGAATGGTATTTTCCTCAGTTGAAGAAATTTAAACCTATCGTAGGTTTTAAGTTTGAGTTTATTGACGATGGTTCAAATCAGGTTGAAGAAGGAAGAAAATTAGCACATAGCTGGTCTTACAAGGATTACCCAGGCAGTTCAGAGGTGACCTTTGAGTTGTTTGAAGAAGGAAACAAAACTCGACTTAAGCTTACCCATACAGGCTTGGCAAGTTTTCCGCGCGATCCGCATTTTGCACGACATAGATTT
>Ga0206809_1035_pt1 | contig 34429 bp, 32 predicted proteins | sample Alteio_BWOrgCont_55_FD_152903 | JGI IMG/M metagenome (GOLD analysis project Ga0206809, IMG submission 152903) | Enriched cells from forest soil in Barre Woods Harvard Forest LTER site, Petersham, Massachusetts, United States -... | ecosystem: Environmental > Terrestrial > Soil > Temperate forest >... | reverse complement strand
AGATAAGCGGTTGGAAAACTTTGCGGTGAATGGCATAGATATTATTTAAATTTGACGGCTCGTAATGGCACAAAATGAAGTCGCAGCGCGTAGCTTGGGTGATGGTTTCATGCTGCGTGATGGTGCCAAGCCATTCGACCCGCGGGTGTTGCGCTAAAACCCGGGTGCGCTCATCGCGAATCCATCCGGCCATCACCACGTTCAGTTTTTCATCGGCCGCCAGCAATTTCCCGACTAAAGATGTGCCGCGGCGATCCATTAAAGATCCAGCGTAGAGAATGCGCATGCGATGGGAATCACGGGTCAATACCTCGCCATGGTAACGGAGCGGGTAATTGGGCACTACCACCAGCCTATCCCGAACATATTTCGGCATGAGGCTGGCGCGCTCGTCATCTGTCACAATAATTTTCTTCGGCAGTGCATAACTAAGACGCTGGCCCAGCCGCACAATCCAACTTGGGACATTCCATTTCAAAAATGATGAATCAAAAATGTCGAGTACCACCTGCTGGCTGAGCAACAACGGCAGCAACACCAAATATAAATCCTCATTGATTACATGCACCGAATCGTAGCGGTTCCGCCAAAGCAAGCAAAAAACCCGCCACCATAATTTACAGAGCGTCAAAGCGGAGCGACTACGACCGCTGATCAGTTCGATCCGTCGAGCCCGATCGGTGAAAAATGGTCGCTGGCCATGTCGGGAGACGCCCACAAAGTCTATGGCAAAAGACGCGCTCAGTGTGAAGATTTCCTTGTTGATCCGTGGATCCAATCCATCATTGATGGATAGATACAGCAAACTGGCCACGCGCGACTTGCCTGGTTCAGTGATCATAATTCAAACCGAAAAACGTCCACTCAACTGATTCCAACACGCTTTGAGTGGCGCAACCACCACTTCATCTGGACTTAACGCACCGACGCCGGACGCGGCATTGGCGGACGCGATCCATACGGCCTCATCATCATTTGCGGGCGAGGCGGAAATGCTGGCTGGCGGTTTTGCTCCACAACGCGTTGACGAGTGAGGAAAAATCTGATGCTAAAAAGCAAAAAAACAAAAATGAAGAAATTGCCCAAGTCAAATGGCGCGTAATTTTCCGACAGCGAGCGGCCAAAGATGGTAAAAAAGTAAGTGAAGTAAAACCCTTTGAGCTGAGTTTCAATCGTAGCATCGCGCAAGATGGTCCACAGCATCCAAATCATCAACAATGCCACCACAAAAAAACACGGGAAACCCAGTTCAATCAGCGTACTGAGTGTGCCATTATGCACATGCGGCACTGCAAAGAGACGGGAAACCTCCTCCTTGTAAGTGTGCCCCAACCCTGTCCCCATGGGCTTGCTCCACGCCAGGCCCCAGCCGTATTGGATGAGAGCCAAACGCATATCCTTGGAGTGCTCCAGCCGTTCCATTCCACTGGTGGCGCCACCCTCGGTCGGGGTAATGTTTAACTTGATATCCAAAAAACGCACGAATAGTTGCGATTCGAAAAACAACGCACCTCCCACCATTAGCAGCATGGCAACAGCAATACCTTTTACGGGCACGCTGCTGGCGCTATACATAATGTATGGAACGAACATGATGGGAACAGTGAATAACGCGCCACCCGCACCCGAAAAGAAGATCGCGGTCAGGCCAAAAACGCTCCAAGTCATTCGTTGCCACAATTTGCCGGCAAACAAACCACTGGCCAGGATCAAATTGCCATATAAACCGGAAAGGTGGTAAGCGAGGGGGATTAATTCAGTATTGGTTATAAATTTAATGACAATAATAATTGTTACATAAAGTATAGCGAAAAAGAACGGCAGACGCTCAATAACGGCCCGAGTCCAGCTGCCATCGGCATTTCCAACCACCCGATAGAAACAGAAAACCATTCCCAGCCAGAGTATCCAGCGCAGGGAAGATTCCACCGGGCTCATCGATACCAGCGAATTAAACAAGGCAACCGCACAAAATAATGAAATCATCACTGTAGCCCGGCCAGAAATGCCGTTGCGTGGCGGAGGCAACATCATGGCTTTGAGCAAGACTGTACCAGCCAAAACCATCGTGGTGGTGCGAAATATGTTCTCATTACCCAAAACGTAGGCAATTATATAACAAACGGAGAACATGGCCGTGCAAAAGCCAAGATAACGCACTATCCATCGGTCAGTTTTACTCAACCGTGTTTGTCGGGCATTGGGGTGCTGCGCATTCATATTACCACATCTCGGCTTTGATCTTTATTATCCCAACAAGACCGGCAAGAGACAACTCCATTTTGTCGCGATCACAATCCTGTAAAACGCCGGTTAATGCCATTGAGGATTACGTTTATCTCCCCAAAAACGGCTTCCGGAAATCCGTTGGGAACTGTCCCGCATAAGATAAACATCATCAGCTGGGCGCGTTACCCCCAAGACAACCGTCTAGTTCTCTACTTAGCGGCCGCATCAGGTTTGAAGGCCCAGGCATGGGAAATCAAAAAGTTAAAAATTGTCCCGCAGGCAATTCCCGCCAGCGCTGCACAATAGACATGCCCGCCAAACCAGGAAACCTCCTGGGTCAGCGCAACCGTCACCGACCAGTTGACCACCGCCCCCACCAAGCATGTGAGCACAAAACGAAAATATTGCGGTAACACCGGGTGGTGGGCCGTTAGATCAAATGTCAGGAAACGGTTGGGTACATAATTCCAGGTCATAGCTATCCAAATGGCCAGCGCGTAGGCGAAGTTTTGCGACAAGCCCAGTTTTTGCAATCCGGCAAGGGCCAGCAAATTAACCACTACCCCCGATGCGCCGATGGCGCAAAACTGGACAAAACGAGAGGCCCGGCCAAACTTGTAGTCATAGAGCCTCTTCAGATGCAGCAGGTAAAGCACTTGTTCGCGGAAATTCAGCTTGCTTTGACCAAACTTGCGATCCGCAAACTGAATCGGCACCTCCACCACCTTCCGGCAGGGGCATTTGACGGATACTTCAAGAAGCATTTTGTACCCAATCGGATTTAAGTCCCGCCCTTGTTCAAAAACCCGGCGCGGCAAAAGAAAAAAACCGGCGCCATTATCCCGCACCTTTGTCAACGGCCGGGCCAGCGTAAGGGCCACCAAGCTGTTTGCCCAACGGTATAGCCCCCAGCCTTTTTCCACACCGCCGCCCGCCACGTAGCGGCTGCCCACCACCAGATCGGCTTGCTGTTCAGCCTGGGCGCGGAGCATCGTTGGAATCGCCTCGGGCGGATGGCTCATGTCGGCATCCATGCATAAAAGCAGATCGCCCCGCGCTTCGCGAAAACCACGCAGGACCGCGCTACTGAGCCCCCGTTCTGACTCGCGCACAATTAACCGCACCGGCGCACCTTGCCCTTGCAGTTCCCGCACCCGGGCGTCGGTGCCATCACGACTATTGTCGTCCACGAACACGATTTCGTATTCCACGGCCGGCTCAAGAGCGGCACGAATCCGTCGAACCAAAGGAAGGATGTTTTCCCCTTCGCGATAAGTAGGTACAACAATGGAAAGCATATTGAATATAAAAGCAGGCGGTGAACTAGGCAATTTGCAGGTAGAGTTGCCGGAGGCGGCTGATCATGGCTTCAGTGGAGAAAGCATGCAGAATTTTTTTTGCTTCCAGTGGCGGACCGGCAGACCAAGGCCGGATGTTAATTAAGGCTTCGGCCAACGCCGCAGAATCACCCGGCGGAACCAAAAGCCCCGCTGCAGAATTCTGAATTATCTCCGGTATGCCGCCAATTTTCGTCGCAACCACCGGCAAGCCCGCGCCCAACGCCTCAAGCAACGCCACTCCCAGGGCTTCCGCACGCGAGGGCAGAACAAAAATGTCTGAAGTCCACAGCACACGGCGCAATTGCTCCTTGTCCATGGTGCCAGCAAATAGAATTCGTGACTCAGGTAAAGTGGGAATATTGGGGAAGGCCCGCACAAACTCCTCTCGCGTCACACCAATAATTGCAAGGTGCCAGTCAAAATTCTTTGGGAAACCCCCTACAGCCTGCAGAAGCGTATCGAGCCCTTTACGTACAAAGTCCCGGCCGACAAAGACAAATTTGCGCGCAAGCGCCGATCTCTTCAGCGGGTCTTCGTTCAAGCCAGCCGGGCGTTCAAAATATTTTAGCTCGATGGCTTTACGCAAAGTGATGATCCGTTCCGGGTGTGGCGGATGATATTCCGATAAAATTTTTGTGCGGGTGAAATCGGAATTGCACAAAGATAAATCCTGTCGGGTCAGAAAACGGCGTTCCAGCCAGCGGCGCCGGGCCAGAGCAAAAAAACGCCGCCAACCTGCGCGCTGGATGGTCTCCCAGCCCCGTCGCCACAAATCAGCATTCTCATAATCATTAACCTGTCCCCACAAGGGCCCGGCATAATTGAGCAGGCTTTGGTGCAGGTTGGAGTTGTTCACATGCAATAATACCGGATTTCTCGAAGAACCAAGTTCGTCAGCCACTCGCAGGGCGGTTTCGGCCAGGCATCGATATAAATCAAGCGAGCCAGCGCCCCGACCGGCGGCATGCCAGCGTGGGTTGGCGGCGGTAAACTCCGGGGCCACCAAGTGAAATTCGATATCCGGGTCGTTGGCAAAACCCTCCCATAAATAGTGCGCATAGGTTTCCGGCCCAGTAACCCCTGGCCCGAAAACTGGCGTGACAAATACAATGCGTATAATGGAACCCATCGATAATTGCTAAATCAAGCCGCTCGGGTACGAGCATTCAATTGACCACTTGTGATTCAACCTTGAGGAGCGGCCGGATACAGCCACTCATCTTGCCGCTGTATTCATCCCGCCCCACCCCGGTTTCATGCACAAAGAAGGAAATTGCCTCCGCGAGGGCAACTTCCACCAACGTGGCGTTGCGCACCAAAAGAATGTCAAAGTGATAACGGCCGTCGTTAAAAAAGTTCGCTGGAAAATGATAACGGTGCCGGTAACGACCCGGAGACAGCCGCTCGCTCCGGGATCTTGAACACAGCACCCAGACTCCCTGTTTGTCGAATAGATGGATAATGGAACCAGCATTTTCCACCGTCTCATAAGCTTCAAAGTCGAACTCGATCACCATGGGTTGATCGATGGCCACGTCGCTGGTGACCTTCGATTCGCAGATAATACGGGCGGAGCAAAAGCCGACCAAGGCGCTGGATGTCCGCGAGTCACGCTCGTAAACAACTTCACCCTGAAGCGCTTTGGAGTCCTGAATATAAACGCTAAGGACGTCTGGCGGACTTCCTTCCTTGATCAGCTGGCCTTCGCTCAAGAGGAGTACACGGGTGCATAGATTGGCAATCACGCCAAGGTTGTGACTCACGAACAATACGGTGCGCCCCTCCCGGCTGGCTACATCTTGCATCTTACCCAGGCATTTTTTTTGGAATTGCGCGTCTCCCACGGCCAGCACTTCATCCACCACCAAAATTTCCGGCTCAAGGTGCGCCGCCACCGCAAAAGCCAGCCGCACATACATCCCGCTGCTGTAGCGTTTGACCGGAGTGTCGAGAAACTTCTCCACTTCCGCAAAATTGACAATTTCATCAAACTTGCGTCGGATTTCCGCCCGGCTCATGCCTAACACCGCGCCATTGAGGAATATATTTTCGCGCCCGGTCAGTTCCGGGTGAAACCCGGTGCCCACTTCAAGCAACGAAGCCACCCGCCCATCAATCTCCACCCGCCCACTCGTCGGCTCACTAATTCGGGAAAGGATTTTTAGAAGCGTGGATTTCCCCGCTCCATTGCGCCCGATAATGCCCAATACCTCGCCACGTTTGACCTCAAAAGAAATGTCCTTTAGCGCCCAAAATTCCTCCTGGCTGGCAGCTTTATCCTCTACATTTTTCCTGCGAAACGGCGCTAGCAGCGCATTGGCCAGCACTTCGCTAAAGCGCTCATATTTCAGGCCTGTTTTTTTGCGGCGATCCAACTGGTGCTTGAGCCAGTAGCTCTTGCCTAGTTGATCCACCTTGATAATTGTGTCGCTCATGTGTGTGCCTGCCTTAAATGACGTCCGCAAACTGGCGTTCCATCCGGCGGAAAAAACGCAGTCCAAACACCAACAATAATCCTGTTAGTGTGAGAGAAATGACAAAGCCTGGCCAGTAAATGGGTTGATTGCCGCAGATCGCCCAGCGAAAGCCGTCAATCACGCCCACCATCGGGTTAAGTGAATAAAGCAAGCGCCAAGCCCCCTGAATTCGGCTGCTGCTATAGCCCACAGGTGATACATATAGACCAAATTGAACGACAAAGGGAATGATGTAGCGAAAATCCCGGTACTTCACATTCAGCACGGTGACGATCAACCCGGGACCAAGGGCGGTTAAGAACGCCAAAACAATCAGCAAGGGAAGGAACAGGATCCGCCAGGTTGGCATAAATTGATACCAAACCAACAAAACCGCCAGGATCAGAAAGGAAATGGCGAACTCCACCATCCCAACGATAACGGAACTGGCTGGTATAACCAGCCGGGGGAAATAGATCTTCGTGATCAAATTCGCATTCGTCACCAGACTGTTGCTGGATTCCGTGAGTGAATTGGAAAAAAACTGCCACGGCAGCATGGCGGAAAAAACCAGCACCGGATAAGGCACCCCCTCCGATGGCAGCCTGGCCACTCGACCAAAAACCACCGTCAGCACCAGCATCGTCAGCAACGGGCGCAGGATGGCCCAGGCAAAGCCAATCGCCGTCTGTCGGTAGCGCACCAAAATGTCGCGCCAAGCCAGGAAGTAAAAAAGCTCCCGATATCGCCACAGATCTTTCCAGTAGTGCTTGCTCGTGCGACCGGCTTCAATGATGAGTTTTGCCATGAGAATGGATTAATCGAAAAAGTTGTCAGGTTTCCAGGGTGCGTTTCATCATTTAAAAATCAAGCGCGCGTCGGTATCTTTCCAAAAGTGCGTCAAAGGAAAAATCACGCTGACGGGTTTCGAAGGCTCCATCCGCCAGCCGCTGACGCAGGGTTTCATTGGCAGAAACCTTGGCCAGCTTCTCGACCAGTTCGGCAGGTGACGAGCCGATCACGCAATTATAGCCATCCCGCATCTCCGGACAACAGGCAAACGTGGCCGGGTAGCCTGCTGCAATCATGCCGTAGCCGCACGCCTCCGGAAGTTTTGTGCGAAAACCGGTGTCCTGCTCATATGGAATCAGGCAAAAATCACCCGGACGAAAAAAAGCGGCCGGATCCTTGACAAAACCATGCAACTGAAAGTGCTGGCGCAGCCAATCTATCTTGTCCGCATCATAGCTGGAATAATTGCCCAGTTGGTGAAATTCCGCACTCGGTATAGCCGCCTGCAATTGGGCGAACAACCCGTTGGCCAGATGGTCGAGCATGATTTTGTTGGATGTGGTGCTGGAGGCTCCATATAGCCAAAACCGAATGGCCGCTTTCTCCACGCCCACCGCATGTGCAGGCGCAGGGCCGGGGGCTACAATGGGAATATATTCACCAGACAACCCAAGCCGGACCCGGATTTTTTCCGCCTCGCTCGCTGAGACTGAGATAAAACGGCCAGCCCGGCCTAATAAGCGCCACTCCAGCCAATCGGCGACCCACCAATAAGCATGGGTTCTCAGTTTGATGCCAGAATTTTTACGCAGACGGCGCCAGCGCATTAAATTCGATTCCAAATCATGGCAGGAATATACCGTCCGCGAATGTCGCGGACTACACATGAGGGCAGGCCAGTGGTCACAGAGCAACACCGTGGCGGGATTAGATAGTTCGCGCTGCACAATTTGCCTGACCCTCCTGCGATAAGCCCAACAAGCCTGCACTCGGACAAAAGTCCTCATGGGAAAAGGCTCAATGAGTACCAAACGATCACCACCAGCAGGGCGCTTCGCGGGGTCGGCCGCAGTTACCACAGTAATTTCGTAACCCAGCGCCCGCAATGCGGCCAGATTCTGTTGCGCACGGACTTCCGGCGCCACCAGCGTCGGCGTGCCGGGATAAATGTTCGGGGAAAGATAGACTAATTTTTTATTCTCGGCCATTGGTCGGAATGTTGGAGCCAGGGCGCTCTTTCGCTAAGCGTACTTCAGCTTTCGATTGTTGGGAAGAATCCATGCTTGAGCACACGAATGGGATATTTGAGCGCAAATAACCACCAAGGCTCATGCGCCAGCCCTCGCCACATGGCCAGCTTGGCTGACAGATGGTAGCCGAGCGAGACCGCCTCAATGTCAGCAGCAGACTTGACCGCGCCGGATGCGCGGGCAATGACCGCAATATATCGTTGATCATACGGTGAATCAGTTTTTGGACGTCCGTGTAAATGCACCGAAATTGCCTCCAATCCAGCCAGCGCCAAAGTGTCGTTCAAAGTTTTTTGGGAAAAACAAAAAGGATGGGCAATTTCCATGGGCACACCACCCCGAACATTGGGAACCTCAATAAAAATGCGCCCACCGCCCGCCAGCCGCGTTTGCACCAGGTTCCGGAGAAACTCCACCGGGTTCGTGGTGTGTTCAAGCACATGACACAGGGAAATCAACTCGAACCGTTCGCCTACCGGCAATGACTCGATGGAGTCATAGCATCGCAATCCCTGACTCACGCAATGTTGGCGGAATGCCTTTCCAGGTTCCACACCCACGCTGCATCCGATCTGCCAGTGTTTTTTTAGCGACTGCAAAAACACCCCCATCGAACACCCCACGTCCAAGTGGGAACTGACCGACTGGAGAGCCTGCCCCTCGAGAAATCCACGATAAACTTCAGCCCGTTGTTGCTGGCGAAGCGCTTCTTCCGACGTCGGTTGTTCCTGTTCGTTATAAATACGCCGGTAATGATTGGCATAAAAATCAGCCCATTCGGCGGACGTGGAAGTTGGGTTCTGAAAAACCAAGCCGCAGAATCGACAACTGGCATAAACCAAAGCCTGTCCTTTGTGCTGACATGACAAAAATGGCCGGATGTCCTGACGCCCGCAATTTGGGCAGGCCTGGACGGTCACACTCTGGCAAATATGTTGCGTCATCGGAGTTTTACTTTTTCTCCAGCAATTCCTGAAAAATTACCCCCATGTCCTTCCATTGATATTTCGTGACTTCCGTGTAATTAGCCTCGCCAATTTCCTCCAGTCGCTCGCGAGGCAATGCCGCCAGCACGGTGAGCGCATCGGCCAGGCCGCCGGGCTGATAAACCAGCTCCCTCTGACGGCAAAGACGCTCGCCTATCACGCCAAGATCCGGAGCCACCACCGGCTTGCGGAAACCCATCGCTACAATGAGTGATGAGGTGTTTTCCACTTCTGCAAAAGGCAGTACGGCCACATCAGCCGCATTATAAAATACCTGCAATTCCGCTTCAGGTATAAAGCGGGCGTCCACCTGAATGCGCTCATCCGCCTTTGCCAGCGCAGCGATTTCCGCCGCATAGGCAGCAATAAACGGCTTACCCGCAATGACAAGGCGCCAATGTGGGAGCGCCACCTGACGAAAAATCTCAATCAATTCATGCAGCCCTTTGTACGGCCGAATGCTGCCTAGCCACAACAACACGAAGTCTCCCGCACCCAAGCCAAGCCGGACGCGGGCCGCAGCCGGTGTAATTTCGCTCGGGTAGTATTCCACATAATTGCCTACCGGTACCACGCGCAACTTCTCGCGTTTGACGCCAAGCAAGATGCTGGCGCGGGCAACCGCACCTTGGGAAAAGACCCGAATGATGGTTACATGCCGAGCGAAATACCGTTGCAACCTGCGCTCCCAGCTCGCCCCCGGACCGGATTCGTGGCTTTGCAAATTGTGCAGAGACCAAACCACCGGACGGCGGAAAATATTGACCGCGATTTGTACATCCAGCCAAAACGCCACCATCTTGATGAAAGACACCAAGCTCGACCGTCCGATGATGTAGCGCGAAATCCAGTCAAAATAGAGCAGATCCGGCCGGTCGCGAAGACAAGTACGGGTGGCGGCAAAAAAACGTGCGTGAACACCATGCCGCATTTCAAAACGACCCTGCTGGTTGACCGCTTGCATCATGAGCATCTGCGTGGGATCTTCCCGCCCAGCCACTGGTAAAACACAAACGCGGATCATAGAGCGAAATATGCCGTTGATTGGTACATTAGTTTGTTCCCAGCCCAATAAATCAGCACTGTACCGCAACAAACCCCTGCGCCAACAAATGTTTAATGCCTTCGGAAAAAAATAGGTCCCGAATTTTTCCGACATAATGTTTCATGACCAAACCCGTTGGCAAACCCACCGCCCGATTCGAATCAACCAAATAAGTGCGCGGCAATAAGCGCGCCCCAAACCGACCCGACAACAGGGCATACGCCGTCTGCTCGACCCGGTGTGGATGACTCCAGACAGATTCATGACTGAAGTAATCCTCCAATAGACGAAAGTCCACGCATTCGCGCCAAACACAGCCAAAACCGGCATTCATGCCTTCAAACAAACTTACTCCGTGTCGCACCCGTGCTTCCTCCACGGTCAAATTACAATGATTACCCTCATCGCTGTTCCATAAATTGACTCGCTCCCCTTGTTTAATCCACTGAACAACTTCCCCGGGGTTGCGGAAGAAAAGCAAATCAGAATCCAGCATGATATAACGCGGGCTGGGCGCCAACAGTGCGACATCGAGTAATTTATGAGTCATGACGTGCCGGTGGCGCGCAGCTGCACAAAGCGGGAAATCTCGCAAACGCCGGGCTATTTCCACTTCAGCCTCCCGGGCAAAAACCACAGTTGCGCCGGGCAGGGAGATCCGCAATTGGTCGGCAATGCTCGAGGTTAGTGTTCCATCATCATGAAAAAAAACCGGCAAAGACTCATCCATAAACTCCAAAAACGTGCGGACTGACCACAATGCACCCAGCCAGTCGCGCCGGCTGGTCAGGATATGAATCGAGACAAGATTGCTGGACGGGGCCGGCACTGACCGTGGGGGCAGGCGGAAAATCACCCTGGCCACCCGCTCGCGCTGTTTCTGCGTCCAGCGGCGCTTGATATTTGCCGCCCACTGGTACGGTGGCAGCACCCGGACTTGTTCAAGCAAGGACATGGCTGACAGGTTTGGCGGGTTTGGCCGCCGGGGCGTCAAAGCAGGCGGCAATGCTGTCCACTATTTCCGGCAGCGACCGCAGGGGTGTATTCGCGCGAATGGCTTCGTTATAGCCCAGCAGCGACTTGGGCATATTTACCGCCGACGTGAGGACTGGGCGCAACCCAGCGCAACGGGTTACCACGTTCGGGTATTGAGTGAGGTGCAAATATTTCTCGAGATGATATTGCCCGAAAAAATTCAGCAGGTGCATGCGGTCGCTGCCCGGCAGGCCAAAATCAAAATCTTCCGGCGCCAGAAACAACATGGGGGTGTCAAAATAAGCGCATTCAAAACCCAGCGTCGTGCCCATGTGCACAAATGCACGAGCGTGTTCCAGCCGGTTAAACTTTTCATCAATCATCTTTGGGGTCAGCGTCCGGTTGGCCGCCCTCTCCAAATAAGCATCATCGAACGCCACATTTTGCAGCAGGCGCAACGGCGCATAAAGACGCCAGTCCGGGAGGAATGGGTACGGCCGCACCAGCAATTTTAATTCCGGCGCCACCGCTTGCAAGATCTCAGCCAGCCACGAGATGAGGCGGACTTCCTGCCGGACAAATTTGGGCGAGCCTGCGGCACACCCAAAATAGATATATTCATAGGCAACTTGACGCCGGCGCGCGGCCGTATCCCCCAGGTAACTATCCACATAAATCAGCTGAGTTGAGCCAACCGGACGGATCCGTTCCGGCGGAACGCCCTGCAACTCGATCAAATCATCCCCCACCGGGGCATTCCACGTAAAATACCAATCCAGTTTTTGTGACATGCGTTTATGCTTCGGCGCATGATCCCAGCTGTAAACATACGTGCCGATTTTTTTTTGCTGTAATAACGCCTTCCCCAAGGTGCCCGGATCGCAAATCTCGGTAATGACAAAAAGGGCATCCAAGTCATCCAGCGCAACCTCTGCTTGTGACGCCAAGCGACAGGCATAAGCATCAAAAGTAAACCATTTGGGCAAAAACCGGCTTAAGCCCAGAAACACACCCACGCGTAGTTTCTGCCAGAAGGGCAATGCCTCCATTTTGAAGTATTCATCGATATAATAGTTGCGCCGTGATCGCGGGATGCGGCCAAACAACAAAAAAATGTAGCTCCAGAATCGCGGCCAAAACCAGCTCCCATCCTTCACATAACGGACTTCGTTCGGCACATTGCTCAAAGACTTTCGATCCTGCTCTTTCGCGAGCAGCACCACTTCATAGCGGCGGCTTAATTCCTGGACTAACAGCCGCACGTCATTACGGGTGTCCCAGTACTGCAATAACACGCCTAATTTCATTTTCCTTGGTTGTCCAACTAACTAAAACTGCTCGAGTTCTATTTCGATTCGCTGCCGGTCTTTCGCCCATTCTGCAGATGCTGCTCAACCGCGCTGACGACCAAAGGCCAAATCTTGGATATGCCTGGCTGGTTCATTTTCTCTTTTACGGTTGTGCGCTTCAGCTGGCTTGCGTCTGTCCAAGATGGAAATTGAATTACTACATCCCCCGGTCTCGCCAGCGCCTTCACTTGCCGGGAGGAAATGGCAGAATTCCGGGATAGCGCCACCGCAGGCCAGGCAATTTTCCCAATCGGAAGGTGCTCCAGGGCAATTTCCGCCCCAGGGCCACAAAGGAGAATTTTCCGCCCGGATAATATCGCTCGGGAAAATTCCATGGCAAACGCCAGGCAAGCGGGCAGGTTTTTTTGCGGGATTTTTCCCTTCCGAAATAATTTGCCCAGTTCCCGCCGGAGGCTTTGCTCATGCTGGTAATTGTCGTTCAACAACAGCACCAGCCGGACTGCTTCATTGACCGCGCCATCTCCTCCGCTCCGATTGAGTAGTCGATGCGCGGCGCTGCGGGCGGCAAATGTCGCGTTTTCCGGCGCAAGGCTGAAACCAACTGCAGCCAATGCGGACGCATCACGGTCGCCATCGCCTACATAACAAATCTCGTCGAACGAAATGCCTGTTTTTTTTGCCAGCGATTGCAACGCCGCCAGTTTGTCCTTCGCCCCGCGGAAAACTAGCTCCACTCCCGTGCGTTCGGCCACCACGTCCACCGAGCCGTCACTTTCCCCCGTAACCAGCGCGATTGACAAGCCCGCGCGCCTGGCGGCATTGATGGCATCCAAATCCTGAAAGGCCAGGCGCTTCCTTTCCGGCCGGCGCGTGCCCAAGGTCGTGCGCCCATCGGTGAGCACCCCGTCAATGTCCAACGCCAGCAGTTTTATTTTTTTCACCACACGCTGCGGCCACCGTCGATGACCAGGTTTGCCCCGGTCATGTATTGCGAGGCATCTGAAACCAAAAAGACCACCGCAGCCTTGTATTCATCAGGCTGGGCCATGCGCCCGAGCGGAACTAACGACGTGAGCTTGCGGACAAACGCCTTGTCCTGTCCGTTAAAAACTCCGCCGGGAGAAATCGAATTGGCCCGCACGCCCTGCTCCGCCCAATAAGTTGACAGGTATTTCGTCAAACCAATGAGCCCATGTTTCACGACCGAATAACTTACCGGCTTGGCCGGTTGTTCATCCTCGCGTAAGCCGGGTCGACGGTAAATTCGTTGGTCTGGCGCAATGACGCCAAGGTCGCTCGCGACATTGAGAATTACCCCCCGGCCCGCGCGCGCCATGGTGCCGCCAATAATCTGTGAGCAAACCAGCGCACCCGTCAACCCCACCGCCAAATCCAAATCCCATTGCGGCAGAGGATAATTCTCAAGCCGCGACCACGCCATCCCACCGCCTTCAACCTTTGGGTTGCGCGCGGCATTGTTGATCAAGATGTCGATGCGTCCGTGTTTGCGCAACAGGGTGTCGCGTAGTTTCTTCACTGCCGCAGGCTTGGTGATGTCCACCCGGTGGCCCTCCACCGCGACCTGATAACGCTTGGCAATATCCTTGGCGACGGCCGCCACACGCTTGGCATCCACATCCACCAGGATTGGGCTGCCGCCCATTTCGGCAATCGCCTCCGCGTGCTTCACCCCCAGCAATCCGGCGCCGCCGGTAATGACAGCCACGCGTCCGGTCAGATCAAATTGTTCTTTGACGTGCACAGAAAAATAATTTCACCAAGTTAACCCTTGCGGCGCAGCTTCTTCATGATGGGGACTTCAGTGTCGTAAACACGTTTTTCGCCATCGCCAAAGCTCAACTCAATGGCCCGCACATCTCGCACCAGTCGCGAAAAACCCTGCGGCTCGACGGACGCCGCCTGGTCACTACCCCACATCGCACGGTCCAAAGTAATATGGCGCTCGAGCATGCACGCGCCCATGGCCGCCGCACCGACAGAGGGCGCGAGGCCCACTTCGTGGCCCGAATACCCCACTGGCACATCGTAGCGCTTGGCCATGGTGTTTATCACCTGTAGATTCAATTCTTCCAATTTCGAGGGGTAGGTGCTGTTGGTGTGCAGCAGGATCAAATCCTCCTTGCCCAATACCTCGACCGCGTGATCCACCTGCGCAAGCGTGCTCATGCCCGTTGAAAGGACGATGGGGCGGCCAGTCTTGCGGTGGTGCCGCAGCAAGCCATCATCCGTCAGGCTGGCGGAGGCGATTTTGTAGCACGGCGGGCTAAATTTCTCGATGAAGTCCACCGAGGCCTCATCCCAGCAGGAGGCGAACCACATCACTCCCAATTCGCGGCAATGACGATCAATTTCCTGATACTGCGCTTTGCCAAATTCCAGGCCGCGTTTGAGGTCGCCGTTCGTCAGTCCAAAGGGATTTTCGCGCGATTTGGCCAATTCCTCCGCAGTGTAAACCACATCCACGGTTCGCTTTTGGAACTTCACCGCATCGCACCCGGAATCCACGGCGGCGTCGATGAGTTTCTTGGCGACTGCGATGTCGCCGTTGTGGTTGATGCCAATCTCTGCGACAATCAAGCATGCATGCTTGTCGCCGACTTGGCGGTCTCCGATGGTGACGCTTTTAGGCATATAATGAAGTGGTTAGAAGTTGATTTTAAAAAGACAGAATTCGCAGACAGATATTTTTTTAATAATACAACGCAGGCGGAAAAGCGTCAAGATTTCCCCGGGGGTGCGGCCCTAAACGGCATGGCGGTGATCCTGCTTCAGCGACACCAGCTCGCCACGCGCCAGTTTCTTCAAGACCTCCTCCACCTCCGGAATGGATTCCTCGTAGTCGAGTTCGTAAATGCGGTCGGTGACGATGAAAGGAAGAATCGTGTCGCCGGTCATGCTGTTTTTATCCAACACTGTTTTGGCGCGCACAATGTCCACATAGCCATTCTGCCAATAAACTTCCGGCAGCATTTGCCGTGGCATGGAATGCGGCTCTTTGACCCCGGGTACAGTGACCAAAGGTTTCAGCAGGCCATTTTCAATGCGCCACATTTTGTAAGGAGTCAGCGATGGCACACTGACGGAGCGCAGCGCGTCGGCCTGCGGCGCGGACTGTAATCGGCTGATCGCCTCATCAATCAATTCGATGCGGCGCACCGGCCCGGTCGGGCGCAAATGCACCACCATTTCCGGAGTGTAACCTTCTTTATCGCGCAACCATTGCAGCGCATGGCGGAAAACGTCGAGGTCGGGTGACAAGTCCTGCGCAAACTCCGCGGGGCGCATAAACGGGACTTCCGCACCAGCAGCCCGCGCTGCGGCGGCGATTTCCTCGTCGTCTGTCGAAACAATGACCCGCCCAATGAGACTGGACTTCAAGGCGTGCCCGATGGCATAGGCGATTAACGGGCGCCCGGCGATCATGCGCACATTTTTGCGCAGGATGCCTTTGGAGCCGCCGCGCGCGGGAATCAAAGCCAGAATGGATGGTTGTTTCATCAAATACTCCTTAAAAAGTCTCAACTACTTCTGCTTTGCCCGTTTCAAGGGATCGGCTGGCGGCGGCGGCAATAGCCATGCTGCGGAATCCCTCCCGCAAATCCACCACTGGCTTTTCCGCCCCTTTGATGCAGTTGAGGAAATGGCGCATTTCATCCAAAAACATCTGCTCGCGTTTAAAGTTCTCAAATCGTTCGACGCGGAGCCCACCCGAGGTGTCGCGAAATTCAACCTGGTTCGCGTAGTAGTCATACCGCAGCCGGCCCGCGTCGCCGATGATTTCGCATGAGCGTTGCGGCGGGCGTTGGAGGTAGTCGAGGTGCACATGCACCGGCAGGGATGCTCCGCCGGGTCGAGGATACTCCAGCAACAACCCGACGGAATCTTCCACGTCCACTTCCAACCCGCTCAGATGCCCACCCACCGCAAAAACTTTTTTAGGCGAACCAAAAAGCCAGTGAACATAATCCAGTTCATGCGTTTGGATTCTGAGGCATCCTCCACCCAATTCGCGCCGGGCCGGATGGGTTCCGCGGTAATCCTCATACTTGTGCCAATCGGGCAGATACTCACCATTGACGACATTGGCCGCCACCAAACGCCCGAGCTTGCCCTCCTCGAGGCTTTTCTTCGCGAGTCGCAAACCCGGATGAAAACGAAATTGATACGCCACCAACGCCACCAGCTTCCGGCGTTCGACTTCTGCAATCAACTCCGAGACGCCTTCCAATGAATGGGAAATGGGTTTTTCAATGAAGAGGTGACAGCCTGCCCTGGCCGCAGCCAGCGCCACCGGCAAATGCAAGGTGTTCGGGTTGGTGACAAAAACTGCGTCCGGCTTTTGCGCGATGGCATCCTCTAGTTTCGCGAAAGAGTGGAGTCCGTAAGTCTTTTCCAAATCAGCGCCTTCCCGCACCGTCATATCCGGATTGAGCACCGGGCTGGTTCCCCGGCTGCGCCAGGCCAGCACTTCCGCGGAATCGCCCAGCACAGCCCGCAAGTTGCGCAAGTGCCGCTGCCCAATCGAACCCAAGCCACAAAAGAGAAATTTCATCGCTGAAAGAAAATTAAAGCCGGACAGTTTTTAGCCACTCACTTTGTTCGCGATGCCAGGCAATGGTGGTGGCCAGGCCATCTTCAAAGGAAACTTGCGGCTGCCAGCCAAAAAGGTTGTCCGCCTTGGCTATGACGGCGCGAGTGGCCTTCATATCAGCTACCATCGGTGGCAACTCCTTTACCTCGGTTTTTTTGCCAAGGGCATTTTCAATCTTGGTAATCACCTCACTCAACACCGTCGGTGAGCGTCCACCGCCAAAATTGACAATTTCGTAGCCAATCGGCTTCGCGGCCAAAATGGTTCCGCGCGCAATGTCGTCCACAAATGTAAAATCGCGTGATTGTTTGCCATCACCAAAAAGCTGCAACGGCCGGCCATTTTCAATCCACTGGATAAAACGAAACAAACTCATGTCCGGCCGCCCCGCCGGGCCAAAGACAGTGAAGTACCGCGCCACCGTGATGTCCAGCCCATGCATTTTATGATGACTGTGCGCCAGGAGTTCCGCCGCTTTTTTCGACGCCGCGTAGGGCGATAGCGGCGTGTTCACCGGCTGGTCTTCGCTAAAAGGCAGCAGGCTGCCCGCGTAGAGCGAAGAAGTGGAGGCCAGCACCATTTTTTTAACACCGAATTTTCGCTGGCACTCCAACAGGTTGAGCGTCCCCAGCGCGTTGGTCGCGAGATAAATGCGGGGGTTTTCCACGCTGTAAGCCACACCGGCGCGCGCCGCCAGGTTGAACACCGCTTCAAAACGAAACTCCTGAAACAGTTTTTCCAACCCGTCGAAATTCTCGACATCCAGCCCCTCAAAAAAGAATCGCCCATCGCCACTCTTCAGCCGCCCACGTCCCTGGTATTGCGCGCGGGACGCATCTGCGCCCGGTCGCCACCTGACATCACCCAACAGGCGCGAAAGACGGTAGTCTTTCAACCGCACGTCATAGTAGTCGTTGAGGTTGTCAATGCCGACGACCTCATGCCCCTGTGCAAGCAGCATTTCCGCCACCCGCGAAGCAATGAAGCCCGCCACTCCGGTTACCAGATAAAGTGCCATAAAAAAATTAAAGCCAGCGCGTGCCATCTTTTTTCGCAGCCACGACCTGGAGCAGTTTCTTTAGCTCCTGGGCGCGCGATTTTGGGCAAACCAGCGTCGCCTCCGGCGTTTGCACCACCACCAAATCATCGACCCCCAGTAATGCGACCAAGTGGCCCGATTCACCCACGACGATGTTACCGTGGGCTTCATGCAAGGCCGTGTCGCCGCGCGTAACATTTCCCGCCCCGTCCGCCTCGGCGTGGCGCACCAGCGCCGGCCATTCACCCACATCGTCCCAATCAAAAGCCGCCGCAAAAACCGCGACGTTGCCGGCCTTTTCCATGACGGCAAAATCCACGGAGATTTTTGTGAGCCCCGGGTAAACCGCGGCCAGTGCTTCGGCCAGAGCCGCACCCTGATTAAGTTTCTCATCCAAGCCCTTCATGCCTTTGGCGATATCTGGAGCGTGCTGGCGGAAGGCTGCTTCAAGAATACTGGCGCGCATCACAAACATACCTGCGTTCCAAAGGTAGCCACCATCTTTTACATAGCGTTCCGCGGTGGCCCGATCTGGTTTCTCCACAAATTTGTCCACCTTGCCCCACGGCTGGTTGTTGCTCTCGCCGATTTTTTGGCCGACAAGCAGGTAACCGTAGGCCGTGGCCGCATATTTCGGCGGCACGCCAATGGTAAAGATGTAATCTTGCGTTGCCGCCGTTGCAAACGCCGCACCCAAAGTTGTGCGGAAGCCTGCTGCATCATGAATCGCCGAGTCCGCCGCCAGCAACGCCACCACGCCATCCGGGTCGCGCCGCCGCACCAGCAATGCCGCCAACGCCGCCGCGGGTGCAGTGTCCCGGCCCATCGGCTCGCCTATGATTTGCGCGGCGGGAATTTCCGGGCAAGCGGCCTGGATCGCCGCCACATGGTCCGCGTTGGTCAAAATGTAAATTTGCCCAGATGGCACCAAACCGGCCAATCGCGCAACCGTTTGCACAATCATGGGCTCGCTGCCCACAATCGGCAGCAAATGCTTGGGGCGGGCCACCCGGCTTTGGGGCCAGAAGCGCTCGCCCCGGCCACCCGCCAAAATAACAGCATAGTTATTTTTCATAAATTATTTCTCGCCAACCAGCGGCGGGGTTGCCGCCCGCCATTCGGCGGCAAATTCACCGAGGGTGCGCCCGGGGCAACCCCGTGTCTGGGCATGCGCAAACAGCGCCTCCAAGTCGGCATTCAAACTGTCTATGGATGCTTCATCGGGGAAAGTCGGGCTGCCGCCGGACATCAACTCCGACGAATGAATCATGAACATCAAATGCTTGCGATTCGTCTCATCCACCCGCTGCCGCATGGCCACACCGTTGTGTCTGTTCGGCCGCAGCCAATGATGGCGTTTCGAGCTGATTTCCAATAAGGCGCGCGACCAGCGCGACTGCGGCACGGCAATCGTCATGGGGACTTCGAGCAATGCGTCCGGTGCGGCGCTTTCATCCGGTTCCAGGATGTTATTTTCGTTAATAAAATAAGGTGCGTGAGGCGCCTGCCGGTAATCCGTCCCGCCTGCACCATTCGGGTCTCCTTTGGTGGTCCGCCAGTTGACACCCGGGCAAACTGAACAATCTGCCGTAAAGCCATGCTCCCGTAACCAGCGCGCGAGCCGGCCATCAAACGCCCAGCGGCCCGCCCGGTGGCTGCGCAATGGGCGCTGGAAAGTTTCCTCGAGATATCCCATCAACCGTTCAAGCTTCGCGTGCATGAGCGGCTCAGGATATTCAATCAGGTAAGGATGGTGGCGGCCATCGTCCTCGGTCAGCGGCTCCAACGGTGGCGTGTCCCAGGCGTGTAAATGCAAGCCCACTTCACCAACCTCACGTTTCAGAACATCGCGCAAAAATTCGACGCACGCTGCATCATGCGCCATTTCCCAATTAACGAGCCAGGTGGGGCGAAAAGCATAGCGCTCGGCCAAAGCCTGAAATTTTGGAAAACAGACGGAATTGCGCGTGGTCAACGGCTGCGCGCGCGACCATACATTGTCGCCCTCAGTGTCTATCGTGATGATAAATGGCGCTGGCACGGTGATTAGTTAAACTAGCTTTTAGACTCGTGCCGGGATTCCAACTCGGCATTTTTTACCGTCGAAACCAGCAGAATGGAAAACACCGCGAGGATCGATGCATTATACATGGGAAAATCCACCACTGCGTGCGCCATCGTGCCCGCGCACGCCAGGAGCGCCGCAAAACCCGCCGCCCCCAGCCGCCGTGACAGCCACAGCGCCCGCCCGTATAGAGAAAACAATATGGCCAAAAGCAGGCCAGCGCCAATCATGCCAAATTCCATGGGGAGTTGCAGCCAGTCCGAATGCGCCCAGTCCGATTGCACGCTCAAGCCGTCGGGGAATCGCGTGTCGTGCCAGGCATAAACTTCTTCCATGAAAAAATTTGGTGAAACATAACGGTAGGAACCTCCGCCCCATCCCAGCCAAAAACGAGCTTTGATCATGTGGATTGTCTCCTGGCGAAGAATCTCCCGCGTGTCCACCTCTTCCGGGTGCTCATGGAGATAAACCACTCGTCCCCAGGTGCCAGAGTCCCGGTGGATAAACTCAAATACCCCCACCCCCGCCACCGCCGCAAACAACATCAAACTCCCCAACCATAAACCGGGTGAATAGTCTTTTGCAAGCAGCCTGGCCAAAATCAATATCACCAAGCCACCAACAAACACCCCGCAGGCCACTGCCAGGCCCGCCCGGCTGCCCAATGAAAAAAAACTGGCAAAAATAATCAGACAGCCAAAAAGCGCCACCCAAGTCAGCCCCGTGTCCCGAGCCTGGGCTTGCGCCCGGGCCTGCAGTCGCCCGGCCACCACGAATCCCGTCCCCATGAGGAGTGACAACAACGCCGCCGCCTTGTTGTGGTCCACAAAACTCGCAAATTGTGTGGAATGGGGATCCAAGTCCGGAAAAGAATAAAACCAAAGGATTTTAGTCGGTGGGTGAAACCGTTCATAAATCACCACCGCAGCCATGACGATTCCGTTCAAGAAAACCACCAGGCTAAATATTCGTCCTGAACGCCGCCGGCGCACTGCCGCCCACCACGCGCACACCAATAACCACGGCGCCAGCCAATACACAAAAGTGCGCCAACTGCTGGTCTGCTGATAATTGCCACCCACGCCGGAAGGCAGCCAGGAAATATAGTCTTTTTTGTAAAGGTCATACGTCAATGCCGTCGGCACACGCTGCACCGCGTAGCCCCATGCATTCACCGCCTGGCAAAGAACATAACCGCAAAACAACAGTCCCAGCCAAAAAACCGGGAAGCGCCACAACGTTCGCCGGTTTTCCTTCAAGCGCAGCGCCGCCACCAAACAAACCAAGCCCACTGTAGCGTTAAGCGCTTCCGACCACCAATACACCCCGCCAATCAGCCAGGGTTGGATAATCAGCCAAGCACAGATCAGACGGACCACAAACCGCTCCGTCCTGCCGGAGGAGGTTTTACTCGAATCACCAGTCGTCAGATGGGAGTGCGGGGAACTCATCGGCATCAGGCGCGGAAATATTTTACCGGCCGGCGTGTCACCCAGTTGCGTGTATCCACCAGCAGAATGGACCAGCTCGAAAAATCAAAATTACGGAATTCGGCGTGCGCGGTAACCAGCAATGCCAGGTCGTGCCCCTCCGGCGTCAGCGGCACGGAACGCCGCCCGGCAAATTGCGGATGTTCGCGCGTGGGGCGGATGACTGGTACATTCGGATCATGATAAGCCGTGTGCGCACCTTGTTCTTCAAAAAGCTCCATCAACGCATACGCCGGAGATTCGCGGTCGTCATCCACGTCGGGTTTATACGCCAGGCCCAGCAGGAGAATACGCGCGCCCTTGAGCGGCCGCCCCAACGCCGCGGTGACGCGCTCAACAACATAAGTGGGCATGGAAGAATTGATTTCCCCGGCCAGTTCAATGAAACGCGTATGCTGCCCATATTCGCGCGCCTTCCACGTCAAATAAAAAGGGTCTATCGGAATGCAGTGGCCGCCCAGGCCAGGCCCGGGATAAAACGGCATAAACCCGAACGGCTTGCTCTTCGCCGCCTCGATGACTTCCCACACATCTATCCCCATCGCCTCATAAACAATCTTCAGTTCATTCACCAAGGCGATGTTCACTGAGCGATAAATATTTTCGAGGAGTTTTGCCGCTTCCGCCACCCGGCAGGATGACACCGGCACCACGTGCTCGATGGCCTTTGAATAACACGCCACTGCCCGATCGCGGCACGCGGGAGTAAAACCACCCACGATCTTCGGAATACGCTGGGCATCCCATTGCGTGCTGCCGGGGTCTTCCCGTTCCGGGGAAAAGGCCAGGTGGAAATCGCGCCCAGCCACCAAACCGGAACCGCGCTCAAGAATCGCGCGCAAATCCGTATCCGTGGTGCCAGGATAGGTGGTGGATTCGAGAATCACCAACTGACCCCGGCGCAAATGCGGCGCGATGCTTTCGCCCGTGTTAAACACATAACTCATATCCGGCTCCCGTTCGCCCTTCAGAGGTGTTGGCACGCAAAGTAAAATGGCCTCAGCTTCGCGCACTTGGGAAAAATCAGTGGTGGCGGCAAGCAAACCTGCCTTGACCGCTTGGGCAACAACTTCGCCCGGCACATGTTTGATATAACTGCGACCATTGTTGAGCGCCTGACATTTGGCCGCATCCACATCCACACCCAGCACCGCCACCTGCGCGCGCGCAAAGCGCAAGGCCAGTGGCAGACCGACATACCCCATCCCGACTATCGCAATTTTCATATTCAGACCACCACCGCGTCTACAAATTCAAATTAAAGCGCGCTAAAAAAATTCTAGTGCTGGTAAATATCGTGCAAGCGCAACAGGCCCAGGCACCTGGCCTGCGGGCCGACCACGGGCAAAACTGAGATTTGCGATGTCCGCTCTTCCATCAACCGCAACGCGTCACCCAACAAAGTCTCCGGCGTAATCCGGATTGGGTTGAGCGTCATCACCTTGGCAACAGTCAGCAAACGAATGTCCGCGTGCTTTTGCAAAGCGCGACGAATGTCGCCATCCGTAACCAAGCCGACAAGTTTTCCGCTTTTGTCCACCACACACGCCGCACCTAATGGCCGGTGCGTCATCGCCACCACCACATCACGCAAGGATACTCCAGGTCGGGCAACCGCAATTTCCTTCATGCCATGCATCACATCCGCCACGCACAGTAAAAGATTCCGCCCCAATTGACCCGACGGATGCACCCGCGCAAAATCGTCCATGGAAAAACCGCGGAACTGGGCCAGCGCCACTGCCACCGCGTGTCCAAGCGCCAGCGCCACCAGGGCGCTGCTTGTCGGCGCCAAGCCGAGCGGGTCTGCTTCCCGCGCTACCGTGCCATCGAGTACGGCGTCTGCTTCGGCGGCCAGCGGCGAACGCAGATTTCCCGTCAGCGCCACCAGTTTTGTGCCCATCGAACGTAACACCGGCGCCAGCCTGACGAGTTCCGGTGTTGCACCGCTTTTGGAAATTAAAATCACCACATCACCCTTGCGCACCACGCCAATGTCGCCGTGCGCGGCCTCCCCCGCATGCAGATACACCGCCGGAGTGCCGAGGCTGCACAATGTCGCCGCCACCGAGTGCGCTACCAAACCGGATTTCCCCAGGCCGACGACCACCACTTTGCCCCGCGCCCCACGAATCATCGTCACCACGCGTCCAAAATCACCGCCCAGCCGAGACGCCGCCGCGTGGAGTGCCTGCGCCTCCGCCGCGAGCACCGCGCGGCCTGTGGCCAAAGCATGGGTGGATTTGGAGGTTTTATTTTTCATATTCAGGCAACCGGTGCAGAAGTCAGCAGAGCCCGAGCCTTCGCGAGATCCTCCGGTGTGTCAATCGCCACCGCGTGGTATTCCGTTTCCAAGGTTTGAATTCGCCAGCCCGCTTCGAGAAAACGCAGTTGCTCTAAAGCCTCAACACTCTCCAGCGGGCTTTCCGGCAAAATAGCGTAGGCGGCGAGCTTGGCGCGAGCATAACCGTAAACACCCAGGTGGCCCCAGTGCAATCCCCGCGCGGGCCATTCCTCCATCGGCACACCACGCACATGCGGAACCGCCGAGCGGGAAAAATACCATGCCCGTCCATCCGCCCCGCGCACCACTTTGACCACCGCCGGATTCATTAACGTCGCCAAATCGCGGATGGGATAAACCGGTGTCACGACGTCGCCACCCTCCGCCGCAAAACATTCCACCAACGCATCAAGCAATACGGGATCAATGAAAGGCTCGTCCCCTTGCACGTTTAAAATGAACTGGCCTTTCAGGCCGTCGAGGATGGACGCAATGCGCTCTGTGCCGCTGCGGCAATCGGGCGAGGTCATCACAAATTGTCCACCCCACCCCGCCACCGCTTTGGCCACTTCCTCGCTGTCCGTCGCCACCAAAATTTCCGTCGCCTTCCTCATCCGCGCAACTCGCTCCCACACATGCCGCAACACAGGCTTGCCACCAAGGTCTGCAAGCACTTTGCGGGGCAAGCGGGTCGAGGCCAGCCGCGCGGGAATTACTACCGAGACGTTCATGAAGATAATGTCTTTTTCCCGGCGATGATGACAAAAGATTTCAGTCCGGTGTGAAATTCCACCTTCGTGATTTGAATGCCCGCGGACTGCAATATCTTCAACGTCCGGGGCAACTCAAAATAAAACGCCGCTCCCGCCAAATTAGTGTGCGCAACCAAGCGCAACATCGGCAGAAACGGTATGCGTTTCATCCAATAGAATACGAGTGAACTCTCCTCAAATGAAATGGACCAGATATACTTCCTTTCACCCGGCGAGAACTGATTGCGCTGGATCGTCGGTATTTGAATCTTGAGCATGCCATCTTTTTTTAACACCCGGCACATTTCCTGAATGGCATTGCGCAATATGCTGGTTTGTTTGATATGCTGCAAAACGGCGAAGGTATAGACATAGTCAAATGTTTCCGAGTCCCAGGGAATGCAATTGTCCCGTAAAACTCGGAATTCAGCGTTTTGACCGGGAAAAAACTTCTGCGCCAATTCCACCTGCGTCGGGCTGATATCCACCCCGCAGACGGCGACTCCGTTTTCCGCCGGGGCCGAAAGCACGCGGCCCATGCCGCAGCCAAATTCCAGGACTTTTAAGTCGGTCGCTTTCCGCTCCTCCGTCAACGTTATCCATTCGGTTCCGAAATAGCGATTCCAAATCATTTTCCCTTTCGAATAAAAACGCCCCAATTCCGCGGGCGTTGGTATCGCCCCCGATTCTCGAAAGACGTCTTCCGACATAATGGCAAACAGCGGGTTGATTTTTGCGCGTTGCTCCCAATCCAAATCCTGCCTGGAGCGGTAAGCCGTCACATGGGGCTCATCCTCTTTTGCGGAAAACCACTTAAATGGAGCATCCATAATGCTACCCAAAGTTGGATCCTAGTCGCTGGCAAGTTTCGCCTCGCGTTTGGCCAGCTCGAAGTCGTGCTCAACCATCAGCTTGGCGAGCGCCGTCATGCGCGTCTTTGGCTCCCAACCAAGCTTCCTCTTGGCCTTGCGGTAATCGCCAATGAGCAAATCCACCTCCGCCGGGCGCAGGTAGCGGGCGTCAAAATCGACGTGGTCTTTCCAGTCGAGGTCCAGGGCGCCAAACGAAGCCTGAAGAAAGTCCTTCACCGTATGCGTCTCGTTGGTGGCAAGGACAAAGTCGTCCGGCTTGTCCTGCTGCAGCATGCGCCACATGCCTTCGACGTATTCCTTCGCATAGCCCCAGTCGCGCTTCGCATCAATGTTGCCGAGCGTAAGTTTTTTCTGCAAGCCCAGCTTGATGCGTGCCGCCGCCAGGGTGATTTTGCGGGTCACAAACGATTCTCCGCGCCGTGGGCTTTCGTGGTTAAACAAAATGCCGCTGCACGCAAAGAGATTATACGACTCGCGGTAATTGATCGTCAGGTAATGCGCCATCACCTTGGCGCACGCATAGGGCGAGCGCGGGTAGAGCGGCGTCGTCTCCGTCTGCGGCACTTCCTGCACCTTGCCAAACATCTCTGACGACGATGCCTGGTAAAAACGCACTTTTTTGGCCAGACCCACTTCGCGAATGGCCTCCAAAATTCGTCCTGCTCCCACGCCCGTGATGTCCGCCGTGTATTCCGGCACATCGAAGCTCACGCGCACGTGGCTCTGCGCGGCGAGATTGTAAATTTCATCCGGCTTCAACTCATACAGCAGTTTCACCAGCGACACGCTGTCGGCCAGGTCGCCATAGTGCAGGAAGAGTTTCTGCTTCTTGCCTGTTTCCCAGGGGCGCAGATGGTCAATGCGGCCACGGTTAAGGCTGCTGCTCCGGCGCACAATGCCGTGAACTTCGTAGCCTTTATCCAGCAGCAGTTCCGCAAGGTAGGAGCCATCCTGCCCGGTGATGCCAGTAACGAGTGCTTTTTTCATGAGGATAAAAATTAAGTGGGTGCGCGGACTGCCGCAAGCGCGTTTACAACTGCGAAGCCACCAGGCGCTCAACCATCAGGTCAAACGGTACCGTGTTTTCCCAGCCCAGCACGCGCTTGGCCTTCGCCGGGTTGCCGCACAGCCGCGCCGGCTCGACCGCCGTTTTCAACCCGGCGTCGAGTTCGACATGGTCTTTCCAATTCAGCTTCACCACGGCGAATGCCTGCGCCACCAATTGTTCCACGCTGTGCAATTTCCCCGTGGCCAGCACAAAGTCATCCACCTTTTCCTGCTGGAGCATCATCCAGAAGCCGCGGACATAATCCGGCGCCCAGCCCCAGTCGCGCTGGCCAGTGAGGTTGCCGAGTTTTAATCTTTGTTTCGCGCCCTGGCTGATGCGTGCCGCCGCCTGCGCCACCTTCATCGTCACAAACTGCACGCTGCGCCGCGGCGACTCGTGGTTATAAAGAATGGCAGCGCAAGTATTCAACCCGTAGGCTGAGCGGTAAATTTTCGCCATCTGTGTGGAGAGCGCCTTGGCCACGCCGTAGGGGGTCGAAGGCTGCATCGGCGTGGTTTCATCCTGTGTTGTCTGTGCCGGCTCACCAAAAATTTCGGATGACGAGGCAAAGAGGAACTTTGGCGGATTGTCCAAATCGCGCAAAATTTCGAGTAATCGCACCGTCGCCATCCCCACGCTCTCCATGGTGGTTTCCGGCAATTCGAGGCTCAGGCGCGGGCTGGATTGCGCGGCGAGGTGGTAAAATTCATTCGGCTTCGCCCGCATAATGAGGCGGCGCAGGTGCGTAGTGTCTTCAAACGAGCCGATGTGCAATTTCAAACGCGTGCCCGCGGCAGTTTCGCCTTGGGTTATCCGGGCCAGCACACCCGATGCCAAGGACTCCGGCCGATGCACCAGCCCATGCACCTCATACCCCTTCTCCAGCAGCAACTCCGCCAGGTAGGAGCCATCCTGCCCAGTAATGCCGGTGATAAATGCGCGGTTCATGAGGTAAGAATCATTTAAATAGTTCTCTCTGTCAAATATGGGCCGTCGCAAGCGACGCCCCTACCACGGACGCAATCATGGAGGGCCGAGCTCCCGCGAGGCCGTTCACTGTAGGGGCGTCGCTTGCGACGGCCCAATATATCCGCAAGATATACTGTGGGGTTAATCATGCTCACGATTCTGAATTGTCGAAATCAATATACTTCACCTCTCGCAAAATATGCGGACCAAAATAGGGGCTGAGTGAATCTTCCGTGACCAAATCAATTTTCCGGCCAAACGCCTCCTCCAATGCCTCGCCAACTGTGAAAAGATTATCATATGTCCTGGCCTCGGGACGAAAACCGACCAATACGTCAACATCGCTGTCATTTTGCTCCTCGCCCTTCGCATAAGATCCAAAAACACCTAGGCGACTTACCCCAGCGGCGAGCAGCTTCGTTTTAACCTGTGCGATGGCACGCTCAAACATAATAGCAGTTTGTTTTAGAACCCATGCTCTTGACGATGCCATGCTAGATATTTTTTGGTCTCAGCGCTAATCGGCAAGGGAATCTGTGTATTTGCAGGAATGGCAAGTGCCCGCCTGTCCTCCTCAGTAAATCGATCGGAAATAAGAATTTTACCGTTATCTCCAAAGCTCAAAAGTCCAACCTCAAACGCAGCGTCAACATGAGCTGCAAGTAAAAGTCCGTTATGCGCATCCAAACGTTCGTCCGTTGTTGCTTCGGCCCATCGCTTAATATGCGATGCGCGCAAAAGTCGCGGATGTGAACAACCTGTAATCTGGCATTTCGCCCCTCGAAGAAGCATTACGCGTTTACGCCAATGACCCTGACCGATACGTTGAGATGATGAGCCAGAACCTATAGTGCCCTTAGAGGAATCTGAGGCGTTGATTTCTTCGTCGGTATGAGCAGCCCAACCTTCATCAGTAGTTCTTTTACTCTCATGCCAAGGGATTAGAGTTCCATCCTTCGATTTTCTAAAAAGGCATCCCTCCACGTCTTCTAAACATCCATAATTACCTTTTCCGGCAGACTTAATTATTCCACTTGTCTCATCAACTAACACAGGGAATATTTCATTTTCCTGTTTTTTTCTGTCCTCAACCCAAACTAAAACACCTTCGACCTCACGTTTTGGGTCAAATAAAGATTTCAAATCGGTTCCTTTACAAGATGCTTGATATGTGACTGAACGACGTAGGTATAGATCAATGCGCGATTTTTCATTTCCTTGATATGCTGACATACTCCGAATGCATTTCCCAATCGGAGCCGTCATATACGGCCCACGCTTTTGCATTTCCCTGCAAATATCATCACACGTAGCCATCGTCAGTAAATGCTTTTGACGCATGAATCGATCTACTCCCCGTTGCTCTTCCCAATCCCGCTCGCCGTGAAGCCAATCTTCCTCAACGCCGCGAGGTCGAGGACGTTGCGGCCGTCAAAGATGAACGCCGGGTGCTGCATCTCGTCGTAAATTCGGTCGTAATCGAGGCTCTTGAATTCATCCCACTCGGTGCAGATGATGAGGGCGTGCGCACCTTTCGCGGCTGCATAGGCATCAGCGCAGACTTCCACGCCCGCGGCCGTCAAATCCTTGATACCCAAATCTGCCGACACTTTCTCCGCCGTGACCTGCGGGTCGTAAATCGACACTTTCGCGCGCTCGGAGAGCAAATCCTTGCAGACATAAATCGCCGGCGACTCGCGCGTATCGTTCGTATCCTTCTTGAACGCAAAGCCGAGCATCGCGAGGCGCTTGTTCGCCACGGTGTTATATAGACTGCGCACGATGCGCTGCGTGAAGCGGCGCTTCTGATAATCGTTCATCGTCACCACCTGCTCCCAGTAGTTCGCCACCACCGGCAAGCCGAAGTGCTCGCACAGGTAAACCAGGTTCAAAATATCCTTCTGGAAGCATGAGCCACCGAAACCCACCGACGCCTTCAAGAACTTCGGGCCAATGCGTGAATCCGTCCCGATCGCGTGTGCCACCTCATCCACGTCCGCCCCCGTCGCCTCGCAGAGCGCGGAAATCGCGTTGATGCTGCTGATGCGTTGCGCGAGGAAGGCATTCGCCGTCAGCTTCGAAAGTTCGGAACTCCACAGGTTCGTCGTCAAAATTTTCTCCCGCGGCACCCAATGCGCGTAAACCTGCACCAGTGTTTCCACCGCCGCCTGGCCCTCGACTGTCTGCACGCCGCCAATCAACACGCGGTCGGGCTTTTCCAGGTCGCGCACCGCCGTGCCCTCGGCGAGAAACTCCGGGTTCGACAGCACCTGGAATTTCGGCCCCGAATTCTGCGCCATCAATATCGCCCGCACGCTCTCCGCCGTGCGCACTGGCAGCGTGGATTTTTCGACGACGATCTTGTCGTCGCGCGCGACCTCGGCAATGCGCCGCGCACAGAGCTCCACATATTGCAAATCCGACGCCTTGCCCGCGCCCACGCCATACATCTTCGTCGGCGTGTTGACGGAGATGAAAATAATCTTCGCCTCCCGGATGGCGGTATCAATATCCGTCGAGAAAAACAGGTTTTTCCCGCGGGCCTTTTGCACCACGTCATCGAGGCCCGGTTCAAAGACGGGCAGCGGGCCGTGGTTCCACGCTGCGATGCGCCGCGCGTCAATGTCCACGACCGTCACTTTAATTTTGGGGCATTTGTGGGCAATCATGGCCATGGTTGGCCCACCCACATAACCCGCACCAATGCAGCAGATATTCATAAAGGGGGAAGGCGACTGAGGCGACTAGGGCGACAGACGCGACAAAGGGAAATAAATCAGGCGATTTTAGCCGGGGACGCGAGCATCTTTTCACGCAAACGTGACATCAGATACTCCACTTCGCGGGAAAGGTTAAAGAGCCTGGCGTGGCTTTCGGCAGTGAGGTATTTCAGTCGCAAGGCAATTTCCAATTGGGTTTGAACTTCGTAGAGCGAGCCTGCAGCCATGAGAATATACCGGGCATAATCCGTGCGCGAACGCCGCCCAAAACCTTCGGCGAGATTGGAAGGAACGGAAACTGCGGCGCGGCGGATTTGACCGGTGAGCCCGAAGACTTCGGTCTGCGGAAAGGCATGACTCACCTCATAAATAGCAACAACCAGCTCCATCGCCTTCTGCCAAGCGAGCAAATCCCTGAAAGTATTGACTTTCATTCGTGTCTTCTCGGTCGCCATCGTCAGAGTTTTTCAGTCGCCTCAGTCGCCTCAGTCGCCTCAGTCGCCTCAGTCGCCTCAGTCGCCTCAGTCGCCTCAGTCGCCTTATTTGCCTTTGCCGCCGACCACCGTCCGGAAGAACGCCACCGTCTTCTTCAAACCAGCCTCCAGGCTGATCTTCGGTTCCCAGCCCAAGTGCTTTTTCGCCAGCGTAATGTCGGGCCGGCGTTGCTTGGGGTCGTCACTCGGCAAAGGTTTGTGCACGATCTTCGAGCGCGATTTTGTTTCGGTGATTACTTTCTCCGCCAACTCGAGCATCGTAAACTCGCCCGGGTTGCCGAGGTTCACCGGGCCGATGGTCTTGTCCTGGTTCATCATGCGGACAAAACCTTCGATCAAGTCATCCACATAGCAGAACGCGCGCGTCTGTTTGCCGTCGCCATAAATGGTGATGGGTTCGCCGCGCAGGGCCTGAACGATGAAATTGGAAACCACGCGACCATCATCCGCCATCATGCGCGGGCCGTAGGTATTGAAGATGCGCACGACGCGGATATCCACGCCATTCTGGCGGTGGTAATCGAAAAAGAGCGTTTCCGCACAGCGCTTGCCCTCGTCGTAGCACGAGCGGATGCCAATCGGGTTCACATGGCCCCAGTATTTTTCCGGCTGCGGATGTATTTCCGGGTCGCCATACACCTCCGAGGTCGAAGCCTGGAACACCCGCGCGCGCACCCGCTTGGCCAGGCCGAGTGTGTTGATCGCGCCCATCACCGACGTCTTCACCGTCTTAATGGGGTTGTGCTGGTAGTGCACGGGTGAGGCCGGGCACGCCAAATTATAAATTTGATCCACCTCGATCTTGAACGGGTCCACCACGTCGTGGCGAATGAATTCAAAACGCGGGTTGGTCAGCAAATGGGCCACGTTGGACTTGCGGCCCGTGAACAAATTGTCGAGGCAGGCCACTTCGTGCCCGTCGGCCATCAGCCGTTCGCACAAATGACTGCCGAGAAAGCCCGCTCCGCCGGTGACGAGTATGCGCATAGAGGTGTTGGGTTGAAAATAATCCGTCGCACGCCCTGCGTCAACGGCGTTCGTCCGCGTTCACGCTGCCGCCCTTGGCCGCACCGCCTTCGCGGAAGCCAATCCTCACTGTCCACCGATATGTTGGGCGGCCCCGCATGGGCGCGCGGATAATCCGCTCAGCCGTCAAAAGACGGCTTGGCGGGAAAAGCGAAAGTTAAAATCAAAAAGTTCATGTGCGGATTTTGACCAGGCCCGCCACCACCGGCAGGAATTGCCGCGCCCGCTGGCTCCACGTATGCAACCGGTTCACCCGGTCGGCGAGCAGCGGGTCCACCTCGTCCATTTCTTGCAGGGTTTTCTTCAACCGGGCCAGGCGTTCATCGCTCTCCTTCAGGCGAGGCTGCACTTTTTCCTTCAAAAACCCGGCCACCAGGCGCGTGGGGCTGATTTCCGCCTCGTAAAACTCGCGCCGGTCATCCGGCACGCTCACCACGCGCACCGCCCCCAACCCGCGCAAAAACTTCAAGCCCTGGCTCGCCGACCCTTTGCTGATGCCCAAGCGCTCAACAAAATTTTCAAACGGCAAGGGCCGTCCGGAAAGATAAAGCAACCCGTAGATTTCGCCGACCGACGCCGGCACACCCATCAACGCAGTAAAGTCCACAAACCAGTCCACCAGCTCGCGCTCGGAGGCATTCAGCGCCCGCGAGACCAAGGGGCGCTCCGAGACCGGGGGCAATGACGAAGTAGCCGGGGCATGGTGGCCAGTGGCGGCAGCAACCTTCCGGCGGGCGGATAACAAGGCAACACGCATGGTCGAAAAGGGGGTTAACCTCTCCCAAAATGACACCCCCACCCGGTTTGTTCAAGAAAAAATGAACAAAAATTGACCTATTTTTAAAACCGTTATCCTAGAACCATTTCCAACCGGATTTTTTATACCTGCGGCAGCGTCTCCACAAATTTGGCCAGCGACGGATAATCTATCACTTCTTTGCCTCCCTTTCTCCACACCGCCAACTGCACGGCGTCCACATTGCCGTCGTCGAGGAGCACCGCGCGCATCCCTGTGGCAAACGCCGTCTCTATATCCACGGCAAAATCGCCGACCATCCAGCACCGCGCCAAGTCCAGCCCGTGTTTCGCCGCCATTTCCTGTGCAAACTTCGGCGAGGGCTTCCGGTAAATCCGTGGCTGGTCTGGCGATTCTGTCGCGGTGCAAATTCCGTCGAATATATTTTGCCCAAGCCCAATCAATTCCACCATGCGCCGGTTGCACGCCTCCGCCTGTTCGAGGGTGAACATCCCTCGCCCCACCCCCGATTGATTCGTGTGCAGGAACAGCAGATAGCCCAATTCGCGCGCTTTCGCCAAAGCTTCTTTAACTCCAGGCAGCAACTCCACCCCCGCCGGGTCGTGCAGGTAATGCACATGCCGGATGAGCGTGCCGTCCCGATCCAAAAATAGCGCCGCGCGTGGCATGATAGATAGGTAATGGCCGCAAAGAAGCGCAAGAATTGTTATTGCTTCCTTGCGCCCTTTTGAGCCTTTTTGCGGCTGATTTTATTTTTTCCGATTGCAGCGGACAACTCCGCGAGCCAGACATCCGGCCGCGCATCGCTCGGCATGCGCCAATCCCCGCGCGGGGACAACGCCACCGAGCCGACTTTCGGCCCGTCCGGCATCGCCGAGCGTTTGAACTGGCTCGCAAAAAAGCGCCGGTAGAAAACGTCGAGCCAGCGCGCCAGCGCCGCGCGCGAATATGCCTTGCCCCACGCCTGCTCGGCGAGGAAAAGCAACTTCGCCGGGCGGCAGGGCACGCGCACGGTGTAAAACAGGAAAAAGTCGTGCAGGTCGTAAGGCCCAATCGTCTCCTCGGTCTTCTGGCGCAGCTCGCCCCGTTTGCCCGTCGGCAGCAATTCCGCCGAGACGGGCGTCTCCGCAATATCCTGCAACACCGCCGCCGCCGCGCCGGTGAATAAACCCTCCGCGCACCACTCTATCAAATGCCGCACCAAGGTCTTCGGCACGCCGGCATTGACGTGATACATGGACATGTGGTCGCCATTGAACGTGCACCACCCGAGCGCGAATTCCGACAAATCGCCCGTGCCCACGACCAGCCCGCCGTGCTTGTTCGCCAGGTCCATCAAAATCTGCGTGCGCTCGCGCGCCTGCGCGTTTTCAAACGTAACATCGTGCGTCGTCAAATCATGGCCGATGTCCGCAAAGTGCTGCTTCACGGCCTTCTCAATTGGAACAACTAATAACTTCGCGCCGAGCAGGCCGACAAGTTTTTCCGCGTTGCCGCGCGTGCGCTTCGTCGTGCCGGGGCCAGGCATCGTCACACCGAGGATGCCGCGCCTATCCAATTTCAATTTATCGAACGCGCGCGCCGCGACGAGTAGCGCCAGCGTCGAATCCAATCCCCCGGAAATACCGATAACGACCGTCTTCGAACCCGTGTGGCGCAGGCGCGTTGCCAGGCCGGTGGCTTGGATTTGGAAAATCTCTTCACAGCGCGCCGCGCGTTGCGCTGGGTCGTCCGGCACAAAGGGCCGCGGCGCAATGGGCCGCAGCAATTTCGCGGACGACTTGCGCGCCACCTTCGGCGCCTCGGGCAATTCAATCCACGCCTCGCCGATAAGCTTTTCCGGATTCGGCCGTATTCCCGTAAAGGTGGTATTCTTGAGCCGTTCGAGCGTCAGCCGTTCGAGGTCAATATCCGCCAT
>Ga0206809_1032_pt2 | contig 37052 bp, 32 predicted proteins | sample Alteio_BWOrgCont_55_FD_152903 | JGI IMG/M metagenome (GOLD analysis project Ga0206809, IMG submission 152903) | Enriched cells from forest soil in Barre Woods Harvard Forest LTER site, Petersham, Massachusetts, United States -... | ecosystem: Environmental > Terrestrial > Soil > Temperate forest >... | reverse complement strand
AACCATCGTTGCCGCCCAAGGTCCAACCAGTAAAATCGCCTGTCGCAAAATTGCCGTTTGCGACAAGATTCAATGGGAGGTTCAGGGCAACGATCAGAGGAGACGAGAGTGGGCTCGCCTGGCCCGCGCTATCGGTTGCGGTCGCGGTGAAGCTCTGGCTGCCGTTCGCTAGCTGCCCGCTTGTAAACGTCCACGCCCCGCTGCTGTTCGTGACGGTCGTGCCCAACTCGGTTGAGTTGTCAAATACCGTAATTGTACTGTTGGCTTGCGCCGTGCCGTTCAGCGTCACCATGGCGGCGGGCGCAAGGCCGTTCACGCTATCGCTCGAGATCACCGGCGCGGCCGGAGCTGCAGTGTTTGGGGCGGTCGTGGTGTTGTTGGTTACGGTGTTATTGTTGGACTGGTTTATGAAAATTTGACCGACGCTCGCCGCCTGAACGTTTCCTGTGTCGTTTCCATAGACGGTATTACCGGTAATGACCGCGTTGGCTGTCAAAAATGACTCGATGCCCGAACTGCCGTTGCCGTAGACCGTATTGTTTTGGACAAGAATTTCGCCCACGAAGCCGGGATTCGTGTCCAGAATAATACCTTCGCCATCGGTGACCGTGCTGGTGCCCTGCGTCGGAACCAACTGAGCGTTACCGAAGACTACGTTGCCACTTATGACGTCATGAACTCCGGCATTCGTGTCCGAGTTCTGCGACTCCCAGATCGAGATGCCGCTCGCGCCGTATGCCGACCAGTGCGCATTGTTGTACACCGTGTTGTTCAGGATCTGCACGTAGTCAGAATTGACCGCCGAGATGCCAGCGGCGGGCTCATTGTAGATGGTGTTGTTCTCGATCGTAATGTGGTTGGGCACCACACCATTAGCAGGAGATTGGACGGCAATGCCGGACCCATTGAGGAGCGCGGTTCCGGGGGTGTTCTGAGTCAACGCTGTTTGCAACGTGTAGTTGGCTGCATTGCCCACTACCGTGAAGCCCTCAACGTTGATGTAGGATGCCTCGATAAGGACGCCTTGCCAGGTGCCCGAGCTGTTGATGACCGGTGTCGCTCCGGGAGCGGCCTCAAAGGTGATGGGAGCGCTCGCAGTCCCACTGGTAGTGATGTCCACCACCACGCCCCCCGCAGGACCCGTATACGTACCATTCATGACCTCGACAGTGTCACCGGGTTTTACCAGGTTCGCGGCATCCTGCAGCGTCGCCAAAGGATCGGTAGCGGATGTGCCCGCGTTGCTGTCAGATCCGATTATGGAGCTTACGTAATACGTCGTCATAAATCATGCCTCCGATCGGAATCCGAAATTAAGATTCGAGTTTGCTCTCTGCCTGCACACGCAGCACCCACAAGTAAGTCCGGAGCTGAAAGACATTGGCGACAGCCAGCTGTCTGACCCGGCGTCCCATCCATACCCGATTCACCCGATTTACTCATTGGGCACGACCCAAGTCTTTTTTAAGACGATTTATGGACTTGCAGATGCAGGTTTTGGAATTCACCGCCAAACTTGTGACCGGGATGAAACATTTTTTAAATCAATCCGTCAGACATCCACATAGAACGTTAGGCTGGTCGCGCATCGGTACCCTGCTCCGCTTTTAAATACTTAAACAATTTAAATACGTTTAAATACTCAAAACCCGCGGAGGTATGCAGCACCAGACCATAACGCAGACGCTTTAAGGACCAATTATCGAAACATTTCCGTTTTTACCGATAAACTGCCACATTATTATTGGCGCACTGCTTGGGCCTCACGAGAGTCATAATCGACCACCGCGTCATCTGTTCACGGCCGAAACACCGACTCTGTGGAAACGATCGGTAGGAGGAGAATAAAGCCAAATGGGAAACGAGGGGAACATGAAGCAGGGGTTCCGCAAATCGCGATCCGGATTCAATATTCGACATCCAACAACCGCGGCGCCTGAATAGCCGTCAGCAGCAATCGCCTTTTTTGGATCTCGCTGCCGAGAACAATCGAATCGCGCGTGCCAGTGCCGGTGAGGTATATGCTTGCGAGTAGCGCATCGCCACCAGCGTACGCCGCCGACAGGTCCGCAGCACCTGGCTCTTCCACTGCTCGACCTGCCCCCGGCGGTGTCAGCCGGGCGCGCGGCACCGCACTTTCGACAGCCCAGAAGGGGCCGGTCAGCGCCGCGTCCGGCCCCCGTGGCTACGGCGGCGGCGCGGCCTTCACGCAACAGGGACGCTCCAGCACCACGTCGTGCTCCCCGCGGATCAGTTCGCCCATGAACCGCCGAGCCCGATCGCGCAGCTCGGTCTCAACCGGATCAAACCAATCGTCGAGGAGCCGGGAAGCCGTCTCGGCTTCACGCTGCGAGGAATCGGGCTTCGTGATGGTGCCGGCCAGGGCATCGTCCCGGTCCGCGTTCTAACGCTGGATGATTCGAGGTCGATCGCCTCGGAGGCTACGCCACCTTCAATTCCAACCACTACCGCGGCGGCACCGAGGCGCCATAAACGTCATTCTCACCGCCTTCGGCCGAAATCTGCGTCATCGCCTGGCTGAGGACTTTGCTGAACGGACGACACTTACGATGATAACGGAGACGTCAGGTACTGCGGCTTGGTTTTGAGACACTGGGCTGAGCCTATTCAGGCGGCCAACTTTGGATCGGTCGTTGCGTTCTGATCAAGCATTGATCGGTTCGCACCCGCAATGGGGTACGATATCCGTACCGGGAGCCAGGTTTCGTTGTAGCGATTGGCGAACTCGACGATTGCGGGTTCGCAGCCCTTCGACGGGCGTCGAAGATTCTGACCCACAGCAGATTCTCCTTCAAGGTTCGGATGAAGCGCTCTGCGACGCCATTGCCCCCAGTTCCTCTCCAGATCAAAAGCCGATCAGGACGGAGCCTGGATGGTCAGCCGTTTGCAGAACTTCTTCGATGCGCGAGGTGCGCGGCGCCACTCCGACGGCGGGACTACGCACCCGCGGATTGCGCAATCGAACCGCTACGGACCAGCCCCCAGCGTCGTCCGGATCTCAAATGCCGCGCGCGCAAAGCTCACCAGTCGCGTGCGTAGGATTTCCAACCGGAAAGCTGCTCCAGCGCCCGGGTTATAAAAATCGTGTTGTAGACGAGATAGCGGTGAGCCAGCCGCCGAGGCTCGGTCAGGAGACGGAATAGCCACTCCAGGCCCGAACGCTGCATCCATAACGGCGCCCGCGGTTTTGTCCCCGCGACGAAATCGAAAGCGGCCCCTACACCAAGCAATGCGGCGGCTTCGATCTTGCCGACGTGTTGCACGATCCACTTGTCTTGCTTCGGCATTCCAAGCCCCACCCAGACGTAGTCGGGCCGTGTTTCGTTAATGGCCTGGATATCGGCCACGTCTTCCTCTGGCGTGAGCGGCCGAAACGGAGGAGACCGGTAGCCTGCTATCGTCAACCCCGGGAAGCGCGCCACGAGGCGCGAAACCATAGCATCGACGACGCGAGGACTTCCTCCGTAAAAATAGTGCCGGTGGCCATTCTGAGCTGCCCTTTCGCACATCGCCATGAGCAGATCAGTTCCAGAGACGCGGCCTGCGCTCGAATAGCCGGAGCGTTGACACCACCAAACGAGAGGCATTCCGTCCTCCGTCGTCAGGCCGGAACGGTTGAGAGCACTCCGGATCTCGGGATCTCGCTGCGCTTCTACCAGGCCGTGAACCGACGTGCAAAGGACGTATTCGCGGCGTCCTTCGGTTCGCCATGTTTCCAGTATGTCAATAGTTTGCGGAAGATTCACCGGTGTGACGCCGACTCCAAGAATGTTCACCCTGGGAATCAGGTTTGGAACGCCAGCCGGCTGGATACTGGTATTTTCGCGTTGGTCGGCCAAGTGTTTCACGATTTCAGCTCTTTCTCCACCGGCTTCAGGTGGTCAAGTTGGGGCGTGAACAAGTCAGCGTGAAGCTGTTCCAGTCGAGCCGCGTAGCCGCGCACGTCGAATTTCTCGAGGAAGCGGTCACGCGCGCCCCTCGCCAGCCGGTTGCGAAGACTCTCATCTTGGATGACGCGGACCAACGCGTCGGCCAGCGCCGCTATATCTCCGGGCTGCACCAGTATTCCCGACACCTCCGGCTCGATCACTTCCAAATGCGCGCCGACCGGGGTCGTAATCACGGCGAGCCCATGCGACAAGCCCTCCAGTACCGACATAGCCAATCCCTCGGCATAGGACGGAAGAACAAGAACGTCGGAATTGGCGCACAACTCGCTGGCGCGAGCCTCATCGAGCCAGCCCGGAAAGCATACTGAGTCCAGGATGCCGAGATCCTTCGCAAGATTGCGGTACTCGTCGATTGGACCGCCTCCAGCAAGCGTCGCTTGCCAGCGCAGGTGCTTCACGGCTGGGCTCGCGAGGGCCATCAGCAAGTCTGGCACGCCCTTTCGAGTGCCTAGGTGTCCGAGAAAGAGGAGACGACACGGCGTGCCCGGAATACGACGTCGATCAGGATTCGGGCCGGGATCCGGGACGGCGTTGTGAAGGACAGTAATGCGGTCCTTGCTAAGTTGGAGCAGTTGAGAGACCACTTCCAGGTCTCGTCGTCCAAGTACGACGACGGCCGCCGCGCGGCGAAACATCGTTGCAATCAGCTTTTTGAGAAATGTTCCTTGGCTGCGATAATATTCGGCGTAATCGGAGTCATGGAGATGCAGAACGTACCGCAATCCGAGTGCCCGGCCGATGGTCAGAAGGATTATCTTCCGAATGGTGCTCCCGCGCCCTGCAACGTTGATATGTGCCACGCAGGGCGACGCAAGACACGCGCGAGACAGCGTAAGGATGGCGCGGCCAAAATAAATAGCGGCACCGATAACATGCCGCGGTGATTCGGCGAGGTACCACGGGCCACGCGGATCGACGACCTGGTAACGCAGTCTTTGTTCGGTCTGCTGCTGGGCTCTGAGGAAATAGCCCATCTGGCGGCCGATACCACCGCCATGCTCCAGCCCGCCTGCCGCGACGACAAGAACAGTCCGGACCGTGGAGCCGCGAGTGTTAGCCCTGTCGCGCTTCGTAAAATCCGATGCACAATCCACTAACGTGCTCCCGCCCACTCGGTGCATTTCATACAGTTCACCGTTGTGGCTGTCGTCGTCAGGCCACGCGAGTCTTGGGCATGACATTTCTCGATGCCTGCATCGCAATCCACTCGTAGGTCGGTTCAAGCCCCGCGCGCAGCGACCGGCTTGGCTCCCACCCCAACGTTTCCCTGATCAGCCGGTTGTCCGAGTTGCGCCCTCGTACACCCTGCGGTCCGGGCACGTGGTTCTTGCCGACCCGCTTGCCGGCGATGTCCGCCACCAGGTCCACAAGTTGGTTGATCGAGACCATTTCCTCCGAACCAACGTTGACCGGGCCGGAACACTTCGAACGCAGCAGACGAATGGTCCCTTCGACACATTCGTCGATGTAAAGGAAAGAGCGGGTCTGCTCGCCATCGCCCCACACTTCGACGTCCTCGCCGTTGCGCGCCATGGCAATCTTGCGGCAAATGGCAGCCGGGGCCTTTTCGCGGCCGCCGATCCACGTTCCCTCCGGTCCGAAGATGTTATGGTAGCGGGCAATATGGGTCTGCATCCCGTAGTTTCGCCGATAGGCAAGATACAGGCGCTCACTGAACAGCTTCTCCCAGCCGTACTCGCTGTCAGGCGCGGCCGGATAAGCCGAATCCTCAGAGCATTTCGGATTTTGCGGATCTTCCTGATTATACGCCGGGTACATGCAGGCCGATGACGAATAAAAAATCTTTCTGACGCCGCGCTTGTGGCAGGCGTCGAGCACGCTCAGATTGATCGACGCCGAGTTCTGCATGACGTCGGCATCGTGCTCGCCGGTAAAAATATAGCCGGCGCCACCCATGTCGGCGGCGAGTTGATAGACCTCATCAAATCGGCGGTCGACAACGGCGCGACAAAATCCCTGATCCCGCAGGTCGCCGACGACGAAATCGTCGGCATGCGTCTCCGAGAATTCATGAAATTTCAGATCGACCCCGCGAACCCAAAATCCGTCTTTTTTGAGCCTTTTGACAAGATGGCCGCCGATAAATCCACCGGCTCCGCAGACCAGGGCGTATTTCATTATTTATCCTATTATTATCCACATCGACGTTAAAATTAAACATATTAAAAATTTAATGTCAACATTTAATGTGACTTAATTTAACAGCTTAAGTATCGATTCATCTAGAAGCGGCCGGCTGCTGGCCTGATCGCAAGTCCTACGTATCGCTGTGGCGAAGGCCGCCTTGAGAGACTTTGCTATTCGCCTGCGGATTTCGAGATCAACTCTAGCCTCAAGGTCACGTTCCGAATGCTGATGTCTGCATGCTGAACAGCGGCGTCGGCGGAGGCAAAGCGAGAAGGTTCACTTGGTTGAAGACACTTTTTCACTAGAAATTTGACGGTGAGCCCCCGGGCGATATCCCCGATGTGCCTGATCGGGACCATTAGCCGGATGACGCGGAAAATTCGACGCCAGAAGCGAGCGCCGCTTGCGTCCAGGCGACCGCGAATCTCGCCGGCTGACGCAGCACGTCTACACCTTCGAATCTGCCCGACCCGATCTAATGAACTTTCGCGCGACCAGCCATTCAAACGACCCTGTTCATGCGACACTGGCTTGGCGGTCGCCGTGACGGTCTGCGGTATTGAAATTCCCCGCTCCTGGTCGCGAGATTATGATTAATTGCGATATTTAATTTAGACAGCAGTCAGTTTGTCCGTTACATTTGTCATTTAATGCTCGCTTATCAAAACCTGACATTCCACGAGGCGAACCCCATAGGAGCTCATCGTGATCAATCCACTGCGGGGCCCGCAGACTATTCCATCTCTCAACGGTCTTCGGGCAATTTCGGTGTTGCTTGTCATGTCAGCTCACTCGGGCTTTGGCACGATCGTCCCGGGGGCCTTGGGTGTCACCGTTTTCTTTTTCCTTAGCGGATATCTTATCACTACCCTGATGATCGAGGAGACCGAGCGCTTTGGCAAGATAGACATTCTGAGTTTTTATACTCGCCGCGTTTTCAGACTTGCCCCAACCCTGCTCGTCACCCTCACCATCGCCTATGGCCTTACATATTTGGGATTGCTGGGAGGCCGAATTACCCTTGAAGGCTTCGCGGCTCAACTGCTGTACTTTGCGAACTATTACGCTCTCTTTTTCGATCACAGCGCCCAGACAACGCCAGCCGGTACCGGGATTTTATGGTCGCTGGCAGTCGAGGAGCACTTCTACATCGTCTTTCCTCTCCTCATGACCGTGTTTGCGAGTGTGGCCTCGCGACCGCGTACAATCGTAATTTTGCTCGCCGTCACATGCCTCGTCATTCTTGCCTGGCGCATTTACCTTGTGCAATCACCGGCTTTTTTTAGTGACCGAACATATCTTGCCTCGGAGACACGGATCGACTCAATCATCTACGGCTGCCTGATGGCGTTTTTGATCAATCCCCTGCGGACCCCAAATCGAGCCAAAACAATGTCATTATTTCAATGGACGTTCTTTTCCATCGGAATCGGATCTTTGCTTTTTTCGCTTGTTTACCGCAACCCTGTGTTTCGAGAAACCTTTCGCTATTCGCTTCAAGGCATCGCTCTTTTCCCGCTATTTTATTTCGCGATCCGATTCCCCGAGAATGCGCTTTTTCGGCACTTGAATTCGGCTTGGGCAGTCAGAATCGGAACCTATTCATATGCGATTTATCTCATTCATCAGATTGTCATCTTCGCGCTGGACAAAAACGTTCCTTTCATTCGTCACTACCCATTCTTCATTTTGCCGATCACCCTTTTGATCTCTTTCGCCTATGCAGCAGCTATTGGCAGATTCGTGGATCAATACTTCAATCGGCTCAGGCACAAATATCGGCCCGCAAAGCGGCCGCCCAGCTCCCATGGGTCGGATATTCGCAAGCCCCTGGCAGAAGGCGCTGTGACTAAGCAGAATTGCGCGGCTTAACCAACCGAGTGCGCTCCCGGATCAATGTTCACAGTGGGCGAAAGTGAATAAAGGTTTGCGTTGAGATCTGCACGCTGGCCTTACGGCAAAACAATTGTCTTTACCGCCCCCAATGAACCAGAAATCCCGCCAGGGAAGGTCCTTCGATTTGTGTCGCGGTGCCGATATGGAACAGCTCACACGACACTACCCTTCGCGGCCATCACCACGGCCGCGGCTCGAAATTGCCCGCCCTTGCAACAGTTATGATTATTTTTATTAATCCATGATTTAATTTGGACAATTGATTATATATCATTTAATGTCTTACCGCCCCCCGCGCCGGCGACGTTATCAGATGCTAATATCCCACAAGGCCCATGCTATAGGAGCTGATCGTGACCAATCCGCAGCGGCCCCCCGCGGACTATTCAATCTCTCAACAGTCGGCGGCCAATCTCGGTGTTGCGGCTCACCCGGGCCTCCGCGCAATCGCCCCGGAGGACATAGATGTCAGCTTCGTCAACTGCTTCGACGCGCGTCACTTTGCGGTCGCGTTAGGAGGGCTTCGCCCTCGCCCACCCGGCTATGGACCTGAGTCCCGAGCCAATTGACATGATGAAGCACCGCACCGATCTACGACAAGCCCGCCAATTCGCAGATCGTCCGAACTCGGTTGCCGGGCTGAATGTCGAGACACATCGAACGCGTTCGGTGAACCATAACGCGCTTTATGCGGCTTCGGCGTTTTTCTTCTTACAGTCGACGGGCGCCCTCAGCATCATCGACAGATCTGTCTATGGGGAATGGTCTGGAAAGACCGGTGACAAGATCACTCTAGCTCTGAATCTTCTTGGCATAGCCGCCAGCCTTTTTCTCTTTTGGTCGGGCACTCGGCAGTCGAGGATTGCCGGATTCAATCGACTCCTCCCGTTGGGAGCAGCGAGCCTCCTCTTGATCTCTGTTTTGTGGTCTGTTGATCCGCGCCTAACCTTAACCCAAGGCACAGCGTACTTTTTCGTCGTCCTCGGCGCGATCGGCATTGCAGGAGCTTTGGACTGCGACGAGTTGATGGATTTGGCGGCGTCGGTCTCCGGCCTATGCGCGGTGGCCTCCATTGTACAGTTCTTCATCTTTCCCGACCCGCCAGGCGAATTTTACCGTGGGATATTTGCGCAAAAGAACGTGCTTGGCGAAGCAATGGCCGTTGGAGTGCTCACCGCCCTTCATGGGATCCGGACGGGAGGCGGGCGAAGGTTACGATGCATTTGGATCGTTGCCTTGTGTACATGCGTTGCCTTTATGAGCAAATCGGCTACGTCGATTCTCACTATCGCCGCCTTTTTTTGGGTCCACAGATTGGGACGAAACTACTTGAAAGGAGGCGCAAGTCGAATAATGAGCATCTGCGTAGGTGTCATTAGCATTCCAATTGTTATCCTTCTTGTAACGAGGCCGGATTTGATTTTTGACCTCATGGGAAAGGACTCGAGCTTGACTGGTCGAAGTCTAATCTGGCCCTACGTCATCGATCAGATCGGCGAGAAACCTTTGCTCGGTTGGGGATATTGCGCGTTTTGGTCAGGCGCAAATCCCCTTGCTTTGCAAATTTCCAAAGCAGTTGCGGGTGATAATTGGTGGGTAATGATTATTCCCAATGCCCATAATGGCATGCTGGAAATGTTGCTAGAGATTGGCTTCTTGGGGACCTCGCTCTTCATGTTCCTTTTCGGACGCAACTTTGTAATGGCAATTAGATGCATGAACGGTCCGGCGGGACAAATCGGACTTACTTCAGTACTTGTGCTCATTGGAATATTAATAACTGGAGTGAGCGAGCAAGTACTTGTTGCGGCTCAGCAACCATGGACCGCCCTTTTCTTTGTGATGGGATTATTCTGTGAAAGGAAACTTTGGCTGGCGCGTGCAGCACGGAGGCAGGGATGGCCGCGCCCGCTGCGCGCCCGAACTGCGCGCATCTAATCGCCGCGGATTGCCGAAGGGAAGGTCCCGGGTTGGCCTCGAACTCAACCGAAAACCAGCCCTGATGGTGGACCGCTCGCGTCTGCGAGCCCAGTTTCTAATCATCTTGGTTGATCGCATCTAAAAGAGGCCAATCGCGCGAACCGAAATGGAAAAGATAATGGACAAGGATGGCATTCTCACCTCTTGGCTCTTTCCCATAACAACGGGTCGTAGTCATCTTTTGATGGTTGCCTGCTTTCTTCTTTTCGGTCCGGCCTACGGGCAACCGCCAACGCCAAGCAGAGCCGTACAGGTACCGGGCCCCAGCGCAGCGCTCCACGCTGCGCCGTATTACACCTGTCTAAGAAACTTCTACGTCGCCACGAATGGCAACAACGGCAATCCAGGAACTTCGGCGCAGCCTTGGCTGACCCTGCAGAATGCCAATTCCGGCAACCGCGCTCCGGGAGACTGTATCAACGTGGCGCCCGGCACGTACAGTGGCATGACGATCAGTCACGGCGGTAACCTAGCGTCTGCGACTGGCTATGTCGTTTATCGCTGTCAGACCCTGGACGGCTGCATCGTCAACGGCAACGCTGGCACCAATCGCAACGCAGCAATCTGGTTTCAAATAGGCCCGTCGATGGCAAACTACGTCATCATCGATGGCTTCAACTTGACCGGGCCTGGCAGTGCCGGCCGCCCGTACGGCGTCGGGCTGAACATATGGAACGGTGACAATGGAGGCAAAATTTCCTCCCATCACATATGGGTGCTCAACAGCATCGTGAGCAACTTCAGCCAAGCCGGGATAGAATTTGCTGCTGGCGAGTACTTCTACGCGCTCCATAATACATCCTACGGCAATGGCGGCTCGACCTGCGACGCTCAGGGCTCCGGAATAGCGCTCTTTATTCCTCACCCCATTCCCGGTTACGTGCCCACCGCCGACGACAAGACCAACCCGAATCCGCTGATCGGGTCGTTTATTACCGGGTCGGATTTCTTTCACAATGTTTTCGAATGGAACGTTGTCTACAACAACGCGCTGACACAGTGCGGGAACGCTCGCAATCCATATAACACCGATGGCAACGGCATTATCATGGACACGTTTGGCACGCGCAACGGCAACTCGATTGAATACGTCAATCAGACGCTGGTCGCCTTCAACGTCGCTTACAACAACGGAGGCGGCGGGGTTCACATCTTCGCTTCCGAGTGGGTCACGGTTGCGAATAATAGCTGCTTCAACAACTACCTCGATCCGTATATTCGGGGATCGGGGGGGTGCATCGATGCTGCGAACAGCTATTCCAACACCTACATCAACAATATTGCGGTGACCATCCCAGGGGCGCACAGCACTTGCGCCGATTACATGGTGCCGTATTCCATGCTGGCAAGCGCGATCCTCGGATCACCACCAAAGGGCGAGCCAGGTAACTCCTATAGAAACAACATCACCAACCTGATCGGCAGCGGGTGCCGTGGAGAGGTCGCCATGTTCAACGGCGATACCTACTCGGCAACGGCGAACAAGACGAGTACCCCGCCGCTCTGGGTCGACGTCGGTACGACCTCGCGCGGCACAGAAAGCACGCCGTCCATTGGCGCGAACTTCGCATTGCAACCGGGCAGTCCCGCGATCGGCTACGGCCTGACCGAAACCTTTCTGCCATCGCAATCGGTGGACGCGGGAGCGTGCTCAGGCACACTTAGGGTCTGTCCGTAAGTTCAGTCTTGAACGACTTGAGCTTTAGAGCGGCGGCACGCGCGGCCTCCGCAGTAGTGAAGCACGCCCGTGCTGGCCGTCCCCTGAATGACCGTCACGTCGTGGGATCGAGCGAGTTTCTCTCTCTTCACGTCCGCCGTACATCTGTTGGCTTTCTCACACAGAATTGGACACTCTCAAAGATCCGCAGATACTGCTCATCCAATGCTGCCCGGTAATTTTCTGTCTTTAACGCGATCTGAGCTTTGATGGCCGGCGCACCTTCTACGAGCTTGACGACTTTTCCGATTAGCTCGTCGACATCGATTCGTTCGATGTCACAGCAGAATTCGTCCAGGCCTATCCCGCTCATCAGAGGTTGAAACTTTTCATGATACGAAATCGCTATGGCTGGTTTCCCTAGCATCAGACCGAGCAAGACATTGTGAAACCGGGGCGAAACCACAACGTCAACTGACGCCAATTGTAGCAGCAGTTCATCCACGGAGGACGCCGGCTCGTCGATTATCCCTCGAGCATCGTAGTTGCATCCACGTCCTTCCAGCTCCATTTTCAGGTCTCCCCTCACGTCCTGATCCCAAGTCACGTCGCCGATGAGGATGCGCACAGTGTACCCGCGATCGAGCAAGCGAACTACAAACGAGGCGATGCGTGCGATATAATCGCGGTAGATTGCCTGATCGCTACCGGGACCACCACGTCGAGTGTGGTAGTTCATTATGCCGACCCCCACCACAGTCTCCCTGCCTTCAGAATCCCGGTTTGCAGGTATGACAACTTTCGGCAGGCTGAAAGCAAGGTCGGGATATACGGCGTGATTGCTCACATCGATACCGACGGCCGAAAGATGATCCTTGGAAGGCGTATCGCGGTAGGAACAGTATTCTGCTAGAGCAAGGGACGTCTTAATGAACGACCTGCTCAGCGCATGACGTATCGGCCCTCCTCCAACACTGACAAACAGCAGCTTGCATCGGCACAGCCTCGAAATGATCGACCACCGAAGGATGTCATAGTGCAAGTCGAACGGCCCTATGGCGTAATCTCCCACCATCCCCGTTCCCGTCATGATGAGTAAGTCGTTGCCTTTCAAGGCGGCAAAGCCTTTGCGCCACCGATATGCCTCAATAAATGGATAGGTAAGAATCCGATGCGACCTTTTGAGAACGGCCCTAACCCGCGGATATCGCCAAGTTGTCGCTTTGGAGATATTTCCGTCTGCTATCTTGTCTTCTCTGTTCCACAGACTGGATAATCTCCAGATCTGAATGGGCGCCCTGATCGGAATAGGGTAAATATTGTACTCCACTGCTGTGTTCTGCGGTTTCGGACAGATACAGCTAATCTTTGCATTCGGCAGATGCTTACGAACGTTAAGCACCATCGCCTGAAGCGTTGCCTCGTTGCCCAAATTGCCCGTGCCAAAGTTGCCAAACAGCGCAACCTTTTCCACTTTCGCATCAGGCCTCATTTGTGGTGATTTCCTCTCGATCACGATCGCCTCGTCTACGCTCCCGCCCATCGCTGTCGACCAAATCCGCCATCTCTTTCAGACGCCGCGTCCGCGCCACCAAGCGCTGTGACGGCTCAATGCCGGCTATACGAAACATTTCGGTCCAACGGTAAGCCCAGTCGTGACGCAATAACGCCTGGGCAGCGTTTCGTCTGCTGATCGCCCTGGCGCGCTCCGGATCAGAAGCAAGGTCACCGAGAACAGACGCGATGTCGGACCCATCGATACGGAGTTCGATAACCGCGTCTCGCCATCCAAATAACTCCCTGTATGCCTCGCAATCCGCGGCCTCACCAATCATCACTGTACCTGCGGCAGCTCCTTCGTAGTACCGAGAGCCGACCTCGACTTGCCCTTGGATCTCAGAAAGCGCATCCATCTTTCCGGGCGCCACCACGAAATACCGACTTCGCTTCGCCATGCTTGCAAAGTGACTACGGTGTTGCCGGTGATCCCTTACTTCAACGCTAGCACCATTCATCATCGTGTCGTGCACATAGAAGAGCCTCTTTTGCTCAGCCATCTTGAGCATTTCACGGTGGATGCCGTCGCGTCTGCGCCCGATACTGTAAACATCGATAACGCGATCCGGCGGACCAGGAAACGGCGTGAATCGAAGCGTGTCGACAGCGCGGGGAAGCCAGTGGCAAGGGCGATTAGCAGCGTGCGATAAAGCAGAGACCGTACCCCGATAGCCGACAAACACATAGTCGAACTGACTGAGCGCATGAAGCCAATATTTGTACTTGGGTATCGCGGACGCCCACATTTCGTCAATCCAGCAGATGCTGATCTTGCAGTGGTCCTTCCACCGCTCAATGGCATTGATACAAGGAATATCGGTCCACAGGTCGCAGACCACAATGAACACGTCATAGTTCCCGGTAAGCCGTGTCTTTTTGAGCCCTGGATTCGCGTAGATCAATCTCCTTGACACGTCATGATAGAGAGGCCTTCTCAGCGAAGTCTCCTTGAACCACTCCCCCCAACTCATATCCAGATGCACCAACTCCACATCGTCATTCTCGACAAGGATATCCTGAGCCTCGTAAAGCCCGCACCGGTAGCCGCTTTTGTTGAAATTTCTCCATGTAGGCATGCAGATGCGTGGCGACGCCGGTTGAGTACGCTTCGACTCTTCGCCGCGTTTTTCGTCAAGTGTCACTTTGATGTCCTTCATGTCTCAGACATTACACTTTGCATGTCAGTCTTATTTCGTTGCCTGTTCGAATAGTCATCGAAACCGGTAGCGGACATCCGCCGAAAGGCTGCGGCGTAGCGAATTCTCCAGTCCTTTTTGCTCCTATCTAAAGGCTCCACGCCTGCGTAATGGAACGGCCAGCCACTTCTTGCGCCTTGGTCTCCTTCATGAATCTCGTCGAGCAACTCTTGCACCGGGTTCAATCCCAGATCCTGTGTGACCTTTGTTCTTAAGTCCAAGTCGATTCCTGAAACGAACAGATATCCATTCGGACTCACCAAGCGAGCAACGTTGCGCAAACATCTCTCCGCCATCGAGTCATCCATATGACAAAGAAAATTGTTCGCCACCACGATATCCTGCGGTCCGAGCGCATCAATGACGTCTTGCTCCGCGGCATCGCCGACACTCCAATCGATACCTTCCTTGATCCACGGTTTGACCGTAACAATGTCTTGATCTCTATCAAACAATTCCTCAAACTGGGCGTCCGTTACCAGCTGAAACAACTGTGACTCCACGAGCGAGTATGTGCCCCTTTTGGCAACTTCGACAGCTACGTCGGAAATGTCCATCGCATGCATGGCAATTTTCAAATCGGGCCGTGCAGACCGTGCCGCCCACGCCACCGAATAGGCCTCGGCACCAGTGCTGCAGCCCAACACGGCGACCTTCAAGGCATCGCCTTTGGTGCTCCGTTCGGCCAGACGTCGGATTAACTCGAGTTGAGGCCAATTTCGAAAAAACTGAGTCCTAAAATCTTGTATCCGAGCGCCATGTAATCGAGCTAATCCGTGCAAGAAGCTACCATACGAACGCGCCCAACGAGGAGTCGTAGCTCCCGCTGGCAGTTTGTTCCACAATCGTTGGTTAAGTCGCAGATACGCACTAAGCGGCGACTTTCCTAAAATCCGCAATCCGACCAGCCACGCTGACCAAGATCGATCATCAGCTGCGCACGTGATATTTCCCCATGGAACGACATCTGGATTCCATTTGGTAAATGTGTCGTTCCCCCCAGACCAACGCGGCGTCGAGAACACAATGAGCTTCATCTTGCCTGAATAGCAATATTCGGTTTTCGGTGGTACTTCCACGAGCACGCCAGCTGATACCGCGAATTTTTCATTAGCAATCGTGAAATACCCGCTTCCCGAGAGAATATAGTAGATTCGCACCACTCTCTTGCTTATCAGGAAGGTATCGTGTCCCCTCTCTGCTTCGACATAAATTATCTCAACGTCCTTTTGATTCAACGGCCCATAATCGTACCCGACCAATCCTTTGTTGACAAAAGACGGCGAAGCTGGGGGCGAATAGACATACTGCATAATAACGTGTCTCCGCGAACGCGCCGGAAAGACTAGGTGCTTTGTTCCAGCAATTGCGGATGCGCTCGCAGATAGCGCACCGTATTGCGGATACCCTGGTCGATAGATACTTGCGGTCGCCAACCGAGTCTCTTGAGCTTGGTGGTGTCGAGATGAACGAAAGGTGAGTCACCGAGCCAGCCGCGCTCGCCTCCCGTCGTGGCGTATCGAACCCCTTTCAGATTGAGTTCGTCCACGATGATGTCCGCCAAATCCAACACATTCATAACCGCGTCATGCCCGAGGTTGAAGACATTCTTGCGTTCTTCAGCGTGTTCAAGCGCGTAGAAAATGCCGGCGATGCCATCTAGGACATCAAGATACGACTTGCGTTGCTTTCCGTCTCCCAAGACTTCGAGCACTTGAGCGTTATTTCTGAGTTTCTTCGCGAAATCGAAGATGACGCCATGAGAATAACGCTCTCCGATCCACGACACGAACCGGAAGATGTAGCACGTGATGCCGAAGTACTCGGAGTATGCTTGAATCATCGCCTCGCACGAGAGCTTGCTGGCTCCATACAGGCTGGTCTGAAGCGGCGCGTAGGTCTCTGGCGTCGGGAAGACGTCCGGTTCGCCGTAAATCGTAGCGCTGCTCGCAAAAACAATGTGTTTGATTTCATTGATTCGCATTGCTTCCAAGACGTTCCACGTAGCAATGGTATTTTCCTGAAGATCGATTTGCGTTCGCTTGGCGCCCCCTCGCACATCCGCATTCGCCTGAAAGTGGAACACAACGTCACAGCCTGCCATTTCCTTCTTGAGCCGTTCGCTATCAAGAACATCGGCGCGCACCACCCGGATCTCAGGATTCCCCGCGTGGTGGATGATGAACTGCTCCTGACCGGTGCTGAAATTGTCGTAGATGGTCACGCCGGTGGCGGTCTGCGCAAGCCAATCCACGATGTGGCTTCCGATAAAGCCGGCGCCACCAGTCACGAATGCTCGGTGTTTGTCAGCCAATTTCATTGTTCGACCGATGCCTTGCATAAATACTTGATAACGAATGGGTCGTCAGCATCTCCCTCGCGAATCTATTCATCCGAAACGTGAATAATTCGCGAGCCGCTCAAGTCAAAACCGAACGGAACCCGTCTGAGCGCGCTCATTGCTGCCAGAAACGAGTCTTGAGCTCGGGGTGGGCAATAGAACAATAGAAATCCACCCCCGCCAGCGCCGACCAATTTTCCGCCCAGCGCGCCAGCTTCGAGCCCCCGTTGATAGTGAGCATCGATGACGCCGTCTGAAATTTTTGAAGCTAACGTTTTCTTCAGTAGCCAGGCTTCGTGAAGTAACCGCCCAAAGCCATCCAAATCGCCGTCCCGCAAGAGCTGCTTGCCGATCTCAACTTGGGCAACCATAGCCTTTTGCGTCTCAAAGATGCTCGTGTCGGATAGATTGCGTACTTGCTCGTGAAGAATTGTCGAGGCGGAACGCGATACGCCGAGGTGTAGCAGGAACAGAGAGGCTTCAAGTCGCTTGATAGTTTCGGCGGCCAGAAAAATCTTCTCGACCGTCGTCCTGCCGTCAGAATTGAATGTGAAGTGATTAAGGCCGCCGAAAGCCGCGGCATATTGGTCTTGTTTTCCAATGGGTTCCCTTAGCACATCAATCTCGATGCGACACGCATCTTCCGCCAGACGCCCCGGTGGAAGAAATCGCTGAGCCCGCGCGTTGAGATTCTGAATCAAGCCAACAGTGAAAGCCGACGACGATCCAAGGCCCGTGCCCCCCGGAATATCAGCAATTGAGGCAACCTCTATCCCGCCCTTCGGCACCAATTCGCGAAGAACGGCGCGCAGAATTGGATGTTCGATCTGGTCGACGGAAGGCACAAGCTCGGTCTTTGAATATTTGAGGTGTATGGCGCTCAGATCAAAATACGGATGAGTCGTAAGATACATGCTCCGATTGATCGCGACACTGAGCACCGACCCGGGATGGCGGCTATAGAAACTGCCTATGTCGGAACCGCCACCAAAGAAGCTAATACGAAAGGGCGTCTGCGTCGTAATCATGATAGCACTCTGCCGCTGGACGCGAGAATGATTTCCACGGCCTCTTCCAAGTCTTCGACGAGCAAATCCGGTGAATCGAGAGCGTCGCAATCGCGACAAGCACTTCCCGTCCTGACCCCGATCGGAACGATCCCCACTCGACGTGCCGCTACGATGTCTCGGCGGCTGTCTCCAACGCAGTACGAACCCGCCAGCGAAATATTCCAGTCCTGGACCGCTTGGTCGAACATGCCGGTCTTTGGCTTCCGACACGTGCAATCGAACTTCAGTTCCGAGACTTCGCCCGCAAAACCCTCGTCCGGATGGTGGGGGCAAAAATAGAGAGCATCGATCCAGGCGTGCTTCCGCCCCAGGAGTGTCTCCATCTTGTTGTGAATGAGCCGCAGCCCGTCCAGGCTGCACTCGCCGCGCGCCACCACAGGCTGGTTGGTCACAACAATAACAAGGTATCCCGCCTCGTTTAGCCGCTGAATGGACTCTGCTGCGCCCGGAATTAGCTCCATCTGCGCCGGCTTTGAAAGATGCGAGACCTCTTCGTTGATAACACCATCTCTGTCGAGGAAGACTGCTGGCCGCGGATAACTTCGGTTCTGGCGAGCGGTCTTGCCGCTTTCAAAGTCTGAACGTGCGTGGGCCAGACGCTCCGGCGTCCCAAAATCTTTGAAGTATTCTGCTGATTGATAAGCACGGAGTCTGCCATTGCGGGCTAGCGCCGGAAAAATGTCCCTTGCGAGATCAAGATCTCGGCCCGACGGAATCATGGCGAGGATATCGCGTTCGATCACCGCCACGCCGGCGTTGACTCTATTCGGTAAATACTGATCCCCCGACCTCGGTTTCGGATAGATCGCGGATACCGTTCCATCGGAATCCGCCTCTACGAGATCGCTGTCGTCCGGATGATCGTTGGGATGAACGACCAGGGTGGCCAGCGCACGACCATCAGCATGGTACGCCCAAAGTCGCGCGAGGTCGCAGTCGATGAAGATGTCTCCGTAGAGAACGAGGAAGCGGTCCTGCAGAAGTGCGCCCGCGTGACGCAGGGCCCCCGCCGTGCCAAGCGGCGGATCTTCGGCGCAGTACGCAATTTCCACGCCGAAGCGCTGGCCGCAACCAAAGTGAGATTCGATCCGATCCGAAAGATGCGACACCAGTAAAAGCACGCTCGTAAAGCCGTGACGCCGGGCCAGCAGAATTTGATGTTCCAGATTCGGCCGGTCACCAATGGCTACCATCGGCTTGGGCATCGTTTGCGTATGCTCGCGAAGCCGTGTACCCCGCCCGCCGGCCAAAATCACCACTTGCACGTCAAGCGCCCACTACTGAACGGCCATAGATATACTGTGCAACGTTGTGCATTAGAATTTGATGGCAGTCTTCGACGACACCATAGTTGTGAGCGGCGACGTGAAGGCTGATGTCAGAAAGCTTCGCCGATTCGCCACCACTAAATCCCGTGACGGAGATCGTCTTTAAACCCATTGAGCTTGCCTTGCGCAATGCTGCCAAAATGTTTGCACTGTTTCCCGACGACGAGATGCAAATCAAAAGGTCGCCAGGTTGGGCTTGCATCTCGAGCTGGCGCTCGAAGCAGGCGTCGTAGCCAAAATCGTTAGCGCAAGCCGTAAGCAAGGCGGTGCTAGATACGAGCGAATGAACATGAATGGGCGCGTGTGAGCCGGTGAATGTGCCCTTGACCCAATCGCACAGCAGATGATCTGCAATTGCGGCCGATCCGCCATTTCCAGCAACCCAAAGCCGCGCGCGACGCTTCCGCGCGCTTTCAATTTCTGAGACCGCAAGCTGAAGCTGATTCCAGTCGACCGAAAGCAAAGCATCGCACAGCGCGCCAGCGTAGCCTTTTACGTGCTCTCCGATACTTTCAAGATTGAATGGGCGATTAAGATGACGGGGATCTTCGCGCTTGTTCATATCAGTCCCTTCCGGCCATTAGTGGTGCTCTGCGATAAGCGCGCAAGTACCTATCGATCGTGAGCAACGGTGGCCTCACTCGAATGCTTTTCTGTGAACTGCGGATCAGCCGTGCTTCACGCTTTCGCATCGACAGACTCCTACTCTTAGCCAGTCTGAAGGTGCCGCCCGCGTCGCGGACCTCGGACGAAGCCACGCAGTTGCGACCGAAAGTCCAGCGGTATAAGCCAATAAGCTAGGAAATGCAGGACTTGCCACAATCCAGGAGAGCCATTCCGGAACGCCCGATAAAGGAGTTTAGGAAAGGCACTGTAAGCTCTTTCCTGAGCCGCGCGAGAACCGACTACACCCAGACAAAATCCGCTATAGGCGCGCGGAGTGATGATCCGCCCTAAGCCGTCGAGCCATCCAAGCGAACGTGACCAGGAGGATGTTCTTTTGGTGAGAGAAGGTCGTGGCTCTTCAAAATAAAGCACGACCAGCACTTCCGGTACCGTTACTATTCTCGCTCCGACCCGTTTCGAGAGGCTCAGTAGGAACGCCCAATCGTCATGCGGGCTGTCTTCGTCGAACCGAACGCTGTCAAACAGTTGGCGCGATAGCAGATAACTGGAGGTCTGGATGAAGCCCGTTCCCCCGAATATCGAGCGCCGATCAAAAAGGTACTCATCGAGGGGGGTGGAATTATCGTAGGTGGCCTGGGGAGAAATAAAGGTTGCCCTCGGCGTCACTATGCGACTCAGACAGCTGACAAGCGCCGGCGTCCGCCCGGACGCGAAAGCGATCTGCCTCTCTAGCTTATTCGGCAACCATTCATCGTCGTCGTCAAGAAACGCGATCCATTCGCCTGTTGCACGATCAACGCCGGCATTGCGCGCTCCTCCTGCCGTCGGAGAGTACGGATTTACGACGAGTCGTACGCGAGAATCGTTCACCGACTGAACCGCGGAGAGGGTAACCTGGTTTGGTCTGTCGACGACCACGATAACTTCGATATCCTGGTAGGTCTGTCTGAGCACGCTCTTTATGGCGCGTAACAGCAAACTCGGCCGATCGAGGGTCGGTATCACGACAGAGACCAGCATCCTCGGTTCTCCAAAGGCTCATGCGCCGGTCGGCGGCGTATCCCCACCCAAGCTCCCGAGCGCCCGACCCGTCACAACAACGCGAGAGGAACGACTTGATACCCTGGATAGTCGTAGAGGCACGCGCGGCACCAACGCCGAGCGCCAATCCAAATACAGCAATTCAATATCCAATTATCACACAAAAATTTAAATTCAAACATTTAATTTGAGCAATTATGAATAATAAAGGTATTTATTTGGAGTCGATGGTTTTTAATTGTCATGGACGAGAAACATATGTAATCGACGTTTGTCAAACCCTTGAACCAGAGGCGCTTAGCGAATTCCCGCGGCGACTAGCCCTGTATTCTATTAAGCGTTGGACCGGTTCGATTGTGATAAACAGCTCATCATTTTATTTTACCCCAGCGAAGGCAGCAAACTTACGGGTCTTGGGGAAATCTCCTGCCGGATTTTATTTGCGGCTGAACCGGCGGATCTGGAAATTTCTCCCTGCTGGCGTGCGCAATTCATATCCCGTTCGGTCCTACGGAACGTGGTTGCACACCTTGGTTTGCCTCCGCGCCAATCGCCAGCAATATTTTGGCACGTTCTTCCTCCGGAATCGTCCGGCGCTCGAGTTGATGCGCCGCGTTTCTCAGCAGAGAGCCCTCGGATCGACTTTGAGAATTGCTGTGTTGGCTAGCAGTATCGGAGCCGAGGTTTATTCAATCCTCTGGACCGTCCGCTCGGCAAGGCCAGATTTAAAGGTTGTGCTGTGCGCGGTGGATATTTCGAAGGAAGTTCTCAACTTCGCCGAGGACGGTATTTACGACACCGACGCCTCGGAGTTGGTCGGCGCATCAATTTTCGAGCGTCTAACAGCCGATGAGAAGCAGGAAATATTTGTTTGGGAAGGCGATCGAGCCAAAATCAAATCGTGGCTCCGAGAAGGGATCACCTGGCGACTCGGCGACGCCGCTGATCCCGAATTGATCCGTGATCTCGGGCCTCAAGACATAGTGGTAGCAAGCAATTTTCTTTGTCACATGGCTCCGGCCGATGCCGGGAATTGCCTTCGGAATATTGGGCGACTCGTCAGTGCCCGGGGCTACATTTTTGTTTCGGGGGTCGATCTCGATGTTCGAACCAAGATTGCGCGGGATCTCGGCTGGGAACCCGTGGAGGAGTTGATCGAGGAAATCCACGATGGGGACCGTTCGGTACGAGCCGATTGGCCCTGGGAGTGGTGGGGGCTTGAGCCGTTTAGCCGAAGCAGGTCCGATTGGAAGGCCCGTTACGCAGCAGCATTTCGGATTGTCGATCCGCAACGCCCATAATCTCAATAATGCGAGGCCGTACGCCATGGGACCGATAACTCTGTTGCGCGGCAGGTACGGCGGGATCGGTTTGCGACACACCCAATGGTAGGCGAGTCTATGGCGGAGCTTTCCCCGCGTTACCATGTATCTGCGCCCCGCGTTTCCGACGGGTTGAAGCGGGAGTCCGTGCGAGGTGGCGTCGTTGCGATATCTGCGCAAGGCATGAAGCTCGCGCTACAGATGCTGACAATGATCGTGCTCGCCCGCCTGCTATCCGCCGAGGATTTTGGGCTGCAAGGAATGGCCGTGATTTTAACAGGCTTTCTTGGAATTTTCAAAGACGCGGGCTTAGGCGCAGCGACAGTCCAACGGCTTGAAGTGACGCATGAGCAGATTTCGACCCTTTTCTGGATCAACACGGCGGTCGGAGTCGCTCTGGCGACGTCCACGGTAGCTCTGGCTCCGGTCATGGTCGGGTTTTACAGCGAGCCCCGATTGTATTGGGTTGCCGTTATTTCGGGAGCGGCGTTCGTTTTCAACGGTCTGGCTGCCCAACACCAAGCACTGATCCTTCGCGAAATGCGCTTTATGACGTTGGCAAAGATCGATTTGTTTTCTCTCACGATGAGTTCCGCGGTCGGCGTCGTTATGGCGTGGCTCGGTTGGCACTATTGGTCACTGGTGGGGATGGCGGTTGTGGGTTCCATTGCCAGCGCTGCCGGTGCGTGGCTAGCCATTCCCTGGATTCCGGGGCCGCCACGCCGTAAGTGCGGCGTCTTGTCGATGCTTCATTTTGGTTGGATGTCCAGCTGCAACAGTCTTGTGGTGTTCCTAGCTTGGAACATTGATAATATTCTCGTAGGTCGAGTTTGGGGAGCAGAGGCCCTCGGATTATACGGACGAGCATATCAACTCGCCACTTTGCCGGTACAGCAATTGATGGGGGCAGTCGGCGGTGTCGCCTTCACTGCCTTCTCTAGAATCCAGGATGAGCCCGAGCGTCTTGCTAGGTCTTTCCTCAGAGCCTACACATTGCTGATATCCTTCACCATTCCAATTGCAATATGTTGTCCTTTGTTTGCAGAACAGATAATTCGCGTTGTCCTTGGCCCCAAATGGATGGAGGCCGCCCCGATCTTCAGATTGCTTGCACCCACGGCCGTGGTTTTCGCACTGGCTAATCCGCTTTCTTGGCTGGTTACGTCAACGGGGCTGGTTGGGCGCGCCCTGAGCATAAGCGCAGCAGCCACACCGGTGGTGATCCTGGGCGTCGTGCTGGGTCTGAACCATGGTCCCCAAGGAGTCGCCTTGGGATACTCGGTGGCGATGGCACTCATAGTCATTCCCATCACCGCTTGGGCTAAACACGGCACAAACATTACCTGGACGGATCTTTGGAGAGCTACCAAACAACCGCTCTTGTCAGGTGTGCTGGCCGCCGCGACCGGCCTAATCGTGAATATCACACTTGGTGGACAGTTAGCGCCAATACCATATCTGTTCGTCGGGCTTGGCCTCGTTTTAGGGGTTTACGGTTGGAGTCTTCTAATTGTGATGGGCCAGAAAGATCTGTACATGGACCTCTTAACCCAAGTGTTCAGCGCCCAACCCCGCCCGCAGGTGTAACGACGCGTGGGTTTTTGGCGGCAGCGTGGTTTGCAACCTACTCGCCCAGGGAGATTGCTTCGCGGGAAAAACCCTGAAGCCTCGGGTTGCAAGCAGCCCATCGAGTCCGTGATACCTCCATCAAGGGTTCTGCTAGATCGGCCTCCCATCCCCGCTCCAGCCTGAGCACTGTCAAACTCCGCGCGCGTATCAAATCGTACTAAACAGTGTGCATACACGGTGGAAACCGCAGCGGCCCGCAAAAGATTCCGTGGGTCAGTAGGCGCGGTGCCGCCGGATCATCCGCGTCAGACGGATATGCTACTCGCGGAACGGAAGGTGCATATTTCTCCGATACCACCCCAGGATCATGGGGGCCGGCGCTAGGGCGCAACGGTTTTCGCTGTTATTGCCGGATGGCAAATCTTGGCGTTCGAGAGTGAAGGCAAGCGGCGGCAGTCGAGAGCAGCGACTCCGGGCCGCTACATTTTGTAGCGGCTCATTTTTAAAAGAGCCCCTCGACAAATAACACTATATTAAATAATGCTGCATGATGCCTACTTGTTATTTTCATGATTTAATTTGTAAGGAATTTAACATGGGCGACGAGGCCTTTACCATGAGTGGGAAATGCAAATCGGCCGCCTTGTCGAGGCCGGGAGATTTCGAAGCGTGAGGTGTTAAGCGCCACATTGGGGAAAGTCGGCCGATAGGTATTCCCCTGTTCACAAGGCCACGCTTGTCTATCCGGAGGGTTCAGCGATGAGCACTGTTGTATTTACCCCGATCGAGGCATTCGGATCGACCAGCTTGGTTGAGAGTGGGAGCAACTATTTTCTTCAGCCGACCGGCGGGTCGGTGGTTGAGCTGAGCTATGGCGGAACGCCTGTTGTGGACGGTCAATTTGGCTCTTGGGTGCCGATCGGCGCGGAGCAGACGGCAACGGGCTATGAGGTCGCCTGGAAGATGACGGGCGCCGATCAATATACGGTATGGAACACCGACAGTAGCGGCAACTACCTCTCAAGTGCTTTCAACTCCGCGTCGGGAGCGAGCGCCGCGCTGGAAGCGTTCGAGACCAGTTTCCACCAGGACCTCAACGGCGACGGCGTGATCGGACCTCCTCCACCTCCTCCACCTCCTGCCCCGCCTACCCAGACAGTGATCGAGGCATTCGGGTCGACCAGTCTGGTCGAAAGTGGGAGCAATTATTTTCTTCAGCCAACTGGCGGGGCGGCGGTTGAGCTGAGCTATGGCAGCACGCCGGTTGCGGCCGGTCAATTTGGCTCTTGGGTGCCGATTGGTGCGGAGCAGACGGCAAATGGGTATGAGGTGGCCTGGAAGGCGACGGGCGCCGATCAGTATACGGTGTGGAACACCGACAGCAGCGGCAATTACCTCTCAAGTGCTTTCAACTCCGCGTCGGGAGCGAGCGCCGCGCTGGAAGCGTTCGAGACCAGTTTCCACCAGGACCTCAACGGCGACGGCGTGATCGGGTCTCCTGCATCTCCTCCTCCACCTCCTGCCCCGCCTACCCAGACAGTGATCGAGGCATTCGGGTCGACCAGCCTGGTCGAAAGTGGGAGCAATTATTTTCTTCAGCCGACTGGCGGGTCGGCGGTTGAACTGAGCTATGGCAGCGCGCCGGTCGCGGCCGGTCAATTTGGCTCTTGGGTGCCGATCGGCGCGGAGCAAACGGCAACCGGCTATGAGGTGGCCTGGAAGGTGACGGGCGCCGATCAGTATACGGTGTGGAACACTGACAGTAGCGGCAATTACCTCTCAAGTGCTTTCGACTCCGCGTCGGGAACGAGCGCCGCGCTGCAATCGCTTGAAACGAGTTTCCACCAGGACCTCAACGGCGACGGCGTGATCGGACCCTCCGACGCGACGTCAACGCCACAATTCGTTTATGAAGGTCTCGATGCCGACGGCGCGCAGCTGTATTCTGTGACATGGGGCACCTTGGGCTCGCATCCGTTCGAAGTGAGGGTGCTGACCCCTACCGATCCGTCAACAAACTACGCACATAGCTTCCTCTTCGCCCTGCCGGTCGAAGCTGGAGTCGCTCAAACAACGTTCGGTGACGGTTTGGACGAACTCCAGAAACTCGGCGTACAAAACCAATATAACGCCACGATTATTGAACCGATCTTCCCTATCGACCCTTGGTATGCGGACAATCCCAATGATGCGACCATCAATTACGAGACATTTACCGCAAAGTTCTTGCCCGCTTGGGTCGATAGTACTTTTGCCACCACCGGCGCCGAGGAGAACTTGCTGCTTGGTTTCTCGAAGTCTGGCTACGGTGCGCTTGATCTGATTTTCAAGCACCCGGATGTGTTCAATGCTGTTGCTGCGTTTGATTTCCCCGCGGACATGGCGACCTATGACGGAAGTCCGTACGGGGCTTACGGCACCGACGCGAATTTTCAAGACAATTATCGATTGAGCAGCAATTTCATTGACACCTGGAAAGCGCCGTTCACCACGGAAGATCATATCTTGATTTCCGAGGGTAGCGCATTTGCGACCCAGGTCGCGGACTTCGACGCTCTGCTCACGTCGCAAGGCGTTGAACACACTCTTTTGACTCAGACATCGGACGCCCATAGCTGGTCCGGTGGTTGGCTATCCGACGCTGTAGCAGGCCTCTACGGGCTGGAAACCAATCTCCACCAGACGGTGATTGAGGAACTCGGATCCACAGGTCTGGTCGAGGACGGGAGCAACTATTTCCTTGTTCCAAATGGCCAGTCGCCGGTTGAACTGCGCTATGGCGGGTCACCTGTCGTGGCCGATCAATTTGACCAACCCGACGCCCCTTGGGCGCCGATCGGCGCGGAGCAGACGGCAACCGGATATGAGGTAGCCTGGAAGGTGACCGGTGCCGATAAGTACATGGTATGGAACACCGACAGTAGCGGCAATTGCCTCTCAAGCGCTCTTGACCCCGCGTCGGGGACAAGCGCGGCTGTGCAATCGTTCGAGTTCAGTTTCCACCAGGATCTCAACGGCGACGGGTACATCGGTCTCGTGCTGAACGGGAGTTCGGGCGGTCAGACGCTTACCGCCGGCGGCAGCCCCACGACGCTCATCGGCGGGCCGAACGACACCCTCAATGGCGGCGCCGGAGCTGATACATTTGTATTCCTGACGAACTCCGGTGCAAATACGGTCAATAATTTCGTACCGGGCGTCGATACACTCCAATTCAGCAAAGCGATTTTAGCCGACGCCGCCACCGCGCTCAGCAATGCCCATCAGGTTGGGTCAGACGTCGCCATCACATACGATTCGCAGGATATGGTGACGCTGCATGGCTTGCAACTCGCTAACCTGCATGCTTCCGATTTCCATATTGTTTGAGCCTCTGGTCGATGAACCATCACTGTTCTGGCGCCTATCACTATGCCCGGCATGGATCTGACTTTAGGACGAACTCGTCAGGAGCTATCCCGGGACGGCTTCTCCTAACTTCCGGGGCAAAGCTCAACATTCGAAGATCTTGGCCAACCTGGAAAGACGCGGCAATAACTCTTCCGCTTCACTGGCTCCCTCGATGATGATTTTTACGATAATCTATCCATCCGTTGAGATGGCTGATCCTCTCCCCCCGGACTGTAGTACAAAGGTTGAAGCTCGAGCCCGGAGCGGGTTGCGTCAGCGCGGAGAGTGAAATGAAACCTGCCGCAGGCGTACTCTTAACGGCTAATCTGAGGGCGAGACTGTGACTGCTCATTCAAACGAAACGATTGCTCGTGGTTCTGTGTTGCGGATAGCAAAGGCACTACCGCGTGGCGAATTCTTCGCGGGGCTATTCGCGCTCGGCTGCGTGAGCGGCTTCACATCGCGTATGATCCAATCGGTTAACCGGCTTGGATGGGCGGATGCGCTCTTCAACACCTTCGAGATTAGCGTAATCGTCTGGATTTCGTGTGCCGCCGGAATATCTCTCGTTCTTCGAGATCGAACGATTGGAGTGAGTTCATCGGAGCTCGTATTGGGGGCGGGTTTCGTCCTTCTGGTCATTCCCCCAATCGGATCCCTGAGCTGGCTTGCAGTAACGCTGCTCAGCCTCTACATCATTTTTTCCACGACTGTCGCATCATCCCGGCGGGGCGCTTCCATCTTGCTAGCCAGCACCGTGCCCATGCTCTGGGGCCGACTCCTGTTTCAGCTTTTCGCCAATCTAATATTGCAGGTCGATGCTTCGTTTGTTGGTTGGATATTGGGCACTCGCCGAACCGGGGACATAGTTGAATTCGCCGACAGGTCCGGAGTTCTTGTAATTACGCCGGCCTGCTCCTCGCTTATGAATGTGTCTCTCGCCTTCCTGTGTTGGGTCACCATGAGCCAATTGGTCTGCCACAAGAAATCGGCTTGCGATCTGTTATGGTGCGTTATGGCCTGCATTTCAGTGATAGCGGTGAACGTTACGCGGATGAGCGTCGAGGGATTAAGCCAATGGCACTATACTACATTCCATAGCTCATTTGGCAACGCCATCGGCAACGCAATCATGCTCGGACTGATAGTCAGTTTCAGTGTGCTAGGGGTAAGGCATGAACTCTTCCGTCGCATTTAGATGGTCTATCGCAGGTGTTCTTTTGCTGACCGTCGGATGGAAATTGGCGATCCAGATGGATGATCAAAGCTATCGAACGAAGGATATTGTCAAATTCTTTGAGCACAATCATTTCAGCGTCGTCGTTACCGACGAGCTAGTGAATAACACGCCAATCATCCGGGCGACCACAGCCTCATGCGATCTACAGATCGCAAGGCTTAACCCCGATGGATCGAACCGTGATCTCGTCCGATACCTAGCTTCCGGCACAGATCGCTCTTTCGTCGTCTTTCACGGCACGGTGTACACACGACAGCCGGTGTTACGGACACTATCTAATTACTTTTGGTCCAGACTCCTTCGCGAACTCGGATTGATTGAATATATCTCGCCTGCGATCAACGTAGCGGCGAACTCGTCTTGCGATGCCGAACGACTTCCATGGGATGAAATTCAACGTGTCCCCTAGGGCCAATTGCTTTCATCGCATCCAGATCATGACGCCAGCCAGATAGACGAAGCTAGTAAAGCAATAGCGCATGTCGTGACCGGTGGACGATCCGCCGGAAGTACTCGAACCTGCAGAAGTAGCGTTCGCTGTAGTTGCGCCGGTTAAAACGGCGTCACCCTGCGCTGAATAGTCCCATCAAGCGGCTTGACAGGATCGCCGCTATGGCGCCGATCCGGCGATTGTCGCGCGCCAAGCGTCCGCGTCACAGCCCACATCGTCGAGCGAGGCAAGGCGCCCCAGAGGGCCGGCCGGCCTCAAATCCCATTTTGCCAAAGTGAAGCGTATAAACCGGCGATTTAATCTAACTCGACCATTTTTAATTGACGAGGAATTTTTATTTATCTATATTCATATTTAATACGAAACACTTCGGATGGCGAATATAAACTAACTGACCAACGTTTCGTATTTCAGAAATTTCGTATCTTTTTTGGCGACTGGAAGTACGGCCAGAGCGGATCGAGGAGGAACGAAGATGAATCTCTCGTTATTGAAGCTCATTCTGCTCCTTACCCTAGTGGGAGTGCCCGTGACGGCCGGAACAGTCCTTTATAGCGGCATCGTGTCTCCTGACAATTGGGTTTACCAAGGTGGCTCTGCAGCGAATCCGCACAACTATAAAGACGGCGGCGTCCATGGGGCTCCAGGCCCCGTTGCTGGCGCGGGCCTTCCGATATTGGCGATCGGTTATGGAATCTATTGGTGCTTCAAGCGTCGTCGCAGGCATGACTGATTTTTCTCAATCCTGGATCTGACTAGGTTCGCTAGGCACATCGCGAGCGTGCCTTCCTGCAGGCGATATTTCGCTAGCGAGCGCCGCGAGCATTCGACCATGAAAGCAGGCCGAATGCTTGCGCCGGCAATACAATCGGACAAGAGATTGTGCGCTGACGTCCGGTTTTCTCAAACGAACACCTCAGTCCCGGCTTACGTCAAGCTCGTCTGGACCACACCGGATTCGCACTTCGCTACCGCGCTTGACGGTAGTACGACAGATATTGCGACGGTCGTCGAGCGCAAAGGATCTCGTGGATCAATAGTCAAGCTAGTATGAGCTTGCGCGCGAAAAATGCTTCAGCATATCTTTCCACCGCGCGGCATTCCATGCCTCTCAATCTGGCCAATCCGCGAAAGGTCTCGGCATCGAACCACTGCTTCGAACGTTGGCTGCCGAAGTGCGAAATCAGCAGCTCGATTTTGCGCTGTAGCGTGCCGGCCGAAATAGGCAGATAGAAATTGGGTTGCCCCATGTCTCCATCCCATTTGGGAATTTCATATTCGAGGATGCAATGGTCCCGGAATGTATTCCACGCTAGACGGCTGACCTCCCGATGATCCTGATGTGCGTCGTCACGACGATGCGTAAGGATGACATCAGGGTCGATGCGCCCTTTCAGGGTCTCGAACCACGATTTGATCTGTTCACCCTGTTCAGGAAAAAATCCATCTCGAAAGGGTAGTACCTCGATACTGGCGTTGGCCGCACGCGATAGAAAGTCGGACGCAGAAGCCCTTGCTTCGCGCTCCCGCTCACCGCCGCCACTGAGAACACACCAATGAACGTCGAGACGAACACCCCGATCGATAAGGCTTAGAAGCGTCGCTCCCGCGCCTATCTCGATGTCATCGGAATGCGCGCCGAGACACAGGATGGAAAGTCGCTCTCCAGGCGCCGCGAGCTGAAACCCTTTCACGAAGCCGCCGCCCGGACTGGCGAGCCAATGCTCCAGGGCATCTCGCCACGCTCGATCATTTCTTCTAGAACCTGCCGATCGCGCAGTGTATCCATCGCACGCCAGAAGCCTTCGTGCTTGTAGGCCATGAGCTGGCCACATTCGATTAGGCGCTTGAAGGGCTCAACCACCAGCTCTTCGCCTTCCTGGATGTAATCGAAAATCGTGTTGCGGAAGATAAAATATCCTCCGTTGATCCAAATGTCGGATTCCTGGCTCGCGCGCAGCCGCCGCACGTCGCCTTGCTCGTTAAACTCGGCGAGATGAAACGTAACCGGCGGATGGATCGCGATGAAGCAGCCGACTTTTCCGCTCCTCTTGAAGCGGTCGATCATGTCGGGCAAGGACGCATCTGTCAGGCCGTCACTGTAGTTTGCCAGGAAAATCTCTTCGTCTTCGACGAGATGACGGACTGCAACCAGACGCTGTCCGATATTGCGCCAAATTCCGGTATCCACCAGTGAAACGCGCCAATCTGGTGGCCGCTTGCCCAAAATCTCGACTTTCCTGCCGAAGTTCGAAACTGTGCAGTCGCTGTCCGTGGTCTGCTTGTAGTCCAGGAAGTAATCCTTCACCGCGTTTGCCTTGTATCCAAGGCAAAGAACGAAATCCTGATGGCCATACTGGCTATAGTACTGCATGACATGCCACAGGATCGGGTGATGGCCGATCGGCACCATCGGTTTGGGAATGGCGTCGGAATAATCGCGAATGCGAGTGCCTAGCCCGCCGCAGAACAGAACAACTTTCATGCTTTGAAATCCCGCGCGTCGATAATCTCAACATTGGGAATGGGGACGACCATCTTGCATCCCCACGAACTCACATGACGCATTTGTTCCACGATCTCGCTTTTGAGATTCCAGGGCAGGATCAACAGGAAATCCGGCCGGAATTCGTCGATCGCAGACACCGGATGGATCGGGATGTGCATCCCGGGCGTATACCGGCCGTGCTTGTATGGATTGCGGTCGACGGTGAACTCCAGAAAATCCGTGCCGATGCCGCAATAGTTCAGTAGCGTGTTGCCTTTGCCGGGCGCGCCATATCCGCATATCTTCGCGCCCTTGTTCTTGCATGCGATCAAAAATGATAGGAGTTGGCGCTTCGTGCGACGCACGTCCTCGGCAAATCTTGTGTAACTCTTGATGTCCTCAAATCCGATCTCGCGCTCATGGGCGAGAAGCGCATTCACGCGGAAGGATGTTTTATGCCGGCTCTCATCGTGACAGAGGTACACACGCAGCGATCCACCGTGCGTGACGAGTTGCTCGACGTCGAATATCCTCAAGCGGTGTCGGTGCGCGAGGTTATTGATCGTGAGAAGTGAAAAATAAGAGAAATGCTCGTGATAAATGGTGTCGAATTGGTTCTCGACCATGAGTCGTTCGAGGTGCGGGAATTCCAGCGTAATAACCCCTTCCGCTCCCAACAGGATGGCCATTCCGGCGGTGAAATCGTTGAGGTCCGGAACTTGCGCCAAGACATTATTTCCAATGATCAGGTCGGCGCGCTTGCCCTCCGACACCAGGCGACGAGCGAGGACTGATCCAAAGAATTCGACCAGGGTCGGAACATTCTTGCGTCGGGCGGCTTCGGCAACGTTGGCCGCAGGCTCGATTCCGAGCACCGACACGCCGAAAGGCAGCAGATGCTGAAGCAGATAGCCGTCGTTGCTCGCGATCTCAAACACTTCGCTACCCGATCCGAGCCCGAACCGCCTGACAACCATCTCGCAATACCGGCGTGCATGCTCGACCCACGATGTGGAATATGATGAAAAATACGCATATTCACTGAAGATGTGGTCGGGTGATACGTACGCTTGCAGCTGAACCAGAAAGCATTGTCCGCAGACCAGGGCATGGAGTGGAAAGTATGGCTCCGTCCTGTCGAGTTCGGCCGCCGGCAGGAAACTCTCGCACAACGGCGACATCCCCAGGTTCACGAAGGTTGTCGCCAACGGCGCATCACATAGGCGGCAGCATCCAGGGCGGACCGTCCTGGAAAGTCCGATCGGGCCTTTCGCTGGCATTGCATCCATGGATTTGGTCCGATCACTCTGAAAATGATGTTCGCTCAGCTGGTCCATGCCGGAACCAATTCCTCGTTCGCCCCTGCAATTAAACCATAATATAAATCGAAATTTAAATCAATTGACATATTCAGGTTTAATTTAATTAATTTGGCCTGCCTAGTCCGGGGCGCATCCTGGATTCGGATTAATGGCTGAAGTGGTTAATGCGCGAGGGCAGGACTTTGGTTGGCATGAGATCGCAAGCGCGCCCATTCGAGGGCAGGATAGCCATCGTTACCGGAGGAGGAACTGGCGTCGGCGCTGCCATAGCGCTGGCGCTTGCAAGCCAGGGAGCAGCTCTTCACCTGATAGGCCGCAGGCCGCAACCGCTCGAGGCGATCGCTTCGAAAGCCCGCAAGATGGGGGTAGCGGCGGCGTTCCATTGCGCCGAACTCTCCGTCCCGGCCGGGCAAATCGAATTGATGCAACGCCTCGAACAGAATATTCCCCAACTCGACCTCCTTATACAGAGTGCCGCGGCGCACAGTATTGGGACGATCGAACAGGGCAATCCGGCCGAACTCGACATACTCTATCAAACCAACGTTCGCGCGCCCTACCTCCTGACGCAAACCCTTCTGTCCCGTCTGAAGGCTCGACAAGGGCAGATCGTATTCATCAACTCAAGCAGCGGCATAGCCGCCACACCAATGTCTGCACAATATGGGGCGACCAAGCATGCGCTGAAGGCGATCGCCGACAGCTTGCGCGGCGAGGTCAACCAATATGGGGTCCGCGTGCTGAGCGTCTACCTCGGACGAACGGCAACCGAAATGCAGAAGTCGATACACATAAAGGAAGATAAGCCATATCGGCCAGAATTGCTCCTGCAGCCGGCGGACGTGGCATCAGTTGTCGTGAATGCCTTGCTCTTGCCGCGTACCGCTGAGGTAACAGACGTTCACATCAGGCCGATGATCAAGAGCTGATCGGCGACAAAACGGCAGATGACGCGACCATGTCAACACGACGCTCGAGAACCGCGGCAGAGTCATGGATATCCGTTGATGTAAATTGCTCTAATCCCACACCAGCACGACGAACGCGCCTTTGGCACTCGCCCTTGAGCAGCGTTCGCAGTGTCCTCGCATATTTGCGGCGCATCTGCGTTCAACAATTCGCTACCGATCGCCTCCGCCTTCGAGGTGACGGCCGCGACCTTGAGAGGCTCAAGACCGGTATAACCGCTCGAAGCCAGTGCCAACGATCGTTGACTGGCCGATCAACACGATACGTTGAATTGGTGATCAATCCTCCGCAAGCACTCATCGGGAATGTGTCCGGGACGGAAGCCGCAACATTCTTCGCAAATCTACAGGGCTATTGGATCAACGTACTTTGGATCAATCTCTTACAACATGATTTCACCGGCTGCAGGTCGAACTGTGCTATCTTTGACGGGATTGCACCCTTCGCGGAGCCAGGCCAACCTCTCAACACCCAGCGTATCTATTTTCGGCGCGCGGAAGAAATGATTGGCAGGTTGGATACTTCGAAGGGAAATGGCCTTGCAAGGGGGTTGTGCAGGGCGACAGCGATGCTGTGCTGGTGCTCAAGGCCGCCACCCGGCCCGAGCAATCATTGGGAGGTCTCGAGCGCGCACCGGATATTTTGGCTCAGACCCTTCTGCCCACATTGAAGGATCGACAGTATGGATTTTCACTCGACCACGCTCCGCGACGCTTACGTAGTTAAGCTCGCGCCCGCGCGCGATAATCGAGGTTTTTTCGCTCGCACCTTCTGCGTCGAAGAGTTCGCGGCTCGCGAGTTGGAGACTAATTTTCCGCAGCACAGCATTTCGTTCTCGGCTCGCAAGGGGACCCTGCGCGGTATGCACTATCAGCGTGAACCACACGGCGAAGCGAAATTGGTCCGTTGCATTCAAGGCTCCATTTTGGATGTGATTATCGATATTAGGCCAGATTCAACGACTTATCGCCGTTGGCAGAAATTCGAGCTCTCCAGCGCGAACGGCCACCAATTGTATGTTCCTCGGGGCTTCGCGCACGGTTTCCAAACGCTTAGCGATAACGTCGAGGTGCACTATTTGATCTCCACGCCGTACCACCCTGAATTGGCCCGCGGCATTCGGTACGATGATCCCGCCTTCGGAATTAGTTGGCCCCACTCGGTAACGGAAATTTCCGAGAAAGACCTGCGTTGGCCTGATTTTTCGAATTCGTAGGGCGCCGCATCAGTCGATATTTTGTCCATCAGTCAATTGATCTACGGCGGATGCAGAGAGCACGGCACAGAACGTCCCTTGACGGCTTAACTTATCAAAGGGACGGCTGTGGCCAGGCAGAGCCCACGAACGTTTGCAGATCAACTGAGCCGACAGCCTCTCAAGTGTGTGATGGATTGGCGACGGGTTCGGCGGGATCGCCCAAGCGGCGAGGCCTGACGGTCGGCGGCGCCCCTCGGCCCATTTCCGCGGCAGTCGTCGTCAGCACCTGCCGCACCGAAAACCCGAGCGGGTTACCAGATTGAAGTAGCCGTCCCTGCGTGCACAGAACTCGCATCCGGCATCTCGCATACGCGACTTCGGAGCGCCATTCGTCACTGATCGTTTTGAATATGAAAATCTATGGCTAATTGATTTCTATAACGCCGCACGGGCTAATCGTAAGGCTCAGGTCGTACTCGCCTTCCGTATTGCTGCGTGGCTCAAAAGCCCACTCTCATGTAGTCGCAGCGCTGCAGTTCGGATTGCGGCGAACGGCAAATCAGCCTGTTCGGCAATATCGAGCAGCGAATGCATCCCATCGGAAAGGTTGAGAACCCACAACATGGCCATGTTGCTGGTCGCGGCGTCCTTGTCTCCGCCGACCGACCCATAAAGTCCGCGCCGCCCCAATTGAGGCTCACACTTTGGCAGCGTGTTGCAATACGACATGTCATTCTCAACAACATCAAGTATCTCAGCAATAAGGCGATATGACAGCGCAAGGTGATTCGGCGCTATGAAATCAAGATTGTCAGCGGACGTGTGATATTCCGGAATTTCGCCGAACTTCCCGCGCTGGAAAAGCCCAACCGGCAGGTTGAAACCCGGCGAGCAATATTGGCGTTCATCATAGCCGTATGGTGAAAAATCAAGAATCGTGGCCGGCAATCCGGAGTGGCGCATGGTGTGTACGACCGCCCGATCGATCGTGCTATTGCCTCGCCGGCTTCTCTTGTAGGTCGGTCCTGCCCCGTCTCCCACCATGGAAAGGACGAGGCCGTGCTTGATGCGTCGGCAGTGGTCCTCATTGCGGGAGAGCCACGTGATCGCACCAATCGTGCCAGGTGCAAACAGGAAGCGGTAGCTATATCGTGTCCGGAGGCCGGCCATCCTTTTTGCAAGATGTGTAAGCAGCGCGATGCCCGAACAGTTGTCGTTGGCGAGCGAGGGATGGCACACGTGGGCCGAAAGAAGAAACTCGTCCTCCGTTTCTCCCTTATGCAAATATTCCCCGTATGTCAGATATCCGTCCGTGAGGGCCGAGTCGATGACGACCTCATAGGTTTCATCTCTCAGGGTCTCTAGAAGACGGTGAGACATGCAGAATGCCCAGTTCTCGGCATAGTACGAAGTTCGATAGGGGATCAGGTCGGGTTCATCCGGCAACGTGTAGACGTGCTGCTTGAGCTGAGCCAGCGGAATTCGCTGTCGCACCGGTACGCTATAGCTCATGACGTGCAGATTTGACCAAGCGAAGTCGAGAACCTTCTCGCCCCGCTCATTTTTAATATACGCGTCACGAATATTCCACTCGCGCGGAACGATCCAATCAAATACTGCGGTCCCAGTCGGCACCTCGTGTAATTGAAGATCGATGTGCGCGCCGATCGCACGCAATGTCTCCCGGACTCCACGGCCAGTGATGCTGCGGCAAATCGGGTATATCTTCGCGGCAAAGGCGAAGATTTCCTCTCCGATGTCCTCCGCGCCGAGTTGTTCGTAGGAGATATGGCTCATCATTCATAATGCCGCCTGGAGCTTGGGCTTCGAGTGGCGCAGCGCTGGATCAAGGACTCCTTCTTCCAATAATTTCTTGACGTGGGCGATGCGTTGGTATCGCGGTCCCTCAAATTCTCCCAACGTCAGGTTGGATGAGCGATACGCCTCGTAAAGCTGTTCGGCGCCCATGCGCGCATCCCACTGCGGCTTGAATTCCGGCAATCTCGTGCGGATCTTTTCGAAACTCACACGATACGATCTTTTGTCTGGGCCGGCATCTTCGGCAAACTCGACCGTACAATCGGGCACGACGCCGGCGACGATCTCGGCTAGGTCTCGAATGCGATAGTTGTGCGCAGTCTGACCAACGTTGAAGGCCTCATTGAAGACGCGTTCTGCGGGCGCCTCGAGTGCTGCGATGAATGCGCGGGAGATGTCCTCGATGTGCACGATGGGACGCCATGGCGTGCCGTCCGACTTCAAATAGATCTTCCCGGTCGTGAAGGCCCATG
>Ga0206809_1027_pt2 | contig 37957 bp, 43 predicted proteins | sample Alteio_BWOrgCont_55_FD_152903 | JGI IMG/M metagenome (GOLD analysis project Ga0206809, IMG submission 152903) | Enriched cells from forest soil in Barre Woods Harvard Forest LTER site, Petersham, Massachusetts, United States -... | ecosystem: Environmental > Terrestrial > Soil > Temperate forest >... | reverse complement strand
TGACCGCGAATTTACGCGTGAAGGAGAAAAAGCCTTTTGAGGAATTGCCGCTGTTTGGCGAAGCACTCCGTTCCGCTGAAGCCACCTTGCGCGGGCGTGGGCGCGTGCTCGCGCGTTATTCCGGTACGGAAAAAAAATTGCGCCTGCTCGTGGAGGGGCCAGCGCCCAAGGAACTGGAAGATTTGCTGGGCACACTCAAGCTCGCGGCTGAACGCGAACTTGGCGTGGGATAAAAATCTGGGGCTCGTTCACAAAAACAGCAAATGCAGCACCGCATTGACTGAGCTTTGGGCAGCGGCGGTTTCCTGAAGGTAGGCAATGGCGTCCTGGTAACGACCACGGGCGCGGACCGTCCAACGGCGGCCTGGCGGGCAGGCGAGGCGGCGCAGGCCGGTGGTGAGCAAAATGCCTTCGCGATAACCGGCCAGCGGGCGCAACGCGGCCAACATGCGTTCGCGAATCCACAGCGGCTCCCAGTTCTGTTCACGCAAATCGAGGTGGGCAAAGGCGGGGGTGCGGCCATCGCGGCGGAACAAATCGAGCAAGGCCTCCGCCGCGTGGCTAAGGCTCGTGGCGTCGGGACCGCCGGGCGCGGCGTTTTCAAGGGTGAAGTCCACGGCGGCCTGCACCTGGCGCGCCAAGTCGGCATCGGCATCCACCGCGACACTTAAGAGTGTGTGCAGCGCACGCAGGGGCGGATGAGAAGTTGCGACTGTGGCGGACATAAAAAAAGCTCATCCCAGAATTGCCATGAATCCGCCCCAATAGAAAGGGAAAGTTATTCACCAAACATTGCAGCAGCTATCCCCAAGGAAAATTAATGCTTTGGCGGCAAGAGCTACATCCCCCCACGCGGCGCATGGTTAAATAGGTAAATATAAGTAAACAACAAGACAAGAAAGACCCCTATCAATAGCAGCAACCACCCGACAAGCAACCAACGCGCAGTCAACCGCCGTTTGTGATCGGGCTGAATAATCGCCCATATATGCAGGAGGCCAGTTGCAGCGAGTAAGGGGCAGCTTATCATCCAATTGTCGGCGATAAACTTGCATGCATCGAAAACCCATGCAGTCGACAGTGGCAAGTATTTGCCCATACCCCAGGAATGCAACATCACCTCGATATGCGGCATCAAAAAAAACAAAAGCGCCATAAGCGCCAGATAGACCAAGGCGACAACACTGCCATTATTAATCTTTGCACGTACCGTAAGCGGATTTGCGGTGACGGAGGACATGGGGATATTTGTTTTCTTTACTTAACCACATCTAGCAGAAATTGTTTCGACTAAACGGCTCCCGGCGTCTTCATTCCCGGACGCTCTCCTTCTCACTCCATCGCCGTTTTCAACGCTTTGATTTCCTCGGCGAGGGCGCTGATGTCCTTGAAGTCTTTATACACACAGGCGAAGCGGACGTAGGCGATTTGGTCAATCTGCTTGAGGCGGGCCATGAGGTGCTCGCCAATGGCGCGGCTGGGGACTTCGACGTCGTATTCCTTTTCCAGCACTTCGATGACTTCGGTGACGAGAAGCTCGAGCCGCTCGGCCTCGATGGGGCGCTTTTCCGTCGCCTTGCGCAGGCTGTTGAGAATTTTGGCGTGGTCGAATTCCTCGCGCCGGCCGTCTTTTTTAATCACCAAAAAACCCTCGCGCACGGTTTCCTCCAGCGTGGTGAAGCGGTGCCCGCAGGCGAGGCATTGGCGGCGGCGGCGGATGGAACGGTTCTCCCGCCCGGTGCGGGTGTCCAGCACCTTGGAGTCTTCGTGGCCGCATTTGGGGCAGTTCATGAGAAGTTGGACAACTAAAGCTCCAAAAAGTTTTTGAGAATCTGGATGCCGCCGGCGGTGGCGTAGGATTCGGGGTGGAACTGCACGCCGTAGATGGGCAGCGTTTTGTGACGCAGGCCCATGATCTCGCCCTCGGCGGTGTCGGCAGTGATTTCGAGGCAATCGGGCAAAGTGGCGCGCTCGACGAGCAGCGAGTGGTACCGCGTGGCGGGGAAGGGATTGGGCATGCCCTTGAAAACATCCGTGTTGTGGTGGCGGATGGGCGAAAGCTTGCCGTGCATCAGCCGCCCGGCGCGGACGACGTTGCCGCCAAAATACTGCCCGACGGCTTGGTGGCCGAGGCAAACGCCGAAAATGGGTTTCTTGCCCGCGAAGGCTCCGATGATGTCGAGCGACACACCGGCTTCGCTCGGCGAACACGGGCCGGGAGAAACCAGCACACGGTCGGGGTTTAGGGCCAAAGCTTCCTTCGCCGTGATGGCGTTATTACGATAGACGCGCTGCTCCACCCCGAGTTGCCCGTAAAACTGGACGAGGTTATAGGTAAACGAATCGAAGTTGTCGATGACTAGCAACATGGCCCGGCGGCGGTTGTCCAAAGGACAAGCATCGCAGGCCCGCCCGGCGGGGTCAAGGGCGGAGCGAGCGGGCTTGTTTCGCGCTTTCCAACCGCCCGGGCAAAGCATAGTTTACGCTTCTTTATCATGACCGAAATCCTCCAGGTTGACCTCGCGGAGCGGAGCTACCCGATTTACATCGGGAGCGATTTGGGCGAACTATTCATCGAAGTCCGGAACCGCCTGCGCCAGGATGGGCGGCGGGTGGCAGTAATCGCCGACCAGACAGTGGCGAAACTTTACCCAGATTTGCTCAAGCGCGTTGTAGCCATCGGCGAAAAGCCATTGCTGCTGCCGGGGAATGAGAAAACGAAATCTCTCACCGTTCTCGGAAAAGCCTACGACTGGATGGCCGCAGAAGGGCTGGATCGCCACAGTGTGGTTTTTGCCGTTGGCGGCGGGGTCATCGGAGACTTGGCCGGTTTTGCCGCAGCGACCTACTTGCGTGGGCTGGATTTTTACCAAGTTCCAACCACGCTTTTGGCTATGGTGGACAGCTCCGTAGGCGGTAAAACGGGAATTAATTTGCGCTCCGGGAAAAACCTGGCCGGAGCATTCTGGCAACCGCGTGGGGTGTTAGTGGACACGATCTTCCTGGAAAAATTACCGCCACGGCAATTTGCCTGCGGCATGGCCGAAATTATCAAATACGGTTTGCTCGCCGATGCGGATCTTTTCCACCAAATCGAGCGCACGCCAGTGTGGCGCTGGGATCATCCGGGTTTGCCGACGCTGATTTTTGAATGCTGCGCCATCAAAGCCAGTATCGTCGGTGCTGATGAACGTGAAACCAAACCCAGCGGCGGGCGGGCGCTGCTCAACCTCGGCCACACTTTTGGCCACGCCTTGGAAAACGTGACCGGCTACGACAGCAAGAACGGCTACGGACACGGAGAGGCCGTGGGCCTGGGATTGGTGCTCGCGGCGAAACTTTCGCAAAAACTTGGCTGGCTGAAGGCCAAAGATGCCCAACGAGTTGAAAAAACTGTCCACGCCAGCGGCCTGCCGGTGCGCCTGCGCAAACCGGTGGCGATTTCGAAACTACTAGCGGCAATGAAACTCGATAAAAAAGTCCGAGATGGAAAATTGCGCTTCATCGCCCTGCGCGCCATCGGCCAGGCCGAGGTCGTGGACGACGTGCCGGAAAAAACCATCCGCGACTTGTGGCGCCAGGCCGGCGCACGCTGAAACCTCACCACCGCATATAACACCCATGGCCGGATTCGACGAAAACCTCGTGCGGGAATATTTTGAGTTGAACGGCTTCCTCGTCCGGCAGCTCCACAAATACCAGGTGCATTCCCGCCGCAAACGCGACGAGGAGGAGATTGACCTGCTGGTGCAAAACCCGGCGTGGAAGCCGTCGGAGCAAAAACCCGGCTTTCAATTATTCGCAAATGATCTACCGCTGATTCGGCGCGCGATTGTCGCGGTCATGGGCTGGCACACGTCACGGCTGACGCCCTCGATGCTCAAGAGCGGCTCGAAGATTCATGACTTTTTGCGCAAGGAAGTCATCGAAGTCGCCAATGAATTTTTCAGCGGCTACGAGGACTTTACACCGGAAGGTGAAACCGGCAAGGAAGGCCTGATGCGCGTGCTCGTCCTGCCGAGTTTGCCGACAAGCGACCCCTTGCGCAGCGAAAGCATCAAACAGTTGCAGGAACACGGGGTGGATGCCATTCTCACCTTTCCGTCCATCCTCGAAAACCTGCTCCACAAGGTCGAAACCAACTTGAGCTACCAAAAATCCGATTTGCTTCAAATCATTCGCCTGCTGAAAATTTACGACATGGTCAAGTCACCTCAAGGCGAGCTGTTTGAACCCGAAAGCATCTCGCGTCCAAAACGCCGATGATCCATCCCACTGCCATTATCCATTCATCCGCGAAGCTTGGCGCAAACGTCAGCGTCGGGCCCTATGCCATTGTCGAAACAGACGCCGTGCTTGGCGAAGGTTGCGTGCTGGCGGCGCACGCCATTGTGCGGGCAGGTTCAATTCTCGGCAAAAATGTGCGGCTGGATAGCTTTGCCGTGGTGGGCGGCGACCCGCAGGATTTGAAGTTCGACCGCTCAATACAAAGTGGCGCGCGCATTGGCGATGGCACGGAGCTACGGGAAGGCGCGACGGTGCATCGTTCAACCAAACCCGGCGGCTTCACGGAAGTTGGCGCAGGAGTGCTGATGATGTGCCACAGCCACGTTGGGCACGACTGCCATGTCGGTGCACGCGTGGTGATGGCGAACTGCGCCTTGCTCGCTGGCCACATTGAGGTGGGCGAAGGAAGTTTTCTCAGTGGCGGCACAGCATTCCATCAATTCATCCGCATCGGCGAAGGCGTGATGACCAGCGGCAATGCACGCATCGGGCTGGACGCGCCACCGTATACGATTGCCGCCGAGCGCAATGAATTGCATGGGCTGAACCTCATCGGACTCAAACGCCGCGGGTTTGATGCGGCTACAATTGCTGAACTGAAGCTGCTCTATAAAACCGTGTATCAAGGCGGTTCGCCGGCGGCGAATGCCAAGACGGCGGCACAATTGGCGAAAACGGAACCGGGCAAAAAATTTCTGGCCTTCTTTGCCGCGGGTAAACGCGGGTTTTTGCGGCCGGTGAAAAATGGAACTACGGAGAACACCGAGAACACGGAGGGATAAGGTTTTCTTTTTTAATTTGCTTAACTCTGTGTTCGCCGTGCCTTCCGTAGTTCAAAACTCTTTGCCTCTGGCCCTGACTTGTGGTGACCCCGCCGGAGTCGGGCCGGAGATTATTGTCGCGTGGTTGCGGGCCAACCCAGTGGAGGCCAAGAATGTCGTGCCCATCGGGCCACAGCGCTGGCTTGATTCTCTGAGCATCGCGGGCCAAGCCGTCGGACCCAAAGATTTTTCCATTGAGCCGGGCAAGCCATCGGTTGCAGGAGCAAAGGTTGCGCTGGAGGCACTTGAAGCCGCGGCAGCGGGATGCAAAGCTGGGAAATTTTCTGCGGCAGTGACCGGCCCGGTGTCAAAAAGCTGGCTGCAAAAGGCGGGGTTTACTTTTCCAGGACAGACGGAATTTTTCGCCGCGCGCTGGGGTGGCGAGCCGACGATGGCCTTTGCCGGCGGAAAACTGCGTGTCGTGCTGGCGACGTGGCACATTCCCCTGATGGAAGTCGCGCGGGCCCTGGATGAAAAAGTTTTGGTGCGTGCTGTAACACAGGCCAATCATCTTGCCCAAACTCTGGGTGCAAAAAATCCCCGCATTGCCGTCTGCGGATTAAACCCCCATGCGGGCGAAGAAGGATTGCTCGGCAGCGACGAGCGCGACCGTCTGAATCCGTGGCTGGATAAATTGCGCGGGAAATTTCCCGGCCTGTCGAAGTGCGAACCGGGCGACACCGTGTTCTGGCGGCAACTGCGCGGGGAGTTTGATGTCGTCGTCGCACTCTACCACGACCAGGGCCTCGCACCGCTCAAGACAGTGGATTTCGAGGAGTCGGTGAACATCACCCTTGGTCTGCTGTGGGTGCGCACCAGCCCGGACCATGGCACAGCCTTCAGTATCGCGGGCCAGGGCAAGGCGAGTTGGAAAAGTTTTGCGAACGCGGTGACGCTGGCCCGAAGCCTGAGTTTGGTAAAATAATTTTTCTGAATACTGAGTACCTCTCCCATAATGAGTTCACCCACGATGAGCATTTGGAAAATGGCCCTCATCGCCATCGTGGTGGGAGTCGTGTTCTATTTTACAGCACGGTCGTTTTTCCCGCATTCATCGGACAGGGACTGGGATCAGATTTCCGCCGCATTGCCCAGCCCCGCCGCACCCCAAGCCCTCGTCCATGGCTGGACGAAATCCCCGCTGGGAGAATGGCGTTACACTTTCTTGTGGAAGGCCGGGGATGACAAATGGCTGGTCTATGAAATTGACCCAAAAGGTGCGGCATGGGACAAGTATTTGTTACGGAAAGAGGGCGAGTCTGTGTATATAGACTGCAACGGCAAGGTGGTGGGGGTGTTTGACCCGGGCAAGGGCGAGTTCAACCATGTCCGTGAAAAACAGGTGGATAAAAGCCCGGCGGCGGCCATCCACGCCGCGAATTTGGATCACGAGGCAAAATGGGTTTATTGGAGCGGAAGCCCGGCGGGGTCATAACGTATTTTGCAAGGAACCTGCGGGCCTCACGACGAATCCAATAAATAACCACCTCTGCACCGGCGCGCCCGACCCGGTGGCTCGTAACTGGGCCATTGCGCCATTGGGCGATTTGGTGTAATAAATCCATCCTGCCATGATGTCCCCCGCCCGAGCTATTATTGTTGCCACCGTTTCCACCCTGGGTGCCGGGGCAGGCTGGTGGGGACTGAACGCCATGCAGCAGGCAGTCAACGCCAACAACGATTCGTCCTCCCAAGTCATGAAAAGCGCCAATACACCCGCCGCCGCCTGCGCGACCGATGGCGTCTCCGCCTGCGGCCTGCCCTCCAACGTGGTCATTGACATGGCCAAGACTGCGGTGAAGCACACCGACGCCGAGTGGCGCAAGCTGCTTACGCCCGAACAATACAATGTGGCCCGCCAGCAAGGCACCGAGACCCCTTTCCAAAACAAATACTGGAACAACCATGAAGATGGCGTCTTCTTCTCGGTTGGCAGCGACACGCCTTTATTCGACAGCCGCGACAAATTTGAAAGCGGCACCGGCTGGCCCAGCTTTACCAAGCCCATTGACGCGGCCTTTGTCGCCGAGACGGTGGACTCGAGCTTCGGCATGGTGCGCCGGGAAGTACACTGCACCGTTGATGGCGATCATCTGGGCCATGTGTTTGATGACGGCCCGCGCGACAAAGGCGGCCTGCGCTACTGCATCAATTCCGCATCATTGAACTTCATGCCCCGCAAGGAATACGACACCTGGGTGGCGGCGCGCACGCCCAAAGTCGATGCATCCACAGTGAAACCGACGGACAGTGCAGCAGCAGTGAAAAAGTAAATCCAGTAACGGAGACTGAGGGCCGGATTTTCGCATCGCCCTGGGTTGGGTGGAGGGTTTATTAATGAGGGTTCATGGCTGATTCGGAACCAGAACCGCCCGCGCCACCACCACCACCACCGCCGGAACCACCGCGCGAGCAGGGGCTTTTATCTGGCTTGCTCGGGAGCGGGGACGAACCTCCGCCGCCCGGCAAGCCGTGGCGCAAAAAACTGCGCTCGGAAATGGGCTTCTTTGAGCACCTCGAAGAACTGCGCATGACCGTCATGAAGTCCGCAATGGCGGCCTTTGTGGGCATGATAGTGATGACAGTTTTTTTGATTAAATTGTTAGACTTCCTGCGTCTTCCACTGGAAATGACCGTCGGGCAGGATCAGGCTTCGCAAATACTTTACAGCCCGCAAAAACCCCATGGAATGGCCATGATGTTGATGTCGGTATCGGTTTTTGGGGGCGTGGTGCTGGCGTTGCCGCTGATCGCCTACTTCATCATCCGTTTTGTGGCACCGGGATTGACCACACGGGAACAGGGGATATTGCGACCGACATTGCTTGCGGCACTGACATTGTTTTTTGCCGGAATGGAGATGTGCTTTTTCTATATGCTGCCGGCCGCGTTCAAATTTTTTATCTGGCTGGATACTCAATTAAAGATCCAGACCCACTGGACCCTGGACGAATACTACTCGCTCGTGGGGTGGGCGTGCCTGGCCATGGGGCTGGTGTTTGAATTTCCGCTGATCCTCGTGATTTTACAAGTACTGGATGTAATCTCCCCTTCCACCCTACGCAACAACCGGCGTTTTGCCATTGTGGCCATGCTGGTCCTTGGGATGATTATCGCTCCTTCACCAGATCCATTTTCCATGCTGACGACGATGGCGCCAATGGTGGTTCTTTACGAAGCAGCGATCATCGTGGGCGCGGTGTTGCGCCGACGCAAACTGGCGGCGGACGCCCAGCGCGAAGCGGATAATGCCGGCTAAGAAAACATAGGTGGGCAGATTTTTGACCGTGACGCCCAGCGTTTCTCCAACATAATGGCCGTTTCCCCATGAGCTTTTGGCATCGCACAAAACAGTTTCTGCTTGGTTTAAGTACATTGGCGCTTGCGGCCTGCTCGAACCCACGACCGGCTGATCCTGCAGTCGCCGACTGGATGACTAATCCGCAGGACGCCGTTGCGGCGGCAATGCAAAAGGGCCGGCCGTTGTTTGTGGTGTTCCTCGGCTCGGATTGGAGTTCAGCCAGCCAGGACACGATCAAAGACGCACTCGACACCCGGGCCTTCAAGGAATTTGCCGATAGCCATTTGATTCTGCTCAAAGTGGACTTTTCCCGGAAGGGGCTAACGGCGGAAATGGAAAAGGCCTACGCCGACCTGGCCAAGCAAATGAATGTGGACCATTTCCCGGAGTTTATGCTGGCGGATCCGCCACATCGGGTGGCAAAATTTGCCGTGATCCCCAGTTACAACTTTGGCCCTGGCGGGTCGGCGGACTTCGTTGCCCAAATAAGCGGCATTTTGGATGCCTGGCACGACATGGTTGCAAACCAGCTAGCCCAGCAGGCCCAAGCTCAGGGCCAGGCCCCGGCGCCAGCACCCGCGCTGCCCCAAACAGGTACAACCAATGGAGTTTCCACGTTGCCCTCACCGGCGGAGTTATTTCGACATGATACGGCGCCATCCATCGCAACCCCGCCGCCCACTGCACCGGCGAGCCTGCCGACGATGCCGGGCGCAGTGAATTCACTGCCCTCAAATTCCGCGCCTGTGCCCACTCCGGCTCCGACTAACAATACCAGCCTCCCCGCATTTCAATTAAAATAATTCGTGTCGTGGCGTTTAACCAATCAAGGGGCACCCGCGGTTGGCTTTTAGGGAAAATTAACAGGGGAAAAAGGATTTTCCCGGCGTAGAGGGAACAATTTTTGGCGCGGGCTGTTTTAGTCTGAATGCGTCCGGCTGCGTCGGGTGCAGCTCCGCCCACCCGCGTCCGCCGTGAAAACATTACCCCAAATGTTGCAGACGTTGATCTTGTTTGGTGGAGTCTGGCCTGTCGCCTTGCTTGCTGCTGATGCATCTAACACTTCGGTAGCACAAACCGACCCGGTGGCGACCCAAGCCAAGCTGTCCGTCGCCAAGGCCGATCTCCTCTACCCTACAGATGTCATAAAAATCAATGTCGCCGATGACGAAAAGGCGAGCCACGAATATAAAATTGAGGCAGACGGCAAAATCAAGCCGGTGTATCTGAAAACCGCCGTCCAAGTGGCTGGCTTGAGCATTTCCGCCGCCGGAGACGCGCTGAGCAAGGCCTACATGGAAGAGAAAATTTTTGTTAATCCGCACATCAAAGTGTCCATAAGCCCCTCGCAGGTTTTTTTCATCGGCGAAGTAAACAAACCGGGGGCAATCCCCATACCCACTGGACAGAAATTGACCCTGGTGCAGGCCTTCAATGCCGCCGGCGGACCGACGCACAATGCGGCGGGGGCGGTAACTATTACCCGGATCAAATCGGATGGCAGCACTGAAACCTTGAAAAACGTGGATCTCATCGGCACATTTCACGGAAGGAATAGCGATGTTGCGCTGGAAAATGGAGACATTGTTCTTCTCAATGAATCGCTGCTGTGTTGCGACTGGCAGTGAGCTTTTCCCCTCCTATTTTGCTGTTGCCTCCCCCACCCCGATTTTATAACATTTGTCCCTTGCGCGGGACTGTTTTACCCTCGATTCACATCATGAAAACATATCGCACGCCGCTTCTCTTCCTGGCGGCCAACCTGCTTGTCATCGGACAGGCTTGGGCGGCTGCTTCAGATACGTCCAAACCCACCGCCACCGCGGCGACGTCCGCTTCCGCCGCAACCTCGGCTAATGGCGCATCCTTGTTTCAGGCCGGCAATTACAAGCTCCGCCCCACCGAGCTGATAAACGTAAACGTGGTGGATGACGACAAGGCCAAAGGTGATTTTCGCATCGACATTGATGGAGTGGTCCACCTGCCGTACATCCAAGACCATCCTGTCAAAGTGGCCGGATTGACTACGAGTGAAGCCGGTGACGCCATCACCAAGGCTTATGTGGATCTGGGAATATTCGTCAAGCCGTCGATCACTGTTTCACTTAAAGAGGCTGTCGCCCAGCAAGTCTATTTCACCGGCGAGGTAAACAGACAGGGGCCGATTCCCATCCCCACCGGGCAGAAGCTGACCCTCATACAAGCCCTCAATGCCGCGGGCGGTCCCACCCACAATGCGGCTCGAACAGTGACCATTACCCGTATAAAAACCGATGGCAGTGGAAACATTGAAAGATTGAGTGACGTGGATCTTTGGGGTGCCGTCCATGGCAAAGCGAACGATGTCACCCTGCAAGAAGGCGACACCATTTTCATGCCCCAATCCATTCTTGGCGACGCCTGGCAAAACTGAAAACCCACAGCAAGACCAAGTAGAATTCAACACCGTAAACCACGTCCATTACCAGCTGCGAGCTCATGAAACCACCCAAGCCACCACAAAAACCGCCGTCGAACAACCCGCCTGGCAATCAACCCCCTGCGCCACAAGGCAAAGGCGATGGCAAGGGAACGGGCTATGCGGGATATTCGACTTACGGAGATTATGGCACTTACGGCTATGGCTCAGGGCAAGGTTACGGTTCCGGGCCAGGGTATGGTACAGGTTACGGTGGCTACGGTTATGGCGGACCGGGTGGATATGGCGGCCAGGGCGGTTATGGCGGCTACAGTGGATATTATTATGGCTACGGCTATGGCTACGGCGGCAATCAGGCCGGGGGCGAGCCAACCCAATCGCGCAACATCCGCGACTACCTCGTAATCCTGCGCGAGAGAATTTGGTATTTGCTGCTGACTTTCTTTGTCATCTTTGGCGCATTCATCCTTTATTTGGTCAACGCGACCGCGGTGTACAGCGCGACCGGCAGCATGCAAGTGTTAAAAGCGCCAAGCGGCGTAAGCACCTCCATTACTGGCGGAGTGGACTCCACCCAGCTGGTGGCGGATTCCACTGACTTCAACACTCGCATCCGTCTGATGGAAACGCGCGATGTTGCGGAGCGTGTGGCCAACATGATGACCGATGACGAGAAGAAGGCCTTTCTGGCACCCTACAAAGGCAACAACCCATTGGCGCCGGAGACCCCGCTACCAGAACGGTTGTTGAGAAGCCGCAGCGTAACGACCGGACGCCAAGCTTACATTATCCAAGTTAGTGTCGAGCACCCCAATGCAGCCCTTGCCGCCAAAGTCGCCGATTATTTCCTGCAAGCATTTATCGACTATAATGCCGCCCTGAACGTGGACAAAGCCTCACGCTCGGTGGAAACCCTGGTGGAAAACCGCCGCCAACAGAGCGCGAAAGTGGCCGACCTGCAAAAGCAGATGAGCGACCTGATTGATAAATACGGCAAGCAGAACCTGCAAAAAGACAGTAATATCCTCCCAGCCGAGCTAACCCAGTTTAATGCCAACAAAGATAATGACCAAAGCATCGTCGATCAAATTGGAATCAAATGGAAACAGGTGCAGCAATACCGCGATGAAAAGAAAAGCCTGACTGACCTCTCCTTCATCAGCAGCGACACCCATGTGAGCACACTGTTAAGCAGCTTGGCCGATGTGGATGTAAGCCTATCCGAAATGCAGCATAAATTTGGCCCGAACCATCCCGACGTGCAACAAGCGACTCAAAAACAAGCCCAGATTAAAGCCGAACTGGACGACGCGGTCGGGAAAGCCGCGGAAAGAATCCACACCGACTACCTTGCGGCCCAGGAAAAATACACCCGGGATAATGATGAGGTAAACAAAGTGCTGGATGATATGCACAGCTTGGGCGCTGCACAAACCCAATACGATTCGCTGGCGAACGACAAGGACATTGCCGAAGCCATGCTCAAGGAGATGGAACTAGAAATCACCCAGCACACCTTCAAGGTTGAGGATAACAGTGAGCTCTACCAAATCGTTGACCCTGCGGCTGGCATGGTTCAGCAGACCCAGCCCAAAACACTCCTGCTCATTGTGGGCGGTCTCATTTCCGGCATCATGGGTGGCGTCGGCATGGCCTTCCTGGTCGCATTCCTAGATGACCGCATCAAGTCCGCCTTTGACATTGAGTCCTATGTCGGCCTGCCCCTCATCGGCATCCTACCGCGCATTGCGCACCTCAACGCCAACGAAAAAGCCCAAGCGGTGACCTCCAATGCCGACCGGCGCATCACCGAGGCGTTCCGCTCAATTTATTCCTCCCTCAAGCTTAATGAGGCCTCCAAAAACGCCCACGTCATTCTGGTAACGTCCACGATCCCATCTGAAGGCAAGTCGTTCATGACGACCAATCTGGCGCTGACTTACGCGATGCACGCCGAACGCGTGTTGCTGATTGACTGCGACTTGCGCATGCCCAACGTCGCCAAATCTCTGGGTCGTACCACCAATGAACAAGGTCTGATGACCCACCTGCGCGAAGGTCGCCCGTTCGAAGAATGTGTCGTCAAGGACTTCTATCCCGGCTTGGATGTGCTGCCCACCGGCGGGCGTACCAACAACCCCACGCAAATCTTCAACAGCAAGGAATTTGCCGATTTTATCGTGCGTATGCGCCAGCAGTATGACCGCGTGTTCATTGACTCTCCTCCGCTGGGGGCCGTTAGCGACGCCTTGAATCTCCTGCCCAATGTGGACGGCGTCCTCTACGTGATCAAATTCAACACTGTCAAACGCAAGGTGGCTAAAATCAACCTGTCGCGCCTGATGCAAGGCAATGTCCCGGTCTTTGGCGCCATCCTCAACCAGATCAGCCTGACCTCGGCCAGCTATTACTACACGCACTACTACGACAAGTCGTATCGCAACTATTATATGCATGCCGACGAAACGCAGGCCGAAGATGATAAAACTGCGGCAGATGCCACAGCAGCGACTTCACCCCAACCGGAAGGGCAGACACCGCCACCGGAACAGGAAAAATCGTAGCTTCAGGAAATAATTTACCGGAAACTATGGGTTTCAACCCCTTGCGACTAAAACGTCACGCAAGCAAACGTTGACCTTTGTCGGGACTGGCGCAGAAGATACGCACCTTGCGCAAGCCCTCCCAGCTTATCGAGCTTTTCGGCGTATTCCTTAAACTAGGCTGCCGGTGTTTTGGCGGGCCGGTGGCGCACTTGGGATATTTTCACGCGGAGTTTGTCCGTCGGCGTCAATGGCTGGATGAGGAGCAGTATACCGACTTGGTGGCATTGTGTAATTTCCTACCCGGGCCAGCGAGCAGTCAAACCGTTTTTGCCATCGGCATGAAGCGCGCCGGGCTGGCCGGAGCGCTGGCGGCGTCCATCGGTTTCTTGCTGCCGTCAGCCGGGCTGATGATGCTCTTCGGCTATGGCCTGACCTCGCTGGGTGACTTTCACGCTACAGGTTGGTTGCATGGCTTGAAAATTGCCGCCGCCGCGGTGGTAGCGCAAGCCGTCTGGCAAATGGCGCAAAGGCTTTGTCCGGATTTTCCAAGAGCAGTTCTGGCCTTGGCGGTGGCGGGAATAGTATTCGTTGCTCCTGTGGCCTATGCGCAGATCGGGGCACTAATGCTGGGGGCGGGGGTGGGTTTTTTCTTAAACCGTATTTCTAGTCCCCACACAACCAGCGGAAAACCAAAACTTGAGACCAAAACTGCTAAACTTGGGTTTTCTCACCGTTGGGCAATCCTGGCCCTGACCATTTATTTTGCGCTATTGTTGCTCCTCCCCGTTTTGGCGGCGGCATTGGGGACCCGGAGTGCGCAGGTGTTGGCGGGCTTTTACCACTCAGGGGCGTTGGTGTTTGGTGGTGGGCATGTGGTGCTGCCGCTGTTGCGCGCAGAAGTAGTACCCCCAGGCTGGATTAACGACAGCACATTCCTCGCCGGTTATGGCGTGGCACAGGCATTGCCCGGACCATTATTCGCATTTGCAGCCTATTTGGGTGTAGTGATTTTCGCCGGGCCGTATGCATGGCTGGGCGGGCTGGCATGCCTGTTGGCAATATATCTGCCCGCATGGCTGGTGGTGGATGGGGCGCTGCCGTTCTGGCATACATTACGCGAACAATCTTGGGCTCAAGGATTGCTCCGTGGGGCAAATGCAGCGGTAGTCGGCATCCTGCTGGCGGCGCTCATTACCCCAATTGGCACTGAAGCCATCGGTAACTTGCGCGATCTGGGTGTGGGCGTGGCGGCATGGCTATTGCTCGAAAAATACCGAATGCCACCCTGGGCGATAGTTGCCTTATCCGCCGCCGCCGGACAGTGGTTATTGTAAACAGCAGATAATTATGATTTCGGTTCCTTGCACTGCTCAGCGAGCGGGTTGACAAATTGCCCCCTCAGGAGGATGCTACTCCACTGCACCATGCCAGAAATCACCACCATGCTGTCTGAAGGCGTCCGCTGCGGTGATGAACGTCTCATCACGGTCACCCCTCCCGCAGGAGAAAAATTACGCGGCCTCATCGCGCGCGAGGGGCAGGGCGAGTTTTTGCGCGTGGCCATCACCGGCGGTGGTTGCAACGGCCTAAGCTACAAAATGCGCTTCACTGCCGAACCTAAGCGTGGCGACATCCTCGTCCACTCCTCTGGCACGCAAGTGCTGGTGGACTCCAAAAGCGCGCTCTACCTCAAAGGCACGGTGCTGGATTATTCGAACGAATTGATTGGCGGTGGCTTCAAATACACCAACCCCAACGCCAAAGGCAGTTGTTCATGCGGGGAAAGTTTTAATCTTTAGCCAACGAGCTCTGTTTGTCACCTGGACGTTTTCGGATTGCCCGCTACGCACATTCGCGGCATCCTTAACTCGTGAGCGCCGCCCACCCACACGAATTTTCTTCTGTTGCTGAATCGGCGGCGCTGGTGCTGCCGGGGACGCCGCCGGTTGGTGAGGGATATGTAGCGAGCGTGCGCGAAATCGTCGCGCGGCTGCCAGGCGGGCGGCCATCATGGGATGAATATTTCATGGCCATGGCGTTGTTAATTTCATCGCGCTCACCTTGCGAGCGGCTGCATGTGGGCTGCGTACTGGTGTCCGCAGGCGAACATAAAAACCGCGTGGTGGCGGCGGGCTACAACGGCTTCCTGCCCGGCGCGCCGCACATTTCACGCGTGCGCGACAACCACGAGCAGGCGACCGTCCACGCTGAGCAAAACGCCATTACCGACGCGGCCCGGCGCGGTGTCAGTGTAAACGGAGCGACGGCCTACATCACACACTTTCCCTGCGTCAACTGCACCAAGCTGTTGGCGGCCGCCGGCGTACGCGCCATCAAATACCATCTCGACTACCGCAATGACTCCCTGGTGCTGGAACTGCTGCAGGAGTCACGCATCGGACTGACGCAACTTTGAGACCGCAACGGGGTCTAATCCATCAACCAAATGCGTATGAGCACGCGAATCAAAGAAACGACGACGACCATCGCCGGCTCACTGCTTATCGCGCACCCGGATTTGCGAGAAGACAATTTCCGCCGCACTGTCGTACTCATCTCCGCACACAGCTTGGAAGACGGCGCGCTGGGCGTCATCGTCAATCGCCCACTGGAGCGTACCTTGGGCGAAGTCCATGGCGAATTTGCGTTTGGGCCGCTCGCAGGCGTGCCGCTTTACTCCGGCGGGCCCGTCGCTACAGAACAAATGCTGCTTTCAGCTTGGCAATGGAATGCGGAAAGCGGCGTTTTTCGCCTTCACTTTGGCATCAGCGCGGAAAAGGCTGCGGAATTAATGGAAAACGAACCAGGAACAGAAGTACGCGGTTTTCTCGGCTACGCTGGTTGGACTGGAGGACAGCTCGAAGGTGAGCTGAAACATCGCGCCTGGGTCATAACCCCGATTGACAGCCCTGACTTTTCAGAGGAAGAGGGTGAAGATCTCTGGAAAGCGCTCCTTGGACGGGTAAAACCAGAACTTCTCTTCCGCGCCGGTGCCCCCGAAGACCCGTCGGTGAATTGAGCCATCCTCAGGAGCCAAGCACACGGCAAAGGTTTATCCCATCGCCGATCGAGAGTAATACGGAATCCACTCGTGGATCGCGCGCTAACTTCCGATTCAACGCTTCAATGGCCAGTCCTGCGAGGTGCCGGGGTGGCGATTTTTTGCCCAGCCTTCCACCCCAGAGCATGTTGTCGAAAAGGATCAAGCCGTTCTTTTTCATACGCGGCAAAATCAGCTCGAAATAACCGTCGTATTCCGGCTTGGCTGCGTCAATAAAGGCGAAATCAAACTTCCGGTCAGGTTCAAGTTTTTTGAGCGAGGCAAGTGCCGGACCCAAACGCAGTTCGATTTTTTTGGCGACACTGGCCGATGCCCAATACTTGCGGGCAAGATCCGTCCATTCTTTGCTGATGTCGAGGCACAGCAAGCTCCCGTCCTTGGGCAGGCCCCGCGCGATATAAATGGCACTGATGCCGGTGAAGGTACCCACTTCAATGGCACTTTTTGCGCCTGTCGCTGCGACAAGCATAGCCATAAACGCGCCCTGGTCGCATGGGATTTGCATGGGCGCATCCTGCGGAAACAGCCGCTGCGTTTCTTCGCGCAAGGCCACGAGCAAAGCATCCTCTCTGCCGCTGCGGCATTGAACCAAATACCGATAGAGTCCGTCGTTGAGCACGGTGTATTTCAATATTTCGCGCCGGTTACGGCGCCGATGCCATGGTAGTGCATTCATAATTCCGTCCAAGTGTGGGCGGTGACTTGCATGCGTCAATCCCGTGATGTGTTTTCAAAAAATTTCACGCTCACCGGCTTAGTTGCTTTTTGGCTGCAGTGGGACGACAAATACAGCTAGCGGCCCAAAATCCTGCCGTCGCAATTCACGTACGGCCGATTCGCCTTCGGGACTGAGCTTACTGGCAAATGTATTCAACAAGACAAATACCTGTGCCGGGCTGGAGGATGTGGCCGACCAGTCATATTTGCGCATTTCCAGCCAGAGAAGAACTGAATACTCTTGAGGCACTTTCGCCTTAGAATCGAAATCCGACGAAATAGCAAAAGGGCGGCCGTTACTCTCTTTCAGTATAAAATCTATTGCGGCAACCTTGTAAGTGTAGGCAATTCCGTAATCAGCGGCACCACCGCCGCGTTCCGTAATGGTGCGAAAAGTCACTGAGTCAAACAACGTGTAGCCAAGCAGGATTGCGCTTAAAAGAGCGGTTCCGCACCCGCGCCATTTCTCACCCATTCGCTCCAGGGCCACAGCCAGTCCAAGAAAAGGAAGCGGGTAGAGGATTACAAAATAATGCGGATAGGGTGTCGTGCCAACAACAACCAAACCCAGCACCGGCAACACAAACCAAATCAACAGCATCAGGCGCGCGCGAAAAAGCGGCCTGGCACGATCATGAAAGCACTGCCAAAACAATCCAGCCAGGCACGCCACGCCAGTGGCCAGACTAAGGACCAAGGTGCATGGCCGGGAAATCCCGGTTAAATATTGAGTAAAATCAACACTGGAAACCGCCAAGGCGTAGCGGATTGACCTTAATAATCGCAGGGGAAAAGATGCGTCGCCGCCCCACTGTTCGCGGCGATTGGCTAGATCGGCAAAATCAGCTCCATGTGAAACCACCAGATAAGCCAAGTATGGCGCGTAGAGAACCAAGGTGGCTGCAACCCCAACCCAAAACCACTGCCAGCGAAAGGTTTCGCGTCCTGCGATAAAAATAAAGATGAGCACACCCAGAAGAATCAACGCGGAAAAATGCACCTGAATAGCGGCGCCGGCCAACACTATCAGCCAGGCCGCCATGCCTGGTTTTTTATCCACCAGGAAACGGTGTGCGACCAGCAGGAACAGGCAAGCAAACACCGGCAATAAATCCTGCGCCCAAATTTTTCGCGAAAAAACAATCGCCCAAGGCGACAGGGCAAAAAGCGCTGACGCCGCGAGCCCCACAAACTGAGAAAAATATCGCCGACCGACACAATAACAAAGCCAGACAGCCACAACATTGCTCATTGCGATAAAAATCACCGCGGCATACGGACTTCGCCAACAAGCCAATGGCAGCGCGACAAGATAAATAAAGAGTGGCGGATTGTGCACGCCAACGCTGGCGGTGAGGCCAACCACGGGAAACTTGTTGCTGCCATCCGGCAGCGGATCACCAAACACATGATAGGCCAACCGACAGGCCTCGGCTTCGTCACCTTTGAATTCCATCAAATCCAAGCGCCAAAGCCGCACAAACGCAGCAACCAGCAGAATCACGAGCAAAAGCGCATGTTCCCGGCGAAAATTTCGGAAATGCATTCTGCGCGGCTGAGTCGGGACAATCCCCTCCATACGAGGAACATGATATACTGCTACTGATTCAGTCAAGCAAGGAGTCCTTAGAACACTCCGGTCACTTGGCGAGCAACTGACGCACATCCACCACGCGAGCGTCTTTCCACAACGACTCGAGACGGAATAGATCACGCTGCTCCGGCAAGAACAAGTGTACCATCAACTCAAAGCCGTCCACCACGAGCCAGCCGCTGTCATTGCTATATTCGACGCCTGCCAATGGGGCGTGTTCGTCTTCCAGCGTGTCCTCGACGGCCTGGCGCAAGGCCTTAAGGTGTGGCGAGGATGTGGCAGTGGCGATCACCAGATAATTGGTGATGGAAGACTGGCTGGAAACATCCAACACCCGCAGTTCGACCGCCTTTTTGTCGTCCAATGCCTGGCAGCAATGCTGCAGGAGGCGGCGGGAATCAGCGTCGGTGGTGGGCATGGTGTTAAATTGGCAGGCAGCTCAACAGTAAAGTTTCTTTTCTTCAATGGCGGCAGCAACGGCGCGGGGCAACCACAAATCCACTGATTCGCCAGCTTTCCGTCGGCGGCGGATCTCCGCCGACTGGGCCGGGTGCGGCGGGCTGTTGAGCCGCTGCCAGCGGAGCACCCCGGACAATACGGGCGGAGGTGTAGCTGACAGTGTCCCAGGCCGGTCAAGCACGGCAAATGTTACAAGTTTGGCCAACTCTGCCGGCTCGCGCCAACGGTCGAGTTGCGCCAACTGGTCGGATCCGAGCAGCCAGAATAATTCTGCTCGTGGCCACTCGGCCCGCAATTTTCGCACCGTGTCCACCGTGTAATTCACCCCACCCGCGCGCACCTCCAAGTCAAGCAAGCTCAAACGCGGGTCCGCCGCCTCTCGAATCGCCAAATCCAGCAAATTCAGCCGGTCGGCAGCTGAAGCGTCCGGTGCTTCGTTACGCATTGGCGCCTGAGTTGCCGGAATAAAAAAAAGGTGATCGAGGTTCAGTTGAGACAATGCCGCCCGGGCAACCGCCAGATGGCCAAGGTGAACTGGATCGAACGTGCCGCCGAACAAACCAATGCGGGCGTCCGGCCGCCGCAACGGCGGAAGAACTCCAACGGGCAAAACAGCGCCGGCATTATTTACCATACATTTCGCGATAAACCGGGCGCAGGATGGTGCCGAGCTTTTCGAGGGCGCGTTTTTCGCGCATGGAAACCTGTTGGTGGGAAATACCGATGCTTTGGGCAATGTTCATCAACGTTTCTGCTTCGTGGCCAGCACCAAGGCCGTAACGGCGCACTAATACTTCCCGCTGCTTGTCGCTAAGCTGGTTGATCATATCCTGCACGACCCGCAAGAGTTCTTGCCGGTTGAGCAGGTCGCGCGGGCTGGGTGTTGACTCATCGGGCAGGGGTTGGGGGCGGTCGTCCGAAGTAGCCAGCGTATCGAGGGGGACTCGCGGCTGGAGTAAAGTGCGTTCGGGGCGAAGTGGAGCCGGCGTCGCGGGTGTGGCGTGGCTGGCTTCGCGCAAAAGTTGCGAAGCCAAATTTACCGGGACATGCACAGGAAACCGCTCGCCCAAAAGATAATTGCGGATCGCGCGCGTGATCCATTGCTGGGCATAATTGGCAAAAGGGATTTCACCTGTGTCCACCTTGTCCACAGCATGCAGCAAACCAAGGCAACCTTCCTGCACGGCATCGGCACGTTTGGATGGGTCGTACACCAGGCGCAGGGCCAGCTTCTCCGGCAGGTCGTGATGCAAAATGTATAAACGCTCCTGCGCCTCTTTGTAACGGCGATGCTCGCGATGAATGGCGATTTGCAACCGTTCGGCAAATTGCGGCCAGCGCGTGGCGCTTAAGGGCACATCGGGGTCGATCCAAGGCAGGTCGTTTTGCGTGACCCCCCACCCCTCCGCCAAGCGGCAGGCGCGAACGCCCGGCAGCAAGCCCCGGTACCGAGTCAAGACCCAGAGCAGCAAATCCTTCTTCGCCTCAAGCATCATCGAATCCACCAATCCACGCAAACCGATGCCCCGACGGGGCGGCGGCAAGCTCAGCTCCTTGAGGCCTTCCTTGAAAAACGGCTCAAACTCCGGCAGGTGCATGGCCCAATCCAACCGCTGGCGATGTCGGGCAATCATCTGCCGGGCTTGGCGCTCCTCTTGGCTCTGAACGGCAAAGTTCGGAACGACTAAGCCAGCCTCAGCCAGCACTGGCACTGCCGAAACCTGGGGGGTTTCAGATGCCGTTGCCGGTGCGTCGCTGGGGGAACGACTAATAACCGGGGTCTTGGGGCAGACTCCCATGTAGTTAATTGTAACCGTGCCCAAGGGATTAGCAAACGGAAATTCTCTCGCAGATTGATTATAAACCTGTAAAACAGGTGCCCGAGCCGCGAGTGCCGCAAATCACACGCATGGGTATTGCCACCAGATGGTTGGCGGCCCCAAGCGGTTCACAGAAATCAGGCCCCGGGTGGCGGAATGGCAGACGCTACCGACTTAAAATTGGTTGGCTTAAACGGCCGTGCGGGTTCGAATCCCGCCCCGGGGACCAACTAGAATTGAAGGCAGAGTGGTTTTTTGGGTGAAAAAAGAGCTGGGCCGGAAGCGGAGGTTACTTTCCTGTTTGTGGCTTGCTCTCCAATGCCTGTACTTGCGCAAGGTTGTTGCGGGCCTCTTCCCAAGACGGCAGGAGACGGAGCGCTTCTTGAAATTCTCCGCCGGCTGCCGTAATTTTGCCTTGTTTGTAAAAAACCGCACCGAGGTTGTTGTGGGCTTCGGCATAATCGGGCTTGAGCTCAAGTGCAGAGCGATATTGCCTCTCGGCCTCGTCCAACTGGTTCGCCGCCAGCAGTGCATTGCCATAGTCGAAATGCGCATCAGCAAAATCCGGATGCAATTGCACTGATTTTGCAAGCGTAACCAGCGCATCATCCACCCGGCCCTGGCGCAACTGCACCAGCCCAATGTCGTTGTAGGCGTCGCGATAGGCGGGATAAATTTCTGCCACCCGGAGGTATTCCGGCAAAGCGCTGGCCGACTGGCCGGTTCGAAAATATACGTTGCCCAGCTGGCTGTGGGCGCGAGCGCTATCCGGATTTTTTTGCACAGTATCAGTCCAAAGTGCCAGAGTCGTGCGATAATCGCGGTTGCGCGCAAAAGTTATGCATCCGAGTGCCAGCGCAATTGCCAGCCAAAGGCCAATTACTTTTCGACCTGCCCACGCATAGGTGACAAGAACGAGCGCAGCCAAGACGGCTGCCAGCGGCAGATACATCCGGTGTTCGGCCATCGTCTGAGTTGCCACCGGCACAAAGCTGGACGTCGGTGCCAGCACCAGAAAGAAAAACGCTCCGGCGAAGCCGACGGATGCCTTTCGCCGCAAGGCGTAAATTGTTCCTGCCAGCAATACCGCCAACAACAATGCCTGCGGCGCAATTGCGCCCAAGCCATCCACTTGGGCCGAACCATAATCAAGCACCAAGGGATGCGGCCATACTGCAAGCTTCAAGTAACTCACAATCGCGTCATTCTGTTTGAGTGCGTAGTCCCACATCGACACAGCCGAGCTGAACCCGACTGTTCCACCACGACCGGGCGCCATGAGTAACACCACCACCAAAGCCACCCAAGTAACAGCGAGAGAAACGTAAAATTTTCGTCGCTGCTGCCAGGCCTTTGCAAATGTACCCGCAAGAAAAGTTCGATCATAAAGCACCACAACCAGTGGCGCAGTCACCATTACTTCCTTGGTCAACATCCCGGCCAAACAGGTTAACACCGCCAGCCAACGCCACCACACCGCCTCCTTGGCATCCACACTGCGCACAAAGGCATACAGCGTCAGGAGGTAAAAAAGGCCCATCAACGATTCCGCCCGCTGCACAATATAAGTGACGGCTTCTGATTGCAGGGGATGCACGATCCACACCAAAGCAATGACGAAAGCCAGTGGCAGCGCGGCGGAGCCAAACCTTGCACTCAGCGTCGGCAGCTCCAGCGTGCGGCGCACCAGTCCGAAAAGCAGCAAGCCTGCAGCCAGGTGAATGAGAAGATTAACCAGATGGTAGCTCGTCGGGCTCAACTCGCTGTAAGCATAGTTCAGCGCAAGGGTGAAATTTAACAACGGCCGGCTGCTGACAGTTTCGCCATTGGCCGGCGGCGACCATGAGTCACCTATGTTCCGAATCGAGTCATTTTTTACAATGCCGCCAATGTCATCAAACACAAATGGTCCGGTGAAGCTGTTGCTATATGCCAACAGTCCCGCGAGCGCCAATATCACTCCCGCCGCATAAATCTTCCACGACGGTAGCGGGTTACGGCCAGAAATCTGCTTTAAGGGCATTGCCGGGCACTGGGAGTTTAGGTGGCGGTGAGAATAAAGCCGCCACTCTTGAGATAGGCTTTAACCTGACCACGCACCTAAATGCTGTATTAAAAACTGCCGGTCGAGGCCATCTTATTAAGCAAAATCCTGTATGGTTCGATTTCTGTTTAATGCCGGACTCGGGCACCCATGCTAGAGATGATCCACTCTCAAGATTTCAACCTCCGGCTTGACTTGCCAATCGGCAATTGGTTTATTGGCCCGTTAGGGGCGCGCTCTTTCCTCGACGGGTTCGGTACGTGCCTACAGAAGCAAATCCATGTCTTCAGCCAAAAATACCTCGCCGACCGACGGTCTTGAACGCGTGCTCATCGTGCAAAACAAGATGGGGATTCATGCTCGTCCAGCGGCAATGATGGTGCGCGTTTCAAACAAGTATAATGAGGCCGAAGTCTGGGTAGAAAAAGATGACGAATCGGTTAACGGCAAGAGCATCATGGGCTTAATGATGCTGGCCGCAGGCAACGGCACGAAACTGCGCTTCCGTGTCAACGGCGCCGGAGCGGAAGAATTGCTCCGTGAGATGGAGGCATTGTTTGCAAGGAAATTCGAGGAGTCTTGAACCAGAGTACGCGCCGGGTACGAATTATCCAGCCTTGATCTTGGTTTTGCGCGTACTTTCCTTGGGCAATGGGGTCTGCAGGCCGCCTGCAATAAAAGCAGCCAGACGGCGCAACATGGGTTCGAGGTTTTCAGTTTTCATCTGCCGTTCCAGTCCAGCCTGCCTGCCTTGCCAGGCCAGCGCGCCAAGCATCGAGGACATGAGGAAGTAAAACTTCCAATCCACCTCAGCAGGGGTGGCACCAGGTAGAGCCTCGCGCAAGGCCGTACGGAAGACCCCCCAAAATTGATCCAGGCTGCGTCGATTGAGCTCCTTGCTGAGCGACGGCGGAACATTAATGGCACGCCCGACCATGCGCGCCGCCGTGACGCAGGAACCACGGCGGTTGTCAAACGCCTTGGCGATGGGCAGCACCATTACCTCACACAACTGCTCAAGGGGCAGCGGACGGCCAACGGGAGTTTGCGCACGCACGGCTTCGAGCAAGCGCAACCGTTCAGCATTAAGGGGTACCAGCCGGCGCTCCATCATCTCCAGCCACAGCTCACGCTTGGAGGAAAAATGATAATTCACCGCCGCAAGGTTCACTTTGGCCTGCTGGGTGATCTGGCGGAGCGATGAGCCCTCGTAGCCGTGCTCGGTGAAGCAAAATTCAGCCGCGCGGAGCAGGCGTTCACGGGTGGCGGCAGCGGTTTTGCGGACTCGAGACATGGCGGGGTATTTCAAATGATTGTTTAAAACAGTTTTATCCCAAAGCAACCCTGAGTATGGGGAGATTATTGTGCAAGTGAAATCTTGGCCCACCGGGCAACTCATGCTAGAAAAGAGGAAGTTTAGCCATTCATGGATTCTTACCCCAAGACTTTAGCCACCAGATTTGGCCACCGCATTTCCGCCATTGGATGCGCCCTAGTGTTGTTGTGCGCCAGCGCAGGAGGGCAAACAACCGCATCAAATCCCGCCATAAGCCCTCTGCCAGGCGTTGCAGTCTACGCTACCCCAACTACCGCCCGGGCACAATTTAGCTTAATTACTGAAGTATCAGCGTATTCTCCCGGCCAGCCATTTTGGGCAGCCGTCAAGGTCAAGATAGATCCGGGCTGGCATATTTACTGGATAAATTACGGAGATGCTGGAGAACCGACGAAAATCACCTGGGAACTGCCACCCGGCTGGCAAGCCGGGCCGGTGCGGTGGCCCACGCCACAACGACAGCCAACCGCAGGATTGATGGATTATATTTACGAAGGTTCGGCGGTATTTTTAACCCAGATTACTCCACCATCCGATTTGAAGATGGCCACCACAGCAACCTTAAAGGCCAAAATTCATTGGATGGCCTGCGCTGATGTCTGCCTTTTGCCGACTGATACAGTGGTCTCGCTGGACTTGCCGGTGGCCGCCACTTCGCAATTTGACCAAGCAACCAAACCAATGCTTGATCAAGCTCAGGCTGCCCTGCCCCAGCCCGCAGCGATGTTCAATGTCACTTCCTGGCGCCAAGATGACAAATTACTGATCGGCTTAGAACCAAAACCTGGAACTTCCGCACCCGAGGAGCTTAAAGACGTTTATTTCTTTTCTGCCGACAGCCAGACCCAGCCAGCGGCGCCACAAGTTCTCCATCATGCTAATCACGGCTGGGTGTTGGAGATGGCTCGTATCGCTTCCGCTCCGTTGGGTGCAAAGTCAGTCCCAGGAGTTTTGACCACGAATGGCTCGTGGATAAGCAACAGCCAAGTCCCGGCATTGGACATCAACCCGACCCTGGCCAGCGGGCCTCCAGTACAATTTGCTGGGGTTATTCAATCAGCCAACACACCGGCGGGACTTGGAAGTTTGCTGGGGATACTCGCCTTAGGATTTTTGGGTGGGCTCATTCTGAACATCATGCCCTGCGTATTTCCAGTGTTGGGAATAAAGGTACTGGGCTTTGTCAAACAAGCAGGCGCGGAACGCCGGCGGGTGGTGCTGCATGGGCTGACTTTCGCGGGCGGTGTGGTCGTGAGCATGTGGGCTTTGGTGGGGTTGCTGCTGATTCTACGCGCGGGCGGCGCAGAACTGGGCTGGGGGTTCCAGTTGCAACAGCCGACGTTCGTGCTCGGCCTGGTCTTGTTCTTTTTTCTTTTCGCGCTGAGCCTGAGCGGGGTGTTTGAAATCGGTGGCTCACTGATCGGTTTAGGCTCGGACTTGACGGCCAAAACAGGCTTGGGGGGTTCATTTTTTCAGGGCGTGCTGGCGGTGGTTGTCGCCACGCCTTGCACTGCACCATTGCTGGCGCCGGCACTGGGCGCGGCGTTCGCGCTGCCGACCTGGCAGGCCTTTTTGGCGTTCACCTGCATCGCCCTTGGGCTGGCGGCGCCTTACCTGGCGCTTTCGCTTTTTCCCAGCCTCGCACAGAAACTGCCACGGCCCGGCCTGTGGATGGAGACCTTCAAGCAATTCATGGCTTTTCCGTTGTATGCCACTGTGGGTTTCTTGCTTTACACACTTGATGGGCAAATTTCAGCGGAAAGGTTTCTGCATGTTTTATTTGCGCTGGTATTGGCGGCAATGGCCGCATGGATTTATGGTCGCTACGCCATACCGTCAGCCTCGCGCGGACGCCGCCGCACCGGGCAAATCGGCGGGTTGCTGCTTCTGGCAACCGGCGTGGTTTTGGCCTATTGGCCAGTGCAGGAAATAAATTGGGATCCCTGGTCCGCAGTGCGCGTCGCTGAATTGCAAAAGGAAGGGCGGCCGATTTACGTGGACTTCACTGCGCGCTGGTGCGTCAATTGTCAAGTGAATGAAGCCGTTGTCTTCGGTTCGGCGGAAGTGCGGAAAGAGTTTGAGGAAAAACACGTCGCTTTACTGCGGGCCGATTTGACAAAGCCCGACCCGGTCATCACCGCCGAACTGACGCGTCTGGGGGATCCAGGCGATGCCGTGCCGTTCAACATTGTTTATGTGCCCGGGCAAAATGACCCGATAATTTTGCCGACGGCATTAAGCCCCGGCATTGTACTCGATGCCCTCAATGGAAAATCTGCGCCAACCACCTCCAGTCATTGAGTACGATACAGCCAGCCCGGTATGTAAAAAAGATGTAGCGAGCGGTGCACCACCATCATGTAAAATACAAAGGCGTAAAAGCCCGCGCGGGCGGCGCATTCGGGAGTGAGAATTACCAAGCCCCAGCGCAATCCGCAAACCCGTCGTATGGCAAAGCCAAACACGCTAACTAGAATTAGAAGCACGCCGGCAAATTTTACTCCTATTTCAGGAACGAACAACAAGCTGGCCTGGCAGGCATAGTCCGCCATCAAACCTGCCAGCCAACCAGCGCTTAGCCAACCCGGCGGCACTTTGGGCACATCCAGCGGGTGGACATTGCTGCGAATCTGATCAATGCCGATATAGCGCTGCGCGACGAGCAATTGCGCGACCTCGAATGCGGCAAAGACCGGGGTCAGGCCAATGACAATGCCCTTGATCATTGTTATGTTTCTACCTCTTCCCCCGCAAGGTTGGCGAGCGTTTCCATTCGCTCTTCCCGGCGCGAAACAAACGCAAAGCGCGCGACGAGCAACACCGCTACCATCATGACGCCCATGGAAACGCCGCCCCATAAACCGGGACCGCCCCACCCTTTCTCCATGCCGAAATACCAAGCCAACGGCGCGGCAATCAGCCAGTAACCGGCAAACGATATCACCGTCGGCACCCGCACGTCCCGCATCCCCCGCAAAATTCCGAGGCAGACAATCTGGGCGCCATCAAACACGGCAAAGGCGGCCGCCCAAAGCAACAGCCGCGCCGACAGTGACAACACGTCGGGCGCGCCTGGAGCGTCGGGCCGCAAAAATATCCGCGGCAGGACATCACGCATCAGTAAAATCCCCACCGCATACAAACCCATGAAACCGGTTGAGCAGACGAGGCTGCTCCACCCAATGCGCCGCGCCTGAGCAAACTTTTTTTGTCCCACGGCCTGGCTGACGCGAATGCCTGCTGCCTGGGACAAGCCGAGCGGCACCATGAACGCGACCGCTGCAATATTCAGCGCAATCTGATGCGCATCAAGCACGATCTTGCTAATCATACCGGCAAGAAGCGTAACCAAGTTGAAAACACCGACCTCAAATAAAATTTGCCCTGCGCTAGGACCGCCCAGCGAAAGCATGCGCCACAAACGCTCACTGGCTGGTTGCGCCAGTGCGCCCCGCGGCCAGTGCGCCCGCAGATTGGGTGTGCACTGAACAATCGCCAGCAACGTGAAGAACGCGGCGACACGCGAGATAAATGTCGCCAGGCCTGCGCCCACCACGCCCATGACCGGCGCGCCACAATGACCGTAAATAAAAATCCAATTGAGCAGCACGTTGAGCGCCACACTGGCACTCAATACCGCCAGCGGCAGCCACGGGCGGTTGCGCGCCTCGCAATAATTTTTCACCGAAGTATATCCCAGCACGGGAATGATGGACCAGCCGACCCAGGTGATAAAAGGTTTGGCGGCGATGATAACATCCGGCGCAACGCGTGGCACATAACTAAGCCAGCCTGATGCAAACTGTATAAATAAACTGCAGGCCAGGCCGTAAACCACCGACAGCCCGAGACCATGACGTAGAACTTCCCCAGCCTCTTCGTGGTCGTCCGCAGCGTGGGCTGATGCGACAAGCACATGCACAGAAACGCAAATGCCAAAGCCAGCAATCATGGGAATCCAGACCACCAGGTTGCCAAACGCCACCGCTGCCAGTGGTGTGACCCCCAAGCGCCCGACCATGGCCGCGTCTATCAACGGCATGAGCATCTGGCCCAGCTGCCCGATAATCATGGGCACAGCCAAGGCCAGCGTCGGCTTCACTTCATTCCAAAAAGAGCGCATGGGCAGGTGAAATTGCCCATCAAATACAGTGCCGGTGAAGAGGTAAAACTTAAACGGCCTTTAGCAGAAAATCTATCCGACAATTCCACCACTGGAGAGGAAGATACCCTTGAGATTCATTTCCAACGCCTTGGGATTGGGTGAGACCTCAAGGCCGGTCGCCTTCGTGATTTTTCCGGCTTTGATAAGATTGTAGAGATCTTTGTTGAACGACTTGGAGCCGATATCGCCGCCAGCTTCGATGACTGCCGGGATTTTATCAAAGCCACCTTCTTGAATCGTGGTGCGCGCCAACATATCCACCATAAATAACTCGACCACTGGCACGCGCCCGCCGCCTTCCATGGCATGTACTAGCTTTTGCGTGATGGTCGCCTTAAGGCAGCCGGCGATGGTGCGTCGCATGCCGATCTGTTGCTCGGGGGGGAAGAAGTCAAATAAGCGTTGGACAGCCTGCTGTGCATTGGCGGCGTGGAGGGTGCCAAAGACCAGGTGTCCCGTCTCCGCCGCGTGGATGGCGGTTTCAAAAGTGTGTGCGTCGCGCATTTCGCCCACGAGAATGACGTCCGGATCCTGCCGCAGTACCGCCTTCAGCCCCAGCGCAAAGGACGGGCAGTCGAGGCCAATTTCGCGCTGGTTGATGAGGCTTTTGATATCCTTGTAAATATATTCGATGGGGTCTTCAAGGGTGACGATGTGCAGGTCAAAGTTTTGATTGATGTGATTGATCATCGCCGCCAGCGTCGAACTTTTACCCGAGCCCGTGGCGCCGCAAATGAGCACGATGCCGTCGTTGAGCTCGCAGAGCTTCTTGAGTGATTCGGCTTCATAATTAAGCTGCTCAAAGGTTGGCGGCTTGTCCTTGATATGACGGAAAACAATGCTTGGCACGCCGCGCTGGAAAAAGGCGTTGACGCGGAAGCGACCAAGGCCTTTGGTCTCAAGATCGTTGTAACAGTAGTCCACCTGGAGGTTTTTCTTCCAATCGTCCGCAAACTGTGGCTGCACGCTTTCATTGACGAACTGGAGCACCTGCTTGTCCGTAATGGCATCCATCTCCACCGCCTCCAGATTGCCTTGCAGGCGCAAGTAGGCGGGCTTGTTGGATTTAACGTGGATGTCGCTGGCCTTGTTCGCGACGGCCAATTCCAGCAGACCGTTGAAAATGTCGAGGGCTTCGGACATAGGGGCGGGTGGTTTAAGGGCGGTAACAGACAGGAAAAATCGCCTTGAGCAAACGGTCAAATTGCGCGAGCATTTCCTGTTACACGCGCATTATCAGCGTAATCGCGCCTCCAGCATGAATACAACCCCATTTTGCGGCGTCCATACCGCCCTGGCCACCCCCATGAAGGGTGGCGCGGTCGACTATGCCAGTTTGGGCCGCTTGATTGATTACCAAATTGAGCAAGGCATTCAGGGCCTCGTCCCTGTCGGTACCACCGGAGAATCGCCGACCCTGGACTATGATGAACACATCGAAGTCATCCGCTTCACTGTCGAGCGTGTGGCCGGGCGCGTGCCCGTGATGGCCGGCACCGGCTCCAACAGCACGGCCGAGCAGGTTGAGCTTACCCGCCGCGCGCTTGACGCAGGCGCTCCGGCGCTTTTGCTCGTCGCCCCTTATTATAACAAACCCAATCAGGAAGGCGTTTTCCGCCATTTTGCTGCTGTTGCGAAAATCACCGACAAGCCCATCATCCTGTATTCGATCCCCGGGCGAAGCGTGATCGAAATCGCCATTCCCACGGTCATACGCCTGCGGAAAGAGTTTCCCCACATCATTGGGCTCAAGGATTCCGGCGCCACCACTGACCGCGTCACTGAACTGCGCCGTGAGATCGACCCGGATTTCATTATTCTGTCAGGTGATGATTCCTTGACGCTGCCAATGATGGCGTGCGGCGCACAAGGCATTATCAGCGTTGCTTCAAACCTCGCGGTCAAACCCATTGTCGAGATGGTGCGTTGCGCGCGTGCAGGGGATCTGGCAGGGGCACGGAAACTCCATCTGCAATACTACCCATTGTTTAAGAACATCTTCACGGAGCCCAACCCCGCGCCCATTAAATACGCCCTGCGTCGCGCGGGAATTATTTCATCAGCAGAGGTACGGCTGCCCCTTGTGGAAGTAACGGAGCCAACAGCCAAGCTGCTTGATGCGACGCTGCGGGACTTGAAACTTATTTCCCCATGACGGCGCCGATTCTCCTCGTCACCAATGACGATGGCATTGATTCGCATTTTCTGCGTGCGCTGGTCGAAGGCTTGCAGCAAGCAGGCTATGAAACCCGTGTGGCCGCACCGATGGGCGAACAGAGTTGGATCTCCCGGGCATTGAGCCGCCGGCGCGATGTCCACCTCGCCACGTTCGACGGCTTCGGCTGCCCGGCTTGGGCTCTGGATGGCACGCCGACGGATTGTGTAAATATCGCCTTAACTCATCTACTGCCGGAGCCACCCGCCGCTGTGGTGAGCGGCATCAACCTTTCCACCAATGTAGGCCTGCCGCACATCCTGGCGTCGGGTACGATTGCGGGTGCGCTGGAAGGCGCGCTCTGGGGCCTGCCCGCACTGGCATTTTCGATGGAACTACCGCGCGCGCGTCTGGCGGAAATTCGCCATGCCCACGGCAAAGTTGGCGGCTCGATCGATCAATCCCTGCGCGCTGCTGCGGTGCATGCCGCCAATTTTGTGCGCCAACGCCTCGTCCAAACCCATTCCGACCCAGCGCCAATGGTTCATAACATCAATTTCCCAGCGATCACCACTGTGGCCACCCCGATAATGAAATCGCAACCTGCCAATTTGAAACTCGGGGGCCTTTTTGCGCGTGAAAGCCCGGCATGCTTCAAATTTCACTACCGTGGCGACTTCGCGGAAGATCCCACACCCAATGCCGATGCGAATGTCATCGCGCATGGCTGCATCAGCCATGGCGTCTTGAATTATGGCTCATTGGGTACTTAAGGACTGACTTTTTCCAGGCAGCGTAGCCTCACTTCGCATACACAAACGCCGGATCTGAGGCACCCTTGGTGGTCAATGAGGACATTTTTTTGGTAATGCTATCCACAATATAAAGCTGCTCCTGGCCTTTGACGCGGTTGGTGTAAATAATGTGACGACCATCGTTGGTCCAGCAGGGCTCGTAGCCATCAGCCAAGGTATCAATTTTTCCGGTTTTGAAATTATAGGTGAGCACTTGCTCCGTGCCATTGGACATTTGCTGCATAAAGGCTATGACATCCGAATCACGGGGATTCCACGCCGGTTCGGCGCTGTAGGCATAGGAATTATCCTTCACCAAATCAAGGGAACCACCAGTCGCAGCAATTTTATAGAGCAATGGGGATCCCCTGGGGTCGCAAGTGAGGATGATTTGCTTGCCGTCCGGAGACCACGTGGGTGAGGACTTGCTGGAAACCGAGTGCGTCAGGCGGTGGACGTTTTTGCCAGTGGCATCGCTGACATACAACTCCGTGCCGCCTTCCTTGCTGGACAAAATCATCGCCACACTTTTGCCATCGGGGCTGAACACGCCGCCCATGTTAGTGCCTTCGTAAGCGGCAAAGGTCGACCGTTTGCCGGAGGCGAAATTGACCAAAATGATGTCGGGAAAGCCAGAGGCGTAATAGCCATAATAGAGCAGCTTCGTGCCATCGGGCGACCAGCGGGGATTGGCGGAGGTTGAACGGTCTGTCGTGATCTGCAACGGAGCCTGACCCAACAGGTCGCTCACCCAGATTTCGGCATATTTGGTGCGCTTGCTGATAAAGGCGAGTTTCCCTGCAAAAAAGCCGGGCCGTTGCGTGAGCTTTTCCACCACAGCGTCTCCCGCACTGTAGGCCGCCTCAGTTGAATCCTTCCCGACACCTTCGGCCTGAAATGAGCTGCCGCCTGACGTCTTGGATTCGACGGAAACGTCCACCCGGCCAGGCCCGGCCTCGGTAAAGCGCAGTACATATTCAACGGAACTGGCTGGTACGGAGGTATTGAAGGCCCCATGGATGGAAAACGCCGTTTGCATCAAACGGGCGATAGCCGGCGAAGTCGAAACTATGCTGATCCCGATTTGCCGGGCGGTGTTGTCATACTGCACCACCAGCGCAGAGCCGGAGGTAGCAGTTGCCGCCGTGGTGGCGGCCACTGCCGGGAAATATCCGGCGCAAAGCACGCCCAGACACACAGTAAACCAAATCGAAAACGTGAATGGTTTTCCTTGTCGCGCAAAAATCATCCCCCACATTGGGCCAACCCGGCCCCGGATGCAAAACTTTCTGCCAAAAATATGAAAATTTTTCTTCATGCTGGCCCCCACATCGCTCATGCTGGTGCCATGAATCATGACATTGAAGAAGGACGCGAGTTGCGGCTTGATTTCACTAAATTGAAAAAAGTCGCCGCTTGCGGACAAGACCTGGTGCCGGCGGTTGCCCAGGATCATGACACCGGCGAGGTGCTGATCATTGGCTACGTCAATGCGCTGGCGCTGGAGACAGCCCTGCGCGAACGCAAAGCGACCTTTTGGAGCACCAGCCGCAATGAGCTTTGGATCAAGGGCAAGACCTCGGGAGATTATCTTGAACTCGTCGAAGTGCGCGTGAACTGCGAGCAGAACAGTCTGCTCTACCGCGTGCGCCTCGCTGGCAAAGGTTCATGCCACACTAAAGGCAAGGACGGGAAGCCGCGCTTGGGCTGCTTTTACCGAAAGGTCTCCGCTGAAGGGAAAAAATTGGAATTCGTGCCGGGGCGGGATTGATTGAGCGAAAACGTTTGTATTCCAAAGGAAAAGGCAGTTTCAAACCGCGGCCTGATTTTGATAATTTCTCTTGAACTGTTCAGAAAAAACTGAATGATAATCTCCTTACCCGTGTAATTCCGTAAGACACTGATTTGTAATATCTTTTGCATGTCGTCTGATATCGAACCTTCGTCAACTGACCAACTTTCTCCTTGGGAGCAGGCGTTAATTGATTTTTTTATGCAGGTGGCTCAATTTTTGGGGCTGCCAAAATCTGTCGGGCAAATTTTTGGGCTGCTTTACGCCTCGGAAAATCCTCTGTCATTGGATGACATTGCCGGGCGTCTTCAAATCAGCCGTGGTTCGGCCAGCACCGGGCTAACCTATCTGCGCCGCTTTGATGCGGTACGCACGGCCTTCGTGGTGGGCGATCGTCGGGAATTTTATCAAGCGGAGATGGATACGGCGCGCATCGCGCAGGGTTTTCTCGCCGACCAAGTGGATCCCGACATCGAATCATGGGGTGAACGCCTGCGCTTTGGTCGACAGCTGCTTGAATTGGCTGGGCCATTGGGGGGAACCAATCCCGCCTTTGCAACTACTCGGCTTGCACAACTGGAACAATGGCACCGCGACATCGCCGGCGCGGTGTCGCTCATGCACGAGCATTTCCGCCGGCCACCGGAACAGTCCGCCAATAAAAAACTTTCTTGATTCTGCATCACGACCGAACCCTCGTCGCGCTTTACCGAACGTATCACGCCTTTCATGTCTTCCGCCTCCACCACCCATCAACGGAAAATCGCATTCCAACTGAACCAATGGTCACGTTACCGCGACATTGTGTGGTATCGCACACTGGCCGGGCTTAAATCGGAGGCGCGGCAAAATTTCCTCGGTTATATCTGGTTCCTGCTCGAACCGGCCATCACCACCGGCATCATGTATTTGGTGTATTTGTTGATCTTTCAAAATGGCGGGCCGGACAAGATAGTGATGCTACTGCTGGGAACGATTACCTGGCAGTGGTTTGAAAGCTCTGTAACGCAGGGCATGTTGGGCATCAAGAGCAAGCTGCACATCATGACAAATTTCACCCTGCCCAAATACATTTTTCCCCTGGTTGGTATTTTTACAAATACCTGGAAATTTTTCTGCGTCTTTATTGTGCTGCTGGTGTTTTGCACATTTTCGGGATACCCCCCCAACGTCCAGTTTTTCTGGCTCCCCATTGTGCTTGGCGTGCAATTGACGCTCATTATCGGGTTGGCGATACCCCTGGCGATCGGGGTCGCATACTTTAATGACCTGACAACCGTGACAAATTCGCTCTTCCGTCTGCTGATGTTTCTCTCGGGGGTTTTCTTCACGGCAAAAACTGTGCCGGCTGCGGCGATGGTTTATTTTTACGCCAATCCGATGGCCGGGTTAATCGAATCTGTCCGCAACATTATCATGCTGCGGCAGCCGCCAAACTTAACCGCCCTGGCTTACGCCCTGTCCGTCGGTCTTGTCCTGTGCGGCATTGGCCTGTGGTGGAGCCGTTATATTGATGGCAAAATACTCAAACGCGCCTATGCCTGAAGCATCACCAGTACTGATTTCCTTGCGTAACGTGGCCCTGTGCTACCGCTACCAAAAATCCATCTTCGCCCGGCACAAAACAAAAATTTGGGCCTTGCACGATGTTTCCTTTAAGCTCCATGAGGGAGAAAAACTCGGCGTCATCGGGCGCAACGGCAGCGGCAAGAGCACCTTGATGAAAATTTTGGCCAAGATTTTCGAGCCGGACGGCGGCACGGTAATTTACTCGCGTCCGCTGCATGTGCAATTGCTCTCGCTAGGCGTGGGCTTTGAAGGTTCGCTGAGCGGGCGCGAAAACGCCGTGCTCAACGGCATGCTACTGGGCAAAAGCCGCAAGCACATGTTGAGCCGCCTCGAAAAGATTAAGGATTTTTCCGAGCTGGGTGAATTTTTTGACATGCCGGTCTCCACTTACTCGTCGGGCATGAGCATGCGGCTGGGCTTTTCCGTCGCCATGGAAACGGAGCCGGAGGTCCTGCTGATAGACGAAGTGCTCGGCGTGGGTGACGCCCGCTTTGGAGAAAAATCCCACCGAGCCATCCAGGAAAAATTTTCCTCCCGGCATACGGTTGTATTTATCTCCCATGACGCCGCCACCATTCGCCGGATGTGCGACCGCGCGGTGTGGATCGAAAAAGGCCGCACCATCATGGAAGGCGACGTGAACCAGGTGGCGGACGCCTACCTGGCGGCGGTCAACGCTGACAATATCAATACCGTCCATGAATTGCGCCCGGATTAAGCACCTACGCGAGAAACTTTCTGAACAACCATAATACATCTATGGAAGAACCCGACTATTTGATTGAGCTTAAACGACGCCGGGCCATTACACAGTCGTTCACTTGGAAAATTGCGCTGCCTTTCTGGAAATTTGAAATGCGGGTAAAAAAACTAATGCGCACAGATCTGGCAGCCGATGATTCATGGCGGCCAAAATCAAGGAAGGAGCAGTTATTCAAGCTGGCCATATCGCCAGTGGTGTTTCCGGCCAGAATTTTGGGCCTCATCCCCAAACAGGGGACGAAATTTGCCGGCCTCCCCCCCCGAACCGAGGAAGTTTTCCAGGATTTGCGTCGTGAACGCACCAGACGTACAAATAACAAGACGACTCCGGCCGCAAAAACATAACAAGCACGCCATGCGCCTCGTCATTGATCTTCAACCTTGCCAGGGGGATAACCGGCATCGCGGCATTGGACGGTATTCACTGTCCCTGGCGAAGGCGATGGCAGACCACGCTGGAAATCATGAAGTCTGGCTGCTCCTCAATGACCTGGCGCACGCGGAGGAAATCGAAATTCGCGAACATTTTGCGGGACTATTACCTTCCAGTCATATCGTGGTTTGCAGCATGCCGACCGGCCGGGGCTGCCACACGACAGACTATACCTGGCGGGTACAGGCAGAGGAAAGCATCCGCCAGGCTTTTCTAGAATCCCTGAAGCCGGACGTAGTGCATATCTCCAGCCTCTTTGAAAACTTGCATTCCCATTCGTCGGTTGCCGAAAATTCGCCTTTTCCCAGCTCCGTCACCCTGTATGACCTCATACCGTGGATGCGACCCGAAATTTATCTGACCAGCCCGCGCCACAAGGCCTGGTATGAGCGCAAATTAAATGATCTGCGGCGTGCCCAGCTTCTGTTGGCCATTTCGGAACATACCCGACGCGAAGCCCTCAGTGCGTTGTCCATTCCCGAAGCGAGAGTAGTGAATATTGCTGGTGCGGCAGACCCGCATTTTCAACCCATCAAATTTTCGGCGGATTTTATCTCCACCCTGCTTGGCAAATTTGGCCTAACGCGTCCCTATGTGATGTATACCGGGGGTATTGATCCGCGAAAAAATATTGAAGGCTTATTGCAGGCCTATGCCCTGCTGCCGCAAACTGTGCGCGACGCCCATCAATTGGCCATTGTTTGTTCGGCACAGTCTAAAGAAAAATCCCGTTTGGAACAGTTCGCCTCCGGGTGCGGATTGAAACCGGCCGAGTTGGTTTTAACCGGATATGTCACCGATGAAGAATTAGTGGCATTTTACAATCTATGCACATTGTTCGTTTTTCCGTCACTGCACGAAGGACTCGGCCTGCCAGTCTTGGAAGCCATGGCGTGTGGTGCGCCGACGATTGCCGCCAACGCGAGCAGCCTACCCGAAGTTACAGGCAGAGCTGACGCGCTTTTCGACCCTCTTCGCCCATCTTCCATAGCGGAAAAAATGAATCAGGCGCTGACCGATGAACATTTTTGCCAGTCGTTGCGCGAACATGCGCTCATTCAGGCAGCGAAATTTTCCTGGGGCGAATCCGCCCGCCGCGCTTGGCTGGCGCTGGAAAATCTTCTTGAACAGCAAAAATTTCCTCAAACCAAGACCATCGCTCCCGCCAGGAAGCGTCCCCGGCTCGCCTATGTGTCTCCCTTGCCACCCGAGCGCACCGGCATTGCCGATTATAGCGCTGAATTGTTGCCGGCACTGGCAGAACATTACGACATCGATCTGGTGGTAAACCAAGCCCCGCCTAACCATCCAGCCATCGATAACCGGTTCCGCATCCGAACCATCAAATGGTTTGAAGAAAACGCCCGGGACTTCGACCGGATTTTATACCAGTTCGGCAACTCAGATTTTCATAGCCACATGTTTAACCTGTTGCGGCTGCATCCCGGCACGGTGGTGCTGCATGATTTCTTCCTCAGTGGCGTCATCGAATGGATGGAGCGCGTGCAAGCCAAGCCCGACTTCCTCGAACAACACCTGCGTTATTCTCACGGCGATCTGGCAGTGGAGCACTTGTCGCGCATTGGGCAAAGCCGCACCATTCAAATTTATCCCTGCAACAAGTTTGTCCTCGACCGTGCGGCAGGCGTCATCGTGCATTCGCAGCATGCGCTCTCACTCGGGCAAAGTTGGTATGGCCCCGACTTCACCGACGAATGGTTTATAGTTCCCCCACTTAACACCATGCCGGCGCACGGCGACCGGGTTAGCAGCCGGGCCAGGCTGGGGTTGCAGAGGGAGGATTTTGTGGTGGTTTCCTTCGGTTTCATTTCGCCATCCAAGGACAGCCATCATCTGCTCACGGCCTGGCTGGCCTCATCCT
>Ga0206809_1030_pt2 | contig 39100 bp, 40 predicted proteins | sample Alteio_BWOrgCont_55_FD_152903 | JGI IMG/M metagenome (GOLD analysis project Ga0206809, IMG submission 152903) | Enriched cells from forest soil in Barre Woods Harvard Forest LTER site, Petersham, Massachusetts, United States -... | ecosystem: Environmental > Terrestrial > Soil > Temperate forest >... | reverse complement strand
ACATAAACTGATAAGCGAATTCAGGCAGGAAACATTCAAGGCTATAGAACAAAAAATCAGCCTCAACCCTATTCTGCATGCCTTTCAGGTGGTTGTTAATCAATATCAGATCAGTCACGGCTTGATAGATGCCTTTTTATGTTCGATGGAAATGGACCTCGACAAAAAAAACACACAATAAGGAAAGTTATCAGGCTTATATCTACGGCTCGGCTGAGGTTATTGGCCTGATGTGTCTTAAAGTTTTTTGTGAGGGCGATGATAAACAATATCTGCACCTGCTACCTGCCGCACGCAGCCTGGGTTCCGCATTTCAAAAGGTGAATTTTTTGAGGGACATAAAATCCGATCTGGAAGAACGTGGCCGCACGTATTTCCCGGAAATTGATTTTACCAATTTTGGCGAAGCCGATAAACAGCGGATAGAAGCTGATATTAAAAAAGATTTTGATGCTGGTTTTGAGGGGATAAAACAACTGCCAAAGGGTACGCGTCTGGGGGTTTACATTGCCTATATTTATTATTTCCAACTTTTTAAAAAGATTACAAGAATATCAGCAGCTACTGTACTGCAAAAACGGATTCGTATATCTGATACCCGCAAGCTGTCGCTTTATTGCAAAGCTTTAGTGCAGCAAAAGCTGAATCTTATTTAAAACAGCTCAAAATATCTACCTTAAACACCTAAATTTACTTTGTGAAGTTTACTTATCTGCTTATTAATTTTTTCACGATACTTTTTCCGTTGGCGCTGTCTTTCGACAAAAAGGTGCAGTTCCATAAAAAATGGAAGTTTATTTGGCCAGGCTTATTAATAACCGGACTTGTTTTTTTGTTTTGGGATATATTATTTACTGTGGATGGTGTATGGTCATTCAATCCGAATTATATAACCGGCATTACCATTTTGCAATTGCCTATAGAGGAGATCTTTTTCTTTTTAACGGTACCATTCGCCTGTATATTTATTTACGCCTGCCTAAACTATTATATAAAATGGGAAATGGATATGCGGTTAACACGCATCATCTCCAATGTAATCATCATATTTTCTATCTTAATACTGATAATTTACCATCATAGATTATACACCCGGGTAACGTTTACGTTGCTTGCCTTCCTGGTAATCCTGTTCCAGTTTATTTATAAGGTTCGATGGCTTAACCGCTTTTATATAACTTTTTTGGTGGTGCTGATACCCTTCTATATTATTAACGGCGTACTTACCGCTTGGCCGGTGGTAATGTATAATAATGCGCAAAACTTAGGGTTACGATTAGGAACCATACCCATTGAAGATCATTTTTACTGCATGGCCTTATTGCTGATGAACATCGGCTTTTTTGAATATTTCAGATTAAGATCAATTAAAATACACCATGCCTGAGCTGTCTCAATACACAAAATCGCAACTAGCCCTGCGCAACGGGCAGGATAAGCCTGAGATATGGGTGGCATACCAAGGCATTATTTACGATGTAACCGAAAGCCGCCTTTGGCGCAAAGGGCAACATTACGAACACTGGGCAGGCCAGGATTTAACCCCCGAACTGGCCGATGCCCCGCATACCCACAAAGTTTTTGTACGGTTTAAAGCTATTGGGCAATTGAAACCTTAAGATCTATTGAAAACTGCGACAACACAACAAATTCCTGTACACGCGCGGCTATCTCCTCTTGTGTTAGGTTGCTAATCTTTTCGGTGCCGAATTTCTCTACACAAAATGAAGCCAGCGCTGATCCGTAAATGATGGCGTTCTTCATGTTGCTGAAGTTAACCTCATTAACCTTTGCCAGATAACCTATAAACCCACCTGCAAAGGTATCGCCCGCACCAGTCGGATCGAAAACTTCAGCCAATGGCAATGCCGGCGCTGAAAAGATTAATCCATCGCCAAACAGCAATGCACCATGCTCACCTTTTTTAATGATGAGATACTTAGGGCCCATCTGCAATATTTTAGCGGCGGCCTTTACCAATGAGTACTCGCCTGATAATTGGCGCGCTTCGGCATCGTTAATGGTTAAAACATCAATCATTTTAATGGTTTCCAGCAAATCATCCATGGCAATATCCATCCAGAAGTTCATGGTATCCATTATAATCAGCTTAGGACGGTTTCTAAGGCGTTTAATAACCGTTTGCTGCACCTGTGGGCTCAGATTACCTAACATCAGGTATTCGCAATCCTGGTAGCTTTCCGGGATGATGGGGTCGAAGTCGCCCAACACATTCAATTCCGTGATCAGCGTATCGCGGCTGTTCATATCATTATGGTATCTACCCGACCAAAAGAACGACTTCTCGCCTTGTTTGATCTGCAAACCTTCGGTATCGATATGATGGATGTGGAACTCCTCTATCTGGCTATGCGGGAAATCATCACCCACTACACCAACAATTTTAACATCATCGCTAAAGTAAGATGCCGCTAAACTGGCGTAAGTAGCCGCGCCGCCAACAATCTTATCAGTTTTACCAAAGGGTGTCTCAATAGCGTCGAACGCTACACTGCCAATAACAACTAAACTCATTATATAGTATTTTGCGCAAATATTGTGATTTTACCTCACAAATACTCATTTATAGATATTCTGCAATAAAATTACCTAACGCAAGGCATTTTACATTGCGGAAACGAAAAATTATTTACCTGTTAATCAGCCGATACTGACGATAATTAAAAATATATTGATTTTTTTTTTGGCCAGGTATTGCGAAATTTCAATGGAAATTATACTTTTGCACACTCCAAAACGGAAAATGATTCCTGAGTAGCTCAGCTGGTTAGAGCATCTGACTGTTAATCAGAGGGTCCCTGGTTCGAGTCCAGGCTCAGGAGCAAAAAGCCTAGCACGTCCGCTAGGCTTTTTTTTGTTTAAAAATGGCCTTTTTGATAGAATAAAGGATATTTTTGTTATCAATAGCGATTTCTTCGCGCTTCTGAATCCTCAGAAGTCATTACTTCAATAATCAAGTTTCGCATCAATTTTTGTTGAATTTCACGGTATTTTTCGACAACTATCGTGACTTAATTATCGAACGATGGTTCCCTTAAGCGCTAAAGTTTATAAGCACCACAAGAAAGCGGATGGTACTTATAACGTTAAAATTTATGTTTATCGCAATTCTGTAAAGGCTTACATCGACACAGAACACTATGTTACAGAAAAGAAATTAACGACTGATCTTCAAATTAAAGACCAGCATTTATTGTCCATATTAAACCGGACTCTCGATGATTACCGACAGGCAATAAGTGACCTGGGCCCGAGAATAAAATTGTTTGATGGTCAAAGCTTAAAGGATTTTTTGATTAAGAAAAACGAGGCGATTGACTTTCTTGCGTTCTGTAACATTCACATCAATCAACTAAAAGCTAATGGTCAGGAAAAGAGTGCGTCCAATTATAATACGGTACGGAACCATTTGCGCGACTTCTTTGAAAATGATAAGTTTCCTATTGCTGAAATTTCAACAGGTACCTTAGATGCATTTGTACGCTTTTTAAAGAAAGCAAGGCAATTAAAGCGCTTTAATCAATTTAAAAAGGAAATTATTGTAAATGCCAGACCCGCGTCTGATGCAACTGTTCACAATTATCTAAGAGATTTTAGCGGGCTCTTTTCAGCCGCAATGTTATACATTAAGCCGGATGTCCCTCGAATAATATATCTGCTTAAATACAAATCGGGCAACCAAGAGAGTTTAATTTAAAATAAAGTACTCGGGGTATCCGGCCACTTGTCAATTTATCTAATTCAACTGGTCGCCGGAGGATAGTCCGTATAGCCTTTCTCGCCACCCATGTAATAAGAATTGGTATCGGCTTCAGCAAGCGGAATAGCATGTTCAAATCGTTCCGGCAGATCAGGATTGGCAATAAATGGGACACCGAACGAAATCAGGTCGGCCTGCCGATCTTCAATAATTGCGTTGCCGGTTTGTTGTGTAAAGCCAAGGCTGGCCATTAAGGTCCCTTTGTATATATTCCGGTAGTGCTCAAAAAAATTATCCTGCAAAGACTCAACTACCGTTCCTTTAAGGTCAATTGCCGGGCCTACAAGGTGGACATATCCCAAATCATAATCGTTAAGCTTTTTCATGATATAGTCATAAGTATCAATGGTAAATTCGTTTGGCTTTAACAACCCGGGATTAAATGCCGTTGGGGTAAACTTTACACCCACATGCTTCCCGCAAACCGTTTTTAAAATATCCAGTATTTCAAACAGCAGTCTTGCACGGTTTTCAATACTGCCTCCATATTCGTCTGTACGATGGTTGGTGGCGCTGCTCAAAAACTGGGGTATCAGCGTAAAGATCTGGGCGTGCAGCTCAACGCCGTCAAATCCGGCAGCTTTTGCATTTTGTGCAGCCTGCATGTAATCCTGCACGGTTTGTTTTATTTCTTCAATTGTAAATGCTGCAGGTGTAACGGTCTCTGTAAATCCACCGGCTGCAAAAACTTGTAATTGAGGATTAATTGCAGATGGCCCCAAAGGCAATTCGCCACCAAAAAAATCAGGATGCGAGGCCGCACCTGAATGAGCGATCTGCAGAAATATTTTTCCGTCGCGGGAGTGCACGGCTTCGGTTACAAGCCGCCATCCGGCTATTTGCTTTTCACTGTAGATGCCGGGCACATTAATATATCCGACAGCCCTTGGGCTGATCCATGTACCTTCCGTAATGATCAGGCCTGCTGAAGCCCTTTGTTTATAATAAGTAGCCATCAGCGCTGTTGGGGCTAATTCTGCATTGGTAGCTCTGGCGCGGGTCATCGGCGCCATCACAATTCTGTTCTTTAATTTAAGGTCGCCCAGTTCGAATGTGGTCAATAAGGCTTGTTTCATCAGCTGTTATTTTATTAGATGACAAACATAGGCAGGCAGCGAGCTTGTCACAATAAGGGCGAAATTCTTCATTTGGGGATAAATTTATCCCCTATGGCAGTTTCCGGCACTATAATTACCTTTGTTAAAAAGAATAGAATATGTATGAGCGTAAAACTCCATTGCCGCTGGAATGCGGTTTGCATCTTACTAAAGAGGTACTTAATGGGAAATGGAAAGCCAATTTGCTTTATGCGATATCAATCGATGTAAAACGACCTAGTGAATTACTGCGCCTGTTACCGGGGGCTGCAAAGCGGGTACTGAACGTGCAATTGAAAGAGTTGGAAAATCATGGCATTGTTGTGAAAAAGATATACCATCAACTTCCCCCCAAGGTGGAATATTCTCTTACTCCGTTAGGTTGTTCCCTTATGCCGATAATTGATGCCATGAATCATTGGGGGGATGATAACAGGGCATTTCTAAAAAGAATTATCGCCCAGAATACCGTGACAGATGAATCGATGACACGCACCTGCATCTATTACAATGAAAAAGCAAAAAGATTGCTAGCAGTTTAACACTGGAATTTGCTCTTAAAATATATAGCGTGCCTCGAATAATGATAATTAAATAATAATTCATTTTTAAGTCGAAAAACCCTTAGAAAACAGCAAATTTTATTCGTTTTTAGCTTGTTTTTGATGAAAAAACAGGTGCTTTTATAGCTTTTGGATTGGAGATATGGCACAAATAAAGGGTTAGGTTACTTGCCAGAAATTTATGTGAAATTAAGTAAACGGTCGGGAATTTTTGAAATCACATACCCTTTTTAAGGCTTATAAAACAAGGCCTCCTTGCACTCGCTGCTTGGAGGCCTAAACCTAAACCTTATCACAAATTCAGCAAATGAACATCGCTGATGAACTGTAAAAGTAGTATTCACAGCAATATCGCCGAGCGTTTTATCGACGAATATTAGAATTGAGTCGACTAATAGGAATATAACGTTCATATTATTTCAAACAAAAAACCCGGCACCATTTAAATGGAGCCGGGTAATCAGCATTATGAAAAAACTAATTGTTAATGTATCGTCACCGCTTTCACAAATGCGCCGGTTGCATCAAAACCAACTTCATAATTTGTGCTGTTAACGGTAATAAATACATGATATCCAATTACGCCCGTTTTGTTGCTTTCAACATAAGCTTTGTCAAATACGTAGCCAGGGTAGGTTGTTGTTAAATACGTGGTAATTGCAGATAATAAATTAGCTGCAGCTATCTCGGTATGCTTGCCACCCTTCGGTTCAATTTTCAGACGTTTTATCAGAGTTCCGGTTGCAGAAATATTGGTTGCATATAAGACAGTATCTTTACTAATTAAGATATACGTTGTATCCGGCGTTTTATAAGCATGCAGTAAAGTATCTGTAGGATAGGTTGTGGTAAAATAGGTTAACACAGCCGCCGGTACCGATGCAATTGCAATGGTATCATGCTGTATACCGCCACGGTCGCAGAAGGGGCCCCCGGGATGCCAGCCTTTGCCGCCACCACCCATGTTGGCGCCATCCTTTTGTTCTAAAACATTAACAAAAGTACCTGTCGAGGTAAATTTCAAACCTACATACAAACCATTATACTTAATAACCACCACATAGCTCACAAGCACTTTGGCGCTATCAACTTTGTAAGCTTTGGTAAAAGTGTATCCTGAGTAATTTGCAGATAAATAAGTGCCTATAGCCGTCGGCAATGCACTAAATGCTACTGAATCTGGTTTGTTGCCATTCGGTGGGAAACAATTAACCATGTAGATGCTGTCTTTAACACCAGCGCTGTCAACTGAGGCCAGCGCTATTGCCCCATCAGCTGTAAGCGTGGCCGATGTTAAGGTGGAAGAGGTCGTTGTTTTTGAAGATGTAGAGGTTTTTACGTCTTTGTTACATGAAGACAGGACACTAAAAATGCTCAGCAAAATTAGCGAGGGGTAAATAACTTTGGTTTTCATTTTTTTGTAAATTTTGATTCATAAATTTAAAGCCAAGGCACTATGCCTTTGTATGAATTAAATGTATGATCGAAATCTGCAGGGAAGAACTATTTGTCGATGAATGGATATTATTTACCGACTAAGTAAATTTGAGGCATTTACCTGCACCTGGTAAGGCCGTCTGTACTTGAGGCATCAGCGGGTTTTATGATGAGCGCTTTCTCAAAATAGCCAATAGCTTCAGCCTTGTTACCTGCCATCAGTAACGACCAGGCAAGCATGTGATTACCATCATAATCATACGGATATAGTGTTGCTACAACCCTAAAATATTTGGTTGAGGCATCAAACTGTTTACGGTTGTAATAAATAACACCGGCCCAATAACAGGCCTGTGTGTTTTGCGGGTCAATCTTTAAAATATCAATATATTGCCGCAAAACTTTGTCCCAGTTTTGAAGAAAAGACAGTGGTTTTACATAACCAAATTTCGCTTCGATTGATCCAGGTTTAATATTAACTGCTTTTTGATAGTAGTTTTGAGACGCATTATAATTTTGGTTGAGGTAATATAGCCAGCCAAGGCGGATATTTATCTCATAGTTATTACTGCTGTAATAAGCAGATATATCATTGATGGCAGCAGTATAGTTTTTATTCAGCTCGTCAGTATAGCTGTTATGAAAAGCCTTCTGTAACACTTCATTGCTTTGCGCGAATGTGCCCGCAGCCCATAAGCTAAAAAAACAAACCGAAAGAACCTTTTTTAAAACTTCCATATTAAACCTAAAGTGATAGAATTTTGGTCATAGTTTAAAGACTGATAGCTGTCATCCTTTTTTTCATAAACATAATTTAATTGCAATTGCATGTGCCTACTTAATTGGTAAAATAAAGTCTCGCCGCATTTAAAAGTTGTTTTGTCAATCGCGTTGTAAATATATAATCCATCAGCATCTAAATAATCATCCTGGTTGCCAATTGTAACAGAAGATTCCAGCCATGTGTTTTTAATAAGTTTAAAGCCTATGGCCTGGCTTAATATGATATGGTCGGATGCGTTTAAATGCTGGTCGGATACACGGCTGATTGTATAGAAATTAAAGTTCCCCGTCGGATAGAAGGTAAATTTGCCATTATACTGTTCTATCGGCTTTTTATCAAGGTTGCCAAAGTTCATATCTACTTGCAGATCAAAATATGGAGCCGTGAACCGCGCTCCTATAAAACCTAAATTACTATTGTCGACAGAGGTTTTAAAGTTAGTATTAACGTAATGATAAGCACCTAAGATACTAAAATGGGCGCTTGCGGCATAACTTAATTTAGCATAGTATTCTTTTTGCTGGTCTGCCTCGTCTATCGAATTATTTTTGCTATTGCTCAACCTAAAAATAGTTTGGTAGTAGTAAGCTAACGATTGCTCAAGCTGCCAACGCCATGACAAGCGGTTACTCAATGAGATTCGCGAATAAGACGCATCTCCCCTGTTGATGTCATCATTTTCTTTCGTGCTAAATTCGGCACCTGCAGCTATAAAGGCAAAAGAGTTTAAACCATTCCTGTTTTGCATATATCCGGCATTGTACGATGCTGCAAGGTCATTATTTAAATAGCTATTACATAAATAAGCGTAAAAACGGGCGGTTTCGTTATAGCTGTCATTAGCAAGAATATCATCATAGTTCTTCAGTGCCAGCTTAAAATTGCCGCTCATCATATAGGCATAGGCAATCTTTAATCTCAAGCCCGGAAAATCAATCCCGCTTTTGACAGTTTGATTGCCAAACACGATTAATTCCTTCCAGTCGCCGCTGTTATACAGGCCGGTCGAGGTACTATCCGCCACCTGCATGGTGCTAACCTGCGCCTTTATACTGCCCGCTAATAAAATGAAAACGATAGTTAATATGTATTTGATTTTACCCATTGAATATTTTTGTCGTTACCGTTTACCGTGATACAATACCCCTGAATATTATCATTTGCCAGGCTGATAGTCGCTAGCATTAATATCTTTTGTTTGCCAAATACTTGTTTTACTTGTGTTGACTGGATAGTCCCGCTTTTAGGAGGGTAATTTAACGCGCGATACCTTAAATTGATAAATCTAAAAAAAGGTGAAACAAAATCCTGCAACCAAAGCAATGGTTTATTATTTAAGAGATGTAAAGGAAATACATCACGAACAACAAAACGCTCATTATCGGTAAATGTAATTTTATACGCAGCCTGGTAAAAAAGAAATAATAAAGATTGATGGCTGCCATAAAAGCTGGTAAAGTAAAACTGCGTACCATCGTTTATAAAATAGGCTGTTGCTCCGCTTGTTATACTGTAAAAATAAGTTTGGCCCAACTCATCTCTGAATACCTCTAATTGTTCGTTAATCCCCCCCTCCCCAACAAGTGTAGCAGTATAGCCCGGCTGAAAATCAAATGCCTTTGCGGTAGAATTAATAATTGTGACAGGATTTACAACGTCGCCTTGTTCAGGAATCATAAAACTTGCCATTCTTTCCTGTTCGTTCTTTTTGCTAACGTAATATGCAAACGGATAACTCAGTGTTTTTGCATCGATATACGGCGTAATTTGGAACTGAAAATGCAAATGCGGTTCAGGAGAGCGGCCTGAATTACCGCATAACCCAATCAGTTCTCCCTGTTTAACAATATCGCCAATCTTAACTTTAATTGATTGTTTTTTAAGATGCGATACTTTGCTGTATAGGCCGTCTAGGTGTCTGATTACTACGGTATTTCCCCAATTCTCCAGCAGGTTTTCAATACCAATAGCATTGTCTTCCACGTTATCAACAACATTGGCTACAATGCCATCGCCGCAGGATAAAACAGGTTTATTAAATGAATAAAAGTGTTCAGGCAATGTACCGGGTAATTTAAAGGTATTTTTATCCTCGTCTTCAATCACAAAATCAAGGGCTTTACCCCAATCGTTAATGTGAGTGATATTGCCATCGTATCCTTGTGAAACCGTCCACCCTCCCATAAAAGGTAACCTGAACCTAAAGTATTGCAGATTATTTAACCGGTTTTGTTGATTGATGAACTGATATAAATTTCGTTCAGGCGAATAATGCTGCAACTTAACCAACTGCAAATGCGCTACATCTTTCCGCAGTAACAGGAAATAAAGCAGCGTGAAGCTTATCATACAAAACGGTAAAGAAAATACCGGTAAATTATAAGCCGCCAATATAACTGAAAAGGCATTTATCAGGATAAATATTACCGGGATACAAGCGATTGCCCATAAATAAGACCGTATTGAAGGAATGGTAAAAAAACTACCAATAGCAATAGTGGCCAGCATAAAGTTAGCGCCCAAATGATAATAGCTGATATCATCCGGATAAATATGAAAGCTGGCGTTAAGACCATAAGCGACTAAAAAACCAAGCACGGCCAAGCTAAAGGCAATACGGGAATGAATCAACAGGCCAATAGCAATACATGCACCCGTTATAATATTATCCTGAAATAAGATAGCGCTAAACGAGCGAAAAAACAAGCAAAGCCAATAAGGAAGATTGGATGATAGATAATTATTCAGGTAAGACAAATTTGCGGTACCCTCGTAAACCTCTTGCATAACAAAGCTACTTTTGGATACAAGCCCAATCTTAAACAAGCTGTCAGCGCTTAATAACAAAACCCAAAAACACAGGATAAAAGGTAACGATAAAATAGGCAGCCCTAACTTGCCAAGCCTTTCGGCGAGAACAACCGTTAACATGATCAACAATAAGGCAGTAAATATCAGCCAAATAACATAGTACACATTAAATTGGTAAAATGTACCAAAGGCCAGGCCGAGGAGCAAATTATTAAAACTGTAAATACCGGTATTGATTTGTTCGGGCTGAAAACCTGATAAATTGGCTAATACTGCGGCAAACACAACGCAGCATAATCCGGAAATGCCAGCAAGGGGGTTTATAAAAGATACCAAAAGCACAATTACCCCCAATACGCTGTTTTGCGAAAAAAACAGTATCGCATAGCTATTAAGTATGGTTTTAATAAACAATGAAAACCTGCTTTTCATCTATTTTGCTTTTAAATGCCGGGGTACATTTTCGTTTTTCTCAATATAATCCAATGTTTCGGCGGCTTTTATTAGGTGGATGTTTTGTCGCTCGTCAATTAGGACAACCGCAGGCCTAAAGGTTATAAACTGCATCCATTGCGTCATGTTGTAAGCACCCACTTTGTGTACCACCAAATGGTCACCTGGATTTAATACAGGCAGGTTTATGTTTTCCCTGATCACGTCTATATTCATGCATAGCGGGCCATATATTACCATATTTTCGGTATGCGGCGGAAAATCCTGTGCAGGGCTTATTTGATGATCATACCAAAATGAAGTAAAGAGTGTATTTACCCCAAAATCTACAATGGTTGCCCGTTTGCCGTCCGCCAATCGTTTATTGGCCAGTACTGTGCCCAATAAATATCCTGCATCGTCAATAAGTGCCCTCCCACTCTCCAGTATAAGCAACGGTAATTCATTAGGCGCAAAATCTGAATTAATCAGTTTATTGCATATTTCTTCGGCAAAATCATCGATGGATGGTAAGGTATCTGTCCCCGGTAAATACGCACCTTTTAAGGTATTCATCGAAGGAAATCCGCCGCCGAGATCGAGATATTCTATGGTTTGATTTAGTATATTTTTACAACGCAAAGCCAGATCTGCTAATTTCGTCGCCGCAACGCCGAATGCCGATGTTGATTGTACATAAGTACCGATATGGCAATGCAGGCCCGTCAATTGGAGTTTGCCTGAATTAACTACCTTAGTAATCGCATTCCAGGCTTCGCCGTTTTCGTAATTAAAGCCAAACCTGTCCCATGCCGGAAATATGCCGGTGTCCATATTCACTCTAACGGCCACACGGGGTTTAGCCGCTAAATTTTCACTTAGTGTCATTAAAAGATTTAATTCCTCTAAATGATCAATATGGATTAACGAATCATTTTCGATTGCAAGCATCAGGTCTTCTTTTGACTTGCTCGGGCCGTTAAATATAATCTTGTTGCCGGCTACGCCGTTGCCTAAAGCCTTGCGGTATTCAAAACCCGAAACTACCTCAGCCCAGCTGCCTTCACTGTGAAATACCTGGCAAACAGCATTAAGGTAATTGGTTTTATAACTCCAGGCAAATTGCACTTTTAGATATCGGGTGCTAAAAGCACGATAGGCGGAGCGATAGTTACGACGTATCTGGCTCTCTGACACCACAAAAAGTGGCGAGCCATAAGCCTCGATCAGTTTAGTTACCTGTATGCCATCAATATATTTAAAAGGCTGTGCACCGCTGTGGCTGCCAAATTTATTCATGACACCAGGGGTGAGTTTTTTTATGTAGGGCCTTTCGTAAGGAAGTTTTTCCATGATTAAGTCATAATTATAATTCGCCGAAGGCAGACATCTTTTGAAACTCCGCAATATCAACCACCTGATCCCAGGAGTGCCGGATAAACAATTTGCCCGTCTCGTAACTGTTAAATGGTGCAACGTTTTCACCCATACTCATTTTAATCAATGCCGACGGCTGATTTTGGCCCGCTACCGCTGCCAGATATATCCATGCGGGGAACCGGGGATTAATTTCTATTATAAAAAGCTGATCCTCCGCATCCCTTATGATTTCCAGTTCATATGCGCCTCTCCACTGGGTTGCTTTTGCAAATTGATCTGCCAGTTTAACCAATGCATTATCTTCAATAGTAACACCAGCCCAGGCTTTCCCTTTTTCGGTGATATAAAGTTTACGCATGGGCACAATGCTAAGGTTACTACCGTTGCCGGCACCTAATGCGGCAACATTTATTTCAGTTCCTTTAATATATTTTTGCGCTATCACAGGGTATCCCCAGGCTGCTTCCAATTGTTTAAATGCCTTAAGGGCAGCATCCATGTTTACCACGATATATGCATCATAAAACTTGCCCTTTATAACCAACGGAAAGCCTAATTCCTCAGTAGCATGTGATAAATCAGCAGCTGAAAACAGGTTATAATGTGGTGGCACCCGAAGTTCGTTTTTATTACCAAATTCAAAAAGATTCGCTTTGTCCCTAACCTGTAATTGTGCCAGCGAGGGAAGAAATGTGCGGATACCGATTTTTAATAACGATGGAGCTATTATTATAAAGTTATGGAGCTCGGCATCAAAATTCGGGATAATCGCCGTTAAGTTCTCCTGATTATTAATGTAAGTTAGCCTTTCCAGCAATGCGCCTGTCCCTGCAGTTGGATAAGGCAGCTGATAAGTTTTGTCAACCAACTCCCGCATATAAATACCGGGTTCTAATGATTCATAAGCAAAGCCAATAATCCTGATCTCACTGCCCAGTCCTTCTTTTAGCGCCCTGATCACCGCTATTCCCGGCCCTGGATTGTCATTAGCATTGAGGCCCGTTACACCAATACATAAGCCGGCGTATTTAGTTGCCATGATTCAATTCTAATTCCAACAGATTAGCCTCTTTTAACTGAATTATCCAATCCTCCCAATCCCGATCAAGCTGCGCTGCGCTAACATCGTATTTTTTTAAAATATCTGCTTTTATTTCCGCTGTGTTAACGCCGTTTTTCATGGCAAGCAATATGACTGATGCCATTGCATTGCCCGAAAACGAATCACCGGTAGCCGGGTTAAAAATAAACCCGTTCTCGCTGGTGGCAATATTCTTTTTAATCTTCATTATATAAATAAGGATATAAATGTAGCGATTTTAGGTATATCAGGAGGCTATTAAATAGTCAATACGCGATGCCAGCACTTCCATATCTATCGGTTTCAAAAACAACGCGTCGCATTGATAAATATCTGATTTTAATTTTTTAGTTCTGTATCCGGTCACAACAATTACAGGTATATCTTTCACCATAACCTCCTGTTTTAGGTCCCCGCATATCAATTCGCACTCGTTGTTCAGTAATAAGTAATCCAATATGATCAGATCAGGCTGAATTGATTTGGCTTTCTCACAAATGGCCGCAGCGTCATATATAATATGTACATCAAAATCGCTGTAATTCAAAATTTCATCAACAACTGGTAACATCCTGCCTCCGTTATCCAATACCAGAATCTTTTTTGGTTTGCTCATCAGTTCCATAATCCAATAGTTTTAAATGCTTTATATAAAATTGATATATTAAAATTTTACAAAAAAGCAATTGTCGCCGAACAGGACATATCTACCGATAAACAACAAAAAACCGATCTATTTTGACCATTCTTTTATGAAATCCGCGTAGCTATTACCAACGGGAAGCTCAACAACACCTATTTTAACTTTACGGTTATGGATTGATTTTACTTTCTTTATTGCCACAGCATAGCTGCGATGAATCCGGGCGAATTGCGTTGCGGGCAATTTTTCGAGCACTGCCTTCATGGGCATAAGCGTCAGTATAGGCTTTTCCAGGCCCACCATGTGAATTTTGATATAATCCTGCATACTTTCAATGTATTCAACATCTTTTAAATTTATCTTAAGCATTCGATATTCAGAGTGCACGTATATCGATTCACCTTCTTCATCTTTATCCTGGGTTTTGTATTTAGCATAATCCAAAGCTTTTTGAACCGCCGCGGTAAATCGCTTAAGATCAATTGGCTTTAACAGATAATCTATTGCCTCCAGCTCAAAACCCTCATAAGCATAATTTTTATAGGCGGTCGTAAATATTACCATTGGTTTGTTTTGCAATGTTCTGACAAGATCAATGCCCGAAATATCTGGCATGTCAATATCTATAAAAAGCAAATCAATCTGATTTTTTTTCAAAAACTCCGCACCTGAAATAGCATCATCAAAAGTTTGCAGCAATTTTAATTCAGGGAAATCGTTCACATGTTTTTTAATTACCTCAAGCGCTAACGGCTCATCATCAATGGCGATACATTTTAATTGCATACTCCTATTTTATTTAGCTAAAAATCTCTAATTTAACAGTAAACAAGTTGTTACTCGTATTTATATCCAGGCTATATTTTCCCGGATACATGTGCTCCAACCGCTGTTTGGTATTATTAATTCCGATACCTTTCCGTTTATCATTTTGTGGCTTTTCGAAAATATTGTTTTGACAAAAAAAGCTTATTTTTTGTTCATCTGCCATTATATTAATACTTATTACTGCATTATTATGTTTGCTTATCCCATATTTAAACACATTCTCAATAAAGGTCATTAATAATAAGGGAGCTATTTTCTGGTTCACAATTTCACCAGTACATACAAAATCGAGCTTAGTTTTCTTACCTAATCGCAGCTTTTGGAGGTCGATATAATCCTTGATGCAATCTATCTCGCTTTGCAACAGCACAACATCCTCGCTTACATCATCGGTAACATAACGCATAATATTCGATAGCTTCATAATGCTTTCAGAAGTGTGCTTGTTATCTGTAACCGATAGCGCATAAATATTATTCAAAGTATTAAATAAGAAGTGGGGGTTAATCTGCGCTTTTAAAAATGATAACTCAGCATGCGCCTTCTCTGCTTGTGTTTGGGCCACCATTTGCTCCGTAAGCTGCCACTTTTGTACGGTGCTCACAGCAATGCTCAAGCCTATTACTAAAATAAAAATAAATAAACCTACCATATCAATATTCCCCGACTGGTGTATAAAAATGATCTGGTTAATAGGCTTATCCCTCGGGTCTTCCATACGCAAATTCTGATTCGGCAAAGGGCCAAATGGCAGGCTCTTTGCTTCTGATGAGTTCATACCAGCATTCGGGATCGAACTATCAACCAATAGTGGTGTAGCCTGGGCAGCATTGTACTTCGGATTTTTTAGCAGATTATGCCCAAGCAAATTATCAAAAGGCTGCAAAAAATATACACAGCCCGACAACATCAATACAATAAAACCGTAGCTAACATATTTCTTTCTAAATACCAACTTCGGCACCAGGTACCATGCATTTAAATAAAACATGAATATGTAGGTAAAGCAAAACAGCCAATAAAATGGTGAAAGCAATATAAAATAGCTATTATGTATACTCTCCTGAGTTTTATTCATAAACAGCAGCGGAAAACCCAGGAAGATTACCCATCCTACTGCATGAATAAAAAAAGCAATGAATTTTGAACGTATCATATTGGTTAAGTAATCAAAAATAGACTTTGCTTTGCATATTTTACTATAGTAGCTTTTTTCCTTTCCTCGCCGCTGGCTCTACAACAATATGTATCATAAAATAAACCAGTTGCAGATACAACTTGCCTAACAGCAGTGTCGGAACCAAATGTTATTTTCACAATCGCATCGCCTAAACTTTGTGCATGTACACAATTTTTAATTTGGGGGGACAAGTATTACTTAAATATTAAAAACTAACATCAATAAGTGCCTGCAACAGTAACAGGTGCTTACTTATGAAAATAGAACAACAACAGGCCTTACAAATAACCATCTATTAAAAACGTGGTAAAAATCGGCAAGTAGCTGTAGGCTAACAAGAATGAATCGGCGAATAACATCTATGTATAGATGAACGGATATCATATCTCATAATATGAATTGCAAATTAGGAGGTTCCTATATTAACGGTTTAGCCACTTTGATGATACTGGTATAAACTTAAAACCGCTTTCTATTTGTTGGTTATTAATGGCCCTGGCTATTAGCCAGAGCCTTTGTTTTTTATACTGATTTAAGAGCGCTGCGCAAACGCCAAATCAGTGGGGAGCCTACTATTCAAAATAATGTGGTACAAACCGGCTCACATTATCGGTTATCATTGAATTGCTTTCTCTGATTCCCATACCAGCAGCATCGCCGCCAATAATCCATGATCCAATAACAGGGTAGTTGCCATCCATATTTGGTATACTGGCAATATCCTGGTAAATAAACCCTGCTTCTCCATAATCTCCATCGGTACTAAGTATCACTTTGCCGTTTTGTACAATTTCTATGTTTGCCCCTTCACGTGAAAGTTTTGGCTTTTTTACATATGATGTTGAATGCGGTTCAAAGTATGCCGGAAGCAGGTTTGGATGATTCGGGTAAAGCTTCCATAATATAGGTAGAAGAGCTTTATTTGACCATAACATTTTCCAAATAGGCTCAATCCAGTGAACCGTGCTTTTCCCAAGAGAGGCAGTGTCAACCTCATTAACCATCCATTCCCATGGATATAATTTGAAGAGGGTTTCTACAGGTTTCTGATGCTCGTCTACAAACGCGGCGCCATTCCATGTAATATTACTAATATCTGTAAAATAATATTGAAGACCTTTCACCGAAGATGCAGTGTCCAGGATATAAGCTGTGTTGGTAATGTCTTCGCGCAGCTGAAGCTGAGAAATGTTACCTCGTGCCTCCTTTAAGCAGGCAAAATGGTATACGGATGAGCGATATTTGTCATTTATAAATTTCCAGGCATCCCTAAGCCGCTCATCTATTGAGTTAAACTGGTCAGCTGATGGCTTAAAATCTTTCAGCCAAAACCACTGCACAATACTTGCTTCAAACAAAGAAGTTGGCGTATCAGCATTAAATTCAAGCATCTTTGGCGGGTTAATACCATCATACGCAAGATCGAACCGGCCATACAGCGACCAAAATCCTGTATCACTGTTGTCCCAGGCGTGACGTACCAATGGTATAATATTTTCCGGGATACCGAATAATGAAAAAAGGTTATTATCAATAACATATTGAGCTGCTTCAATACACATGGTATGAAGTTGCTGTGTTGTCGACTCCAGCATGAGAATTTCCTTTTCAGAAAATTTATAACATACCGACTCATCCCAATAGGGCACGTCATCAAGCGTGTGAAAAAGAAAACCTTGTTTCTCTACCAGTTCCTGCCATCTCTGGCGTGGTGTAATGGCAATTCTTTGCATCTCTGAATTTATTCTCCGCCGCCAAAGCCGCCACCATGGGCAGAGCCGCCAAAACCCTCACCTGACGAAGTCCCGTGGGCTGAGCTGCCAAAACCCTCTACAGTTCCGCCGCGGCCACTGCTAAAGGTCCCAATATCTTCGCTCGCGCCGCCATTGGCAGTATGTGTAGATGAAGAAAGAAATAGCCCACTCCTATGCACTTCAGCCGGCAATGTTTCAGAATATCCCGTGTGTGGATAATAACGGGTAACCTGGTTATTATTGTATAAATACCAATATCCGTAGCTGCTAAAATGATATGTATGATTATTGATCAGAGTATCTTTCCCGGTATTATAATCCGTACCATCCCAAGTACCGGTAGTTTGGTTTTCGTTGTTACAGGAGCTTAAAACAATAGCAGAAAATGCCAGAAGAATAAGTGAATTGTGTTTTTTCATTTAGGTTTTATTGAAAATTAAGGTTACACTTCTATTTAATAAATCGCACTACTCCTCGAGTACTAACTTGCAGAATATGACCGTTTTTATCAAAGTTCAGGCTATCAACACATAATTGTCGCAATACATAAGCTTCCTTTTGAGGAAATATCCGATGATATAAAATATAATCCTGCCCATTTTCCCGAAAAACAGTATGATGGCCCGGACCAATCACGGTACTATCCGCGCTTGATTGCAATATCTTCCAGTCAGCAGGTTCTGTAAATGGTCCCAACGGTGATGCGCTTACCGCATAGCCAACGCAGTATGTGGCATTCGTTGCCTTGCCACTGGAGAACATCAGGTAATACTTATTGTTCCATTTGCGCATAAGCGGCGCCTCAAAATAATGAGGCGTTGTTACGTCAACAGGGGTTCCATCAAAAGTCTTCATATCCGCCTTAAGCTTTACAGCCATACAATGCCCGTTTATCCAATTATATCCCGATCCCCAATAAAGGTAAGTTTGCCCGTCTTCATCAACAAAGCACTCAGGGTCAATATTATGCACCAGCGGAAAATCAGTATGCTTTACCAATGGGGTATTATCGTCCTTTAGGTTTCTCCATGGCCCAAGGGGTTTATCGCTTACCCCCGCCCATATCTCGCTACCAACAGCCACATACATATAAAATTTATTATCCTTACCTTTTACAACACATGGCGCCCACACCATAGCGTCTCCCGAAGTTGGGCTTGTACAGGCTTGTTTCGTTGGCCAGTTGATATGTTGCCGATCAAATTTAACAAAGTCCTTTGTTGTAAATACGCCAAGTTCATTACTGCCCCAGGGATCTACCGTGGCATAGATATAGAAAATACCCTTATCCTTAATAATGGTTGGATCAGCAAAATAGCCCGGAATAATTGGATTCGTAATTTTCCCGTTCTGTGCGCTCGCTTCAGCAGGTAGTAAGGAATAAATGCTAAGCATCAATATTAAGAACGATAGACAACGAGTTCGTGCAATTATTTTAAGGATCATTAGCTCTAAATCTTGTTATTTTATAAATGGTTTATTTGTTAAATATATCTGCAATATTCTTCTTTTCATAATATCACGGTACCAGATTCTGTTACCGGCCATCAATTTACCGTTCAGCTTTACCAACCCGTACTTAGGCTATTTTGGCTGGATCTCAATAATCTTATGAGCTTTAATGCGTAAAAAACTTCTTCTTTCAAATCATTTATTTAGGTTTGGCAATACTTAATAACAGCAATAATGTTTTGGTACGAAGATGAAATAAAGCGTTTAGAAAAGCAACGCGCCGAGATGAGTTACCAACCGGAAACGCTGTTTTACGGGAGTTCTTCTATCAGGCTATGGACTGGGCTGGCTGACGATTTCCGCGACTTTAAACCTGTTAATCTTGGGTTTGGCGGCTCTACGCTGGCTGCATGCACCTGGTTTTTTGACCGGGTTATGGTTGGATATGAACCCAAAAGGCTGGTTTTGTATGCTGGTGATAATGATTTAGGCGATGGGCGGCACCCGGAAGAAGTCTTTATTTTTTTCCAGGAACTTGCAGCGAGAGTAACTAAGCGCTTTGGTTCATTACCTTGCTATTTTGTCTCTTTAAAGCCGAGTATTAACCGCTGGCCGCTGGTTAATCAGTTCAATTATACCAATGAAATAGTTTCCGTCGAAATCAAAAACAATCATCCGGATTGGCGATGGATAGATATTTTTGGCGCGATGCTCAATGCCGACGGCCGCCCAAATACCGAATATTATTCAAATGATGGCCTTCACCTAAGTGAAAAAGGTTACCTCATCTGGAAAAACACTATCCAAAATGCGTTAATGAGCAGATAATTAACCATTTATTGATTCCTAGTTAATATATTAGAGGGATATTTCAGGAAAATTAACCTAACTTATGAACAGGGAATATCACCGGTGGTATAGCAACCATCTCGGGCGGGATATGGAGCTGCTGGTTTTTGGTCACGCAGGTAGGGCTGTGTTGTTTTTCCCACCGCGTATGGGCCGTTTTTATGATTATGAAAACTGGGGGGTTGTGGCCTCTCTTGCTGATCGTATAAACGATGGTGAACTACAACTTTTTTGTGTAGACAGCGTAGATGAGGAAAGTTTTTATAACGGATGGTCGCACCCCGACGCGAGGATCAACCGCCATTTACAGTACGAGCAATATATTTTGTGCGAAGTACTGCCACTAATGAACACCAAAAAACCGGATAATGATTTCGAAGCCGCGGGCTGCAGCATGGGCGCTTACCATGCCGCCAACATCGCGCTAAAACACCCCCATCTGTTTAATAAGCTTGTTTGCATGAGTGGCAGGTATGACCTTACCCGGCCGGTTCAATGCTTTAGGGACTTGTTTGACGGTTACCACAATGAAAACATTTACTTTAACATGCCCCGCCAGTTTGTAGCAAATATGCACGATGAATGCTTGCTCGCGAATATTCGCCGGCTGGATATGCTGCTGGCTATAGGTGAAACCGATCCATTCAGGCATGATAACTATGAGTTTAGTGAAATGCTTGGCTGGAAAGGTATCCGTCACCAATTTCATACCTGGCATGGTTACGCGCATGCCCCCCGCAGCTGGCGAAAGATGGTGCAGCTTTATCTTTAAAAAGCCTATTATCTGACAGTAAGCCTTGATACCACACAATGGCTTTAGAAGAATATAAATTAGGTAACAATATGGTTACCACTTGTTTTCGGGCAGAATTGAGGATATATTTATAGGATGAGAAAACCCCTACTTATCCTTCTGTTGCTGTCGTTCGTAATAATAGCGAAAGCGCAACAGAACAATAAACCTACCGACGCCGTATCTCAAAACACAAATCAGGAAACCACACCCGAGCCAACGGGAGGAATCGACGCGTTGATGAAGTATATGAAAAAGATTGATAACCGCGAGTATAATGGCGCCCAAACCGGTAAGGTAATTTTAAGTTTCGTTGTTGAAAAGGATGGCAGTTTAACAGGCTACAAAGTAGTACACTCACTTAATACCGAGGCTGATGCTATAGCTATCCAGGTTTTAAAAGACTATAACCAAAAATGGAAACCGGCAACGCAAAACGGCCAGCCTGTAAGTGTGGAATATACTATTGCAGCACCATTTGGAGTAAATTAACAGTACAGCATTGCAACTCATTGGTCGAAGCTTATCGCTTCGACCTAAAATGTTTTAAGCTTTCAGCTTAAAAACGCTGTAATCTTATCCCTGGCCTAAAAAATCCAATCACACACTAAATACTTCCCATAACTTTATATCTTTGACCGCAAAAATTACAATCGTATTCTCATGGCAAAAGCATCTGAAGTTAAAGTAGGAAATATATTACGTTTTAACGGCGAACTGGTAACCGTTATAGAAGTTTTACATCGTACACCGGGTAAAGGCGGCGCATTTTATTTAGATAAATTCCGCAATATAAAAACCGGTAGAATTGTTGAAGCCCGTTTAGCTACCGACGAACAGGTTGAAATTTGCCGTGTTGAAACCAATGATTACCAATATTTGTACGAAGAAGGTGATTACTTCGTGATTATGGATAACACCACTTATGATCAGTTCAATATACCTAAAGCCTTGTTCGGTCCGGCTGCAAAGTTCCTGAAAGAAGGGATGAACGTTATCGTTTCTTTTGAAAGCGAAGAGCCAATTATGGCACAAGCCCCTAACTTTGTTGAATTAGAAGTTACTTACACCGAACCTGCTGTTAAAGGCGATACCTCATCAGGCGCGTTAAAAAACGCCACAACAGAAAATGGTATAGAAATTAAAGTGCCTCTTTTTGTTAATCAAGGTGATAAAGTTAAAGTAGATACCCGCACCGGCGATTACGTTGAGCGTGTGAAATAAATAATTACATACCACATTTAAAGCCCTGCAAATTGCGGGGCTTTTTTATTTAAAATCGGTGCGGTAAAAACACCGACCACAAGCTGAATCTACTGACACACTAACCCACAGGCTAAACTCCTTGTCATTTCGACCGGAGGGAGAAATCTTCTACAACTAGAATAGTCCGCTATGCATTGCGAAGAAGATTTCTCCCTCCGATCGAAATGACAAGGAGTATAAAAATCTTTCCAGCCTATGGGCTATATTTTCACCGCACCACTCCCAATTATTTGAATTTCGCAAATAACCGATTGATTTCTTCAAACAAAACAATTCACTTACTACCCACCTTTGTATTATAATTTACTACAAGATGGAAAACAAAAATAAAATAGCCCTTGTAACCGGCGGAAGCCGCGGGTTGGGCAAAGACATGGCCTTACGCCTTGCCGAAAAAGGCCTTGATGTCATCATTACCTACAACAGTCAGGCAGATGACGCGCAAGCCGTAGTAGCGCAAGTAAAACAAGCCGGACAAAAAGCAGCCGCACTTCAATTGAATGTCGGTGATCTTAAAAGCTTCGCGGCTTTCACAACACAGCTACAGGATGTATTGAAAAACACTTTCAATACATCCCACTTTGATTTTTTAATTAATAACGCTGGCGTTGGCGGCTACTCCCCTTTTGCTGATGTAACCGAAGAACTATTTGATCAAATGCTGAACATCCACTTTAAAGGTGTTTATTTCTTAACCCAAAAAATGGTGACGCTTATGAACGATGGCGGCGGCATTGTTAATGTATCTTCCGGCCTTACCCGTGTTACGGTACCCGCTTCATCGGCTTACGCATCTATGAAAGGCGCTATCGAGGTATTTACCCGTTACCTGGCTAAAGAACTGGGCGCACGCGGTATCCGGGCAAATGTTGTAGCTCCCGGCGCAATCATGACTGACTTCGGCGGAGCCCACCTGAGAAACAGCAAAGAAATGCAAAAATTCATCAGCAGCGTAACTGCTTTAGGCAGACCAGGTGTAGCGGAAGACGTTGGCGGAGTAGTAGCTTTCTTATGTACTGAAGATGCCCGCTGGGTAAACGGCCAACGCATAGAAGTTGCCGGTGGTATGGCACTGTAATCTATAAAAAACACAAACAGACGGGGCTAATCGATAGGAAATCGCTTTTAAGAATTCTAAGCGCTTTATAGAATGCTTAAATCTCCAAAAATATAAAATGCGGGCCTTTGTGCGATACCTTTCCCTAGAATAGGGAAAGGAGGGGGATAGGGTAAAGCGACATGCTTTAAAAGCGATTTCCTGAGGCTAATCGAGCCTCGTTTGTTTGTATCCCTACCAAATGCATAACTTTGAATATTACAAACACTGATGATCACCAATACTTCGCTTAACGACTTCTACAAAAGGAACGCGGCCCCGCTCCCCAGCGGTATCACGAAGGAGATTGGACATTTTAATATATTTGAAGCCGAAAAGCTGTTTGATAAAAAAACAGGTACAAGGATAATGCCTTACAGTCGCCGGGAATACTATAAGATCAGTTGGATCCGGGGCAATAGTACAGCCGAGTATGCCGATAAAGTGATCGATATTAAGGATGGCGGCTTGCTTTTCGCGACACCTAAAATACCTTACAAATGGATCCCGGCCGATAGTGACCAAACCGGTATGTTCTGCATTTTTACAGCGAATTTTCTTACACCGCACAAAGCCGGAGTTAGTTTAGATGACCTGCCAATTTTCCAACCCGGGCAAGTACCTGTTTTTCAACTTGGTGCAGAAGAAGCAAAAGAAATTGAATACATTTTTCGTAAAATGCAGCGGGAATTAAATGCGGATTATAAATTCAAATATGATTTGTTGCGTAATTTGGTATTAGAACTCATCCATTACGGGCAAAAGCTACAGCCTATGCAGGCCATCAGTACCGCCCAAAATGCATCAGAACGGATCTCTTCTCTGTTTATTGAGTTATTGGAACGGCAGTTCCCGCTGGAATCAATGCATCAGCGGTTAAATCTGCGTACCGCTAAAGATTATGCCGACCGCTTAGCCGTACATGTAAACCACCTGAACAAAGTGTTAAAAGAAGTTACAGGACACACCACCACGCAAATCATCAGCAACCGGGTAATACAGGAAGCCAAAATCCTGCTTAAACAAACCAACTGGAACATTGCCGAGATCTCATATACTTTGGGTTTTGATGATCTTTCGCACTTTTCGAACTTCTTCAAAAAACAAACATCCTTCACCCCTGCAACATTCCGGGCTTGATTTATAGCTTAGGCGAATATCAATTGATTTGCCAGCTCAATTTCTTCGCGCAAAATAGTATGCGGCCTACCTTTAAAAACTTTTAAAGTAACCTCGGCACCTAAATTTTTTAATACAGATACGCTTTCATCCACCCTGCTCAAGGGCACATGCGGATCAGGGTCGCCGGTTGTGATGAGGATCGGCGTAGCCGCGAAATCGCCTTTGTAATTGCTGGTTACCAACTCTTCGCCTACCAATCCGCCTGTAAAAGCAACCGCGCCGCCAAAACGTTGGGCATTGCGGGCAATGTATTCCAAAGTCAAACAAGCGCCTTGCGAAAATCCGGCGAAATAAATTTTATCCGCAGGAATCCCGGCCGCGATAATATCCTCCACCGTTTGTCCAATCACCTCCAAAGCAGAATTTAGCGCAGGCTGGTTTTCTTCTACCGGTGCCATAAAACTGTAAGGGTACCAACTTTGATTAGTGGCCTGCGGCGATAAAATCGCGAAATCAGCTAAATTAAAATCTGATGCAAGCGAAATAATGTTACGTGCCGTGCCCCCACGACCATGCAACATAACCAGCGCCCCCTTAGCTTGGGCTAAAGGAGTACCGGCTGTTATAATTTGTTTTTGATGTGTGTACATGTTAAACTAATGAAGGTAAAACTTGCTCTATCTGGCTGCGTTGCACTTCGTATTGTGCGGGCAGCATCAGATGTGTACCTAATTCCTCTACTGATTCGTCTACGGCAAAACCCGGGTTATCGGTAGCGATTTCAAACAAAACGCCTCCCGGTTCGCGGAAATAAAGTGAGTAGAAATAGTTCCTGTCGATCTTATCCGTAATGTGCAAACCCAATTTCGCTACGCTGTCTCTGTATTCCATCAAAGTTTTTTCATCCTTAACTCTAAAGGCTACATGGTGTACCGATCCGCCTGCAACATGGCCTGCTACTTCGCCTGCAACTTCTACCAGGTCGACGATATTCGCGTTATCTACATTATCATTAATAAATCTATAACGGTTCACATGCTGCTCCAACAAACGGTAACCTAACACGCCGGTTAATACATCGGCGGTAGGTTGCATTTTATTGATGGTGATGGTAATATTATGAAAGCCTTTAAGCGCGTTCTCTGCTTTAATTTCGTCTGTTTCCCAAGGTAAGCGGGTATCTCCATTTTTGGCAACGGTCAATTCCAATTTCAATCCGTCAGGATCTAATAATGATAAATATTGCTCGCCGAATTTTTCAGAAACTTTATTGTATATCACGTTATGATCTTCCAAGCGTTTCAACCAAAAATCAAGGCTATTTTCCGGTACTGAATAACCGATTTCGGTAACCTGGCGTGCGCCTCTCCTTCCGGCAGTAATTCCTTCCCATGGAAAAAATGTAAGGATGGTGCCTGGTGTACCAATTTTATCGCCATAATACAAATGATAAGTATTAGGGTCATCAAAGTTTACTGTCTTTTTTACCAGGTGCAAGCCTAATGTTTTGGTATAAAAGTCTACGTTGCGTTTTGCTTTTCCTGCAATCGCAGTGATATGATGTATTCCGTTTATTTGATTTTCCATTGTTTTATTGATTGATTGTTGATACAAATTTAAGCCAAACATCGCCCGGCAAACTTGATGTAGGATAAGAAATGATTTTCACTTCTTCCCCTCTTTGTTGCGCAGCAAAAGAGAGGGTGGTCGGGCGAAGCAAATACCGGGTGAGTAAACTATACGAGCGGGCATTGGCGCAAATACTTGGCGTACAGCTGACTCACCCCGACATCGCTGCGCTTGTCGACCCTCTCTCCGGCAAGCCGGAAAGAGGGTAAAAACTTGATTCTCCTTCCCCATTTAGCTATTTAAAATTAAACCCGTATTTTAGTCACAATGTCAACCAATCTGATAATAGAAAGCATCACCCGCCATATCCGGCTGTCGGACGATGAAAAGGAACATTTCATCAACCTGCTTCAGCCTAAAACATATAAACGCAAGGATTTTATTTTGGAAGATGGCCAGATTTGTAAATATTCCTATTTCGTAACCACCGGCTGTTTGCGGGGTTTTACGGTGGACCATAATGGCTTTGAACACGTGCTCAACTTTGCACCCACAGGTTGGTGGATTGCTGATATGTACAGCCTGCTAACCCAAAAGCCAGGCATCTTAAATATTGAAGCGTTGGAAAATACCGACGTATTGCTGCTCTCCAAATCCCGGCAGGAAAAACTTTACCACGAGATACCGCAGTTTGAACGCTTTTTCCGCATTATAACAGAAAACTCCCTCGTATCCTATCAGCAACGATTAATAGATAATTTAAGCCTTACGGCAGAGGAGCGTTATCACAATTTTTGCAAGCGTTACCCAACCCTAATCAATACCCTGCCTAAAAAACAGATTGCCGCCTATATAGGTGTCACCCCGGAGTTTTTTAGCCGTATGCAGCGCCAAATGCTGATCAAAGGAAAGAAGCAACAGGACTAATTTCTTATCCTACATCAAGTTTAGCGTTGATGGATAGCGGTATATTTGGATTATAAATTAACAGATCATGGCACAAACCATTTATCATCCCGCAGCATCAAGGGGTTTAGTCGACTTGGGCTGGCTTAAAAGCTACCACACTTTTAGCTTCGGTAATTATTACAATCCGGCTATGATGCACTTCGGCGCGTTAAGGGTTTTGAATGATGACTCGCTCGATGGCGGTAAAGGTTTTGGTGATCATCCGCATGATAATATGGAGATTATCTCTATCCCACTATCAGGAGATTTAAAGCACCAGGACAGTATGGACAACATTGCCGTAATAAGCGATGGTGACATACAGGTTATGAGCGCAGGTACCGGTATCTTTCATCAGGAACATAATGATGATGATGATGAAGTGGCAAAATTCCTGCAAATCTGGGTTTACCCAAATAAACGGAATGTAGAACCGCGATACGACCAGTTAACTTTAAATAAAGATGCCCGCCACAATAAGCTACAGCAAATCCTATCACCCAATGCTGATGATGAAGGTGTTTGGATTTATCAGAACGCATGGTTTAATTTGGGGAATTATGATAAAGGATTAAGTGTAGATTATCAGCTTAAAGCCAAAGGAAACGGTGCCTATATATTTGTGATAAGCGGCGCTGTGAAAATTGGCAGTCGGGTTTTAAATACACGCGATGGTTTTGGCATTTGGGAAACTGATGAGTTTACCATTGAAGCATTAACCGATGCCGAGTTTTTGATTATGGAAGTACCGATGACATTTTAATTTTAAACGAATCATGAAAGAAATCAACATATTGGTAGTAGGCACTCATCCCGAAATAATGGCGACCATTTTACGCCTGTTAAATAACAAACCGGGCTGGCAAGCCACAGGCGCTAGCACTTTGCCAGAGGTTACAAAGCTAGCTAACGAGCAAAAATTTGATGTGGTATTAATTGGAGCAGGCATTAACGAAGGGGATACTTTGCAAATCAACCAAACATTCCAGGAAATACCGGTGGTACTGCATTACGGCGGCGGAAGCGGCCTACTTTATGCAGAAGTTTACCTGGCGCTTAACATTACACCGGAGTAATAATCCGGGGCAATTTTAATGCAATTGTCATACCTCCTTTCTCCTATCATTTTAAGGTCATATCGCTTAACGGCGTAGCATAATAGTTAAGGATAAGCCTTAAATTTATTCATGCTTAATTATTCAGTACTTGATCTGGCTACTGTGGTTGAAGGCCACTCCATAGCAGACACCTATCATAGAAGCCTTGAAATTGCCAAACAAGCCGAGGAGTTGGGATATACCCGCTATTGGTTTGCCGAGCATCATAATATGATGAATGTTGCCAGCTCGGCAACATCAGTGCTAATTGGCTACATAGCCGGTAATACCGAAAAAATCCGTGTTGGTTCTGGTGGTATTATGCTGCCTAACCATGCCCCGTTGATTATAGCCGAACAGTTTGGAACATTGGCTACCTTATACCCCAACCGTATTGATTTAGGTTTAGGCCGCGCACCCGGAACCGACCAGGTAACCGCTAAAGCCATACGCGGTGAAAACATGAACACCCCACATTATTTTCCGCATGATGTTAAAAGTTTACTTACTTTTTTCTCTGCCGATAATCAGCACGCAGCTGTTCGTTCTATTCCGGGTGAAGGTGTTGACATACCGATATGGATCTTAGGGTCGAGCACAGACAGCGCGCATCTTGCCGCTGCGATGGGTCTCCCTTACGCTTTTGCAAGCCACTTTGCGCCTACTTATTTGAAGGCAGCTATAGAAATATACCGTAATAACTTTAAGCCATCGCAATACTTACAGAAGCCTTATGTTATGGCCTGCGTAAATGTAGTGGCGGCTGATACCGACGAGGAAGCTGAATATCTATCAACCTCCGTTAAACAGTTTTTCATGGGTGTGATTACCGGCAAACGCCAGTTATTGCAACCACCTGTAAAAGACATGAACACGATTTGGAATGGCATTGAAAAAGACCACATTATGGGTATGCTTGCCTATGCATTTATAGGCGGCCCCGAAAAACTAAGCCGCGAACTGCAGGAGTTTGCCGATGAAACAGGCATTGATGAAATAATGGCCACCTCGCATATTTTTGATCACAAGGCACGCTTAAAATCTTACCGCTTATTTGCAGAAGCTGTTCATAAAAGCAGCTTCGCGAAGGTTTAATTTTTTTTGATTGATTGTTTTTTTGGATGGGTTATCGTTTGTGAACGATAGCCCATCTTTTTTATAACATCAGTCTTTAATCCAAATAATCAGGCGGGAACAATTGCTGCCCGTATCTTTCGGCAGTTTGCTGAAATTTTTTCAGCGTTTCCGGGTCGAGATGTGGTGGTGGCAAAAAGGTATCCGCTTCAACTGGTGTTCCTAATTCTAAAAACATTTCTTCCAATCCGGATGGCACTACTGTACAAAGCAAATGAGCCATTTTATCGCTCTTGTTTTTAAAACAGTGTACGATACCGCCCTTGGGGATAGTGATAAAGGAACCCTTCTTAGCCGTATACACCCCCGCTTCAGATTTAACCTCAACCTCTCCATCAACCACATAAAAAGATTCATAAAAATCAGCGTGTGCATGCGGACCGGGTCCACCGCCTGGCGGAATCAGCATATCGATCGTCGCGAATTCGCCATTGGTTTGTTTTCCCGTGACCAATACACGGTAGGTATCCCCTACCATTGAGATGCTTTCGCCATCTTCGGCCCCAACGATAATTGGAGCAGGTTTTTCGTTTTTCATAGTTTTATAGATTTAGAATTCAATATAAGAACTATTTCGACGAAAACTCAGGTATTCCGTCTACGGATCATACTTAAAAAAACTGGCGTAATGCCTAAATACGAAGCAATATGCTTTTGCGCTATCCTTTGTTCCAGTTTGGGATATTGTTTTTGGAAAAGCGCATACCGCTCCTCGGCAGATTTGGATAGATTCGAGGTGATGCGCTGCTGGTACAAATGAAAGCCGTTTTGCGTTAGTATCCTGAAGAAACGTTCCAACTTAGGTATCGCTATATAAAGTTCTTCAAGCACCTGGTAACTCAGGTATAAAACCTCGGTATCTTCCAAAGCATCAATATTATAAAAAGCTGGTGTTTGATGAGAGAAACTGGAAATATCCACCGCCCACCAATTCTCCGGGCAAAATGATATATTATGTTCTTCACCCTCGCTATCTACATTAAAAATACGCAGGCAGCCTTTGTTTACAAAGTATATGTTTCTGCAAACCGATCCACTGCTTAGTAATGCCGTTTTCTTTTTAACAGTTTTGGGTTGCAGACGGTCTTTTATCTGCTCGGTTTCGGCGACATCCAGCTTTATATGCAGTGCAAAATTGGCAAAAATGAGCTCGTACATTTCACATTTTTGGTAAAGATAAAATGTACGACCCATTTTTTGGGGATGATTACAGATTATTTCGGTTGATTAAAAAAAGCTCACGATCCTCGTGATCTTGTGCTCATCGTTAAACTCAAAATAATCAAACCCCTCTTTGGTTTCTTCCGGCAGTACAACATTCCAATTGTAGCGGCCCACATTGTGATGATATTCCGGTTTGATGATCACGTTAAACTTCCTTGTTGGAATTTTCTCCAAAGATGACTGCGCTAAACCAGCAATGCCGTCCACGCCTTTTACTAATTCAAAATTCGGGTCGGTGTAAGTAGCATTCTCAGCCCAACATTTCGCAAAGGCGGCTTTAAATTCTTCCAAATTGTTGTTGTTCCAGGATGCAACATATTTTTCGATCATTTCTTCAACTGATGGTATCATCTTCATTTAATTTTAGTGTACTGCAAAGCACGGGCAATTCAGTCTGAATAAAATTAAAGTAGTTTAATAAATGAAATTTGCTTTAGGTTTAAAGATGTGGCATATTCGTAAATAAACCATCACAATATGTACTCCACTCAATTGCTGTTTCGAATCGCTAAAATAATCGCCGTTACTGCTATAGCTCTAATGTCGTTACTTATTGTTTTTGGCAATACCACCGATTACTTTACCAACTACCGCTTTGTGGAGCACGTAATGAAGATGGATACTATTTTCCCGGGCAGCATGGTGTATTACCGGCATATCGGCAACCCGTTTCTATATCATGCCGGCTATATTTTATTAATTGCCATGGAAGCTGTAATGGCGTTCTGCTGTATAAAAGGCAGTTGGTTATTGTTCAAAAACTTAAAATCCGATGCGGCATCTTTTCACGCGGCCAAGAATTGGTCAGTAGCAGGAATCACTCTCGGTATCACCATTTGGTTTTTAGGCTTCGAGGTGATAGGCGGCGAATGGTTCGCCATGTGGCAAAGTCAAGTTTGGAACGGCTTGGGCGCGGCAGAAAGAATTATAAGCTTTTTGGTGTTGATACTAATCCTGCTCCATTTTAAAGAGGAAGAGCTCATATCAAACCCATAATGAAGCCAGCGCCGCGATAAGCGCCAGCGTCATCACTATACTGCCCAATTTTAAAAACGCCCACGCACTAATAGTTTGGCCCTCGCGCCGTAAAGCCACCAGCCAAAGTATAGTAGCCAATGAACCTGTGATAGAAAGATTCGGCCCCAGATCTACCTCAATAAGTACCGCGCTTTTAACCATTTCGGGAGCGTGCCCGGCATTAATTACATTACCTGCAATAAGGCCGACCGGCAAATTATTCATCAGGCTACAAACTACGGCAATAGTGCCTGCGCCTATCCAAACCGTACCAGTTATTGATTGCGATATACCATGATTAAGTATCGTAGTAAGATGCTGAATTAGTCCTGTTTTATTTAAGGCCTCAACAATTACAAATAGCCCTGCCACCAACGGCAACATCGTCCAGGACACACCTCTGATCACCACCAAAGGATTCTTTTTTGAACGGATGATAATTATACCCGAGGTTATAATCCCGGTAATAGCCGTTGGCAAACCTAATTGAAAGCTGAATGCCGATGCGATCAATAAAACAACAGCAGTGGCAACTATTCCAATTAACGCGGTTTTACCACCTTGTGATAAATTAGGGATATTGATGTTAGTCTCCAATTTAGTTTTAAAACAGCTGCGTTGTGTAAAACGCAGCGCAAGGTAAGTAACCACAATAGCGCAAACTGATGGCAAGCCATATTGCCCCAGCCAGTGCAGCAAGGCAGGCATATGGCTGCCATAAATAACCAAATTAGCGGGGTTGGATATAGGCAATACAAATGATGCCGCATTGGCTATAAACGCGCAGATGAGCAAATAAGGCAATGGCTTTTCAACCTTGGCGGCTTTAACAGCGGCGGCTACCGCGGGTGTTAATACCACAGCAGTAGCATCGTTGGATAAGAATATGGTTACAATTACCCCTACCAGGTAAATTAATAAAAACAACCTGTTAGCCGATCCTTTAGCCATTGCTGTGGCGTGCGCGGCGAGCCAATCAAACAGTTTTTCTTCACGGGCGGTTTCTGCCAGCAGCATCATGCCTATCAAAAAAAGGTATACATCTAATCCTTTTACAACGCCTAACCAGCCATCGCCGGGCTTAATCAGTTGAAATACCAATAGTAATATAGCACCAGTTACAGCGTATATAGCCTCTGTTATTTTAAACGGTCTGATGATAACTCCGGCAATGGCTAAAAACGAGATGATCCAGATAGCGATGTTCATGTAGTTATTTAGAGGGTATTATGGCCGTTCTTTTCGTAGTGGTTGTTATAACACAAATAAACCTACTCTTTAACCATTAACATAATTAAAAAAAAATGTTCGGTACAATAGTAAAAACATTCATTCTGACACTTAATTTAGAAGAAACTTAATGGCCGTATAAACGTATACCATTTAACAACCAATTCATACCTTTATTCCTAAATGTTGTACCGGAATACAAAACGTATTTTAATTTTATTGGTGATAGCCATTTTCGGCTTATTAACTAAAAATTATGCCCAAAATATAAGTTTGAAATTCCAGCATGTTGGCACAAGCGAGGGCTTGTCGCAAATTAATGTGAATTGCATTATGCAGGATAGCCGGGGCTTTATATGGATTGCCACCCGAAATGGTTTAAACCGTTATGATGGCTACCATTTTATAACCTACCGTTATGACCCTACTGACAGTACATCCCTAAGCAATAATATGGTTACTGATATTGCCGAGGATAAAACCGGCAATGTATGGTTGGCCACACTTGGTGGTTTAAATATGTATCAACGCAGCACAGGACGTTTTGTGCGCTATGTACATAGCAGCCACAATAATGCGAGTATTATTGATAACATTATAAACCGCATTACATTTGATGCTGATAATAATTTGTGGATAGCAACGCAGGACGGCGGCCTGGATTGCTTCAACATTTCGCAAAATAAATTCGTGCACCATCAGCACAATAAGCAGGATACTACCAGTTTAAGCGACGATAACCTTCGTACCGTTTACCAGGATAACCAGCATCGCCTATGGGTCGGAACCGAAAACGGCGGACTGAACCTTTATAACAGGACTAATAACACTTTTACCAAATATCAATATCATGACCCTATTACCCATGCTATTATTGGGAACGATGTTATATGCATTTTTGAGGATAGGCAACAACAAATATGGTTTGGTACACAGGATGACGGGCTCTTCTCTTTCAATCCACAGCAAAAAACGTTTAAACATTTTGCTTTCGATAAAAAGAATCCGAATAGTATATCATCAAAAACCATATATAGCTTAAACGATGATAAAAACGGTAATTTGTGGATAGGGACAGAAAATGGCGGCTTGTGTATCCTAAACAAAAACACTGGCAAAATCAACGTTTATCAAAATGATGAGGTTGATAATAATAGCATTAATGGCAATTCGGTATACGCCATTTGCAGAGACAGGAATGGCAATATGTGGGTTGGCGCGTTCGGCGGCGGTATAAATCTGTATAAAAAAAGCACTTCAAGTTTTTCACTTTATCGCCATAGCAGTTCACCATTAAGCTTATCAAACAACTATGTATTGGATTTTGCCGAAGATAAAACTGGCAACATATGGATTGGTACCGATGGCGGCGGCTTAAATAAGTTTGATCCGGTTAAACAAACTTTCATCCATTACAAAAAACCTGACGACGGCAAAAATGGTATTGCAGGTAACTATGACCTTGTGGTAAAACCCGACGACCAGGGAAATATTTGGATAGGCACCTGGGGCGATGGGTTAAGTATATTTAATCCATCAACAAATACATTTAAAAACTTTAAGGTTGATACCAGCAAACCTAATAGCATTGGTGGCAACAGCATTTACTACCTGTTACACACCCGCGACAAAAAAACATGGATAAGTACCTTTAACAACGGCGTAGATTGCTACGACCCTGCAACAGGTTTATTTAATCATTACCATTTTAATGCAACCAACCCCAAAAGTATAAGCAGCGACAGGGTTTATGTAATTTACGAAGATAAAGAGGGTAACCTTTGGTTTGGAACATCAGACGGTGGCCTTGATATGTTAAACCGGAGCAACAACACATTTACAAGTTATCAGCACAACGAAAAAATAAACAGTATAAGCAGCAACTCGGTAACAGATATTTTTGAGGACAGCAAAGGCCGGCTGTGGTTAACCACATTGTCGGGCCTGGATTTATTTGACCGGAAGACTAAACATTTTACCGTTTACACCAAAAAGGATGGCTTACCAAGTGATATTATTTATGCCGTAAGGCAAGGCAACCTGGGCAAATTATGGATAAGCAGCAACGGCGGCTTAACAAAGTTTGACCCCGAGGATAATACCTTTACCAATTACACTACCGAAGATGGTTTACAGGGAGACGAGTTTAAACCACACTCGGCTTTGGTTACCCGCGATGGCGATATATATTTTGGCGGTATTAATGGGTTTAATGTTTTTTCGCCGGCTAGGGTTTTAAAAGCGGCAAAGTTTGCACCGTTGGTTATTACATCATTCCAGTTATTTAATAAACCACTCACTATTGCACAGGGCCCAAATGATGATTCGCCGTTAAAAAATGATGTAACAGATACCCGGAAAATCACCTTATCGCATAAGCAATCCGTTTTTTCGATTGAGTTCGCGGCGCTTGATTATGCCTCGCCGGATAGAAAACAATATGCTTATTTTTTAGATGGTTTCGATAAGGAGTGGAATTACATAGGCAGCCATAATGCGGCATATTACACTAATTTGCCTCCCGGTAATTATATCTTCAAATTAAAATACAGGAATAGCCAGGGGGCATGGTCGCCGGTAGCATCACCACTTAATATAATTATAGTGCCGCCATTTTGGTTAACCTGGTGGTTTGAAATACTTACAGTAATATTTGTTGTAAGCGCTGTTATCGCCTTATTCAGATACCGGTTACGTGCAATTGAAAAACAAAAAAGAGTATTAGAACAACAGGTGCTTGAACGTACCCAAAACATTTTGCAGCTTACCATTGAAGAACGTAAATCGCGCGAGATTGCCGAAAAAGCAAAAGAAGAAGCTGAAAATGCCAATAAAGCCAAAAGCATATTTTTAGCCACCATGAGCCATGAAATAAGAACACCAATGAATGGTGTAATAGGAATGGCTACCCTACTAGCAGACACTAATTTAACCCCCGAACAAACGGAATATACCGAGATCATTAAAAGCTCTGGCGATGCTTTGTTAACCGTTATTAATGACATCCTTGATTTTTCAAAGATCGAATCGGGTAATATGGAGCTTGATGAACATGAGTTTGATCTGCGGGAATGCGTTGAGGGTGTTTTGGAACTTTTTAAAGAAAAAATATACCGTTCAAATCTCGAGCTGCTCTATCATATCGAACCTAATGTTCCGGCCAATATAATCGCGGATTCTACACGCCTGAGGCAGATTTTAATAAACCTGATTGGGAACGCTCTTAAATTTACCACCAAGGGTGAAATTTATTTGCACGCGAGCGTTGTTAATGTTGTTAATGATAAGCTAACCCTAACTTTTGAAATACGCGACACCGGAATTGGCATACCCGAAGATAAGATACCACGCTTGTTTAAAGCATTTTCTCAGGTTGACTCCAGCACCACCAGGAAGTACGGCGGTACCGGCCTCGGTTTGGTAATATGCGACAAACTGGTGCAGCTAATGGGCGGCAATATTTCTGTTGATAGTAAGATCAATCAGGGTACTACATTTACATTCACCATAAAATGCGGTATTGCAATCGGCCTTACCCAACCACCCGAGTACCTGCCCACACCTGCGTTAGAGAATAAATATATCCTTATTGTTGATGATAATAATACCAACCTTAACATTCTTAAAGCCCAATTAAGTTACTGGAATTTCATCCCGGTATTAGCAAGCTCTGGGCTGGAAGCTTTAAGTATATTATCAACAGGAGGCCTGATTGATATAGTAATATCGGATATGAGTATGCCCGAAATGGACGGCATCCAACTCACAAAAAAGATAAAACGCATAAGGCCTGAACTACCGGTTATTTTGCTTACATCTGTTGATAACCAGCAAATTGGCCCCGACTCTGCTTTATTCGATGTGATACTGAGTAAACCTGCCCGGCACCACGTATTGCTTAAATGCATTGTTGATCTGTTAAAACATAAGGATGAAGCAGTTAAAAATGTAAAAGCTCAAAAAAGCTACATATCAGCAGAAATGGCGCTAAAATATCCAATGGACATTTTAATTGTTGAGGATAATTTGGTTAACCAAAAAGTAGCCATGCATATTCTTGGGAAAATGGGGTATCATCCGCAATTAGCAAACAATGGCCTTGAAGCTGTAAATGCGATAAGAAATAATCGTTTTGATTTAGTTTTTATGGATGTACAAATGCCGGAGATGGACGGCCTAACAGCTACAAGGTTCATCAGGGCAAACTTTACCACCCAACCCTACATTGTTGCCATGACGGCTAACGCGATGACTGAGGACAGGGATATATGCTTACAAGCAGGCATGGACGATTACCTAAGCAAGCCCATGAAATTAAATGAAATGATAGCCGTAATTGAAAAATACGGCGAGCTAATTAATTTGAAGAATAATTAGGGATGTCTTATCATCCCAGCGTGAGACTTCTTACCCTCCTTTTGTCATTCTGAGCATAGCGAAGAATCTGTAAAGTAGTTTACACCAGTACAGATTCTTCGTTCCTCAGAATGACAAAGCTTTTTATCAACGCGCCGTTGTCTTCCTAAGCACAATCAACATCAATAAATAAGATTCATTTATCTTCTGAATAGATGACCACACAATGTCATCAAAGTTTTGATTAAACACTGCGTCAATATTGCCAGGATTACTAATCCAAATGCATATTGAAGCGTATTTTCGTACTTGCGGTTCCCTACAGGCATAATTAATAAGAAAATATTAATTATAAAGATATTAAATATCTCACAAATGGGGATAAAAATTATTCTTTATTTCTTACACTTTTTTCAAGCAAGTATTAACACCTGTTTCTTTTTAACAGATGGTGGTAAATGATAATTTCACAAATTCATATTTTAAGTTCTTAGGCATCACTATATTTGTTATAACTAACCAATCATCAACATGAAAGCTAACATCACCATTGTATACAACGGGCAAACCGAAGAGGCTTTTAACTTTTATCGCTCCATATTTGGCGGCGATTTCGGCAGATTATCTCGCATGAGCGAAATACCCGGCGCACCACCCATGCCCGAGGATCAGGCAAACAAAATATTATTTATGGACCTGCCCATTGGCGAAAATCTGTTAATGGGAATGGACTGCCCGGCAAGCATGCCACCCGTAAATGTGGGCAATAACTTTATGATAACCATTGATACCGCCAGCGAAGGAGAGAACACTCACCTGTTTAATAAACTTGCCGAAGGCGGTGAAATTAAGATGCCGCTTGCCCACCAGTTTTGGGGCGCATTCTTCGGTATGGTGACCGATAAGTTTGGCATTACCTGGATGCTGAGCTACGTAAACCAGGAACAATCCTAAAACAAAAGAACCCGGACCAATAGATCCGGGCTCTTTATAAAATAGCACATTATTAATTAAACGCCCAGATCCTGCATAATCCCGGTTATCTTGTCGTCTAATTCCTTATCTGTTTCTTTATAAACAGCGGTGCTGGCTAATTTGCCGTTAACGCTGCAATAGAATTTTATCTTAGGTTCAGTGCCCGACGGACGGGCAGATATAATGCTGCCATCCGCGGTTATAAACTGTAATACATCCGATTCAGGGAAATCCAGTTTTGAGGTTGTATTTGAAGTCAGATCGGTTTCTGTACCCTTCTCATAATCCTTCAAAGTAATCACCTTCGATCCACCCAAAGTAGCAGGCGGGTTGGTACGGAATTTCTCCATCATCGCTTTAATCTCCTCGGCACCGGTTTTACCTTTTTTGGTGATAGAAATCAGCTTTTCTTTGTAGAAACCATATTCGACATAAGTATTCAGCAACGCTTCAAATAAGCTGCTGCCTTTGTCTTTATAGTAAGCGGTCATTTCAGCAATAAACGCGCTCGATATTATGGCATCCTTATCCCTTACCAGTTCACCAATCAGGTAACCATAGCTTTCTTCGCCGCCGCCAATAAAGGTTTGTTTGCCTTCAAATTTGGTCATCAGCTCACCAATGTATTTAAAGCCGGTTAGGGTGTTGTAAAACTTAACCTTTTTAGCGTTGGCAATAGCCTCAATAAGGTTAGTGGTTACAATGGTTTTAACAATGTACTGGTTGCCGTCAAGTTTGCCTTTCTCTTCCCAGGCGCTTAGTAAATAATTTATAAGCATAGCCCCGGTTTGGTTGCCGTTAAGCAATACAAACTCATTATCAGTATTTTTTACGGCAATACCTACACGGTCGGCATCAGGGTCGGTAGCTAATACTAAATCAGCATCAACTTCCTGCGCTTTTTTAATGGCGAGGGTTAAAGCTTCTTTTTCTTCCGGATTAGGATAAACTACCGTCGGGAAATTACCATCTGGCGTGGTTTGCTCATCAACCAAAATCACATTCTCAAAACCAAAACGCTTTAATGCCTGCGGCACTAAAGTAATCCCGGTTCCGTGTATAGGCGAGTAAACTATTTTCAGATCTTTTTGGCGATGGATAGCTTCTTTTGATACCGATCTGACTTCAAATACAACCTCAAAACTGGATTTCCCTGAATCGGATGTATTACAGTTTATAACCGCGGATGGCAGCATTATAT
>Ga0206809_1010_pt1 | contig 40518 bp, 35 predicted proteins | sample Alteio_BWOrgCont_55_FD_152903 | JGI IMG/M metagenome (GOLD analysis project Ga0206809, IMG submission 152903) | Enriched cells from forest soil in Barre Woods Harvard Forest LTER site, Petersham, Massachusetts, United States -... | ecosystem: Environmental > Terrestrial > Soil > Temperate forest >... | reverse complement strand
ACCTCGCAAAGTTTCAATACATCATTCAGTACGTTCGGCTTTAACTTAAAGCTGATATTGCAGTAAGTTAAATACATAAAGCCAGGGCCTATTGCGATTTCTGTCTAAGGCGGGCAATGTCATTAAGTTAAGCCTAAAACCCCGTAGGGGTTATATGTTAGTAGAAAACAAATCGTAATAAATACCGTGTCGTAGGCACGCAACATTGTTTAAATGCTATCTGCTACCAACATTTTGCTCCTATGGAGCATCTTTAAAAGCACTTTTTCTTGACTTAATGACATTGGGGGAGGGGCAGGAAGGACTTTTACTTTCCCGCTTTCTTCAATGCCTTTGCAGCCTTTTTTTTCGGCGCGGCGTTTTTGACGGGCGGCTTTTTTGGTGAGCCTTATTTGCTTATCCGTACTAGCTTCTTCCATTTTGACTTCTGTAGCTTTTATAGTTTTTTCATCCAGGCCTGCCGCGGGTTTTATGCCGGTAAGCAAGGTGTTCCAAATGGTTTTGAAGAATGGCGACGACTTCGGCCGGACATAATCTACATAGAATGTCCTTGGTGCATCGCCATCATAATCAGGGTTATTATGCTTAATGATGAATATATTGGCGTATAACGATTCAATCAGTTTGCCACTAAATCCGTTGAATGCCGTATCTGGCGTCAGTAATTTAACCTTTAAACCATTATACAAAAGCGTTATCCTACCCTTTGATATTTTGCTGTTGGCGGTAATATCAAAGTCAAAGCTTTTAATGTTGCCATCTGTTATTTTTACCATGGCTAAAGGCATAGTAGCGGTATTCAGGTTTCCCATATTCATGGGCCCCAGGTCTCCTTTATAGCTATAAGGCATTTCAGGGTCGGTAAGGTTAATGTTGAAAAGTAAATTAAGCCTTCCCCGGTTCATAAAATAGGTAGTTAGTTGTGTCGTGCAGAGGTTGTTTTTGGCGAGGGCGATTTTGTTATTGGTGATATTCAAAAACTTGCCCGAAGTGTTGTTAAAAGATACGGTGCCCGTTTGATATGATTTAGCATTATACTCGCTATAGGTAACCGTGATGTTATGAACGTAAGCGGTGTCAATTTTTAAATCAGTTTTAATCTGCGCTAAAGCATAGGCAGGGAAGCTGCCGGATTTATCCGCAGTTGGGTCGGCTACCTTATTAGGGTTATTAAGCAATGCAAATGTCCCGTTGGAAGCTACCATCGATGATACGCTGAACGTACGGAAACGATGATAAGCTAAATAATCAAAATGGTTAAGCACGAGGGAATCCAGCTGAAAAGAATACCTGTCTTTTGCAGTTCTGTTAAAAAAGGTTTTAGCGTTAACGGGTTCTAGCGTAAGCCCCTTTATGGTTAATCTCGATGTTAAGGTTGATAACTTTACATGGTCGGCCTTATAAGTGTACAAACCATCAGCTGTTTTGCCTTTATAATTATGAAGCTCGGCTATAATCTCTTTACAATACAATAATCTCGATTTATCTTTTTGCGTAGCCGAATCAATAAGCAGGTCGCTGGCGCTGAAACTCATTTCTTTTAGTTCAGAGATAACCAGTTTATTGCCTGAATAATCATCATACTTAAACTTAATATCGTTTAAAAAAACATCGCCAATATGTATAGAGCTAAGGCTTTTTGATATCTTTTGCCAGGCCGTTCGGTTATCATTAATTACCGTGTCCTTTGTTTGGTTAAGTTTATAAGTTACATGCAGATTAGGGTCATTCAAAACAACCTCGCCTATATCCAATTGATGCCTGAAATAAAGTTTAAAAGGATGTATGCTGGTTAATATCAACCTCCGCACGTGCAGTTCAATCAGGTTATTCGGTGCGCGATGTTCGCGGCACATGCGGTTATATACCGCTGTATCGGGCTCAATGGTAATGTTGTAAAAAATGATGTTGCCGCGTAGTATATGTAGTTCCGCTTTAGAAAAATTAGCTTTATATAAGCTGTCGGTACCGTTTAAAACTGCATCTCTTATTTTTTGCGCTAAAATTGGCGACCAATATAAATTGATTAAAAATGCTAAAACTAAAAAAACGGTAACAAACACTGCTAAAATCCCCAGGCCTAATTTGTTCCTTTTTAGTTTTAAAAATTTAAACGCCATTATTTATTTTTAGTTGAATCCTTTTGCATTTTGGCTTCTTTTTTAGCCTCGCGTGCCTGCTGGCGTTCTTCTTTCTTTACTTGACGATTAGCTTTATATGCTTTAAACTTATCAATCAGGCTGGTAACCTTTACTATGGCTTTATTAACCTTTCCCTCTGTTTTTTTATCAAACCCCACGCTGGGTTTTAACCCGTCTAATAATGCTTTGTACAGGAAACTAAAGAAGGACACTCTCGGGTCGCGTTTTATATCAATCGGCCCTGGCCTAAATATACCTTTCTTATCCGGATTTTCATCTTCAATAATTAAGGTATTTGCCAATTTCGATATAAAACCTTGTGTTTGCAACCCAGCTTTGCCTTCAACCTTTTTAAGCAACTGCACATTCAGGTTCTTGTAATAAAACTCTAGCTGGCCCTTGCCGCTATAATTACTGGCATCTACATTAAAATGTAACTTCTGTATATCAGCTGATTGTACATGAACCAACGCCAATGGCCTCACCAGCTTATCCATTATACGGCCATCAAATTTGCTCAAAGTACCCGAGTAGTTAAACGCGCCTATTTTTGAATTTAAGTTGAATTTAAAATTCACATTTAAATTAGCCGCGTTCATAAAGCGGGTATTAATATGGGCGATCATATAAGGGTTCACCTTTTTAATATCATCATCATTAGTAACGTTATATATAACACCATTGGTATGATTAAACGTAATAACCCCGGTATAACCTGATGTCGCATCTGATTCAGCATAACTAATTAATGTATTTTTTATGTTGATGCGCTTCAATTGCATATCCAGCGCCACGTTCTGTAACGATTGCTCCGGATCCTTGCCAATTTTGATCGATTTTACGCCTTTGTAAGCATTATTACTATATATCTGTACGCTGGCGTTGGCAATATCCATTGTGCCTGCATACAAAATCTGGTCGCGTAAAAACTCCTGCAGGTTAATATCATTAATGGCTATCCGGTTAAATTTTAGTGTATAAATATCGCCGGCAGCTTCATGCGTTTTAAGATAGAAGTCGGTCTTGTTATACCTCGGTAAAAACGAAACCCCGTCTAAATAGATCACCCTTTTTGAAGTCGAAAAATAGATCTGCTTGATGGCCGCTTTATATAAACTATCCGGTGTAGCTATTTTATAGTCTTTAATCGTAATGTCAACTCCTTTGGTATAATAAAAACGACTAGTGTCCTTATCCGATAGCGAATCGACCACCACATCCGAGATATTAATATTCAAATGTTTTAAAGCCGTATGTTTCTCCACAGGGTTGCTTTTATTAATATAATTCAAGCTAATATCCTTTAGCGAAATTGAGTCGATGTGCAATTGCTTAAAGGTGTTTTTTATCAGTTCATAAGGGCTTTTAGGCTTACCCACTTTTACCGTATCATTAAATTTAAAGCGTTTGTTCACCACGGTAAGGCTTGGGTTTTCAATGGTGATACTGCTGATGTTCAGTATCTTTTCCTTATAAGCTTTAACCGCTCCTAAATTATTAATGCTGAGTTTTTTTACACTCAGGGTAAATAAATTATCGGGCGCTTTTTTTAAGGCTACTAGTTTGTTGTAAATAGCGGTATCGGGTATCAGCTTAAAATTGGTTAATGTCGCGTCGCCCGAAGCGATGTTCAAATCAAAGTCCGAATACTCAATATGGTAAAGGCTATCGGTCGATTTTAAAACCAGCTCTTTTAGCTCGGCTTGCAACAGTGGTTTCCAACGATTTTCTGCTATATATTTTTGATAGGCATAATATCCGCCGGTAACGAGTAATATAATTATAAGCGTTAAAACTAATGGCCACCGTGGCATTTGTTTTTTGTGTGGTTCATCAGTTTTTTTCATCCGGATATTTTTTCAATATACGGAGTAACAACAAAGTAAGGTTTTTGTTAATTTGCTGACAAGATGTCACGCTATATATGAATTTTATGTATTTTTGCAGACTAAATTCTAAAAAGACACGATGGATTTGTTAGTTCCGGATAAGACGCACGACGAAAGCAGGCAAGGGGAGGCATTGGTATTAGAGCCAGTTCCAGGGAAAAATAGTGGTCGCAAGCTGTATATTGAAAGCTATGGCTGCGCGATGAATTTTTCTGACAGTGAGATAGTTGCATCTATTTTAACAGAAAGCGGCTTTGAAACTACCGGCGATTTTACTGCTGCCGATGTAGTATTCATCAACACCTGCTCCATCCGTGAGAATGCAGAAGTACGCGTGCGTAACCGCCTGAAAGAATTTGCAGGCGCGAAAGCTAAAAACCCCGGAATGGTGGTTGGTGTGCTGGGCTGCATGGCCGAAAGGTTAAAATCGAAATTTTTAGAAGAAGAAAAATTAGTAGATGTAGTAGTAGGCCCAGATGCCTACCGCGATCTGCCTAATTTGATTGATAAGGTTGATGATGGCCAGCGTGCGGTTAACGTATTGCTATCCCGCGAGGAAACGTATGCGGATATTAGCCCGGTACGTTTAAACAGTAACGGCATCAATGCTTTCGTATCCATTATGCGTGGCTGCGATAATATGTGTTCGTTTTGCGTGGTGCCGTTTACCCGTGGCCGCGAGCGTAGCCGTGAACCGCAATCTATTGTTAATGAGTGTCGGGAATTGTTTGATAAAGGCTATCGCGAGGTAACATTACTTGGTCAAAATGTAGATAGCTACAAATGGGCACCCGAAACTGAAAAAGTTATTGCCGAAGGCGAAAAACCGGTATTAGGAATGGATCTTTTGGATAAGGTACTTGCATCGGGCGAGGATATAAGCGGAATAAATCCGGTTGACCATAGCAAAGCCGGTGTTTCATTTGCTAAGTTGCTCGAAATGGTAGCCCTCATCAGCCCTGAATTACGCGTTCGCTTTTCTACATCGCATCCAAAGGACATTACCGATGATGTGTTATACACCATTGCCAAATACGATAATATTTGTAACTATATCCATCTTCCTATACAATCGGGTAACAGTAGGGTACTTAAATTAATGAACCGGACCTATGACCGTGAGTGGTACATAAACCGTGTTGATGCTATTAACCGCATTATACCTGGTTGTGCCATATCAACCGATATGATCACCGGTTTTTGCACCGAAACAGAAGAAGAGCATCAGGAAACACTGAGCATGATGGACTATGTGCAATTTTACTTTGCCTATATGTTCATGTATTCGGAAAGACCAGGGACATTAGCCGCGAAGCGCTATGCTGATGATATTCCCGAGGATGTAAAACTTCGTCGTTTGCAGGAAATAGTAGCCAAACAACAACAACACTCGCATGTTCGTTTGTTAGCATTAGTAGGCACCACCCAAAAAGTATTGATCGAAGGTTTCTCAAAAAAATCAAAAAATGATTACGCTGGAAGGAGTGATCAAAATATGATGGTGATTTTCCCGGTAGGCGAGAATTATAAACCCGGAGAGTACGTGAATGTGCTTATTGAAAGATGCACAACAGCAACTCTTATGGGTAGGGTAGTGGAATAGAGTCAAGAATTAAGAGTCAAGAATCAAGAAAGAAAATAAATGAGCCATAATTTTAGAAACTTGAAAGTTTGGCAAAAGGCTATGGACTTGACTGATTTAGCTTTTGATTATATTAGGGATTTACCAACAAACGAACGTTATAATTTAATTGATCAGATTAACAGGTGTTCTTGTTCAATACCTTCAAATATTGCAGAAGGATCGGGTAAACGCACTAGTATTCATTTTGCTGAGTTTTTATCAACTGCTTTAACATCGTCATTTGAATTAGAAACACAATTATTAATATGTGAACGTAGGCAATACGGAAATGAAGAAAAACGCAATAATTGTTTAGCATTAACTTCAGAAGTACAAAAAATGCTGTTCACATTTAGAGATTATATAATAAACAACAAAGTTTTATCTTAATCAAAAGCATTTAGTCTTTGATTCTAAAGAAAAACAGTCTTGAATCTTGATTCTTAACTCTTGATTCTAACTACTATGGAGATACAAGAAATTAAACAACGCTTCGGTATCATTGGCAATTCGCCATTGTTAAACCGGGCTATAAATATTGCCAACCAGGTGGCGCCTACCGATATTTCGGTATTAATTACTGGCGAGAGTGGTAGTGGTAAGGAAGTGTTTTCGCATATCATTCACCAGATGAGCCCGCGTAAGCACGGTCCGTTCATTGCAGTAAACTGTGGTGCGATACCTGAAGGAACGATTGATTCCGAATTGTTCGGTCACGAAAAAGGAGCCTACACCGGTGCCGTTGGCGAACGTAAAGGTTATTTTGAAACCGTAAGCGGTGGTACTATCTTTCTGGATGAAATTGCCGAAATGCCCTTAGGTACACAGGCCCGTTTGCTGCGTGTGCTGGAGTCGGGCCAATTCATCAAGGTAGGATCATCCAAGGTAGAGAAAACCAACGTGAGGGTTATTGCAGCCACCAACGTTGATGTTTACGAAGCCGTAAAAAGTGGGAAATTTCGTGAAGACCTTTACTATCGTTTAAATACCGTTCCATTGCGTATACCGCCATTACGCGATAGGAAAGAAGATATTTACCTGCTATTCCGCAAATTCACATCTGATTTTACCGCCAAATACCGCACCCCGCCAATCCAACTGGATGAAGAGGCGCAGCAGGTACTTATCAATTATTCCTGGCCGGGTAACGTACGTCAACTTAAAAATATGGCCGAGCAATTAGCCGTACTGGAAACTAACCATGTAATTACAGGCCCAATATTGCTTACCTACATCCCGCACGAAGTAAGCGGCAGAAACCTGCCTATGCGTGTTGAGCATCCGGGTAAAGAGGATTTCTCCGAACGCGACATACTATACAAGGTTTTGTTTGATATGAAGCGCGATATGGTGGAGCTTAAAAAATTAGTTGCCGATATTGTTGAGCATGGCGGCGTAGCCCCCGCGTTTGCTAATAATCAGCAGGCCATAAACCAGCTTTACCGTGATATTGAAATGCCGGGTAACAGCCACGAGCCACAATTTACTATTCAGCAGCCCGTTATTAATAACAATAATAACAAGCCGGATGCTTTCAATATAACCCATGATGCTGAAGAAGTTGAAGAATCACTATCACTAATTGAAAAGGAATCTGACCTGATACGCAAGGCCTTAAAAAAACACAAAGGAAAGCGCAAACTTGCCGCTAATGAGCTGGGCATTTCAGAAAGAACACTGTACCGTAAAATAAAAGAATTAGATTTATAATTGATGAAGAGTGTATTTGGGGTTTTAGCTGCCGTTATCATGGTTTTCTCGGCACAATCATGCAGTATTAAATTAAATGGTGCATCAACACAGGGGTTAAAAACAATTAACATTGGTTATTTTGAAAATACCGCGCCATACGTTTTACCAACCCTTAGCCAGGATTTTACCGAAGCGTTAAAAGCCCGTATCCGCTCAACCACGAGTCTTGATATTGTACGTACAGAACAGGCCGACGCGATTATGACGGGTAGCATCACTGGTTACAGCATTGCCCCGGCATCTATACAGGCAACAACCAATAACGCCCCGCCAATTGCCGGTGCATCGGCTTTAACCATTACGGTTGAGGTTAAATACACCAATAACGTAAATAAAAAGGACAGCTACGAGCAGTCGTTCAGCGAATCAAAAAACTTTACCGGTGATATTGCATCGCAGCAAAACACCCTGGTTCCGGCGCTGATTACACAGATAACCGAAGATATTTTTAACAAAGCCTTTGCAAATTGGTAAGCAATTCGTAGTTTCAACCCAAGTGGATCAGCAAGTAAACAATACCAGGGCCCAACTTTTATGGGACTTATTAGCCAACCCGGCTGGTAAGCACGGAGAACATGCGTACAATTTACAGCAATTAATTGCCGAAAATCCGCAGAGCGGCATTTTGCATGCATTACTGGTGCATGCCACCGATGGCGAAAATTTAAACCAGGCTGTAGCTTATGCTAGCCCCAGGGTTTTGTATAAGTTAACGCATGATGCCGATAGCTTATCAATAGTATCTGCGGAGCAAATAATTAAATCACATAATTCACCTGCTAATACTGATGAGGCCCACACTGTTGAAGCCAAAGCTGAAGACAGCAGCGATGAATTACTTTTAGCCCCATGGCAGGAAGAAGAGGATTTCCCGGTAACGGAAGAAATTACCGAAGCACCAATAATTCATACTGATGCTCATCCAGACCCTGTTGAAATACACGAGGAAGAAGCATCTGAAATTTATGAGGAAATAGCTTCGGTAGAGGGTGTATTCCATAATAAGGAAATACAGCCGGAAGGTCAGCAGAATGAAGAGTTGCCTGCTAATGAGGTAGAGGATCTTCCACCGCTTACCGAACAAAAAGATTCGGTATTGGAGCAAATTCCTTATAACGAGATTGAGGTTGACGAAGACGAAGAACCGGAAATCAACACTGAAACTACTGAGCAAATTAATGAGCCAGCCCCGGTTTTGGATGAACTGATAGAACGAGAAGATAATATTGTTGAGCAGGAAATTCCGCTCGAAGAGTTAGATTCGTATTTTATCCAGCCGATTAACGATGATGTTTATAACGAAATTGTAAGCATTGATGATATAAACCTGGCTAACGAAGATATTTTCGCGAAGCCGCAGGAAGAACAAGCAGTAACCGAAGAATATATTCCGCCGTTTGCGGATGTATTGGCCGAAGATCAGCCTGCAGCTGCTATCGAAACCGCTAAACAAGAACCAACAGCAAACACCGACCGCAAGGTTGATATGAATGATGAGGCTGAAAAGCTGATCATGAATAACATTGTTTCCACCGATTTTTTTGTGTTTGATAAAGCTTTTCGCGAACATAAAGGACCCGTAGGGGAAACCGCTGAGGAATCGCAAGCCGCAGCAGCTGTTGAGCCTGTTGCTGTAAGTGAAAATAATACATCTGCTAAAAAAGAAGAGCCTTACATTACGGTTTCAAAATACCACGACGAAAAAATGCCTTACAGCTTTATGTGGTGGTTGGATAAAACACGTAAGGAGCACTCTGGCATCTACCAGCCTTATGTGGAGTTTAAGCTGGATACCACGCAAACCATCAAGCAAAATCCTAATCCACCTGATGAATTGCAACAGCAGTATGTCGAAAATATCTTTCACCTTACGTCGGTTGAAGATCTGGAACAACACACTTCCGATCAGCCTATCGCGTTTAATCCTAAGGTAAAAGAGGATAAAATAATTGAACGCTTTATACAGGAAGTACCGCAAATAAAGCCGCAAACCGGCGAAAAACTGGATAACGAAAACAAAGCCAAGAAGAGTTCTGAGGATCATGCCGACCTTGTGACCGAAACACTGGCCCAGATTTATATCGACCAAATGCTATATCCTAAGGCTATAGCCACTTATAAAAAATTGATATTGAAATTCCCGGAAAAAAGCCGTTACTTTGCGAGCCAAATTGAGGAATTAGAAAAGAGAACAAATTAATATAAAAAAGAAATGTATACATTATTATTAATCATAGCCATCATCGTTTGTGTGTGTTTAGGGCTTATTGTATTGATCCAAAACCCTAAGGGCGGTGGTTTATCATCTAATTTTTCGAGCTCATCTCAACTAATGGGTGTGCAAAAAACCGGCGACTTTTTAGAAAAAGGCACCTGGGTTTTAGCCATAGGCTTAATGGTATTATCATTAGCTATTAACGTTGCTGTTAAAGGCGGCGCTAATAAAGTTGATAGTAAAGACCAGTTAGAAAAAACTAAACAACTATCAAAACCTACTAATAGCGGCGCTTCAACTCCATTTGCTGCACCGGGTACTGCACAGCCTCAACAACAGGCGCCTGCTACTGCTCCTGCAACAGGTAAATAGGTTTTAATAAGAATTTAAAAAAGCCATTCGTTAGCTAACGGGTGGCTTTTTTGCTTATAAGGTACTGCCACCTTGACACCGGAATGTTTAATTAATGTTAAGCAGGCATAAGCTATTTAACCTTAGCTGACAATAAAACAGAATTAAAAGAATTATATGCCAATGTGTGAGTTTGTACAGGCTTGGCACAGTTGATGTACAATTGCAACCACAAGAACAAACTTTTATAAATTTAAAATAGTTATATCATTATGTCATTAAACGTGAAACCTCTTGGAGACAGAATAATAATTGAAGCTGCTCCGGCTGAGACAAAAACTGCTTCAGGTATTTACATTCCTGAAACCGCACAAGAAAAACCTCAATATGGAACAGTAGTAGCAGTAGGCCCTGGCCGTTATGCTGACACAACCGGTACATTAATCCCAATGACAGTTAAGGCAGGCGATAAAGTTATCTACGGTAAATTTGCCGGTCAGGAATTCCCTATCGAAGGCAAAGACTATTTAGTTATGAGAGAGTCTGATGTTTACGTGATTGTTTAATCACTTGGTATCATCAATTATAATACGTATTAAAAACATCCATCAAATAAAAAATTAAAATGTCAAAACAAGTTAAATACAATGTTGAAGCACGCGACGCTTTAAAACGCGGTGTTGATATTTTAGCTAATGCAGTTAAAGTAACATTAGGCCCAAAAGGTCGTCACGTAATTATCGATAAAAAATTCGGTTCACCGGTTATCACAAAAGATGGTGTATCTGTAGCTAAAGAAATTGAATTAAAAGACGCCATTGAAAACATGGGCGCTCAAATGGTTAAAGAAGTTGCTTCAAAAACTGCTGATATAGCAGGTGATGGAACTACTACTGCTACTGTATTAGCGCAGGCAATTGTTACTGCTGGTGTTAAAAACGTAGCTGCCGGTGCAAACCCAATGGATTTGAAACGCGGTATTGATAAAGCGGTTAAAGTTGTTGTTGAGAACCTTAAATCACAAAAACAAGATGTTGGTGATGATTTCAGCAAGATCAAACAAGTAGCATCAATCTCAGCAAATAACGATGAAGTTATTGGCGAAATGATTGCTGACGCGATGAAAAAAGTTGGTACTTCAGGTGTTATCACTGTTGAAGAAGCTAAAGGAACTGAAACTGAAGTTAAAACTGTTGAAGGTATGCAGTTTGACCGTGGTTACTTATCTCCATACTTCGTTACCAACTCCGATAAAATGGAAGTAGAATTGGATAACCCTTATATCCTTATCTACGACAAAAAAATCTCTTCCATGAAAGAACTTCTTCCAATCCTGGAAAAACAAGTTCAAACTGGTAAACCATTATTAATTATTGCTGAAGATTTAGACGGCGAAGCATTAGCTACATTGGTAGTTAACAAAATTCGCGGCTCACTAAAAGTTGCTGCTGTTAAAGCACCAGGTTTTGGTGATCGTCGTAAAGCAATGTTAGAGGATATCGCTATCCTTACTGGCGGTACTGTAATATCTGAAGAAAGAGGCTTTAAATTAGAAAGCGCTGAACTAAGCATGTTAGGTCAGGCTGAAAAAATCACTATCGATAAAGATAACACTACCTTAATTAATGGTAACGGCGAAGCTGAAGCTATTAAAGGCCGTGTTGGCGAGATCCGCTCACAAATTGAAACTACAACCTCTGATTACGATAAAGAAAAATTACAGGAACGTTTAGCCAAATTATCTGGCGGTGTTGCGGTATTATATATCGGTGCAGCTTCTGAAGTTGAAATGAAAGAAAAGAAAGATCGTGTTGACGATGCATTACACGCAACCCGCGCTGCTGTTGAAGAAGGCATTGTTGCTGGTGGTGGTGTTGCTTTCATCCGCGCGGTTGCAGCTTTAGCTGACCTTAAAGGTGAGAACGAAGATGAGAACACTGGTATCCAGATCATCCGTCGCGCTATCGAAGAGCCTTTACGTCAGATCTGCGAGAATGCAGGTATAGAAGGTTCAATTGTAGTACAAAAAGTTAAAGAAGGTACAGGTGACTTTGGTTACAATGCACGTACTGATAAATACGAAAACTTAATCGCAGCAGGTGTTATCGACCCAACTAAAGTTGGCCGTGTAGCATTAGAAAACGCAGCTTCAATCGCATCAATGTTGTTAACCACCGAGTGTGTGTTAGCTGATGATCCAGAAGATGAAAAAGGTGGTGGTATGCCTCCAATGGGCGGCGGCGGTATGGGCGGCATGATGTAATCGTGAAGCTTCGCTTCCAGTGATTAGAGACTAGTGATTGGTGATTAGGAAAATTCTTACTAACCTCCAGTCTCTGATCACTAAAACAAACCCCTTGTCTGTTATAACAGACAAGGGGTTTTTGCTTTAGAACGATCCGAAAGTCATTTTAAAGTAAACGGAGCGTCATTAGTTAATCAAATGATTGATTAACTAATGTAAACCACAGTTTTCGTCGTAAATTTGAATAACATATCTGATACAATTGATTTCAGGCATGGCATTTGAATAACGCACAACATGAAACAGTTAACACAAAAAACCAGACACATCCAATCTCACATAGTTGAGTGGTTGTTTTTTAAAGGGCCGGAGCTTTTTATATCTATTTACGGTAAATAATTAATTTACTAACTTCGTGCTTTACTATGAAGCTAACGAAGTTCTACGATAAAGTATACGATTGGGCGCTCGATATTGGCCCCCTAATTATAATAGGATTAATAATATTATTTATAGGCCTTTGGCTTATAAAAGTAGTAGCCGGGCGGCTCCGCTCTCAAATGGCTAAACGGAAGGTACACTCTTCGCTACAACCATTTTTTCTAAGTCTTACTATAACGTCGCTCTACATATTGCTCATCATTTTGGTGATGTCAGTAGTTGGTTTCCAGCTAACCATATTTAGTACCATTATTGGTGCCTTTGGTGTTGCAGCGGGTTTGGCCCTATCGGGTACCTTACAAAACTTTGCCGGCGGTGTGTTAATATTACTGCTAAAGCCGTTTCTGGTTGACGATAATATTGTTGCCCAGGGCCAGGATGGTGTGGTAACCTCCATACAAATATTTTATACGGTATTAATCACAGCTGATAATAAAACGGTCATCATCCCCAACGGTAAATTATTTAACGAAGTAATAGTAAACGTTACCCGCGAAGGTAAGCGCCGGTTGGATTTTGAGATAAAATTAGGTTATGCTGCCAATGTTGAACAGGTTAAAACGATTGTTTTGGATGCGATAAAAGCTACCCCCAATGTTTTACCCGACCCGCGTAATAAGGTTGGTATATCTGCATTAGAGGTTGACGGTGTAAAGTTTGTTGTAAATGTGTGGGTAAATCCTGCAGATTTTGGAACCACGCGACTTGCGCTGCACGAAAAAATAATAAATGATTTAGTTGCCGGTGGCATTAAGTTACCGGGAATGTAACTAGATTTGACCATACTGACAAAACAGTGTCAGCACTAAAAATAAGCATTATCAGTATATTTGAATGTATCGTATAAGTGTATTAATATTGAGTTGATTTGATGCAATAAGTAATACATGTTGTTTTGAACCTAAAATAGATGATAAAATAATTTACTTTTATCGTTGTATTTTATTGCAATTTAATTAGATTCACACAAAATTATAGATATACCTTTGCCTTACTTAATGAGTAGCATCCTCTTGAACAAGTCTGATTTTAATTTAGAATCCGCTAATATCCTCCAAAAGCAAAGTAAATATTGTTCTGTTGTTCATTGTGCTTATTATAGTAGTATTCAGTTAATGAAATATATTTTACTATATAAAGCAAATAAAACAGATGCCATAATCATTCAAGAGCGAGATGTGTCTGGCGAAGGATCCCATGAATATATGATAAGTACTGTCAGTAAATTTCTAAGAGAAAAAAAGCATCCGGAGGTTGTCACTTTTCTTAAAGGAATCAATGATCTCAAAAAAATGAGAGTAAAAGCTGATTATGAAGAGATTCAAATCGATGATACTATAGGAAGAAATTCTATTTTATTGTCGGAGCAATCAAACAAAATATTAAAAAAGTATATTTAAGATATATACAACTATGAATAGCAAAGATTTTATAATTGATAAAATGCACCAGTTTGTTGGAGTTTTTCCTTCAACTCGCATAAGATATGATTATCATTTATTATCAAAAACACATACTTTAGAAGTTGTACCTGCTGAAATTTATCATTTGGATAAAGCATTTAAAAAGTGGGAAGAATCATTAGTTTTTGAATTTATCGATTCATTTCCTACAGAGAGTTTAAGTTTGGTGACAGATGATTCATTTTTCGGAATTGATAAGATTGACTTTGAACTTTTAGGTTCACATTTCTACAAGACACCGACAACAAATACTACAACTAACACTGTTGTAGAACATTTTTATACGGGTTTACAAGAAACTATTTGGGATCTTTTTAAAGATTTCAAACCTGATTATAATGCGGCTTTAAGGACTAATAACATTGGAAGTTCATCTATGCCAAGTATTATAGAATTAGAAAAAATTAATACCACAAGCATTGAGCCTTTTCCTGGTGTTTTGGCTGATAATTCAATGCCTGTAATCTCTGAATCATTTGATTCTGATATAGAATCAAATACATATGCTTTAGCAGCTTAGTAATGGCAACCAATAATCCTTTTAACCTTACACATTTAATTCTGCTTGAAAGTAATTTTAAGCGTGAGTGGACACTTAATCTTGAACATCCTGAATTTGGAAGTTCAATTGATCTACAGGTTGAAGATACAACCGAAGAAAATATTCTTAGTGTATATTTAAAGTTAACCTACAGTGCCGGTGTCGGTGATTCTAAAGAAATTACCGCTTATGTAAATATGGTTGGTGTGTTTGACATAGAAAATATCGGAGACATTCCGACAGAGCAATTTGCAAAAATTAACGCGCCAGCAATTATCTTCCCTTTTGTTAGAGAGCACCTATCTTCGTTATCAACAAAATCTGGAATTAATCCTATTCTTTTGCAACCCGTTAACTTTGTAAAAAGAAACGAGGCTAAAAAAGATATCACCGGGTCAAAATAAGGATATATATACTCGATTATCTCTTATTCCATACTTCTTAAATATGTAATTACCTATTACAATATGTGATGTAAAATTCGATATTTGTGATAGATTTTCGATATTACTCACAGGTGTTTTACATTTCAAAGTGAGAATGCTATATAAACTGACCCAATGCAAAGAGAGCAAATTTCCGTTTTCGATATGTTTAAGATCGGGATAGGCCCGTCGAGCTCTCATACGCTTGGCCCGTGGCGGGCAGCACAGCAATTTGTTCAAATGCTGGAGCAGGAACAAGCTTTAGAATTAGTTGAGGGCATAAAAATCTTACTCTACGGCTCACTTGCCAAAACAGGTAAAGGGCACGGTACCGATATCGCCATCCTGTTAGGCCTTAGCGGCGATGACCCGGTGACATTTGATGTTAATGCTATTGACTCCAAGATTAGCTCCATAAAAGCCTCACATAAATTAATGCTGGCAGGTAACACGCAAATTGATTTCAGATTTGATGATGACCTGCTTTTCCTGTTTAATGAAAGCCTGCCATTTCATCCAAACGCCGTAACCTTCCAGGCATTGTTAATGGGCGATAAAGCTTTATCCGCAACATTCTATTCCATAGGCGGAGGTTTTGTGGTTAAAGAGGGTGCGCAAAATCAAAATAAACATGAAGTCGACCTGCCTTTCCCGATTGATACAGCCGGTGATTTACTTCACTGGTGCATGAAAACAGGTCTGAAAATCTCCGAAGTGGTGATGGAGAACGAACTGGCCTGGCGCAGTGAGCAGGAAACCAAGTCTGGCGTGCTGAATATATTCAGGGTGATGAAGGAATGTATGTACCGTGGCAGCCATACCAAAGGCAATTTACCGGGTGGGTTAAATGTATCACGCCGTGCCGCAAATCTTAACAAGAAACTCATCGGCAGCAATAGCTACAATAACTTTGATGAATGGGTAAGCGCCATACGCCAAACCGGCGAGGGCTTTAAAAATATATTAGATTGGGTGAGCTGTTTCGCTTTAGCTATTAACGAGGAGAACGCTTCATTCGGTAGGGTAGTAACGGCACCAACTAATGGTGCTGCCGGAGTTATTCCTGCTGTGCTGATGTACTACGTATGTTTTTGCGGTGGTTTTACTGACGAGAAGATCATCCAATTCATCTTCACCGCGTCAGAGGTTGGCAGTATCTTTAAAAAGGGCGCAACCATATCGGCCGCGATGGGTGGTTGCCAGGCAGAGATCGGTGTATCATCAGCCATGGCCGCAGCGGCTCTAACCGAGTGTTTAGGCGGCACACAGCGACAAGTATTAATGGCGGCAGAGATTGCCATGGAACATCACTTAGGCTTAACCTGCGACCCGATAGGAGGCCTGGTTCAGGTGCCATGCATTGAACGTAATACCATGGGCGCCATAAAAGCCATTACAGCCTCGCAGCTAGCTTTGCAAAGTAACCCTGAGAATGCCAAAGTAAGTTTAGATGCCGTTGTGAAAACCATGTGGCAAACCGCGCAGGACATGAACTCTAAATACAAAGAAACATCTGATGGTGGCCTGGCCATAAACATCCCGCTGAGTTTGCCGGAGTGTTAATGATAGTGTTTGGAAGATTTAAAAAGGAATGTCATTCTGAGCATAGGGAAGAATCTGTAAAGTAGTTTACACCCGTACAGATGCTTCATCCTTCAGCATGACAAATTTTTTTTTATCAAAAAATACTAGAAAAGAAACAAATCTCATCTTCCGAACACATATGGAATGTTAATGAAACCTTAGTTAGCTTTATTGATCCTCGCCACAACCATAGGAAATAACTTGGCTACCCACTGCGCGTACATCAAAGCTGAAGGGTGCAAGCCATCGGGTGCTATCAAAGCGCTGTTTGTTGCCGCTTCGCGGGATATGCCGGTAATATCAAGGTAATTTACACCAGCATTATTGCTTTCCTGTAAATTGATCGCGTTAAAGGCATCTATCTGTGGGCCAATTACGGCATCCTGTCCGTTAGCAAAGGGTGTTACACCATAGTCAGGTATTGATAATACAAAAACACGGGTTTTATCTCCTTTGGCATAAGCTATCGCGGTGTGCAATAATTGTATAAAATTGCTGCGATAGATAGTTTGACTACCGCCCTGGTATTGATCGTTTACACCTATTAACAAGGTGACAAAATCGTAGTTGTTTTGTAAAGGAGTATGTTCGGCAATTGCACTGATCAAATCGCCCGAGGTCCAACCAGTGGTGGCGATAATTAATGGGTTTTGCGCTTTAAATCCTAAATTCTTCAAGGTATCAGTAAGCTGATATGGGAAAGACTTTGCAAGTGGTTCCGCCTCGCCTATGGTATAGGAATCGCCTAAAGCCAGGTATCTGATGGTATCGGTATTAACTATTTTCAAAGTAGAGGAGTCTTTAACAGAAGATATATTGTTACCGGCAGTCATATCAGCTTTTTTAGTACACCCCGCAAATGCGATTATCGAAAATATAATTAATTGTAATGTCCTCATCCTAATATCTCCATATTGAATAATACGGAAATATGGTGTTTAAGGATTTTTTTTACTTCATTAATATCAACTTCTTTACCTAACTCTGCTTTTAGCGATGTTACCGCCTTATCATCAATACCGCAAGGTATCATGTTATTAAAGTAGCTCAGATCGGTATTTACATTCAGCGCGAAACCATGCATGGTTACCCACCTGCTGCAACGTACGCCCATTGCGCAAATTTTACGGGCACGCTCATTATCGGCATCAAACCAAACACCGGTATAGCCGGGGTATCTGCCAGCTTGCAAACCATAATCGGCAAGGGTAAGTATTACCGCTTCTTCAAGCGTACGCAGATATAGATGTATATCGGTGAAAAAATTGTCAAGATCTAATATCGGGTAACCCACAATTTGCCCTGGGCCATGGTAAGTAATATCGCCGCCCCGGTTTACCGGGTAATAAACAGCGTCTTTATCTTTTAAGCCCTGTTCATCCAATAGCAAATGCTCAAACTTGCCGCTTTTGCCTAAAGTGTAAACATGCGGATGCTCGCAAAATATCAGGTAATTGGGTGTTATCGCAGTTTCTTCATCCGGCAATTCACCGGCTGCGATAATCGCATTTTGGTGGTTACGTATATCCGTTTTTAACTTAACGGTGCTATTGAATATTTCTTCCTGTTTTTCCCAGGCTTCTTTATAGTCAATAAGGCCCCAATCGTCAAATAATACTTGTTTATTTTTCATCCGGTACCCCTTTCACATAACCTATCATATAGTCTTCGTATTGCAGATAATCAACTTTATAGTTTTTATCAACTATTCCTTTATGCAAGCGGGCGTTTAGTGTGCCTTCTTCGGCAAAACTAAATGGCGTTAAATGGATGTTATCTACAAATGATACTTCCTTCTGTCCGTAGCATTTATAAATAGCTTCTTTGGCGCACCAGCAAATGTATAAGTGTTGTATGCGGTGTTCATCTTTATCAATAAAAGCCAGTTCATCGGCCTGCAAAAACTTGTTGGCAATGCGTTCAACCTTTTCCTTTATCAGCTCAATGTCTATACCCACTGTTCCGTTTTTGCTGATCATCACCGCGGCATAATCAAATGAGTGGCTAAAAGATATATGATAAGGCAAATTAACCAGATAGGGTTTGCCATGCACATCAACCTTGCAGTCTATGTATTCATCGGTGCGCAACATGGTGCGTAAAAGCACACGGGTACCCAGCCAGTGCAGGTGGCGTTTGCTGGTACTAATCTTGTCGAAATAAGCTTGTTCCTGCTCATCCAACTGTAATTGTTTGTACAGATCGGCAGCTTTTTCCTCTATTTTCCAAAGCGCGAATTCTGTATCATCATCAACCCGATGCCGGTATACTACTGCCATAAAAGTAAAATTGCAAAAAGGATGGCAAACTTAAGTCAAATAATTATAATTTAGCCATATAACTACTATATTATGATATTGTCGGACAAACGCATACTCGAAGAAATTGATAAAGGCACCATTATTATTGAACCCTTTGAGCGCGCGTGTTTAGGCACTAACTCATATGATGTACATTTAGGCAAGCACTTAGCAACTTACCGCGATAGGGTACTGGATGCCAAATTGCATAACGAGATTGATTATTTTGATATACCCAAGGAAGGATTTGTTTTACAACCCAATACCTTATACCTGGGTGTTACCCTGGAATATACTGAAACGCATGCGCATGTTCCGTTTTTAGAGGGCAAATCAAGCACTGGCCGTTTGGGTATTGATATACATGCCACCGCAGGCAAAGGCGATGTTGGCTTTTGCAATACCTGGACACTGGAAATATCATGCGCGCAGCCCGTGCGTATTTATGCAGGTATGCCCATAGGCCAATTAATTTATTTTGCTGTTGAAGGCGAAATAGAAACTATGTACAATACCAAAAGTAACGCTAAGTATAGTAACCCCACCACACGCCCGGTTGAAAGCATGATGTGGAAGAATAAATTTTAACGATACTACGGTAACAGTATTGTTATAAAGTAAAACCTAACCTTTTTTTTCTGAAATTGCTGTACCACTATGAATCACAGGAGATGATGTGCGCAACCCGTGTGTATTTAAGCTGGTATGCCCATAGGCCAATTAATTTATTTTGCTGTTGAAAGCGAAATAGAAACTATGTACAATGCGAAATATAGTAACCCACAACACGCCCGGTTGAAAGCATGATGTGGAAAAATAATTTAACGATATTACGGTAATAGTATTGTTATAAATAAAAACTTAACCTTTTTTCTAAAAATACCCCACAATTATGAATCACAAAAAAACAATTATTGGATTGCTGCTAGTCGCGAGTGTTTTTACATTGGCAGGCTTTATTGTTGCCGATAACTATCCCATCCAAAAAATAGCGCTGCAGCTTAATAAATGGGTTGTTAAAAACCCAGTTGAAAAAGTTTACCTGCAATTAGATAAGCCTTATTATGCCGCCGGCGATGATATTTGGTTTAAAGCTTATGTAACCATTGGCAGCCAGCATCAGTTAACCAACCTGAGCGGTGTTTTAAATGTAGAATTGATTGATGACAGAGATTCGGTTAAACAGCATATAAAGCTGCCTTTAATAAACGGTTTAACCTGGGGCGATTTTGCTTTATCGGATACTTTGACCGAAGGTAATTACCGCATACGCGCCTACACTAATTGGATGCGCAATGCCGGTACTGAATATTTTTTTGATCAGCATATAAGTATTGTAAACGCTGTTGATAATAAAGTTAATGCCCGGGTAGCCTATACTTTTGCCAACCAAAACGGGCAGCAAAAGGTAAACGCCACCATTAATTATATCGACCCTGAAGGGGTAGCCTACGCAAATAAAGAAGTTAAATACAATATTGATCTGGGGCCAAAACAAATTGCAAAGGGTAAAGGCATTACTGACGATAAAGGCAATATTTCCCTTAGTTTTATCAATGCGTTAAAAGAGCCTTTCAGCTCGGGCAGGATCATTACCAACATCCAAATTGATAAAAATAGCCTGGTAACCAAAACGCTTCCGGTTAAAGCTACATCCGGAAGTGTGGATGTGCAGTTTTTCCCTGAAGGTGGTAGTTTAGTTACCGGCGTAACATCAAAAATAGCGTTTAAGGCCGTAGGCGCTGATGGTTTAGGCACTGATGTAAAAGGCACTATTACTGATGACGCAGGAAATACAATAACCACTTTCAACAGTCAGCATTTAGGGATGGGGGAGTTCACCCTAAATCCACAGGCTAATAAACTATATAAAGCTCATATTTTTTACGCTGATGGTTCAGATAATACAATTGCTTTACCACAGGCTATTGATAAAGGGTATGTTTTAGCTATTGATAGCAAGGATAGTAGCAAGATCCACATAAAAATAACAGCCAATAGAGAAACTTATGCAAGTGACCCTAACGATACCTTGAGCCTTATAGCGCAAAGCGATGGCGAAATTTATTACGCCGCTAAAAGTAACCCGGGGGTGTCAAGTTTTGTGGCTACGCTTGATAAAAACCGATTCTCATCAGGTATTGTACAATTTACTTTGTTTTCATCAAAAGGCGAACCGTTGAATGAACGGCTGGTGTTTATCCAGAATAATGATCAGCTTAAGCTGGATGTGAAAGCCGAAAAAACTTATGCCCCAGGCCAAAAGGTAAAAATAGCATTAAACGCAACCAATGCCGATGCCAAACCAGTTGTTGGTAGCTTCTCGGCGTCGGTTACTGATGAAACTAAAGTGCCGCAGGATGAAAACTTCGCGTCGACCATATTAACCAACCTGTTACTAACATCCGATTTGCGGGGTTACGTGGAGCAGCCCAATTATTATTTTAATAATGTAAGCGAAAAAACACAAGCTGATATGGATGTGCTGATGCTTACGCAGGGTTATCATAGGTTTGAATGGAAAAAAGTATTAAATGATGATTTACCCGAAGCCGTATATCAACCCGAAAAAACATTGCGCATAAGTGGGCGTGTAACCACATTAGGTGGTAAGCCTGTGGCTAATGGCAAGGTAACACTGCTTTCAACTGGTCACGGGACCTTTTTTACCGATACGCTTACTGATGCAAACGGGAGATTTGCATTCAACAATATGACGTTTCCTGATAGTATAAAGTTTGTAATACAGGCCCGAACTGGTAAAGACCGCAGGAATGTGAATATTGAACTTGATGATGTGATACCACAAGGTGCAACTCATGATAAAAACGCGGCAGACGTGCAGGTTAATATTTATGACGGATTATCGAACTATGTACAAAGCAGCAAAGATTTGTTTAACCAGCAACTTAAATATGGTTTGGCTAAACATACCATCGTATTAAAAGAAGTGGTAATTACTGATAAGAGAATCAAACTTAAAAATTCGGCAAACTTAAATGGCCCCGGCAATGCCGATCAGGTGTTAGTCGGTGATCAGATTCCTGTTGGATGCGCTACATTAGCTCAATGCTTACAAGGGGTATTATTTGGTGTGGTCTTTCGTAATGGCGTACCATATTCAACCCGTGGCGGTGATTTAACCATTAATCTTGACGGGGTATTTATATCGGCCGACGAATTTGACCAGTTAGAACCGTCTGATATTGCAGGTATTGAAGTTTTGCGTACAGGTGCTGACTATGCTATCTATGGTTCGCAGGCAGGTAAGGGTGGCGTTATTATAGTAACCACAAAAAGAGGGGATGATATTACAAGGAGCTCCTACAATCAGCCTATACCGGGCATTGTTACCTATATGCCTATTGGCTATTATAAAATCCGGGAATTTTATTCTCCGCAATATGATGATCCAAAAACCAATCAAGCCGTTGCCGATCAACGCTCAACCATATACTGGAATCCTAATATAGCAACCGATAAAAGCGGTAATGCATTCTTCGAATACTTTAACGCGGGAGGCAAAGGTAACTACCGGGTAATTATTGAAGGTATTGATGTTGATGGCAACATTGCCCGGCAGGTTTACCGCTACAAAGTGCAGTAACAAACTCAATAAAAAAGGCATCCGAAACTTAAATCCGGATGCCTTTTTACTTATATATTGTAGTTGAAATTAGCTTTTTAATAATTTATTGAGCTAAATAGAATTTCCCCCAAAAGTCTACACTTTTAGCCATTTCACCACCGGCCTCATTGCTGGTTGGTCCACCGCCACGTTTTCCACCACCGCCATGTCGGCCGCCACCACCGCCCATACCACCGCCGCCGCCCATGCCGCCACCTCTTCCGCCGCTACCGCTTTCACCATTGCTGTCATCAGTAGGTTTGGGGCGCTGTATACCATTTATCCTGATATTAAATGCCCAATCAGCCTTATTATCAGCATGAAAAAACTTTAATGGGATCGCTTCTTCATAAATTAAATTTCCGGCTTCATCATAATTAACCGCGGTTTGTATGCCATATGAATTTGATGTAGTGATCATATCATCCTCAATATCCTTAAAGCCAACAACTTTTATACCGCGTAGCCTTGTCAGCTTTTCCTGTAATAATTCGTCTCGCTCTTCCTGGCTCACTTCTTCGTTTTCGCCTGGGTTGCGGTTAAAAGGGATACTGCTGCCGCCCTGTACATTTAAAGGGTAGGTTAAGCTGTAAGTTTCTTTCTTTTTTCCTTTTGGGTCGATGATAAAAGTTAACCCTGCATTTAAAACCCGCATTATTTCTGACCGGTCATAAATTTTCACAGCTAAATAAAGGGTATCTTTACTATTAGTAATGGCATAATTCAGCCGTTCTTCGGGGCTGTAATAGCTTAGGCTGTCTCCCCATTCTTTTATACTGCCATCAACAACTATATTTACCGGCGCGGCCTTTAAGTGGTATTGTGGCATGGGCGCCTGGGCTTTACAAGCTGTTGTTATAATAAATTGTAAGGCTAAACCGGCAATAAAAACTAAAGAGGTTTTTTTCATATATCAGTGGATTTTAAGGTGCAATATTGATAAGTTTTGTATCGCGTATAAGTTTTACCTTTAGTTTATCGCGCCTAATCATTAATCACTATTTTCCAACACAATTTTAAACGTTTTATTATACTTTTTAAGTAATTTCGCAGTTACATATGCCAACCGAAGTACAGGAAGATACATTTACACTCGAAGAGCTACTTGCGGGTTTAAAAGAACTGCACCGCCTTATTTTATGGAACGATGACGTAAACAGTTTCGATCATGTAATCTATTGCATGATGAAATATCTGGATTACTCGGAATCTCAAGCCGAAAAAATCGCGTGGAAGGTACACAACGAAGGCAAATGCGCCATACTCGAAGGCTCATTTAATGAGATGGAGATCTACCGCAAAATTCTACAGCAGGAAGGCCTCACCGTTTCGGTTGAGTAATTTATCCTTTATCTTATCTTTTATAATCTTGTTTCTAAGCTAATCACTCTCGTGATTAAATGTAGCTTGTTTGAAATTGTCGTACCAATTCCTGCAATGCAGAATTATAAAAATATCCTTAAGTAAACCCTCTACGTGATTTTTTTTCAGCTTGCCGGTGGTAGCTTTTTTTAGGGCTCATCTGCCAATTGCAATATCTCCTTAATGTTAAATAATCTCAGTTTAATATTAATAAATCCTCTCATTTCATCCCTTATTGTTAACTCCAAGAAATCATTGTGTTAACAAATGGTTACTGTAGCAAATGCTCAGTTTTTAAACAGAATTTCGGCGTGTATTTGCATGAAAATGCTAGTAAGAAGGAATAAAAATACTTATAAAACCCCTATTAAATGGCCATATCTATACAATTAAAACGCTTTTTTTTACCGCTCTTTTTCTTTACTGTTTTTTGCTTTTCTGCCTCAGCGCAAACCATAAAAGGAAATGTTTCTGATGCTAAAACTTTAGAAACACTAATAGGAGCCACCGTACATATTGAAAACGGCAGCACCGTATTTAATACCACAGTTAAACTTGATGGTAGTTATGATTTTAAAAACATCCCTGCCGGAACATACAATCTAAAAGTAAGCTTTGTTGGTTACAAAACAACCAAGGAATATGCGGTTGAAGCCATAAAAGGACACATATCTGTATTGAATGTAGTTATGATAGACAATTCTACAGCACTTAACGAAGTTGCTGTGATTGAATATGCCAGCAAGGAAAGCGAAAGATCGGCACGTGGAGATGAGAAAAACTCCAATAATACTATTAACGTAGTATCGGCACAGGCAATTGCTATTTCACCTGACGTTTTAGTGTCCAATGTATTGCAAAGGATATCCGGTATTTCTGTAGACAGGAGCAGTACCGGCGATGCGTCACACGTGATTATTCGTGGTATGGATAAGCAATATAATACCACTTTAATAAATGGTATTAAAATACCAAGCCCGGATAGCAAAAGTAGATACATACCGCTGGATATTTTCCCTGCCGGGTTAGTTGAGCGGATTGAGGTTTACAAAACACTTACACCTGATATGGAAGGGGATGCCTCTGGTGGTGTGGTTAACCTGGTAATGAAAACAGCCCCTGATCATTTAAGGGTTGACGGTGAGTTTGGTACCGGTTATAGCCAGCTATTTTTTGACAGGCCATTTGCCAGCTTTGACCGCAGTACAGTAAACAGCAAATCGCCGGCTGAAATTAATCCGGGCGTTGCTGCTGATCCCTCTGCTTTTCCTTATCAGAATTTATTAACTAAGACAAATAATCCTCCACCCAATATAAACGGTAGCTTAACTATAGGTAATCGTTTTTTAAATAATAAGCTGGGTGTTTTATTCTCAGGCAGCTATCAAAATTTATACGTGGGGCAAAACAGCTTTGCGGTATTACAAACAAATACAGTAGGGCCTCCAATTGGTAACAGTCAGCAAAACCAGGAGACCGCTTTTCAAGATACTTATAACCGCCAGTATTCAACCCAACAACAGCATATAGGGACTGTAGTTTCTATCGATTACAAGTTCGATCCTAATAACACGATTAATTTGTATGCTACTTACGTAGCGTTAAATGAATACCGTGTTCGTCAAACTACCGATGATACCTATGGCGGCTATGCTTACCAGGGCTATCGGGGTACCTTTTCGGTTGATAATTTGACTGAGACCCGGTCTGATCTTCAGGACATCCTTAACTTAACATTAAATGGTAAACATAAAATAAGCGATCCATTTTCGTTTGATTGGACTGTTGCAGATTCAAAAGCGGAACACAAAATGCCAGATGATGCCGAATTTGATACTAAATACGGAACAAGTCCCACAACAACAACTAGTGAAGCAACGGGAAATCCTAATGAACCGGACGTTTCAGTTGCACAGGGAATAACAACAACACCTACTTACGTTGAAAACGAATCACGGGTATGGTCACATAATACTGATAAGGATTTATCGGGCTATTTGAATTTGCACTATAATGCAACAATATTTGGCCGTAAAGCTACCTTCTCTGCCGGTGGAATGTACAGGCACAAGACCAGAGATAATTATTATAATAGTTACAGCCTGCCAAATACAGTAGTTGACGGTACAAACGAAGTTTATACTACAATCCCTGCCGCGAAATTTATATTTCTTGGTTCCGATTCGCTAAAAGCAAAAGGCTCGTATGCTACTGATGCTAACGATTATACATTTACTGAAAATGTAACTGGACTTTATGGTATGTTTAAATATTACATTAGCGACCGCTTATATGTAATAGCCGGATTAAGGGGCGAAAATACTCATCAATCTTACGTTACAAACCTTCCTGTTTATTTTCCAGGTAAAACAGCCACCATAACTTATACAGACTATCTTCCGAGTGTTAATATTAAATATGATCTTACTCATAACCAGGCATTAAGGGCTTCGTATTATAAATCTATCCTCAGGCCATCTTTTGAACAGCTTATCCCTGCCGTAAATTACACATCTGATGAAAATTATGGCAGCGAGGGAAGTCCTTATCTGCAACATACTGTTGTTGATAATTATGATCTTAGATATGAGTTCTTTCCCGGTGTTTTTGATGAGTTCATGTTAGGAGGCTTTTACAAATACCTTATCAATCCAATCGAAAACGAACTTCAAGGGTCAGCTGGCTTAGGTGCAACCAGCAGTGGCGGTGGAGGTAAATATTATATACCCAACAATTTTGGCAATGCTCATAATTATGGTTTAGAGCTGAACGCCAGAAAATTCTTTGGCAATATTGGTGCAGAAATAAACTATACCTATACCGATTCTAAAATTACCACATTAAAAAGTATCGACATTAATCAGCTGGTTACCTATATAGATCAGACCAGGCCATTACAAGGGCAGGCAGCTAACATTGGCAATGCATCATTATTATACAAGGACCAACGATATGGTTTAGATGCACAGCTATCGCTATCATACATTGGCGAACGTATACAGGCAGTATCAAATTACTATAACCTCGATACTTGGGAAAGGCCCTCCACTTATTTGGACTTTTCTGTACAAAAGAAAGTAGGCCCACATTTCATCATTTATGCAAAGGCTAATAACCTGTTAAACACACCCTACGAGTTAATAATCAAACAAAATAACACTTACAACTACTCTGGTATAGCTAAATATCCTCACCAGGAGAGTCCTAATTATACCACTGTTGAATACGATCAGTTTTACGCACGTTACAATTTAGGGGTTAAATACAATTTTTAAATAAGCACACACACTACATAAATCAATAATCATCATTCATTTCATCATTTTATGAAAAAATTACAAATTCTCTCGTTAGGATTATCAGTTTTACTGCTTGCGGCATGCGGTAAAGGTGGTGACAAAGCTGTGGTTTCAGTACCCCAGATCCAGATTGGTAAGGCGATTCCAAACTCAGGCACTCTACCTGCCGGAACTTACAAAGGCACATTCCTGGCCAATCAAACTTATACTATTGGTGGTGATATTACCATTAATGCAGGCGATACACTTTTGATACAAAAAGGTGTAAAACTTAATATGACCAATGGTGCTAACATCATCGTAAACGGTGATTTGATCAGTTTGGGAACACAAGCATCACCGGTTACTATTACCGATCCGCGCAGAACTAAAGTTGCAGGTCCTTCTACTTTTGGTACCGATTCGGCTTATGTAGGTGGTTGGGGTGGTATTTATGCAGGCCCTACCAGTAAGTTAGTAGTTATTAAATGGACGCACCTTGACTTTGGTGGTGCAGCTTTAAAAGCACTTCCTTTCCCTAACTCTAACTCATTAAAAACAGGTGCACAATACATTTTGTATTTCATGAACCCGGCTGGTGTTTTCATTATGGAAGATTCATGGCTTTACGGATGTCCTGATGATGCGACTCGTTTTTATGGCGGTACTTACAACATCATGCGTAACACAATGGAAAAAGCCGGAAGTAATGGTGGCGACGGCTTTAACGCTAAAGGCAGCGCTGTTGGTAACATGGCATACAACCTTGTTATAGGTGGTGCAACTAACGGTACAAAAACTGCAAGTGACGGTACTACAGCAGGTGAGTGCCAGTTTGCCATGTACAATAACACTTATGTTAACGATGGTTTCAGAAACAGCGGTGTTTTCGGTGCAAGAAGTGGTTCTATTGAAATAGAAAACGCGTCAAGAGCAGCAGTATTTAACAACCTTGTTGTTGATTGCGATTTTGGTGCACGTATTGCCGGTGGTCCGGGTGGCGCTAAAGTTTATTTGGCTGATACAACTTCAAATACATCAGATCTTATCCCGAAAACAGTTACAAATTACAACTTTTATTATGGCGATAATGCTGCAATCACTGGTCAGTTTGTACCAACAAACGTTGCACAACCGGTTGTTACACATCCTCAAACCAATGGTATCCCAGATATGGCATCTTTCTTAGGCGCTTCTTATACCTTCGGCTTTGTTTATGATGGTAGCTCATTAGTAGGTAAAAACAACCCAATGTTTGTTAACTACCCATTGCCTGCTCCTAATGGCTTCTGGTTAACTCAAGCATCTGTTGATAGCTATAACTTCCGCTTACAAGCTGGTTCACCAGCAATCGGACAGGGAACAGCTGCAACCTCAACCTATACTTATATAACTGCAGGTATCCCAATTGATCCTAACTTTGGTTCAAGCGGTATCACGCCTCCAGGAAAAGATATGGGTTGCTACCAGTCAAATGGTACAGGTAACCAACACTAATCAATAATTTTTATAACAAAGGCAGCTACACACCGTAGCTGCCTTTGTTTATTTAAGCATATAATACCCCATGTTAAACAACAGGATGAAAGCAAAAGCAGCAATAGTTTTTTTAATTTCAACAATATTTTTTTGGGCAGCTTGTTCAAAATCCCCTAAAACTTCCCCTAAAACAACCACTACAACATCAACAGGCCCTGTAGTTACACCTGGCCCACCGCTTCCAAATACGGTTGATAAAACCGATACATTAAAAGTAATGGCCTATAACGTATTAAGTTATGGCGACCTTTGCCAGGGAAGTATCTCTACCCTGAATGGTTATTTTAAAACCATTATTCAATATGCACAACCGGATTTGTTAAGCTGCGAAAAAATGAATGCTTTTTCTGTAACATCAACCTATCCCGTTAATCTTGCCGATAATATTACCGATAGCGTGCTTAATGCTGATTTCCCCGGGCGTTATGCTTATGCAACACCCACAGATGTATCTGGCGGTAGCACCATGTCCGTTTTATTTTATAATAAACAGAAGCTAACCTTTGTAAAAACAGAAACGTTGTACCAATACATCACGGATTTCGACCTTTACAAACTCTATTATAACGACCCTAACCTGGCTATTACGCATGATACTACTTATTTGTACGTGGTTGTAAATCATACACAATCAGGTACGCCAAGTACAACACGCGATATGCAGGTATCAACCTACATGGCTGATTTAAGAACCAAATTTGCCTATTTCCCTAACCTGATTAACATGGGCGATTTTAATACCGCCAACAGTTATGAGGCAGGTTATCAAAGCGTGATCACATCAACTGATACCAGCAAACAAATGAGCGACCCGCCTTTTTACCCGGATCAAACGGTAAAGTACCCTGCCGAGTGGGAAGACAATTCAAGCGCGTATGCATCACAACTAACAACAACAACCCGCACCCTGGCGACTGTACCAAATTCATGCGGTACAAGTGGTGGCGCGAAATCATGGTACGATCATATTTTTATATCACCGTGGTTAGTAAAAGGCTCAAATTATATGTCATATATTCCAAACTCATACACCACCATTGGTAACGATGGGAAGCGGATAGGAGTGGATATAAACAGTACTACCCCGCAGGTAAATACCTCAGCCCCGGCTGCAGTTATTAATGCATTGTGGCAATTTTCTAATAAATATCCGGTATCTATCAAATTGCTCATCAAGGCAAACCGGAACGCTTATAGTATTGCTGATCCAATCGAAAAAAATTAATCAATTTCAAACAATGAAAAATAAATTAAAAAGCATAATCATCGCCTTTCTTTTTATAGCGATATGCCCTAAAGTAGTTTTAAGCCAAACTGTTCAAATGGTTTTTACTTCGGATGCGCATTATGGTATTACCCGTGCCAAATTCAGGGGTGATACAGCTGTTGCAAGTTATATAGTGAATGCGGCACTGATAAAACAGGTAAATAACCTTCCTAATAGCATGATCCCGACTGATGGCGGTATTAATAGTGGCAAATTGGTAGGTGGTATTGATTATGTAATTGAAGGTGGCGATATAGCCAACCGTATGGAAGCCCCAATACAAAGTGCAGCTGCATCATGGGCTCAATTTGTAAATGATTATATGGGAAGCCTTAATGTTAAAGGGCATGATGGCAAACCGGCCCAACTGTTTATGGTACCGGGTAACCATGATATTACCAATGCTATTGGTTTTGCAAAGCCGATGAGTCCGCTGACTGATCCTTCGTCGATGGTTAATATTTATAACCTGATGCTAAAACCGGCAAAACCTTTAACAAATGAATCATATGATTATGCTGTTGATAAGATCAATTATTCCCATAACATACATGGTATCCATTTCATGTTTATAACCCTTTGGCCTGACTCTGCCGAGCGGATCTGGATGAAGAAAGATTTAGATACGGTTGCTTCAACCACACCCGTAATAATTTTTACACATGATGAGCCCAACTGCGAATCAAAACACTTTACCAACCCCTTACCGCCGCATAACATGACGGTTAAAAATAAATTTCAAAACCTGGTTGAAGAAAATTATAAGGAAGGTTATGTAGCCGGAAAAGGTGAAGATGCTACAAATGAAGAACAACGCGGCTTGGTTAAGTTTTTAAAGGCCCATCCAAACATCAAGGCATATTTTCATGGTAACACCAACTATAACCAGTTTTACACCTACACAGGGCCGGATAATGATGTTAAATTACCTGTTTTTAGGGTTGATTCGCCAATGAAAGGTGAGCACTCCGCTAAAGATGAAACATTGCTTTCTTTTCAATTGATCTCCATCGACCCCAAAACAAAAGATTTAACCGTGCGCGAATGTTTATGGAATACCAAGCCCTTAAGTGCAGATAATAGCATTGTTTTTGGAAAGAGCGCTACCGTATCATTAAACGTTAATTAAGCAGTTTTTATAAAAAGAATTGTCATTCTGAGGAACGAAGAATCTGTACGGTGTAAACTACTTTACAGATTCTTCGTTCCTCAGAATGACAATAGCTGTTAAGAACAGCTTAAAAGAAAAAGCCCCTTATGATTAATAAGGGGCTTTTTCTTTATGCCAAATTTTAATTTAATAAGGTTTAGGCACTGCTAAATTATCACAAAAACGCATCTTAAACTACACGTATAAATACCTGATTTTATAATAGTGTAAAACTATCTATAAGCAAAAAGCCACGGAATTTCCATGGCTTTTTGCTTATAGGGTTATTGTAAGTTAAACAATAAAATTCCAGCCATGTGTATCAGCTGCATTGCCGTATTTTATGGCATTCATCTCTTTTAATATCCTTTGTGAAAACTCACGTGTTTTCGGATCATTTAAAAAGTACTCCTCACCATTAAGGCTGATAGAACCAACCGGTGCGATGGTAGCGGCAGTGCCTGCGCCAAAAGCATCATCAAGCTTGCCATTTTTGGCTGCCTCAATAACTTCAGCTACTGATACACGGCGTTCCTCAACCGGGTAACCCCATTCACGGGCAAGGGTTAAAACGGTATCGCGGGTTACGCCATCTAAAATAGTGTCGCGGGTTGATGGGGTAACCACCTTGCCATCCAATACAAATATTACGTTGGCCGCGCCCATTTCTTCCACAAACTCGTGGTTCTTGGCATCGGTCCAAATTAATTGGTCAAAACCTTCTTCAGTTGCTTTTTTAGCCGGTAACATGCTGCCACCATAGTTGCCTGATGATTTAGCATAACCCATACCACCTTCGGCCGAACGGGTGTAATGATTTTCAATTTTCACCCTTAATGTTTTTGAAAAATATGGTCCAACCGGGCATAGTAACACCATGTACTTATAGGTAGTTGATGGTGCTACACCCAAAAACGGATCGGTAGCAAACATAAACGGCCTGATGTATAAAGCGTGATCAGGTTGTGTGGGGATCCAATCGCGGTCAATGTCAACAACAGCCGCTAAGCTTTGTAAAAATATATCTTCGGGCAGGGTAGGCATACAAAGCCTTTCTGCCGATTTGTTAAAACGTTGCGCGTTCTTATCCGGACGGAAGATAGATACTGTTCCATCTGCATGTTTGTAAGCCTTTATGCCTTCAAAAAATGATTGTCCGTAATGTAATGATGAAATCGCCGGGCTTAAACTGACATCGCCATAAGGGACTATTTGAAAATTCTTCCATTCGCCATCGGCATAGTCGGCCACAAACATGTGGTCGGAAAATGTTTTTCCAAATGGCAGGTTGTTAAAATCCGTTTCTGCTAAGCGAGAATGCGGTGTCTTGGTGATCTTGATGTCCAGTGTCTCAGTCATGGCCTTATTATAATTGATTGCGAAAATGGCAAGGTAGGAATTTTTGTTTGAAAGTTCATAGTTAATGGGTCATAGTTCACGGAAAAATAACCATGGACGATGATCTATGCACTGCCAATATCTTTTAAAACTTTATCCACCCAGGCCTTACCCCAATTCTCTATCTGCTCATCATTCCATAACGATGGATAAAATATGCGTTTTTGAAAACGCGGAGGCAGGTACTTTTGCCAGTTAGTACCGCCGGTAGCTTTAATTTCCTCAGGCTCGCGGTTAAGGTAACGCACGGCAGATTTATAATGTGATAGCGGCCAGTTAACATTTACATTAATATCCAATTGGCGTAGCTCATCTTCTAATTCAGCTGTAGTTTGCCCGCTTTGTTTAAATTGCTGTAATAAAGCGTTAAAATTATGGTCGACTGTCGCCCTGCCTAACTCAATGAATGTTTTAGCGTATTTCTGCTCAAACTGTTTTAGGGTTAAAGTTTTTTTGCCGGTGGCGAGTTCCGTAGCGCCCGATTTCCAGTACAAATGTTCAAACTGTTCTTCGATGGTGGCACTGTGTAATTCGTCGCGTTTGTCCTTGGCTACCAGGTTGATGAAATCCGATGCATATATTTCGATCATCCGGTATTGGCCAGATTGAAACCCACTTGCAGGTAATAACGACATCCTGAACTTTAAAAACTGCTCTTTTTCCATCCCGTCAACCATAATCTCGAAGGAATGGGTCAGCGCCTCAAAGTAACGGTTGATACGTTTTAGCCGTGCAGCAAAAAAATCGATAGTTAAGGGTTGCGCCGCTACAATTTGCTTGCACTCGTGCAGCGCCAGTTTAAAATATAACTCCGTTATCTGGTGATAGATGATAAATATTTCTTCATCCGGGAAAGGCGTTTTGGGGCTTTGCAGGCTGAGTAAAGTATCCAGATGGATATAATCCCAATAGGTTAAAAAATCAGCATAAAGCAGGCCATCTAAGTAGGACGGCATATCCTGCCCCATGGCTTCATATTTTTCTTGTAAGCGGGTCAGGCGCTCTTCAATTTCGGGAGAGAAATTCATGGTCAAATGTAGGAAGTTTTGTTTGTTTATGGAGATGGTAAAACTTCAATTATAAATGATGATTAAGTAAAGTGACTGCAACAAAACAGCATTTGGTGTGTTGATATGTTATAATTAATAAAGAGCACAGCCATGATAAAGAAAATATTAATAGGTGTTGATGACAGCAAATATGCCGAAGCCGCCGCCAAATACGGATTTGATCTTGCCGAATCACTTAATGCACATGTTGGCCTGGTAAATATTATTGAACCTGTGGCTATATCAATGCCTATCAATGGTGCGAATGAAATATTAGGGACACCGTTATATGGTTTAAACGGAGCAGAGGATGATAACATCATAAATGCGCAAACCCAGGTATCGGAAAGTATAATAGAAAATATAACTCAAAAATATGGTGGCAAATTACAGGTGAGCCATTATAACGAATATGGTTCTACAGGCGAAGGTATCCTCAGCTGTAGCCGTGAGTTTAAAGCCGACATTATTGTAATAGGAACGCATAACCGTTCAGGACTTGACCGGTTATTCTACAGTAATATTGCTGAGTATGTTGTTAAACATTCGGTGATACCTGTGTTGGTTGTGCCAACGAGGGAGTGATCAGCGCAATACCGTCTTCGTCAATATGCACGTGGCATTTTTCTACTGAAATATGATGTTTAAATTTTTGGATGGGCTCAATCCAATCCCTCGATGTAAAAACCGGGGCCTGAATGTTTACTGATTCTACTAATACTTCTTCGCCATCAAGAATCAATCGCCAACACTGTTCAACACCGTCACTATCGGTGTTATAACGTATCCGAGCAAGGGTTACATTTCTATTCATCGGTTATAATAAAAGGTCAATTCAGTGCAAATGTACTGTTGTTTTTATCATATAATCCAATAAATCAGTAACATGCTTAATACAATAGCCTGAATTTTATGGTTTGTTCAATAGCTTTCAGCTCATTTAAAACCTGGGTATCATAACCTGATTCCACATCGGTAATTACATAACCAATCTGCGGGTTGGTAACCAAAAACTCGCCAACTATATTAATGTTATGGCGGGCAAATACCTCATTTATTTTGGCCAATATACCCGGTACGTTTTTGTGGATGTGTATAAGCCTGTGTGCGTTGTTAATACGTGGTGGTTGCAAATCAGGGAAGTTGCAGCTGGTATGCGTTTTACCCTCGTTCATAAATGCCATTACCCGTTTAGGGATAAAGTCATCATTGCGGGGGTTATGCTTAGGGTCATCAAAAATTATAATACCATTTTCACAGGCTGCTTCAGCTAATTTGCGACTGCTTATTTTTCCGAAGATACCAATCACTTTTAGCCTGCCTGCATTTTGCAGTTGCTCGGTTGTGGGCTGGTTTTCTTCATCACAAAATAAAATACCGGCTTCTTCCAGGTATTTTTCCTCAATGCTTTTACGCTGACGGATGTTGTAGCCCTCTTTGCGCATCTGCGCTAATGCATCTTCTTCAATATCGCCCACAACCAAACATTTGATGCGGTTTTTTGGGTATGATATAGCACGTGGCAGCTTGTTGATGTATAAAAACTCATCAAAGCTTGGCGTAATGTGATCTGCTTTTTCGGCAACTGATTTGCGCTCGATGTTCTCTGTAAAAGCAAAAAACTTTTTAATCATGCCTGATTCCTTCAACTGGAAATCGGAATAACCATCGCCAATACCGAAGATCTCGCCCGGTAGGTTAAGCTCTTTTAACAGTTTTACCTTGCCGCCTTCTTGCGACAGTGGGTTTTCGCGATCATAGCCTATAATGTTGCCATCATCATCAAATACAAAGGTGTTGGCGTAAATATTTTCTTTTTTGATATGATATTCGGTGACTACAGGTGTAATAAATTCCTTAAATCCACCGGATACGATCAATACCTCATCCTGGTGATTTTTAAAGAAGATGGTATTACGGGAAAAAGAAGTGGATACCTTCTTTTTTAGATGCGTGATCAATTGCTTTAAATGCTCGCGGTTAGCTTGCAGTAATTTAACACGAGCTTCCAGACTTTGAGTGAACGATAAACGGCCCTCCATAGAGGCGTTCGTCAGGTCATCAATTTGCTGGTATATTTTTTCCCTGTCGGGATGATTTTTTAATGATATGCGGGCTAATTCGTCCAAAGCTTCAACCTGCGTAAATGTGCTGTCGAAGTCGATAATAAAATATTGATCCATTGAGTAGTGTGCAGCTTGTACTTTGATGTGCAAAAATGCGGATGTGCAAATGTGCGAAAAATGAGCGAGAGGGCAGTCAAGATTTTCTAACAAAAGCCGTTGCCGACTTAAATTGTTGCAATATTAATATTAATTTTTCAAAGCCGCACATACCTCTTTCACCGTCTCACTAATCGGCTTAAACTCAATCCCGATAGCCGCTTTAATTTTAGAGTTATCGTAGTTATTGGTTAGCGATGCCGTTTGGGCGGCAACTTTATCCATTTTTGAATCACCACCGGTAATGGTAGCCAGTACTGTCGCGCTGCGCCATACTAATCCCATAACCCAGGGTTTTGCCAGCATAGATGGTCGTTCCAATCCAAAGCCATCCGCTATTTGGGAGGTGATATTTTTGTAGCTGATGTTTTCTGCGCTGATAATATAACGTTCACTACTGATTTCGCTGTTCATCAGTGTTATCATGCATTTGGCAACATCTTCTACATCAACAAAACCGCCTGTACCCTGGGTGTAAAACTTTAATCCCTTACGTACTGTTATAAATAATTGTCCGGTTCCGGCGGTGCCCGAGTTTTGGCCAATAATCAATGATGGGTTTACAATAACCGCATCCAATCCTTCGGCAATACCGCGCCACACTTCCATTTCGCTGTGCAGTTTTGATATGGCATAGCCATCATCTTCGGTGGTTTCATCCAGATGGGTGTTTTCATTAATCAGCTTACCGGGTAATGCCTGGCCTATGGCGGCTATTGAGCTCACGTGCAGCAATCGTATGCCACGCTCGGTACACAAGTTCACAACATTGGCTGTGCCGGTAACATTGGTACGGATCATCGCTTGCTTATCTTTTTGCATTAACGATACCCATGCCGCGCAATGGTAAACCTGCGTTACGCCGTCTAAAGCATCTTCTAAAGCAAAAATGTCCAGCATATCGGCGTCAATCCATTCAATTTTATCGTGATAGGGGATAAGCATTTGTGGAATAACCGAACTGATGCGCTTAGTACAGCGAATAGCATTACCTGCATTTACCAGTTGCATAGCGAGCTCCGAACCTAAAAAACCTGTAGCGCCTGTAACCAGTATCATATTTATTAATGTGCAGATATGCGTATGTGCAAATGTGCGTATAGATGTGCAGATGTGCAAATGTGCGGATATGCAAATGAAAGCTTGGACTATATCTAAGCATTAAAATGTTACTTGTTGCTCATCAAACATCTGCAAATTTGCACATCTGCATATCTGCACATCAAAAAACAATCTGCATATTTGCACATCCGCACATTTGCAGATCAAGCGCCCATGTCATTATCTGATTTCTTTACACCTATTGATCTGGAAAAGATCAGCCCTAAAAAAGGATATTACACCAGTCATTTGGGTGATAAGATAAATCAATATACCGATATTTTTCCTGAGCTTGAAGACAAATCCTTTGACATTGCCATTGTTGGTGTGCAGGACGATCGCAATGCTGTAAACAATTCAGGGTGCGGTCTCGCGCCCGATTATGTACGCGAAAGATTATATTTATTAAACGAAGGCGGCTACAATACCAAAATCGTCGACCTTGGCAACATAAAAGCAGGGGCAACGGTTACTGATACTTACTTCGCGGTGAAAACTGTAGTTGCCGAGCTGATTAAATTAGATATTCTGCCGATAATTATTGGAGGTGGACAAGATCTTACCTATGCCCAATACATGGGTTATGAAACCCTGGAGCAAAAAATTGACCTGGTGATCGTCGATTCGCATTTTGATCTGGAGGATGATACTATGCCTGAAAGCATCGAAACTACATCAACCTCATATCTCAATAAAATATTTTTGCACGAACCTAATTACCTGTTCAACTTTAGTAACCTGGGTTATCAAACCTATTTTACCAGTCAGGCCGGGTTACGGGTGATGGAAAAATTATACTTTGATGTGCACCGCCTCGGCAATTTAAGCGGGCAAATTGCTTATGCTGAGCCGATCATCCGTAATGCCAACATGGTGAGTTTTGATATGAGCGCTATCCGTTCATCAGATGCGATGGCTAATACCAACGCTACTCCCAATGGTTTTTATGCCGAGGAGGCTTGTCAGATATGCCGTTACGCGGGTTTTAATGATAAACTTACCTCGATAGGGTTTTATGAGTTTAACCCGGCTTATGATAATAATGGCCAAACGGCCATGCTATTGGCTCAAATGGTATGGTATTTTATTGATGGCGTTTATAACCGCAAAAAAGATTTTCCGCTTAACCCAAAATCACAATACCTGATTTATAAAACCAGCCTTAAACATGATGACCACGAGGTTGTATTTGTAAAAAGTAAAAAGACAGACCGGTGGTGGATGCAGGTACCTTACCCAAGCGGCGGCTCAAAAAACGAACGATCGCATTTAGTGCCTTGTAGTTACGATGATTATAAAATTGCGATTTCGGGCGAAATGCCTGATCTTTGGTGGCGAACTTACCAAAAACTAACGTAAGTACAATTCTATTCGCTTTTCACCGTTACACTGTTTAATAGTTTTTGTTTTTCATGAAAAAAATATTCTTTTCAATACTGGCTTTATTGCCCGTGCTAGCTTTTGCACAAACTCCCGCGGTAAATTCAGCTGCTGCACCAACGGCCGAAACGCCTCAATCTTTTTTACTGCAAACCAAAGTGGGTGATGTAAATGCCCCTGCCAAAGCTTTTTTAATATACCGCTTAGGCGCAAATAATGTTATCGACTCCTCGGCTATTGTGAATGGTAACTTTGATTTTACCGGCTCAATCATTAACCCAACTAATGCTATTTTATTGATAGATCATAAAGGGGTAGGCTTTTCAAACCTGGATAAATCAACAGATGCTTTAAGTTTCTACATCGAAAAAGGTAATATATCAATTGCTACCAGTACGGATTCTATTTCAAAAGCGGTAATTACCGGCTCGCCAATTAATGATGACAATAAAAAACTGATGGCCCAACTAAGGCCGATCCAATTAGCCGCCGAAAAGCTATATACTGAAGCCAATTCAGCAACACAGGATCAGCAAAACTCCGCTGATTTTCAAAGCAGGATGGAAAGCAAGCGCAAGGATCTGGAACTGCAACAGAACGCCGCACTTGAAAAATTCATCAGGGAAAATCCTAAAAGCTATTTAAGTCTGCTTGCCCTAAGTGCATTAGGCCCTAAAATGGATCCATCGGAATTGGAACCTTTATATAATGGGTTGTCGCAAAACTTAAAGGATATGGAAGGTGGTAAAATGATTGCAAAATCAATCGAGGCCTTAAAACCTACTGAATTAGGTGCCATTGCTCCTGAGTTTACACAGAATGATGTTAACGGCAATCCTGTTTCTCTTTCATCATTCAGGGGGAAATATGTACTGATTGATTTTTGGGCATCATGGTGTGGCCCTTGCCGCCAGGAAAACCCAAACGTGGTAAAAGCTTATAACAAGTTCAAGTCAAAAAACTTTACCGTTTTAGGTGTTTCGCTTGATAAAGCAGATGCTAAGGATAGTTGGATAGCTGCTATAAAAACCGATAGCTTAACCTGGACACAGGTGTCAGACCTTAATTTTTGGAATAACAAAGTGGCTATACTGTATGCCGTACAATCAATCCCACATAATTTCCTGATCGACCCAAATGGTAAAATAATAGCCAAAGATTTACGCGGCAGCGACCTTGACGCTAAGCTGACAGAGATATTTGGCAAAATGTAAGCATCATATCAATTATTTATTATTTTTACAACAGTAACTCACTGACTGTAATTATTATTGATTAAATGAAGAAACTAATTCTATTGGCGTTGTTCGCATCGCCCTCCTTGCTATTTGCCCAGGAAAACTTTGTGATAAAAGGTAAGGTTGGCCATATCAATACACCTTCCAAAGTATTTTTAAGTTACCGCGAAGGTACCAACACCATTACAGATTCATCTGCCGTAATAAATGGTGTTTTTGATTTTAAAGGTCAGGTTAAAGATATTACCTACGCGAGCCTGGTGATAGATTACAAAGGTGTTGGCATCCAAAATTTGGATAGAAAAGTACAGCAGGATGTGCTGGTTGTTTATTTAGTAAATGGAACCACTGATATTAAAAGTGCTGATTCCTTATCTAAAGCTAAAGTAACCGGTACAAAAGTTAACGAGGATAACCAGAAGTTTAAAGTTTATACAAAATCAATTGCTGACGCGAATAAAGCATTAGATGCCGAATACGAGGCAACACCTGCTGAAAAACGCACCAAAGAGTTTAATGATTATATCGATAAAAAGGAAGATTCTATCTCTGTAAAGGAGAGAGCGTTGGATTCATTGTATATCCAGGCTAATCCAGATTCATACATTAGCTTACAGGCTTTAAGAAGTATGGGCGGCCCGTACCCTGATTACACCCAACTAGCCCCAGAGTTTGAAAAACTTTCTCCGGCTTTGCGCGCCAGCAATGCAGGTGTGAAATACAAAAAATATTTAGATGTAATTAAGAGCGTATCGGTAGGAGAAATAGCTCCTGATTTTGCTCAGCCTGATACCAATGGTACTATGGTTAGCCTGTCATCATTTAAAGGTAAATATGTATTGCTTGATTTTTGGGCATCATGGTGTGGCCCTTGCCGTGCAGAGAACCCGAATGTGGTAAAAGCATTCAATATTTATAAAGCAAAAAACTTTACT